>Ga0066708_10000579_pt1 | contig 10642 bp, 11 predicted proteins | sample GraSoiAngelo_157_FD_66504 | JGI IMG/M metagenome (GOLD analysis project Ga0066708, IMG submission 66504) | Grasslands soil microbial communities from the Angelo Coastal Reserve, California, USA - 14_1009_16_20cm | ecosystem: Environmental > Terrestrial > Soil > Grasslands | place: USA...
ACCACGAGATCTCGTTGTCCTGGCAGTACGCGTTGTTGTTGCCCAGCTGGGTGCGGCCGAGCTCGTCGCCCGCGAGCAGCATCGGCACGCCCTGCGCCAGCAGAAGCGTGGCGAGGAAGTTGCGCTTCTGGCGATCGCGCAGCTGGAGCACGGCGGGGTCGTCGGTGTCACCCTCGACGCCGCAGTTCCACGAGCGGTTGTCGTCGGTGCCGTCCGCGTTGGCCTCGCCGTTGGCCTGGTTGCGCTTGTGTTCGTACGAGACGAGGTCGTGCAGCGTGAACCCGTCGTGCGCGGTGACGAAGTTGATCGACGCGTACGGACGTCGGCCGTCGTCCTGGTAGAGGTCGCTCGAGCCCGTGAGGCGGTACCCCATCTCCGCCAGGCTGGGCTCGTGGCCGCGCCAGAAGTCGCGCACGGCGTCGCGGAACTTCCCGTTCCATTCGGTCCACAGCACGGGGAAGTTTCCTACCTGATAGCCACCCTCACCGACGTCCCACGGCTCGGCGATCAGCTTCACGCGCGAGACGACGGGGTCTTGATGGATGAGGTCGAAGAACGAGCTCAAGCGGTCGACCTCGTGGAACCCTCGGGCCAGCGCAGAGGCGAGGTCGAAGCGGAACCCGTCGACGTGCATCTCCGTCACCCAATAGCGGAGGCTGTCCATGATGAGGCGCAGCACCTCTGGATGCCGCGCGTTCAGCGTGTTGCCTGTGCCCGTGTAGTCGACGTACCGGCTCCGGTCGCTCTCGTCGAGGCGGTAGTACGCGGCGTTGTCGATGCCGCGCAGGCTCAGGGTCGGGCCCCGATGATCTCCCTCTGCCGTGTGGTTGTACACGACGTCGAGGATCACCTCGATTCCCGCGGCATGGAGCGTGCGCACCAGGGCTTTGAACTCGCGTACCTGCTCGCCTCTCCTCCCCGACGACGAGTAGCGCGCGTGTGGCGCGAAGTACCCGAGGGAGTTGTAGCCCCAGTAGTTGCGCAGACCGCGCTCGACGACGATGGGCTCGGAGAAGAAATGGTGCACGGGCAGCAGCTCGACCGCGGTGACGCCGAGCCCGGTCAAATGACCGATCGCCGCGGGGTGGGCGAGCCCCGCGTAGGTCCCCCGGAGCGCGTCGGGCACGTCGGGGTGCCGCGCCGTGAAACCCCGCACGTGGGTCTCGTAGATGACGGTCTCGTGCCACGGCGTGCGCGGCTGGCGGTCGTCGCCCCACGGAAAGGACGCATCGACCACGACCGACCACGGGACGTGCGCCGCCGAATCGCGCGGGTCCGCGACGTCGTCGGCCGCGCCGCGCGTGTAGCCGTAGATGGCGTCGTCCCAGTCGGCCACCCGGTCGATGGCGCGGGCGTAGGGATCGACGAGGAGCTTGGCCGGGTTGAACCGCAGCCCCCACCCGGGGTCGTAGGGACCGTGCACCCGGTAGCCGTAGTGCTGGCCGGGGGCGACTCCGGGCACGTAGCCGTGCCACACGTGGGCCGTGACCTCGGCGAGCGGAAGGCGCTCCTCGCGACCGCCCTCGTCGAAGAGGCACAGCTCGACCGCCTCCGCCGCTTCCGAGAACAGCGCGAAGTTGGTGCCCTCGCCGTCCCACGTGGCGCCGAGCGGCTCGGGGAGTCCGGGCCAGACCTGTCGCTCGCTCATCGGCCCACCGTGCCTCGTCCCTCGGCCGGTGCACCGATCTGCCACATGGGAGCTGCGCTCCTCGCTCCGCTGCGGTGCTCGCTCACCGGTCCACCGTGCCTCGTCCCTCGGCCGGTGCACCGATCTGCCACATGGGAGCTGCGCTCCTCGCTCCGCTCTGCTTCTGAGAGGCGTGGTGCTCGCTCACCGGCCCCGCTCGGCGCCCCAGAGCAGGATGTGCAGGCGAGGGGTGAGATGCCATCCCCGGGCCACGACGTCGTCCTCCAGTCGCCGGGCGCGCGCCACGAGCGTCGGCGCGTCGGTGCCCTCCGGCATCACCCAGACATCGGTCAGGCCGCACTCGGCGACCACGGCGTCGATCTCGTCGAGATCCTGCGGTCCGCACACCACGAACTTGAACACGGCCTTGCCGGTGGCCTGAAAGGCGCGCAGCACGTCGGGCTTGTGCCGGCGGCTCCGCTCGATGCCGGCGTTGGCGAGCTTCGGTGAGACGTTGAACCGGTCGATGTACGCGACCAACGCCGGCTCGGGCACATGGATGCCGTTCGTCTCCACCTCGACGCCGAGCCCGGGCAGCTGCTTCAGCAGCTCGACGATCGCGCGCTGTTGCAGGAGCGGCTCGCCTCCGGTGACGACGACCATCGGCACGTCCATCGCCCGAATCGTCGCGGCCACCTCGTCGACGGAGAGCTCGCGCAGCTCCATCGCGGGGTCGTAGCGCTTCCAGTCCCACGAGTAGGGCGTGTCGCACCACGAGCAGTTGAGCGAGCAGCGCCCCAGGCGCACGAAGCCCGCCCGCCGGCCCGCCGACGGGCCCTCTCCCTGCACCGTCGGGCCGAAGAGCTCGGAGACGACGAGCGTCATCCGGGCATCGCGGGATCGGGCGTCCCCGCCTCGGCGAACCCCTTCGCCCGTAGCGCGCACGCGTCGCAACGCCCGCACGGAACGTCGTCGCCCCGGTAGCAGGACCAGGTCAGGTGGAGGGGCGCGCCGAGCGAGACCCCGAGGCGCACGATGTCGGCCTTGGTGAGCGCGATGAGCGGTGTGCGGACCTCGACGGGGTTGCCCTCGACGCCGCGTTTGAGCGCGAGCGCGGCCGCGGCCTCGAACGCACGCACGAACTCGGGGCGGCAGTCGGGGTAACCGCTGTAGTCGAGCGCGTTGACGCCGAGGTACACGACGTCGGCGCGGCGCGCCTCGGAGACTCCCATCGCGACCGCGAGGAAGACGAGGTTTCGAGCCGGGACGTAGGTGACCGGTATCGCGTCGCCGGCGTCACCCGGCTGCGCGTCGGGAACCGCGATCATGGGGTCGGTGAGGGCGGAGCCGCCCCACTGCGACGCGTCGAGCACCACGACCAGGTGCTCGGCGCCATAGTGCGCGGCAACGAGCGCGGCGCGGTCGAGCTCGACGCGATGGCGCTGCCCGTAGTCGAACGTGAGCGCGAGCACGCCGTCCGTGTCGCGCGCCGCGAGGGCCATGCACACCGTCGAGTCGAGACCACCCGACAGGATCACCAGACCCGACATCAGCTCATTCCGCCGTGACCTCGACCAGGCATCCCGGTCATCACGCTACCCCGCTGTGGTTCAATGCCCGCCCATGACCGATGACGCCGCCCGTGCCATGGCCGAGGGTGCCGAGAGCATCCCCTTCAACACCTGGTTGGGGCTGAAGACGGTCGTCGCCGAGCCCGGCCACTTCGAGGTGCGCCTGCCGTGGCGCGCCGAGCTGGGCAACCACCTCGGCGCGGTGCACGCCGTCCCGATCGTCGCGCCAGCGGAGATGGCCTCGGGATGCGCGGTGGCGACGGCCATGTCGAGTCTGCTGGCCGAAGGCTTCGTGCCGATCGCCAAGTCGCTGCGCGTGCGCTACCGCAAGATCGCCAACGGCGACCTCACTGCCGTCTGCCGCGTGGACGCGTCCGTGCTCGAGCAGGCTGAAGCCGGTGCGCGCGCCGACGGCCGCGCCGACTTCGAGATCCCCGTCGGCATCGAGGACGCCACGGGGGTGCAGATCGCCGAGTGCACGGTGGAGTGGGCGATCCGCAAGATGGGCTGACGACGCAAGGCCGCTCCTTTCTTGTCGCACGCAGCCGTCCTGACGACGGCTGCCTACGACAAGAAGGTTCAGGAGCCGGCCCGGGGGCCGGTGCCCGAGTGGCGGGTGCCCTCGGGCTCGACGGCCCACGGCGCGCTAGTGCCCCACGCATCGTCGAAGACCAGCTCGCGCACCGGCCGGCGGCGCACCGGCCCGTGGCCGCCCTCGGGATGGCCGAGGGTGATGGTTGCCGCCACCAACACGTCGTCGGGGATGTCGAGCAGCGCGCGGAGCTCGGCTTCGACGGGCGCGTGCCACAGCGTCATAACGCCGCCCAGGCCGATGGCCCGGGCGGCCAGGAGCAGGTTCTGGCATGCGGGGTACACCGACGCGCCCTCGTGCGGACCGGTGTCCCGATGGCGCACCAGACATGCGAGAACCACGACTGGCGTCTGCTCGAAGCCGTCGACGAAGCGCTGCATGGTGCGCGCCATGCGCGCCTTCGGCGACGCGTCGTCGGCGCCCGACCCCGCCGCGTACCCGTCGGCATCGCGCTTCGTCGCCCACATGCGACGGAAGCCCACACCGAGCACGGCCTTGGCGCGCACCGCGCGCGGGCCGTCGCGAAGGACGAGGAACCGGAACTGCTGCCGGTTGGAGCCCGACGGCGCACGCGTCGCCGCGAAGAGCACGGTGGCCAGGTCGGCGGTCGACACCGGCTCGGTCGTGAGCCGCCGGATCGCGCGCGTCGTCGCCAGTCCTTCGAGGAGACCGATCTCGCTGTCCACGTGGGGACGGAGGGATTCGAACCCTCACTGAAGGCGTTTTAAGCGCCCCGCCTCTGCCGATTGGGCCACGTCCCCCCATCGACCGTAGTCCGGCGAGCCAACGGTTCTCGTCGTGCTCGGCCGCTGCCGGGATGCACGTCGTCGGGACACGCGTCGTCGGGGGACACGTCGTCGGGGCACACGGCCTGCCACAGCGACGCGCGCACGCGCTCGGCCGCCGGGCCCGAGAGCCCGTTGGCGGCGACCACGCCGTCGACGAGGTCGGCGACCACGGCGTGGAGGCGCCTGCCGCGCCGGCGCACCGCAACCACCGCGCCGCCACCGGGCTGGCGCCGTAGCGTGCGGTCGGCACCCGCGAGCCCCGGCGGGCTCCGGAACGCGGGCGCGGTGAGGCCGCGCCGGCGGGCTTCGGAGGCGAGCGCGCGCGCGGAGCGGGCGAAGGCGAGCGAGTCGGCCGGCATGGTCCCAGCCTCGCAGGGGGGTAGGACAATGAGCCGATCGCGTCACGGCCCCGGCGCATACTCGATGGAATGAGCACGAGCCCCCTGTCCCCGGTCCAGCAGCGCGTGGTCGACGAGCTGATGGCGTGGGGGCAGCCGCGTCCCACGTTCGCCCCCGAGCTGCCGATCCAGCTGCGCGACGCGCTCGAGGCGGGGCTGGCCCCGGTGGCCGAGCGGCTCGGCACCGGCGAGCTCCTCGTGCGCAAGCGCGACCTCGTGCAGGTGCACAGTTGCGAGGCGCATCACGTGGCCGAGCGCCATCGGGGCTTCCCGGGCTGGTCGGCGAGCACGGCGCGGGGCACGGTGGCACACAAGGCCATCGAGCTGGCCGTGTTCATGCAGGACGAACGGCCGCCGCTGGAGCTGGTCGACGCCGCCATCCAGCGGTTCGAGGACGACCTCGACGACACCTGGGGGCCCGGTGAGTGGCTCCGGAGCGCGTCGGCGGTGCCGCGCGCCGAGCTGCGGTCCGAGGCCAACGAGCGCGTCGTCCGCTTCCTCGACTCGTTCCCGCCGCTGTCGCCCCGCTGGGTCCCGCGCCTCGAGGCGCCGGTGCGGGTCGACCTCTGCGACGGGCGCATCGTGATCCAAGCCAAGGCCGACCTGGTGCTCGGACGCGCCCGCGGGACGGAGGCGCGCGTGCTGATCGTCGACTTCAAGACGGGCGGTCGCTACTCGACGCACGTCGACGACCTGCGGTTCTACTCGCTCCTCGAGGCCATCCGCAGTGGCGTCCCACCGTTCCGAGTCGCCAGCTACTACCTCGACAGCGCCACGTTCCACCACGAGGACGTCGATCTCGATGTGCTCGACGTGGCCCTGGCGCGCACGATCGCGGGCGTGACGAAGGTCGCGGAGCTGCACCTCGGCGACCGCGAACCCACCATCGCACCCGGTCCCACCTGCGGCTTCTGCTCGTTGCGGTCGGAGTGCGAGGGGGCCCGCCAATGGGAGGTCACCGGCGGGGAGCGGGGTTGGTCGGCCTGACATAGCCTGGGACGATGGCTGCGCAGCGCAAGCTGACCGCCGAGAGGCCGGGATCGCTCGTTCACCTGCCGCGGACGACACCCGCGGTGGAGGAGCTCGCCGACCCCCGTCTGAGCGATGTCGACGAGTGGGGTCGTTCCGAGAAGACGCGCGCGCTGGCCCGACGAATCTACGACCCCCTCTACCGCTACTGGTTCCGCGCCGAGTGGGAAGGACTCGAGAAGATCCCGACCGACGGTGGTGCGTTGCTGGTCGCCAACCACGCGGCTGCGATCCCGTCCGACGCGCCCGTGATCATGCACGGCATCGAGACCGAGCTGCACCGACCCGTGTACGGCATGGCCGACCATCTCTTCAAGGCCGTGCCCATCGTGGGCACGCTGTGGTCGCGCTCCGGCGGCGTCGCCGCGCACCCCGAGAACGCCTACCGCCTTCTGCGTGAGCAGCAACAGCTCGCCCTCGTGTTCCCCGAGGGCAGCAAGGGCCCGGGCAAGCACTTCAGCCAGCGCTACCGCCTGCGCCGCTTCGGCCGCGGTGGCTTCGTCGAGATCGCGATGCGCGCGGGTGTGCCGATCGTGCCCATCACGGTCGTCGGCGCCGAGGAATCGATGCCTATCGTCTACAAGAGCCCTGCGCTCGCCAAGGCGATCGGCGCCCCCTACGTGCCCTTGACCGCGAACATGCTGCTCTTCGGGCCACTGCTCGGCACGCTGCTCTACTTCCCGGCCAAGTTCCGGCTGCGCGTGCTCGACCCCGTGCGCTTCGACGTGCCGCCCGACCAGGAGCGCTACTCGAAGAGCCGGGTGATGGACGAGGCGGAGGACATTCGCCTGGCCATGCAGGAGAGCCTCTACGAGATGCTGCGTCAACGCCGCAGCGTGTGGTTCGGCTAGGCGGACATGGGACGTCGCGTCCTCATCACCGGGCTCAGCAGCTTCTGGGGCGGGCGGCTCGCACAGGCGATCGAGCACGATCCCGACGTCGAGACGATCGTCGGCCTCGACACCCAGGAGCCGAGGATCCAACTCGAGCGCACCGAGTTCGTCAAGGCCGATCAGAGCTATTCGATCCTCGCCCGCATCGTGAAGGCGACCCAGGTCGACACCATCCTCCACACCTTCCTCGTCGTCGACTCCACGCGCATGAGCGGCCGCGCCATGCACGAGACGAACGTGATCGGAACGATGAACCTCCTGGCCGCCGCGGGCGCGTCGGGGAGCCCGGTGCGACAGGTAGTGGTGAAGTCGTCGACGCTCGTCTACGGGTCCACCCACGAGGACCCGGCCTGGTTCCGCGAGGAGATGTCGCGCACGCGGGCGCCGTCAACGCGCGTCGAGCGGTCCCTCGTCGAGGTCGAGGGCTACCTGCGCGACTTCGCAGAGGACAACCCGCACGTGATCGTCACCCTCATGCGCTTCTCCAACGTGTTGGGCACCGACATCGTCACGCCGTGCAGCAAGGCCCTGGCCCTCCCCGCGGTGCCGGGCATCTTCGGGTACGACCCGCTGATGCAGTTCGTGGAGGAGGACGACGTCATCCGGTCGCTCGAGTTCACCCGGCAGCAGCAGTTGCCCGGCATCTACAACGTGGCGGGCGACGGACGGCTGCCGTGGAGCGAGGTGGCGTCGCTGTGCGGCAAGCGGGTCGTGCCGATCCCGCCCGTGCTCACCGGTCTGGTCACCGCGCCGCTCGAGCGCCTCGGCATCCTCGAGCTCCCGCCCGAGATGCTGGCGCTCCTCCGGTACGGCCGCGGGGTCGACAACCGGCGCCTCAAGCGGGCCGGCTTCGAGTACCGCTACACGTCGGCCGGGGCCGTCGACAACTACGCGCGGGCCATGCACCTCCGGCACACCGTCGGCGACAGCCGGCCGGCGTACAAGTACGACACCGAGGTCGAGACGTTCTTCCGCCATTCGCCGGCCGTCGTGCGCGCTCCGGATTGAGCCTCCTCCGCGTCGAAGTCGACGAGCGGGTGGCCGTCGTCACCCTCGACGACCCCGACCGGCGCAACGTGCTCTCGCTCGACCTGGTCGACGAGATCGTCGCCGCCTTCGATCGCCTGGAGCACGAGGCCGACGTGGGCGCGGTGGTCGTCACGGGCGCGCCTCCCGCGTTCTGTGCCGGAGCCGACCTCTCCCATCTCGCCGCTGCGAGCCGGACCGGTCAGAGCGAGAACCGAAGCGGAGCGGAGGATCGCAGGTCCGAACAGCAGAGCGGAGCGGAGGACGCGCAGCCGGGCCTGCGGTCGGTGTACGAGGGGTTCCTGCGCGTGGCCCGCTCGCCGTTGCCGACCGTGGCCGCGGTGAACGGCGCCGCGGTCGGAGCGGGCATGAACCTGGCGCTCGCATGCGACGTGCGACTGGCCGGTCGCTCGGCGCGCTTCGACACGCGCTTCCTCAAGCTGGGCCTGCACCCGGGCGGCGGCCATACCTGGATGCTGCGCCGGCTGACCGGCGCGCAGACGGCCGCGGCGATGGTGCTCTTCGGTGAGGTCCTTTCAGGCGAGGACGCCGTCGACGCCGGGCTCGCCTGGCGCTGCGTCGACGACGACGCGCTCATCGAACGCGCCCGCGCGCTCGCGTCGGGGGCCGCCGACGTACCGCCGGCGCTCGTGCGACGGGCCAAGGAGACGATCGCGGCCATGGCCGACGTCGCCGACCACGAGGAAGCGGTGCACGTCGAGCTCACCGCTCAGCTCTGGTCACTGCAGCAGCCAGAGTTCGCGGAGCGCCTGGCGGCGATGCGGGAGCGGATCACCCGCCCCCGCTGACGCGGGTCAGTTCCGGCGGTCGGCGGGCACCCGGTTGAAGGCCGGCTTCGGCCCGCAGCTGTCGAGCACGACGCGGGTCACGCGGCCGCCCCGAGGCAGGCTCGTCCCCGTCGTGCGCTCGGCGCAGCGCTGCCAGCGGTCGCTGTGCCGGGTGCGGACGACTGCGGGCACGGCAACGAGAAGGATGAGTGCGAGCGCGACAGCACAGACGGCGATGAGGGCCCGTCGGTAGTGGCGCGCCGTCGCCATCGCTCGCTCGAACCACGCCTTGGCCCGGATCTCCCACGACGGTCGCTCCGGAAGGAGATCCGCGACGGGCTCGGGTGCGACCTCGACGACGGGCTCGGGTGCGACCTCGACGACCGGCTCGGGTGCGACAGGCTCCGCGACGGATCCGGGTGCCACGTCGGTGACCGCTTCCTCGACCGGGGCGTCCAAGCCCGACAGCTCGGCCCAGGTGCCCACGAGGGCGTGGTCTCGGGGCTCCCGGCGAGCGCGCACCGCCATCAGCCCCAGACCCAGCCCCGTGGCCAGCAGCCCGAGTCCTCGGAGCCCTCTCGATCCCCTCGACGCCATCGGCGACCCACCCCCGCCGCCAGTGTCGCAAATGCCCTTCGCGCGCCACCATGGGCCGCTCGGCCCATTCCTCCGATTCCATCGCGCATGCGATCCACCGGCTCGGGGAGCATCGCCGGGATTCTACGGAAGCCCCCCTGCTTCTTGTCGTGCGGAACCGTCCTGAGGACGGCTCCTACGACAAGAAAGGGTTCACCGCACCCAGGCGTTGAGCAGCTCCTCGCGACGCTCGACCCATTCCTCGACGGTGATGGCGTAGCGCACGTGGTCCTCCCAGACCCCGTCGATCTCGAGGTAGCGGACCGCCACGCCCTCCTCGCGCAGGCCGAGCTTCTCGACGACGCGGCGACTCGCCAGGTTGCGCGGGATGATCGCGACCTGCAGCCGGTGAAGCGCGAGGTCCTCGAAGGCGAAGCGGGCCACCGCGACCAGGGCTTCCGGGATGAAGCCGTTGCCTGCCTGCGCCTGGTCGATCCAGTAGCCGACGTAGGCGTTCTGGAACGGGCCCCGCTGCACGCTGTTGACGTTGATCTCGCCCGTGAAGCGGTCGTCGACGAAGATCCCGAAGCCGTACCCGGTGCCGAGCTGCCACTCGCGCCGCCGCGCGCCGCAGCGCGCTGCGAAGGCCTGGCGGTTGTCGGTGATGTCGGTCTGGCCCGGCGGTGGCGCGGGCTCCCACTTCACCAACCAGTCCGCGCAGCGGCGTCGCACCTCACGCCAGCCGTCGAAGTCGGCGAGCTCGACCGGGCGCAGCTGCACCCGCCGGCCGCGGAGGATCGTGGCGGCCGGTGCCGCGGGCATCGTCATGTCGCGCCCTTCACGTCTGCGCCCTTCATGTTGCCGCCTTCACCGCGTCGATCGTCGCGGTGTCCTCCAAGGCGGAGAGGTCGCCGAGGTCCTGACCGAGGGTGGCGGCGCGGATGGCTCGCCGGAGCACCTTGGCGTTGCGCGTCTTCGGGAGCGCGGTGGTGAAGCGGATGGCCGACGGCTTGAACGACTTCCCCAGCCGGTCTGCGACGAGGTCGCTCAACTCGGTACGCAACGCGTCGCGGGGCTCGACGCCGGCCGCGAGCACGACGAACCCCCACAGCGCCTCGCCCTTCAGCTCGTCGGGTAGACCGACCGCAGCGGCTTCGACGACCGCGGGATGGCTCACGAGCACCGACTCGACCTCGGCCGGCCCGAGGCGCTTGCCCGCCACCTTGATGGTGTCGTCGCTGCGGCCGTGCAGGTACCAGTCGCCGTCGGCGTCGATCGAGGCCCAGTCGCCGTGCACCCACACGTCGGGCCACCGGCTCCAGTACGTCTCGATGTAGCGCTCGGGGTCGTGGAA
>Ga0066708_10000580_pt1 | contig 10640 bp, 7 predicted proteins | sample GraSoiAngelo_157_FD_66504 | JGI IMG/M metagenome (GOLD analysis project Ga0066708, IMG submission 66504) | Grasslands soil microbial communities from the Angelo Coastal Reserve, California, USA - 14_1009_16_20cm | ecosystem: Environmental > Terrestrial > Soil > Grasslands | place: USA...
TCCTGCAGTTCGGTGAGCTCGCGGAGGCGCTCGCCTACCAGGGCCTCGTCGACCCCACCGTCGAGCCCTGCCGCGTAGGTGCCGTCCTCTCGCGAGAAGGCGAAGAACCCGGCCCAGTCGAGGTCGGCGTCCTCCACGAAGCGCAATAGCCGGTCGTGGTCGGCCTCCGTCTCACCCGGGTAGCCGACGATGAACGAGGAACGGAACGCGGCGTCGGGCTCGCGCGCGCGGATCGAGCGGATGCGGGCGAGGAAGCGGTCACCGTCGCCCCAACGGCGCATCCGTCGCAACAACGGCTTCGACGCGTGTTGCAACGAGAGGTCGAAGTACGGAACTCCCGTCGCGCACACCGTGTCGACGAGCGCGTCATCGAGCTCGCTCGGATAGAGGTAGAGGAGACGGGTGCGCGGCACTCGCTGCGCGACCGCCTGCACGAGGGGCACGATGGCGCGACGTCCGCGCTCATGGCGGCCCGGACGAACGAGGTCACGGCCGTACGACGCGAGGTCCTGGGCGACGAGGACGATCTCGGCCACCTCGAGCTGCTCGACCTCGTCGAGGATCTGCTCGATCGACCGTGAGCGCTGCTTGCCCCGGAACGACGGGATGGCGCAGAACCCGCACGTGCGGTCGCAGCCCTCCGCCACCTTCACATAGGCCCAGGGCACGCGGCTGCGGGGCCGGGGCAGGTTCAGCAGGTCGAAGCTCGGGACCCTCGACGTGAGCGTGACCGGCACGCCGAAGCCCGCCACCGCGTCCGCCTCGGGCAGCGCGGACGCCAGTTCGTCGCCGTAGCGCTCGGCGAGACAGCCGGTGACGACGAGGCGGGCACCGGGCCGGCGCGTCTCGCCGAGGGCGAGCACGGTGTCGATCGACTCCTGACGTGCCGCTTCGATGAACGCGCACGTGTTGACGACCACCACGTCGGCTTCCTCGGGCATCGCGGCCGCAACCAGGCCGTCGGCCTCCAAGGTGCCGACGAGCTTGTCGGAGTCGACCTGGTTCTTCGGGCAGCCGAGCGTCTCGACCCAATAGCGCGTCGGCATGAGTGCCACGATACCGGTCGGCGCGCGGCCCGGAACCGCTCGGTCGACCGTGCCATCCGACGGCGTGCCGCCCGACGGCGTGCTACTCGATGGTGACGAGCGGACGACCCCGCTCGTCGAGCTGGTGCAGGTACTCGGCGATGCCGTAGCCGGTACGGCCGTCATAGGTCCAGCGGGCGAGGCCCTCGTTGACGATCGTGCTGCGCTCGCCCACCTTGTGGGGCACGCCTGCCACCCGGAGCAGATCGCCGCGCAGCTCGTGCACGCGGCCGGTCTTGTCGGTGGCGCGCACGTGGGTGACCTTGTGGGTGACGCCGTCGGGCTCGAGCTCGGTGCGCACGTCCCACTCGCGGATGCTCGCCGCGTCGCCGTCGCGCCACACCCACCCGCGATGGAGGTCGCCGACCTCGGTGCCGATGCGGATGCCGCCGAAGTGCACGTCGTCGCCGACGTTGATGGAGAACCAGCGCCACATTGTCGGGCCGCCCCAGCGCCTGGGCCCCCACGACTTGTCGCGGTTGCCACGCGCGTCGGGCCCCAGCGGATGCCGCTGGTGGTCGATCTCGATCCACCCCGTCCAGCGCCCGGCCTGCTCGAGATGGCCCTTGCCCACGGTGCCGCGCGTTGCCGCGCTCGCCCCCTGACCCTCGCGGCCCTGCCCGTCGGCGCCGATCGCGGGCATGAGCGCGGAGAACGTCACGTCGAGCGCGATCGGGACGATGGCGTCGGCGAGCAGGGCGTCGGCCGCGGCCGTCAACCGCCACTCCTTCATCGGCGCCAGTCGCTCGTACGCCACGCCGCCTACCGCCAGGCCGGTGTCGATCATCTCCCGTTGCTCACGGACCGCGTGCACGGTCGCCAGGCCGTCTCCGGGCACCCACACCGACAGGCCCACATCGATCGTGCCCTCGTTCGGCCGCACTCCGATCCGCGTGAAGAGACCGGTGTCGGCGTCGGGGTCGTAGCAATTGAAGTAGTAGGACTCGCTCCAGGCCCCGTCGGACTCGACCGGGTGGGCGAAGTCGTGGGCCTCGTCGAGGATGGGCATGGCGCCACCCTAGGTGGATTCGGTCCGGGCGCGTAGGGCCGACGAGTACGCTGCCGAACCGGCGACCGCTTCTTGTCGCGCTCAACCACCGTGACGGCGGTTCGGCGCGACAAGGAGCGCAGAAGTCCGGTCCGGGCTCCGAGGAGGCAGCCGCTGAGGAAGAAGCGCGTCGCCTGGCTCTCGACCGCCGTCGGGACAGTCATCGCCGTCGCCGCAGGCGTCTTCGTGGCTCGGGCCATCAGCGACCAGTGGACCCTGGTGCGGTCCTCGATCGCGGACGCCCGTCCCGAGTGGCTCGTGGCGGCTTTGCTGTGCGCGGCCGCCGCCATGGTCACCGTCGCGCTCCCGTGGCGAACTGCGCTGAGGATCGTCGGCGCGATCGCCGACCGGGCCTCGACGGTGGCGTGGTACTTCATGGGGGAGATCGGCAAGTACGTGCCGGGTGGGATCTGGCCCGTCGTGGGACGGGGCGAGCTCGCGTACCGGGGCGGGGTGCCACGCGGAGCGGCGTACGCGAGCGTGGCGCTGTCGCTCGGGGCCCTCTACCTCGCCGGCACGCTCGCAGTCGCGGTCCTGCTCCCGGTGCACCTTGGCGGCGACCACCTCGCGGCCGCGGTCTGGGTCCTCCTGCTGCTCCCTGCCGGCGTCGCCGTCCTGCATCCCAGGCCGCTCGGGTGGCTCGTCGACAGGGCCGAGAAGCTCTTGAGGCGCGATCTGCACATCGACGTTCCGCCGTGGTCGGCATCGATGAGGCTGGTCGCCAGGTATCTCCCCAGCTGGTGGCTCATCGGCACCGCCACGTGGTGCGTCGCGCGTGCATTCGACCCCGACGCGAGTTGGTTGGCGGTCGCGCCTGCCGCCATCGTCTCCTGGATCATCGGCTTCGTGTCGGTGCCGGTTCCGGGCGGTATCGGCGTGCGCGAGGCGGCGTTCGTGGCGGTGGTCGGGACGATCCCGACCGGAGTGCGGGCGACCGTCGCGGTCGCCGCGAGGCTGTGCTTCATCATGGTCGACGCCGGCGGCGCGGCGCTCGGCGCAATGGCCTGGCGCCGGTGGACACGCGCGATGCGCGCGACCGAGGCGCGCCCGCCCGACCCGCGCTCCTGAATCTCCCGATCAGAGCTCGACCGGAAACGCGAACTTCAGCAGCTCGGCGCGGTCGACCAGGTAGAGGCGCAAGCCGACGGCCATGTCCGCCGCCCATAGCTCAGGCGCAGTGTCGAGCACGCGCTGGATGAGCGCGGGATCGAGACGCGGCTCCTCGATCGGATGGTCGCGAAGGAAACGCAGCACCGAAGGAGCCAGCGCTTGAGCCGGTTGTCGTGCGATCTCGTGGAGCGCTTGTGACATCACGAACTTCAGCCCGGGATCGGAGATCGCCGCGAGAGCGGCTTCGGCGGCGCGACCGAGCCGGACGTCGTGACCCGACCTCGCTTGCGCGATCAACGCCTCGTACGCCCGGACATCGATGCGCCTTCCTCCGAGGTCGACGTCGGCGAGCAGCTCGCCACGCGGTGCGGAACCCTTGGTGAACGTGTCCACGACGAGGACGAGGCCGCTGTCCACGGTCGATCGCCGAACCAACCGGTCCTTGTGGACCGCGCCACGCTGCGTCAGGGGGTGACGCACAGCGACACCACGCTGGGTGAGCTCGAAGGCCAGCGCCTCGCGGAGCCCCGCATAGGGCGCTCCTCCCCGGCTGAGGAGAACGGTCTGCGCGCCCAGCTCGCGCCGGTGGGCGAGCACCGCATCGCCGAGCTCATGGACGAAGCGGCTCGCGATGGTCGCGTGCGCGGAGCGAAGGGTGTTGCTGGTCCGGTCGAGGCTCGGATTGATCGCGGCGGGGACGATGATCGCCACCAGCGCGAGCGACGTCAGCGCGGGCACGAGCGTCGGTCGGGCGGCGAGCTGCGCGCGCCCCAGCGCGAGCAGCCCGAGACCGAGCACGAGACAGGTGAAGAAGGCGAGCGCGAACGACCAGTGGTAGAACGCGATGCGCCCCTGCTCGAAGAGCCCGACCGGCACCGAGGAGCCGTTGGCGAAACCCGCCAACGCCAGGATGACCACCATGAGCGCCAGCGTGGCCTGGCGTGGGCTCGGCTTTCGCCACCGGAGCCCCAGAGCAGCAACGATCGCGACCACCGCGATGGCGGAGAGCCATGTGAGGGCGGACGGCTCTGACAGCAGGGTCGAGCCGGTCAGATCGGTCCGGCCGAGCAGCGGCGGCAGGCCGAGCGAGTTCACGATCTGGTGCAGCGCGGAGGTCGCGCCGAGTGTGGCGTCGTCGGTATTGCGGGCGTAAGTGAGAAGGCGCCCCAGGTTGCCGTCGGTGCTGATCGCCTGCTGCAACAGCACCGGTGCCCACAGCACCAGCGCGACGAGGGCCGACCACCCACACCACCGGAGAACCTCGCCGCGGCGGCGGGCGAGCGCGGCGGCGAGACCGAGCACCGCGCCTGCCGTCACCACCACGACAGCGGGCGCAACCGAGAGGTGCTGCTGGGCGGTGAAGGACACCACCGCGGTGGCGAGCGGGAGCAGGCGCAGGTCGCCACAGAGCACGCACCAGCACAGGACCGACGCGCACAGCAGCGGGTAGCCGGCGATGTTCGAGCTGACCGGGTCGATGAGTGATGACGCGCCGGTGGTGAACATGACCGTACTGAGCAACACCGCGGCGACGATGCCCGCCGGCGGTCCGAGCTGACGGAACACGGCCCAGGCCGCAAGTAGCACGCAGGCCCCGACGATCAGCACCGTCACCAGCGGCATGCCGATGTCCCCGCCGAAGAGTCGGATGGAGACGGCCAGCAGGTAGAAATGCGTGGCGCCGGGGTGGTTCACGAGGTCCGCGCTCGCGATGTACCGCGCCGCGGTCGAAGGCTGGCCAATGAGCGGCGTGCGGGCAGTGCCGACATCGAGGGCCCGGATACCCATGAGCGCGGGATCGCCCGCAGGCGCCCAGTCGGGCACCGCCCAGGCAAAGGCGAGCACCGGCGCCAGCAAGAGCGCGAGCGCAAAGACGAACGCCAGCCATCGGCCGCGGCGGTCGAGATCGCGCAGCCGGTGGACGGCGCGCCGAGAATCGGTGCGTTGGTCGGATCGAGCCTGCGCGTGAAGAAGTGTGTCGGTCAGGCTCGAGAACCCTAATCGCATCACCTTGTCCGCTTGGGAGTCGACAGCTGCCGGCGAGCCCGCGGCGCGCTACGGGTAGGTCGCCTCGACCGTGGTGTGGATGCCGCCGCGCACGAGCCAGTCGGTGTGGACGGTCACTCGTCGGGGACCGATGGCCGCCACCAGGTCGTCGAGGATGCGGTTGGTCACGTCCTCGTGGAACGCGCCCTCGTCGCGGTAGCTCCAGAGGTAGAGCTTCAGCGACTTCAGCTCGACGATGGAGGGCCCGGGCACGTAGGAGACGGTGACCGTGGCGAAGTCGGGTTGGCCCGTGAGCGGGCAGACGCAGGTGAACTCCGGCGTCTCGCACCGCACCTCGTAGTCCCGCCCCGGATGCGGATTGGGGATGGCGACGAGCTCACGGGCCGGACGGCTGGGCACCGACCGAACGTAGCTCCCACGGCCCCGGCGAGCCTTCCGGGCGCGAACGCGGCCCGAGGGCCGACGATGGGCGCGCGCCCGGAAGGTCGGGACCCGCCGCGGCTACTTCTTCTTGCCGAGCATCCGGTTCATCTTGGTGGAGCACACCGGGCAGGTGCCCTGGGCGGCCCGTCGGCCGTTGGCCAGCTCGACCTCTTGCCCCTCGAACTCCCTCTTTTCCCGGCATTTCACGCAATAGCCCTCATACGTGGCCATAAGGCTGTCCTCTCGATCGGTGGCGTAGGTGGCCATCTTGGTCTCCTCCGGTCGGTGTGCGTGTCAGTCTGACGGAGCCCGGGCGGGAAGCGAGGGATCCTCGACCCCGAGGCCCTCGAGATCGGCCTTCAGGAGGAGGGCGCGGCCGGGCACACCGGCCGATGCGAGCAGCTCGTCGCCGGCGCCCCGCACGCGTGGCGCGGCCTCGACCGTACAGATCCCCAGCAGGCTCGGGCCCGCACCGCTCCAGCACGACGCGAGCGCGCCTGCGTCGACGAGGCCGGCCAGCAGATGGCCCGACTGTGGGAAGAGCGAGGCCCGGGCCGACTGGTGCAGGCGGTCCTCGGTCGCCTCCTTCACCAGCAGCCGGCGGTCGCCGAGGCCCGCGATCAGGAGGCCGAGGCGCCCGAGGTTGAACGCGGCCTCGCCGAGGCGCACCTGCGCAGGCAGGGCCTGACGGGCGCGCGCGGTGGCGAGCGGGCGGGAAGGCACGAGCACCACGAACGCGAGGCCGCGGTCGAGCGGCAGGCGCACGGTGACCGGATGCCCGTCGACGTCGGCCGCGGCCACCAGCCCACCCAGCACCGACGCACCCGCATTCTCCGGATGCCCGTCGAGCCGGGCGGCGAGCGTCAGCGGGTCGTTCGCTCCGCACGCGGCCGCGGTCGCCACTGCGAGCGCGGCGGACGAGCCCAGCCCGCGTCCGACGGGGATCTCCGACCGCACCGTGATCGCGACCCGGTCGTGCCCCAGGACCTGTCTGGCCACGCGCGCCGCGAGATGGGTGCCGTCGGCAGGCAGGTCGCCGCCCTCGCCTTCGAGGCGCAGCGAGAGCTCGTCGGCCGGCTCCACCTCGACGTGGACGTACAGCGACAGCGCGATGGCCAGCGTGTCGAAGCCCGGTCCGAGGTTCGCCGTGGAGGCAGGAGCACGGGCGTGCACGACCCAACGGTACCGTCGCCTTCCGTGGAGCCTACGGATCGCACGATCCTGCGCCTCGCCGTGCCCGCGCTCGCGACCCTCGCGGTCGAGCCGCTCTACGTCCTCGTGGACACCGCCATCGTCGGCCACCTCGGCACCGCGCCCCTCGCCGGCGTGGCCCTGGCGGCCGGCGTGCTCAACGTGGCGTTCCTCGTCTGCAACTTCCTCGCCTACGGCACGACGGCACGCGTGGCCTTCCTCGTCGGTGCGGGCGACCCGCAGGCGGCCGACCAGGTTGCGGTGCAGGGGCTTTGGCTCAGCGCGTTGCTCGGGTTGATCGCGGCCGCGCTCGTGGGCGGCCTGGCGCGGCCGGCCGCGGTCGCGCTCGGCGGTTCGGGCGCAGTGCTGACGAATGCGATCACCTACCTCCGCATCAGCGCGATCGGGACGCCGTTCGTGCTCGTCGCGCTCGTCGGTCACGGCTATCTGCGCGGCGTGCAGGACACCCGGACGCCGCTCGCCATCGCCGTGGGCGCCAACCTGCTGAACGTCGGTGTCGAGCTCGTGCTCGTCTACGGTCTCGACCTCGGTGTCGCCGGGTCGGCATGGGGCACGGTGCTCGCCCAGGTGGTCGCGGCCGCGGTCTTCCTCGGCGTCCTGACCCGGCGGCTGCGCATGTCGGGCGCGTCGCTCGCCGTCGACCGCGGTGAGCTGCTCCGGCTCGCGCGTACGGGACGGCACCTGTTCGTGCGCACGGCCGCGTTGCTCACCACCCTCACCCTCGCCACCTCGGTGGCCGCCCGGGTCGACCCACCGACGCTCGCCGGCCATCAGATCGCCCTCCAGATCGAGACCTTCCTCGCGCTCACGGTCGACGCGCTCGCGATCGCAGGCCAGGCCCTCACCGGGGCGGCGCTCGGGGCAGGCGACGTCCGGGAGGCACGCCGGACCGGCCGCCGCCTCGTGCAGATGGGCCTGCGGGCCGGCGCCGCGCTCTGCATCGTCGTCGTGGCGACCGCGTGGCTCCTCCCGCACATCTTCAGTGGCGACCCGGCGGTCATCTCACGCGCCTCCGCCGCGCTCGTGATCGTCGGGCTCATGCAGTTGCCAGCTGCCGTCGTATTCGTGCTCGACGGCGTGCTCCTCGGCGCCTCCGACACGCGTTTCCAGCAGTTGTCGAACGTGGTCGCGCTCCTGGCGTTCCTGCCGTTCGCGGCCGCGCTCCTGGTGTGGCCTCGGCTCGGCATCATCGGGATCTGGACGGGCCTGTTCGCGTGGATGCTCGCACGCCTGTTGGCCAATAGCCGACGCTTCGCCGGCAGAAGATGGCAGAACGTCCCCGCCTGATTCAAAAAGAAATCTGTCACCAAGCGACCGCGAGTCAGGTCCGAATGGCCGGTGGAAAGGTCCACCAAATGGAGGTCAAGAATCATGTACCACTTCGCCGTAGCAGCCCTGCTGGCACTGGCCACGTTGAAGGTGGTCGACCTGCTCGAAGGGCTGATGCCCGCCGTTTCCCGTGGGCGGGCCCTGCTCACGTTCGCCCTGGCCATCGGGGCGGCCGTCGCCCTCGATTTCTCGGTTTTCGCCGGCTACGGCATTGCCGTGCGAGAGACGTGGATGGGCACGTGGGGAACCGGTCTCATCATCGGCTCACTCGCCACCGTCTGGCAGGCCCTCTTCGGGTTTCTCGGCGCCTGGGACCGAGCGACTCCGGTCGAGCATCGGGACACACGGGCCCGCGTCGCCGCCTGACCCAACCCTCGTCCCCCTCACCCAATGGCGCTCAATGACGAGCGCCATTGGCGCGTTCGGCCACCGGTTCCTCTTCGGCTATGCGCCGGCGCGGGCGTTCATCGCGTCGAGCTCGTCGGGCGTCATCAGCACGGCGCGGGGCTTCGAGCCCTCCGACGGGCCCACGACGCCGCGGCGCTCGAGCAGGTCCATCAGCCGCCCCGCCCGCGCGAACCCGACCCGCAGCTTGCGCTGCAGCATCGAGGTCGAGCCCAACTGTGAGCGCACGATGAGGTCCATTGCCGCTTCGAGCATCTCGTCGTCGTCGCCGTCGCCGCTCGCATCACCGAGCCCGCCGCCCACCGGATCGCCCTCCACGCCGTCCACGTACTGCGGCTGCGCCTGACGCCGCCAGTGCGCGACGACCTTGCGCACCTCGTCCTCGCCCACCCACGCGCCCTGAATGCGTCGCGGCACGTTCGAGGAGGCGACCGCGAGCAGCATGTCGCCCTGGCCGATGAGGCGTTCGGCCCCGGGCTGGTCGAGGATGACGCGGCTGTCGGCCAGCGACGACACGGCGAACGCGAGCCGGGAAGGCACGTTGGCTTTGATGACGCCGGTGATGACGTCGACCGACGGGCGCTGTGTGGCGATCACGAGGTGCAGGCCGACGGCGCGCGCCATCTGCGCGATCCGGCAGATGGCGTCCTCGACGTCGCGCGCCGCCACCATCATCAGATCGTTCAGCTCGTCGACCACGACGAGGATGAACGGCAGGCGCTCGTGCCCGCGGTCGGAGCCGGGCTCGGGCTGGAGCTCGCCGCGATCGTAGGCGGCGTTGTAGCCGGTGATGTCGCGCACGCCCACCTCGGCCAGGAGGTCATAGCGCCGCTCCATCTCGTGCACCGCCCACTGGAGGGCGTTGGCCGCCTTCTTGGGATTGACCACCACCTGGGTGAGCAGGTGGGGCAGGCCGTTGTACTGCCCGAGCTCGACGCGCTTCGGGTCGACGAGGATCAGCCGGACCTGGTCGGGCGTGCCCCGCGCCAGGATCGACGTCAACACGGTGTTGATGCACGACGATTTGCCTGCGCCGGTCGCGCCCGCGATCAGGATGTGCGGCATCTCCGCCAGGTTCACCATCACGGGCCGGCCCGCGATGTCGCGGCCGAGCCCGACCTCGAGTGGATGGGTGGCCCGGCGAGCCTCTTCGCTCAACAGGATGTCGCCCAGCGACACGAGCTGGCGCTGCTTGTTCGGCACCTCGACGCCGATGGCGGAGCGACCGGGGATGGGGGCGAGGATGCGGACGTCGGGCGAGGCCATCGCGTACGCGATGTCCTTGTGCAACGCGGTCACGCGCGCCACCTTCACGCCGGGGCCGAGCGCCAGCTCGTAGCGCGTGACGGTCGGCCCGACCGTCGTGCCGACGAGCCGCGTCTCGACGCCATGGGCGGCAAGCGCGTCTTCGAGCGTGCGCCCGCCCTGGTCGACGAGGCGCCGGTCGATCTCCTGGGTCTTCGCCTTCTTCAGCACCTGGAGCGGAGGGAGGCGCCACACGGTCGCCTCGGCCGCGGGGCCGAGCCCGATCGCGAGCTGTTCCTCCTCGACCGGCGCGGCGAGCGCGTCGAGGTCGAGGTGCACCTCGACCGCCTCGGCCCCCTCGGCGGAGTTGACCGGGTCCACCTCCTCGTCGTCGCCGGCGTCGGCCTCGGCGTCGTCCGGCTCCGGGGCCGAGGCTCGCGACCGCCTCGCAGTCCGGTTGGAGGGGTGGCGATCGGCCGCGGCCGCCACCTCGGGCCCCTCGCCGAGTCGCCCGAACCAGAGCAGCCCGCGTCGCACGGCCGCGGCGACCGCGCGGGCGGCCGCGACGACGGCGTCGCCGGCGGCCCGCACCGATGTCTTGGTGATCACGAGGAGGCCGAGTCCGAGGAGCGACGCGAGCACCAGGCCCGCACCCCATCCCGCCAGCAACGTGCGCAACGGCTCGGCGATGCCCACGCCGACGACGCCGCCGGCACCGCGCAGCTCCGACAGGGGGGCTCCCCACTCCGGCGACCCGTGCACGAGGTGCAGCAGGC
>Ga0066708_10000589_pt1 | contig 10612 bp, 10 predicted proteins | sample GraSoiAngelo_157_FD_66504 | JGI IMG/M metagenome (GOLD analysis project Ga0066708, IMG submission 66504) | Grasslands soil microbial communities from the Angelo Coastal Reserve, California, USA - 14_1009_16_20cm | ecosystem: Environmental > Terrestrial > Soil > Grasslands | place: USA...
GCGTTCGGCGCGCCGCCCGTCGACGGGCTCGGAAACACCGGCGGCTTCAAGCTGCAGGTCCAGGACCGGGCCGACGCCGGTCCCGAGGCGCTCCAGGGCGCGGTCGAGAGCATGATCCGCGCCGGTACCGCGCAGCCCGGGCTGGTCGGGCTGTTCAGCAGCTTCCGGGCCGCGCAGCCCCAGCTCTATCTCGACGTCGACCGGGCGAAGGCGAAGGCGCTCGGCGTGTCGCTGAACGACGTCTTCCAGACCCTCCAGATATACCTCGGCTCGGCATACGCCAACGACTTCACGCGCTTCGGACGCAACTGGCAGGTGAACATCCAGGCAGACGCGAAGTACCGTGTCGACCCGGACGACATCGGGCAGCTCAAGGTCCGCAATCGCAACGGCGGGATGGTCCCGCTGTCGACGCTGGTGACCGTCCGGGACACCACCGGCCCGGCGATCGTGAACCGCTACAACATGTTCGCGTCGGCGGAGATCGCGGGCGGCACGGCGCCGGGGGTGAGCTCCGGGCAGGCGATCGCCACGATGGAGGCCCTGGCGGCGAAGGAGCTGCCCGCGACGATGAGCTTCGAGTGGACGGAGCTCACGTTGCAGCAGATCCTCGCGGGCAACACGGCCGTGTTCGTCTTCGTCTTGGGCGCCGTGCTGGTCTTCATGGTGCTCTCGGCCCAGTACGAGAGCTGGTCCCTCCCGGGTGCGATCATCCTGATCGTGCCCATGTGCCTGCTCGCGGCCATCAGCGGCGTCTGGCTCGTCGGCTCCGACAACAACATCTTCACGCAGGTCGGCCTCGTCGTCCTGATCGGCCTGGCCGCCAAGAACGCGATCCTGATCGTCGAATTCGCGAAGCAGCTCCAGGATCAGGGCAAGTCGCGCTTCGACGCGATCATCGAGGCGACGAAGACCCGCCTGCGGCCGATCCTCATGACCTCGTTCGCCTTCATCCTCGGCGTGCTGCCGCTCGTGCGGACGGCGGGCGCAGGCGCCGAGATGCGCTTCGCGCTCGGCATCGCCGTGTTCTCCGGCATGCTTGGGGTCACCGTCTTCGGCATCTTCTTCACGCCGGTCTTCTACGAGGTGATCCGTGGCTGGACCGACCGGCGAGCGGAACGGCGACACGTCCCCGCGACGCCGACGATGGTCGAACCCGAGCCCCGAGTGCGGCACGCCGACGTGTCCTGAGGCTACGATGTGCGTTCAGGCCCGGTCAGTCCGTGTCGTCACGCGCTGGCATGGGAACCTGGTGAGGAGGGCGTTGGCGCCCGAGCAGTGGTGTGTTTCGGCAAGCCGTCGGACCGCGTCCGACGTATGGGTTGAAGGCATGGGATGCCGATTCGCCCACACGGTTCACTTGGACGGAATGAGGTGACGACCGTTGCCCGCCGCCATGCTCGCGACGAGCATCGTGTCGGAGTGCACGGGATGCGCTCGAATCGAGCGACCGATCGTTTGCCCGGTCGAGGACGCCGGTGCCGCGATGAGTCACCACGCCGAGGCGTTCTCTCGGCCGCCCTAATCGGGGCCGTCCTCGTCAGCGCCCTCCCGGCGCTCGCCGTTCATCAGATCTCGACCGAAGAGGACAGCGCCGATCTGCTCGCTACCCCGGTGATCAGCCTTGAGGAGGCAGAGGAGCCGTCGAAGGAGCGACAGTGGGCGATCATTCCCGAGGTGGGCTACGACCCGGAGTCCGGCGGTCTCGGCGGCGCCAAGTTCACGCACCGGAATGTCGCGGGGACTGGGCCACGCTCGACCTCGAGGCGACCTACGCACGGAACAGCCAGGAGGGCCTGATCGCGACGGTCGGGACGCCGCACCTTCTCGGCGACCGCTTCCTCACGCCGTCACGACCCTGGCGCGAAATGGCAAGCATCGACGGCTGTCTGGGTCTACAGCGGAGGCCTGACCGGAGGCGCGAATGCGCAGTCCCTCGACGTTGGTCTGCGGCTTGGCTGCCGCGTTGCTCGCCACGACGTTCCCGGCAAGCGCCGTGGGAGGTCACGCTCAAGGACTCGAACGGGGCGAGGTGGTGACATGATCGCCAGCTTCGGTGGCGTGGCGCCTCGACGGTCGCGTGCGGGAGGATTCGTGAGACGAGCCCGTGACCTGCTGCTGGTCGCCGTCGCGCTCGGCGCCTCGCTGGTCCACTCGGTCGTTCTCGGCGAGGAAAACCGGGCCGCGGCCCGCCTCGAAGCGATGGCGGACTTCCTCGCCCGGGCGCAGCGTCTCAGCGTGACGATCGACTCGGTGTACGACATCGTGCAGGACTCCGGCCAGAAGGTGCAGTTCGGCGAGCGACGAATGGTGGCGCTCAGGCGTCCGGACCACGCGCGCATCGACGTCACTCGGCGCGACGGGTCTCGCCGCGGAGTTCTCTTCGACGGGACGCAGCTCGCGGTGTTCGATCTCGACGAGAAGGTCTACGCGACCGTCTCTAAGCCGGGGACGGTCGACGCGGCGTTCGACTACTTCGTGACCGGCCTCGACATGCGCCTGCCGTTACGCGAGCTCCTGAAGGCCGACCTTCCCCGGCAGCTGAAGGACGTCGTCGGCAACGCCCGACTCGTCGCCGAGGAGCAGCTCGGCGGCGTGGCGACCGACCACGTGGCGTTTCGAGGCCCGAAGACGGACGTGCAGCTCTGGATCCCACGCGATGGCGACCCGCTGCCGAACCGCATCGTCATCACCTATCGCGTCGCGGAGGGGCAACCGCAGTTCGAGGCCGATCTGAGCGCGTGGAATCTCGCCCCCGACGTGCCCGACAGGCTCTTCACGTTCACGCCGGCCGCCGGCGCGGAGCAGATACCCGTGCTGATCCCGCGGCGGGAGAAGACGCCGTGACACGCGCGGCGGCGTTGGTCGCCGCGCTTCTGCTCGTGGTGGCGGGAGACGTCCTAGCCCGCGGCGGTGGACGCAGCGGCGGACGCGGCGGCGGAGGATTCGCGCGCGGCGGCGTCGCGGCGGCGGGGTCTTTTGGCCAACGAGCGCCGGCGGGTGGCGGGTACACCGGGCATGGTCCGGCTGCGAGCGGCAGCTTCGGAGGCTACGGCGCCGGACAGGGCCAGGGTGCGACGCGCCCCGACGCCGGAGACCGGGGGGGTCGCCAGGAAAACAGGGCGCAGCGTTGGGAGCAGCGGCAGGAGCGGCGCGACGAGACACGCGAGGAGTGGCAGAACTACGGCAACAACCGCCGTGAGGACTGGCAGGACTACGCCGACGATCATTACGACGACCGCTACCATGGCGGCGATTACTACCCCTACGGCGCGGCCGTCGTTGCAGGCGCCGCGGCGGGCGCGGCGGTCGCGGCGGTCGCGACCCCGCCGTACTGGACCCTGGACTGCGTCCCGACCACCGTCGTCGTCGGCGGTACTACCTACTACCGGTGCGACTCCGCCTGGTACATCCGCGTCTACAGCGGCGGAGACGTCGCATACACCATGGCAAACCCACCCGCCGGGTACTAGCTCGCTACGTCGACCCGAGCCACACGATCCGGAGCCTGCCGACGAACTCTTCGACGCGCAGCTCTGCCTCGCGCTCGTACAGCACGGGGTCCACGCCGGCATGGCGGACCGCACCGATGACCTGGTCGGCGTGTGGAACCAGCGCTTCACGCACGTCTCGATAGCCGTCGCCGTCGCTGCCCGACGGCAGCTCGATCCCCGTGGCGAGTTCTGGCAGCGCGTTTTCGAGTCGACCGGGCAGGGACGTTGTCCGGAGCCTCTCATCTGCGCGGCTCGGTCCCTATCTGGGAGCGCTGCCAAAAGTTGGGATACAGGAGCGAAACGCCGAACGTGAATCCGTATGCGGGCGTCGGCCCGTCCGCCGAGGCGTTCCAGAACGGCTCGACGAAGCTGCTCACGTACTGCCGACCGACCTCGAACACGCGCCCCACCCCCAAATCGACGGGCAACACTTGGTTCCCGGTCTTCCAGTTGAAGACCATCTGGGGCTGCGATCTGACGAACCATCCCCTCCCGAGTTGATAGGTAACGAAGGGTTGGAGGAAGAGCGCGTTTGTCTCGTTCCGCTCGCGATCGCCCGCGAAGGAGATCGGATTCTGCGCGAGGAGCCCGATCAGCCAACGTTCGGGGGTGAACGCCACCGCCGTGGCCGGTCCCAATTGCCATTTGCCTTGACCGCCCGCCCGCTGGCTGGCCGTCGGAAAGACCAAGGTCGGGCCGATGCCCCAGAGAATCCCGTGGCCCGCTTCGAGCACGGCGATGTCGAGCAAGCGCAAGTCGCCCAATCCCATGGAACCACCGGGCGACGTGACCGCCGTCGGCATCGTCAGCAGGGAGAGCTGGGGGAAGGGCAGCAGGCGATACGCCGGTAGCGGCATGGTCACGGCCATCGTGAGCGCGTTGCCCTGCCCGTGCAGGCCGGTGAACTCCCGCACGTACGAATCCTGGGTCCGGATCTGCAGGATGTTCGATAACGGCGCGCTGGCCTGCGTGACGAGATTGGGTTGTTGCGCGGGAACGGTCGCGTCCTCGTCGTCCGCCCGCGCCCCACTCGGGATGATCGCCGAGGCGAGCAGGAACGCCAGGATCAAGATTCGCGATTTCCATCGGACCGAGCCGCGTGCATCGCTGCGGGCACCTTGGCGAGACACCCGTCTCACCGGGCCGCGGGCAGGCAGTTCAGGCCCGCGACCTCTAGCTCGGCGCCGTGGAGATGCAGGATCCGCCGCACTTCCTGGACCGTCGCCGGCTCCGACTGGGTCGAGTGTGAGGAACGCACGACGAGCTCCGAGGCGGCCCCGTCGACGTGCGCGCTCCGGTATGCGACGACACCGTCGTTGCCCTCCTCGGCCGGTCCGGCGCCTTTCACGGCGATGATGGAGTGATACGGCACCCCGTCGGCGACCGGGATGGCGGCGAGCCCCTCCAGAAAGGGATTTCCGGGTGTCATGTTCTCGGTCGCGGTGGGAAGGCTCGCGATCGTTCGTGCAGCGTAGAATGCGCCGCTGCCCTGTGTGAGTGTGTGGTGCGACATCGAGACCAGGCTTTCCGGGAGCCGCACCATGCGGCGGACAAGGCCGTTCACCAATGCTCCGGTGCGGAAGCTTCCGCGATGGGGCGTCGCCACGAACACGAGCCGCCGCACGAAGGGAAGGGGCTTCACGAACAGGGCCCGGGCGAGGAGGTTCCGGAACTCCTCGGATGCCGGCACTTCGGCCAACGGAACGCGGCCGATCGCGTTCCAGAGCCGCGACCCGGTGTCGACGGCAGTGAGCTTCGTGAGGAGGCCTCCCTGGCTGTGGCCGAGGACCACCATCTGCCGCAGGCACGTGTCCTGCCCGTTGGGATCCAGTCGCGACACCACGTCGGTCAGCTTCTCGCGGAGCAGCATGCCCGAGTAGGCGATCGGATTCCCCGTGTCGTACATGAAGAACCAGAACTGGCAGCGACGGCGGATCCACGGATCCGCAAGGAGGTCGTTCACCATGTCGGCCCACCGACCTGGGCTCGATGCGGTGCCGTGGACGAACACGACCGGGATCCGTCCACGCCGATAGGGGGTCAAGCTGACCAGAATCGGCAGCCGATCGCCCGTCTCGGCGCGACCGAGGAATCCCCAGAGCTCGCGCTTCCACATCGGGGAATCCGCCAGCTGCGCGGCGATGGTCGCTGTCTCCTCGACCTCGAGGGGCACTGTCCGACCATCGAGCCTGGTGGTCTCGTAGTTGTCCGCCGTGTAGAGCTCGAGGATGCCCCTGATCCTTCCGGACACGATCCCCGAGTGGACGTTGTCGAGCCGGAGCAGGACCGTCGCCGCGACCCGGGCTCGGGGTGCGATCAGGCTCTCCTCCAGATCCACGTCCGCGCGCGGGACGGCACGAGCGGCGAGCGGCGCCCCCACGCCCGCGCGCCGGTACCTGTTGCGCATGCCCCGTACCTTCAGCTCGGCGACGGGGACGAAATCGACGAGCCGGCGATCACCCCAGTCGAGCGAACGGGGATCCATCGACACTTCGATCTCACCGAAAGGCAAGGGATAGGTCGCCGGCGCGAGGTCGACCGCGTGGCGGTCGCGGGATCGGAAAGCCGTCGTGATCGCTCGGTTGTAGAGGTCCGCGGCAAGCCGCGTTCGGGGATCGAGCTCATCGGGTCGACCGTCTGGGTCCTGCGGGAAGAGGAACGCGTACGTGTAGACGGCCGCGGCCAGATAGTAGGGTCTCTTCTGCGTGTCTTCCGCGTGCAAGAACGAGAGCTCGCCGAGCGCGAACAGCTCGGCGCTGCCTCCGTGTCCGCTCGTGACGATCTCGCGCAGCGCCTGCAGCACGCCTTCCGGGTCGCCGTCGAAGCGCCCGAGCAGGCCCCAGGAGCTCACGGTGTTCCGCGTCCACTCGCTCGCGTGGCCCGTCGAGAGCGCGTTCGCCGTCAGCGACCGATGGACGGAGCGTGCGCTAACGCGGGTGACGCCGATCGGCGACGCGCATGCACCGAGACTCAAAACGGCACAGAGTCCGAGCACGGTGCGCAGACGAGTCGCCATGAGCATCGCTCGCGCGGCTCACATCGTCGCGAGCATGGCTCAGCATACCCGTGCCGTGCGATCCACGATCTTGCCATATGACGCCAGGACGGGCCGGCATGTGCCCTGGCTCACGGGTCGCGGCGAGGTCGCTTTTCGACCGCGGCTGATCGGGCGCGGAAATCGCGCGGCGTAGAGCCCGTCCAGCGATGGAACGCACGGGTGAAGTGCGCCGGATCGGAGTATCCGAGCGCACGGGCGACGTCACCGATTCCCGCTCCCCGGTCCTTCAGCATCTCCCGGGCGGCTGTTCGCCGGGCCCGCTGGACGACCGCCGAGTAGCTCAGGCCTGCGCCGCGGAGCCGTCGCTGGAGGGTCCGGACACTCGTCGCCATCCGCTCGGCGACGTGCTCGATCCCCACGGCGCCCCTGCCGTCGGCGAGCAGCGCGCGGATGATCTGGTCGACGCGCTGGGCGACGATGCGAGCGGACGAGGCGCGCTCCGCTGAGAGTGCTTGATCCGGAATCACGGACTTCTCGAGGTCTCCCCGTCCTCGCCGTTGCGAGCTGCTTACCCTTCACGTTTGCCGTTCGAACGTGCCGCTTTCTTGCCACCTCGTGCCGAAGCGGGGGGTGGTCCACCCTCGGCTGACACTTGGACGCCCGCCTTACAGGTGCCTGAGAGTACCGGCCCGAGAACCGCCAGCGAGGCCACACCGACCGTCACCTACGCACCCACCAGCTCGGCTCGGGTACGCTCCGGCTCCACGGCGCCGTCGAGCCGGCCTCCTGGGTGCGCCCGCAGGCGCCCGGCAGGTCCTGCAGGATCATGATGACCGCGACCACCACCAATGCGACCACGGCCGCGCACATCCAGAACACGAGGCCGATCCCGGAGAGCAGGCTCGCCGGAGGCGCCGTGGACGCGCGGGGACCAGACTTGAAGGCGGGATTCGATCTGGTGGCTTGCATCGGTTGGCTCTCGACTCGTGACGTGGCGTCCACGGCGCCGCGCTCCTGGAAGCACGTCCGGTGCCGCCGCCGCCCTCCTCACCGGCAGGCGGTTTGCGGCCCCGTACCCTCCTCCTGACCGTGTCGTTTCGACCCGCAGGTCAGTGCGACACGAGGGGTCGAGCGCATCACGGCCGACCACGTGTCGTCTCGCGCGGAACGTCGCTTGCACCCGTTCCGATGCGGCGTTCTCCACGCCGAGAGGGGACGGCGGCCGTCCTGGCGGCGTTCGTGCTCGCAGCTCCGGCCGGCGCGATCCGCATCTCCCGGGGGGGCGACGATTCACACGGCACGTCGACGATGATCCCCCAGCCGGGTGCGCACCCGCGGATGCCGTGGGTCGCGCAGCTGGGCGAGCCGAGCGACGTCACGTCGATGCCCGATGTATGCCGGGGCCGTGGTGAGTGCTCGGCCGGCGCCTGCGCCGGTTCCTTCACGTGTGCCCGCACCACGCCCGATCCGACGGCGGGCGAGACCGTGTGCGTCGATGCGACGGGAGGCCTCGCCCAGTTCTGCGGCTCGGGTGCCCCTGATGTCGCCTGCCAGCCGACGAGGACGCGCAGCGTCACACGCGTCGGTCGGGCAGGCGAGCCCCGCGATGCGAGCGGGAGGGCATACGGCGCCGGCGACTCCCCGAAGCGCTCGGACGTCGTGGCCCTCGCCACGTTCTGCGAGGCAGCGATCGGAACGTCGACGGTCGACGCTCTCACCAGGCTTCAGCCGGCGAAGCGGCTCATGCTCGCGGTCCTGACCGACGCGGTGGAGCTCCTCCTGCAGGCGCCCGTGCCCACCGTCGCGCGGCGCGCGCTCCTTCGGCGGAAAGCCGCAGAGTGGATGCGCTCCAATGACCGGCGCTGGCTCTTCTCGTTCCTGAACATCTGCGAGACGCTCGGGTTCGAGGCGAGCCGCCTCCGCTCCCGCGTCCTACGCCTCGCGGAGCAACGGCACGGGGTGCCCGAACGAGGACCGTGATGCACCGCAAGAACACGTCCGCCCCGACCAGCCCCCCATGAGCGCTCCACGGCGTCCCCGTGTTCGATTTCTCCAGGTTCCCCTTCATGGCGTCATCCCGGGTAGTCCGTCGCGAATCCGTATCGAGAAGTCGGCAGCTCGGTCCGCTGCCTGCGCGTGTTCGTTCACGCGCGAGCGCCGGCGCAGCTCTTCGAAGGGCACGGTCGTGTCGAGTCGGCCGAGGTCGTACACGTACTGCGGGACGTAGCCACTCAACAGCACCTTCCAGCTGAACGGTGGCGATCCGGGGTTCACGCGCGTGTGAAGAAGGATGTTCGTCGTGCAGTTCGTGGTGAGCGTGTTGTAGAAGGCCGGGTGGTCCTTCAGCTCGTTCATCTTCCGCACGTAGTCGAGGAACAGCCGTCTCACGTTTTCGAGCGGCACCTGCGCACGATAGACGTAGACGTCCTCCTTCGGCTCACGGTAGTTCGTCCGCACCCGGATCAGGTCACGCTCGTCGCCGACGACATAGATCAGCTCGTACTGCTTGAAGAAGCCGGCGATGGTGGAATACATCTCGCCGCGCTCCTTCCGCGTCTCGATCGAGACCGCGACGTAGCGGTCATGCGCGAAGCCGAAGCTCACCATGACGTGCGCGATCGCCTCGCCCATCCAGTAGCAGGCGATGAGGTCGGCAGACCGGAGATCGGGAAGCTCGAAGGTGGCGTCGTACCAGCCGGGGATGAAGTCAGTCTCGGTCCGGTAGTCGAAGTTCCGGATGTTGTGCAGCGTGATGCGCTCGCCGTCGCCATCGGCGTACGCGAGCCGCGAGACCTCGGGCTGCCAGTCGCGGTCGTTCGAGGGCGCGATCCGGAGCCACCAGCCCACCACCACGGCGAAGGCGACGAGAAACCCGACGAGGGTCCGAGATCGGCGTCGCAGCACCACGAAGGCGAGGGCGGTGCCCGCCGCGAAGGCGATCGCGAGCGTGGTTCGCAGCCGGGCGGAGGGTAGGTCCGAGTAGTCGATCGCGAGCGTGGCCCACGCGGTCATCACGACGACCGCGAGCGCGACGGGCATCGCCCCGGCGACCCGCCTCACGATCCCCTTGGGCGCCCGCGCGCGCCCTCCTCGATCCGCGAGAGCGCGGTCACCGGCAACTTCACTTGCGGCGCGGCGTCCCGGCCGGATCAGATTCCACCTCACGGCCCCGATCGGACGTTTGCTTGGATGGCATCCTGGAGATCGACGAGCGGCTGCTGGGTGATGCGGATCAAGCCTTGGCTCGGATCGGCGAGGTCGAAGATCAGGATGATCACCACGGCCACCAGCAACGGGAAGACGATGCTGCTGAACACCGAGCGCGCGCCGTCTGCGCCCGCGATATAGTTGCTCGTTACGCAGCCGAGCGAGGCAACGGTGAGGAGCAGGAGCCAGACGGTGCCCGGGATGCGGTCGCGCGCGGCGGCGAGACGCTCGGCCTCGGTGTCGATGGTCTCGTTGACCGTGATGACGAAGGTCGCGACGATGGGCGTTGGCGTCTCCTTTGCCACTGCCACCGCGTGCTGCCAGAGTTGACGCTGGATGTCGGCGCTCAGGCGCAGGCCCTCGGCGAGCTTCACGGGGTCAGCGGCCAGCGGTTGGAACGTGAGACGCGCCTCAACGTAGCGGCGGAGCAGGTCCTCGACGGGCGCTTGGTGCGCTTCCGGGAGCAGCGAGGCGCGTAGGAAAGTCGTGCCGATGGCGTTCGCTTCCTTCACCACGAGGTCGCGCCGGGCCTGGTAGCGGCTGACCGCCATCGCGAAGGTGAAGCCGAGCAGCAGACCCAGCAGGCCGAGCAGGGCGCCCTGGATGCCGCTTATCTCACCCTTCCGGGCCGTGTCCGTCGCCACGTACAAGCGCAGGCCGAGTCGAAAGCCGAGCTCCGCGAAGCCGACCAGCAGGACTGCCGGTAGCGCGAAGACCACCCATTGGCTTTGGAAGACGGAATCCAGGGGCTCGCTCATGGTCGCCGACGCACTGGAGGAACCGTGCAACTCACCTCGAGCCTAGCCGAGAGCTGCGGTGCGCGGCGGGAGTAGGCATCCATGACGAATACCTTCACCTGTCAGATACTTTCCCCGTTCGGTCGCTGGAGCGGACGAGATGTCGAGCCCGCCCC
>Ga0066708_10000590_pt1 | contig 10608 bp, 6 predicted proteins | sample GraSoiAngelo_157_FD_66504 | JGI IMG/M metagenome (GOLD analysis project Ga0066708, IMG submission 66504) | Grasslands soil microbial communities from the Angelo Coastal Reserve, California, USA - 14_1009_16_20cm | ecosystem: Environmental > Terrestrial > Soil > Grasslands | place: USA...
AGGCCGCGTCGGTAGGGCTGCTGGGCGCGCTCGTGATCGGCGACCTGGTCGCCCGCCGGGCGCTGGCGGAGCGGCAGCGGCGTCCGGCGGCGTTCGCGCCCGCATCAGTGGAGGAGGAAGAGATCGTCGTCGCGGCGGCGCCGGTCGCCCCCGTCATGCCGATCGTGGGTCGCCGCCAGCTGGCGGTCGACGTGCTGTCCGCGCTCGCCGCGCTGGCGCTGCTGGCGCTGCTGCAGAACCTCGACGCCGTCATCGTCGGCCGCGAGGCACCGGCGAACCGCGGGGAGTACGGCGCCATCTCGGTGTCCTGCAAGGCGCTCATCTTCGCGGCCCTGGTGCTGTGCGGCTATCTGCTCCCCGAGGCCGCCACGCGCTCCTACAGGGGCGAGCACGCGCTGCGTCAGCTCGGTGTGGCCCTCGGGCTGCTTGCGGTGCCGGCGGGCGGGTTGTGCCTGGTCGCGCTCGTCGCGCCGGAGACGCTGTTGCGCGTGGTCTTCGGGCCCAAGCTGGTGGGGGCCTCCAACGCCTTCTTCACCCTCGCGATCGGCATGACCGCGCTCGCGGTCGCCGTGCTCCTCACCCACTACCTACTCGGGTTCGGGCGCCGCCGGGTGGTGATCGTGCTCGCCGTCACGGTCGTCGTCAACGCCGTGCTCCTCTCCGCGGCCAACGGCGATCCCCTCGACACGGCGCGCGCCGACCTGGCGTGCAACGTGGCCGTCGTCGTCATCGCCGCCGTGATGGTGTGGCGCACGCACCGACCCGAGCTGCGCCTCCGGCGCACTTGAGTACTGCGCCTCCGGCGCAGCTGAGCGCTCCACCAGGCCCAGCAGCCGGGCCACGGGCCAAGCGATCGCGAAGGTCAGCGGCAGGTACAGCAGCCAGACCCAGACGCCCTCGACGCTGCTCTGCTGGAAGCGCAGCCGGAGCGTCACGGCGCGCAGCGGCTCGTTGGCGATGAGCACCGCGTAGGAGATCACTCCCACCCACGCGACGGCGCGCCCGGGGCCGACGCGCTCGAGCCGACCCGGCCGCTTGAACGCCAGGGGGAGGAACAGCAAAGCCAGCCCGAGCGCAACCATCGGCTGCGCGATCGTGCCCGACAACGCGGGTGTGTCGATGCGCATGGTGCTCCCGATGACGACGAGCGCGCCGCCGGCGGCCGCGATCGGGAGCGCAACGACGCCCCGCGCGCCGCGCCGCACGAGCGCCGGGCGCGACACCAGCAGGTAGCCGGCCGTCATCCCGAGCCCGAACTCGAAGAGCCGAAACGGCGACCCCATGTCGAGCACACGATGGAGACGCGCGAGGTTGCCGTCGATCGCGAGCACGAGGTTCAGCGAGACGAGGCTGACGAGGAGCGTGGCGGTGAGAAAGATCGCAGCGCCGACACGTCGCAGAGCGACGAGGAGGAACGGGAACAGCAGGTAGTACTGGACGATCAGGAGCACGAACCACAGCGAGCCCTCCGGTGCGAACTGCCACTGGTCACGGAGGATGCGCGGCACGAGCAGCAGCCCTGCCCAGATGTTGCCGTCCGCCAGGGGATTGGACACGAACTCGCCGGCGCGGTGAGGGATCGTGAAGCTGCCCTCCCACCAGTAGTGCCAGAAGCCGAAGTCGCCGAACTGCGTCACCTGCCAGAGCGCGATGAGGGCGAAGCACGCGAGCGTGTAGGCCCAGCCGAACCAGTAGGGCACCAGCACGCGGCGGAGGCGTCGACGCAGGAACCCGGGCGACGACCGCAGCTCGAAGTCGCGGCGCAGCGCGGAGAGCGTGAGCGACAGGCCGCTCAGGATCATGAAGAGCGGCACGCCGAGGTAGCCGACCCGCAACACGGCGTGGAAGAGGGCCTGCGCGGTCGCCACGGGGTCGAGGTCGGCGATCGCATCGGGCACCGCATGGAACCGCGACGAGATCGTGCCCACCTCGAAGGAGTGCTCGTCGGTCCAGAGGTGGTAGAGGATCACCCACAGGATGGCGAGCCCGCGCACCACGTCGATGGCGACGATGCGCGCGTTCGCAGGCCTCGCGGCGGGCGCGGCGGGCGCGGTGGGCGCGGTCATGGATCGGGGCGCGGGCGCCTGACGAGCTCGACGAGGGCGTCCGCCGCCAGCAACAGCACCGCCCACCATGCGAGCGTGTGGGCCGCGTGGAAGCGGGTGGGCCACTCGAACTGGGCGAGGTAGTGGTAGCGGAGCTGCTGAACGGCCGTGTACAGGGCGGCGAGCGCGATCGCAGCCACGCTGCCCGCGGTGAGCACGCGCCGCGCGGACGGTCGGGTGAGCGCGGCGAGCACGGCCGCGGCCACGACCAGGCCCGTCGGGACACCGGCGACGAGCGCCGCGCCGACGCCGGCCGCCACGGTCGCGCCGACCCGGGCGCGCGTCGTCGGTCGGTCGCGCGCTGAGGAGGTGAGCGGCGTCGAAGTGAGCGGCGAGGCCAGCTCGGGCCCGGCGGACGGAACCCGAACCACACGGGCCGCGCCGCGTCGCGGGTCGACGAGCGCGAGCGCAATGCAGATCAAAACTCCGGCCGCCGACACGGCCAGGGCCCACCACACCCGACGCTGTGGTGTCCACGTCAGCCGGATGTCGATGGCCGCGCCCGCGGCCTTGGGTTCGACGTACCACCCGTTGGCGTAGCCGTTGACCAGCTGCGCCCCTCCCAACGAGCGACCGCCGCCCGTTGCGGTCCAGCCCGCGTTGTGACTCTGGCCGAGCACGAGCCAGAAGGGCTGCGTGGCATCGCGCACACGGAGGTCGTACGACGTGCGGCCCGCGTGGACCACCTGCACGCGCGGCGCGGGCGGCGCAGTCCCGGCCTGCCTCGAGACGGGTCGGGGGCCCGAGCCGGCGGAGTCGAGCACGAGCCGGTCGAGGTCGATGCCGGTGTCGCGCCCGGCGCGCGTGCGCAGCACATGGCGGCCGGCGCCGAGCGTCCATCCCGCGGTGTCGGGACCGCACGCCTCCACTGCCAGCCCGCGCCTGCCCTCCGCCTGGTCGCGGGTCCCGGTGAGGCGGACGCCCACGGGACGGCCGTCCACGGTGAGCAGGTCGGTGTGGCACGCGTCGGGGACGGTGTCGGGCGGTGGAGTGGCGCGCACGCCGACCGCGCCGAGCTCGGCGACCCCGATCGGCAGCGCCACCGGCGAGGCGGAGTACCAGTCGAGCGTCATGACCTTGCGGGACTGCAGCACGGTCACGCGCAGCTGGTTCCCGGTGACGGCGGGGAAGCTCACCCGCGCGTGCGCCACTGCGTTCTCCGTGTGGCTGTCGGTGATGTGCGGCACCTCGACCTCGCGTGCCTGACCTCCGGCCTCCACCCGCACGCGCGTCGGCACCGAGTGACGGCCGTCGGCCACGACGGCCAGGTCGAGGTGGTCGACGGTGACCGGCGCGGGCAGGTCGTAGGCCAGCCACGTGCCGTCCGTCTGGCCCAGGCCCGAGCTCCAGAACGTGGCCGGGTCGCCGTCGATCGCGAGCGTCGGTCGCGCGCGGAGGTCGCCCGGCAGGCGCCCGGAAGACGAGGCGCGCGCGCCACCGACGCCAAGCGCGCGGTCGACCGTCGCGTCGTCCGCGTTGGCCGAGACACGCGCGGTGCCGCCGAGCGAGAAGGTGCGCGGCGTGGGCAGCGTGAACGTGCGCGCGAGCGCCAGCTCCTCGTCGGACCGCGGTGGGAGCTGCGCGCTCCGCGCCCGTGCGAGCAGGATCGTGAGGCGATGCTCACGCGAATGGGATCCCGCCGCGGTCAACAGGTCGGTCGGCAGGCGGACCACCTCGTCGACGTGCACCTCGCCGATGCCGACCTCGGCGAAACCGACCGCGCTCAACCCGATGTAGCTGTCGCGCGTGCCCGCGTTCGTGGCGTCCACGTCGATCTCGAGCGTGCGGACGACACGCCGGCCGAAGTCGATGCGTTGCCCGGGCGCTCGGCGCGATGCGTCGGTTAGGTCGACCCTCAGCGGCTTGCCCCGATCGAAGCGCAGCGTGGTCCGCGTGATCCAGCGGTTGCGCGGACCGGTCACCGGTTGCAGGAGCGTGATGTGGTCGGTGGTGACCGGTCGACGGAGCTCGACCAGCAGGCGCTCGCCGCGTGGGTCGTCGAACGCGTCGACCCGCCAGGCCGTCGCCGGATCGCCGTCGAGAGCCATCACCGGCCGGTCCTCGGGGGTGTAGGTGACCGGGTTTCCGTAGCGCGACGCACGTACGGCGCGCACGCCCCGCTGCTGGGCGACCGTGTAGGCGTCGTCGGTCGCGCCCGGAAAGACCGGCAGGCGGGCGTCACCGAGGTCGCGCACGAGCGCCTTCTCCCCGCTCTGCTCGGTGTAGCCGGTGTTCTCGCGCACGGTGCTCCACCGACGGGCGCGCCGACGATTGGAGTCGGTGATGACGAGGTCGGCTCCGGCGGCGAGCGCGGTGGCACGCGTCTTGGGGTCGCGCGCCAACGCGGCGGAGTAGAGGAGCGGCGCGTCGTCGCGCAGGAGGCCCGCCGCCGCGGCTTCGACGACGCCCTCGCCGTCGCCTGCGAAGAGCACCGGTCGTGCCGCGCCCTCGGCGCGCACGATCGGCATGGGATCGCGCACTGGGTACACGGTGACGGGTTTGGGGTCGGGTGCGCCGGCCGGCAGGCCCAGCGCGATCTCGTCGAGCATCGGGAAGCGCTCGGGCACGTTGCGCCGGGCGGGCCCGAAGCCGACGGGGGCGTCGAGCCCCGGTGGCGGCGGGGTGAGCAGCTGCAGGGTGGGCCGCGGCCGGGCCAGGTTGTAGCGCTCGAACTGGAGGTCGTTGCGCAGCACGACGTCGCCCACCCCGAGCAGCCGGGCGACGGGCGCGATCGCCCCGGGCTCGAGCACGCCTTCCTGCAGGCGACGGTCGAGCGCGTTCAGCAGGTCGGCCGAGGGCGGCGAGCCGTACGGGATCAGCTCGCGCGCCAGGTACGGACGGTCCATGAGCCCGGGCGTGATGGGATCGACCGTGTTGCCCCAGCGGTAGGCGGCGAAGTCGCTCCCCGGGAGCTCGAGCACCCGGGTGGCGTCGCCGCGATGGTCGAGCCACGCCGCCGCGTCGCGCCAGTACGACGGCACGTCGGGGCGGCGAAGGTTGCGGGCCACGACCTTGCCCGTCCACAACGGGGCCATGGTCCCCACGACCAGCGCGACGATGACGAGCGCGGCCGCGATCCCGAGCCGCGGGCGGCGCCGTTCGAGCGCGGCGGCGCCGGCGCCGAGGAGGACGGCGAGGCCCAACGCGACGAGCGGCACGGCGCGCCCGGTGCTGCGCATGGCCAGCCCGACGGTCGATCCGGTCGCCGCCCCCTTGAGGACGCGGCCGAGTGGCGACGGATGGTCGTACGGATAGGCGCCGACCGCGATGGTGACGCCGACCACGAAGAGGCCGATGAAGTACGCGCGGTAGCGCCACCTGGTGATCGCGGCGCAGGCGAAGGCGGCGGTCGGAACCGCGAAGCTCGTCAGGAGCAACGCGATGCTCCGCATGTAGGGGACCGACGACTCGGTCCAGGGCCCGAGCTTGTCGCCGCCGTAGAAGAACCAGTAACCGAGGCCGCGGACGACCTCCGACGCGAGCGAGGTGAGCGCGACCGCTCTGACCGTCTCGGTGTAGCGAAGGACGTCGAGCCCGTAGCCCGCCTGGATCGAGAGCCCCGCGATCCACCACAACGACGTCACGGCGGTCAGGACGCCGATGCGCGCGACGGTCGCGAGCGCGCGCCGCGCCGTCGCCTCGTGCAGTACCCAGACCGCGAACGGGAACCACAGCACCGGCCCGAGGCCCGCGTAGAGGAGGGCCGTCGCGTTGACCCCGCCGACCGTCACGACGACCAGCGCGAACAGCGCGGGATCGCGCCAGCCACCGCGACGCAGGGCACGGACCGCGAGGGCGATCATCCATGGCAGCCCGGCCCAGGGCAGCAGGAGCACCGAAAGGCGCGCCGCGAAGTCGAGCGTGTAGGGCGTGAGCATGTAGGCGAGCGCGGCGACGAGCGCCCCCGTGCGCCGCACCTCGAGCGTGCGGAGCAGGAACAGCACACCGGTGCCCGCCCCGAACAGCAGCGTCCCGAGCCAGAGGCGTTGGGCCACCCAGTCCGGCGCGCCGAGGTGGTCGAAGGCCCAGTACCACGGGCCCATCGGGAAGAGGTAGCCGATCGTCTGGTGCGTGACGGTGCCCGCCCCGATGTTGGGGTCCCACATCGAGGCGGCGCGCGACAGGAGGCGGCCGGGGTCGAGGTAGAGGTACTGCTTCGTGTCCGCGCCGACCTGCCCGGGCGCGGTGAGCAGCAGCGGGAGGTACGAGGTGACCCCCAGCACGAGGACAGACCAACGAGTGCGCAGCGATCGGCCGCGGGCCCGTTCGAGGTGATCCGTGCGCTGCAGGCCGCGTCGGAGGGCGACGGCAGGAGACTGGATCGTCGGAGCTTAGGCCCTGGCCCCCGCGGCTCAGGGGTGCACGGAGGAGGGACGCGCGTCCGCCGTCCTGCGCCTGAACAGCCTGCTCCCGAGCAGCGCGTCGAGCACAACGCCGACGAGCACGACGAGCACGACGTCGGCCGGCATGCGGAACCGGACCTGGCCGTAGGCGAGCACCCCCGTGATCGCCACCAGCGCGAGCTGGGCGACGAGCGGGAGGATCGGGCGGCGCCGGCGGCGGAGCAGCACGAGGCCGATCGGCGCGAGCGGGATGGCCGCCCAGTACATCCGCTGGCCGACGCGGCTGACGTTCTCATCGCGGCCCTCGATCCGGCCGAGGAGCACCGTCTCCCTCGTGCGGAATACGTCCCACATTCGTCCTTGGCGCGCGAGCAGGACGTACGGCAGCCGGCCCAGGTGGTCGCGGGCGTAGGCGATGCCCCGCTTCCGGTAGGCACGTCCGCGTTCGACCTCGTTGCCGGGGGGCGTGGGCTCGTAGCAGCGAATCGACCAGAACCCGACGAGCTGTCCGTAGTAGGTGTCACGACAGTTGGCGATGCCGACCACATCGTCAGCGTTGACGGAGAGAACCACCGCAGGGTGGATGCGGACCAGGTTGCGAAGGGTCCACGGCGCGATGACCAACCCCGCGGCGACCAGCATGGCGCCGAGCTGGCGAAGGCGGCGCGACCAGTCTCGGTTCGCCCACAGCGCGAGCGGCACGGCGAGGACCGGCACGAGCACCACCGCCTCGCCGCGCACGAGGGCCGCGAGCCCGATGGCGGCTCCGGTGCCGATCGCGAGGCCGAGTCGCGGGGTCCGGCAGTAGCGGTACGCCGCGAGCAGGACGACCGCGATGCTGAGCCCGTAGAGCGACTCCGGCATGAGAATCCCGTCGACGACCCAGAGGTTGGCGTACACCGCGGCGAACGCGGCCGCGATCAGGCCCGCCCGGCTTCCTGCCACCTCGCGGGCCACGAGGCCCACGACGACGACCGTGCCCGTTCCGGCCGCGCTCGCGACCAGCTTGTGCGCGAACCAGCTCGTGCCCCCGAAGAACGACGACACCGCGAGCAGAAGCGAGAAGAGGGGCGGGTGATAGGCGGTCGCGATCAGCCGGCCGGTCCGCGAGAACGTGAAGGGCTCGCTGAATCCCTTGCCGTCGGCGAGCAGGTTCGCCTGAACGTGGTAGTAGAACGGATCGCCGCCGGTGGGGTTCCTCCTGGCGAGCGTCAGCACGAACCACAGGCGGACACCGAACGCGATCACCGCGATCGCAGCGAGCAGCCACCAGAAACGCGAACGGTCGGCTCGAGTTGACGCTTGCTGGCCGGCGGTCTCCGCGGCGACGGTTCCGGACATCTTCACGGCCGGAGCAGGGTAGACCGCACGGCGTGCGCGACCCGGCCACGGAGGGCCGTTCGTATACTTCTGCGCCATGCGCTCCGGCCGTTCACCCGGGACGTCGCTCCACGACGTTGCCGAGGTCCCGGAGGGCCAGGGGGCCGAAGCGGCCCCGCGCGGGGCGCGCCGGCCCGCTCGCCCTTCACGATCGGCAGTCGCCCGCGCCCGGCGCCGCGCGCTCCGGGTGCCGGCGCTCGTCGTCCTCTTGGCGCTGCCTCTGGCGGTCGCGCTCGCGGTGCTGCGGCAGCCGACATGGCACCCGACCGACGATCTGGCGCAGACCGAGCTGCAGGTGCGCGACGTCGGCACCGGGCACCCGCCGCTGATCGGCCTCGCGGGCCGTCTCGGCTCCCTCGACAAGCAGGGAAGCCACCCCGGCCCCCTGAGCTTCTGGGCGCTGTGGCCGTTCTACGAGCTGTTCGGCGCGCACGCATGGGCCCTCCAGGCGGCGGCCGCGTCGCTCCACGTCCTCGCCATCAGCACCGCGTTGTGGATCGCGTTCCGGCGCGGCGGGCTCCGGCTCGTGCTCGCAGTCGCGGCGGTGGTCGCGCTGCTCGCCCGTGCCTACGGCACGCAGATCCTCACGGAGGCGTGGAACCCGTACCTGCCCGTGATGTGGTGGCTCGTCTTCGTGCTCGCCGTGTGGTCCATCGTCTCGGACGACCCGCCGATGCTCCCCGTCGCGGTCTTCGCGGGGACGTTCTGCATGCAGACCCACCTTCCCTACCTCGGGCTGGCGGGGGGCCTCTTCGCGGGTGCGCTGGCGTTCGCGTTCGGAAGGGCGTACGCGCGGCGCCGCGAGGCGCCGGGAGGGCTGCGCCGGCTCGTCGCGTGGACGCTCATGGCCGCGGCCGCGGGCATCGTCCTCTGGCTGCCGCCGGTGATCGAGGAGCTCACCCACTCGCCGGGCAACCTGTCGGTCGTCCGCCACGAGCTCTTGCACCCGCCGCAGCCGCCGATCGGCGCCCGGCAGGGATTGGAGCTGCTGCTGGTGCACCTCAACCCCTGGAAGCTCGTCGCCAAGCAGCCGCGCGCCACCGCCGGTGCGCTCGTCCCCGGCCTCGCGCTGCTCCTCGTGTGGGCTGCCTCCGCCTTCGTGGCCTGGCGGCTGCGGCACCGGCCACTCGTGCGCCTGAACGCGGTGCTGACCGGCGGGCTGGTCCTGTCGGTCGTGTCGATGAGCCGCGTGCACGGGTTCGTCTGGTACTACCTGTTCCTCTGGGCCTGGGGAATCACGGCCCTGCTCCTGCTCGCGATCGCGTGGACGGCGAGCATCGTCGTCGGGAGGCGGCTGGGGCCCGTCGCGCGGCCGCGGCTGGCCACGGTGGGGAGCGTTGCGCTCCTCTGCGCAATCATCGTGTCGACGACGGCGTTCACTGTCGATGCGGCGCGCGCCGAGGACCCCGCCCCGCGACTCTCGGCGACGCTGGGCCGGCTCGTCCCCCCGACGGTCGACGCGCTCGCGAGGCGGCCGCCGGACGGCCGCCACGGCCGTTACCTGGTCACCTGGTTCGACCCCGTCTCCATCGGCGCGCAGGGCTTCGGCCTGCTGAACGAGCTCGAACGCCGCGGCTTCGACGTCGGCGCCCGCAAGATCTATCTCGCCGGGGTGAGATCCCACCGCATCCTCGACCCCTCCGACGCGTCGGCCGAGGTGCACCTGGCGGTGGGCTCCGACATCGCGACGTGGCGCGCCCGGCCCGGGGCCCAGGAGGTCGCCTACGTCGACCCGCGCAGCTCCGCGGAGCGGGTCGAGTTCGACCGCCTCCGACGACAAGCCATCCGCGGGCTGCGGGCGGTCGGGCTCGTCGCCCTCGTGCCGGCCGTCGACAACAGCCTCTTCACCACCATCCTCGACAGCCGCGTGCCTGAGCGCCCCCGGGAGCTCATGATCAGGATGCGCGACCTGGGACTGCCGACCGCTGTGTTCGTGGCCCCGCCCACCCGCTGACGCCCGCGAGCTCTAGGCCGCAGCGCGCGAACGGCGGGCCAGGTTGCGGACGCGGTCGCGCACGCCCCACCCGGTGACGAGCCACATCTCCTCGGCGACGATGGCCCACGACATCTTCGACTTCCCGCGCACTCGGTCGGTGAAGGTGATCGGCACCTCGGCGACCTTCCCGCCGTAGCGCGAGACGCGGTACGCGAGCTCGATCTGGAAGCCGTAGCCGTTCGCCTTCGTGTTCACCAGGTCGATGGCGCGCACGATGTCGGCCGTGTACGCGCGGTAGCCCGACGTGGCGTCGGACAGAGGCATGCGCAGCGCGAAGCGCGTGTAGAGGTTGCCGTAGCGCGACAGGGCGCGTCGGTGGAAGGGCCAGTGCGGGATCGAGCCCCCCGGCACGTAGCGCGAGCCGATGGCGAAGTCGGCCCCGTCGTCGAGCGCCTGCAGGAGCGTCGGCAGCGCGGCCGGGTCGTGCGAGAGGTCGGCGTCCATCTGGACCAGCACCTCGTAGCCCCGTTCGAGGCCCCGTCCGAAGCCGGCGCGATACGCGTTGCCGAGACCGTTCTTCGCCGGGCGCACCATGACGTCGATCTGGCCGAGTTCGGCCGCGACCGCCTCGGCCGCGCCGGCGGTGCCGTCGGGGCTGCTGTCGTCGACGACGAGGACGTCGGCCGTCGGCACCGCGGCCCGGACGCGGCGGAGATAGGTCTCGATGTTCTCCACTTCCAGGTAGGTGGGCACGACGACGAGCGTTCGACGTGATGTGGTGAAGGCGATCGGATCCTCCCGGGGCGCGGGGTGGCGGCGGCATTGTGGCCGTCTTCCCGGTCAT
>Ga0066708_10000594_pt1 | contig 10595 bp, 6 predicted proteins | sample GraSoiAngelo_157_FD_66504 | JGI IMG/M metagenome (GOLD analysis project Ga0066708, IMG submission 66504) | Grasslands soil microbial communities from the Angelo Coastal Reserve, California, USA - 14_1009_16_20cm | ecosystem: Environmental > Terrestrial > Soil > Grasslands | place: USA...
TCGTCGGCGCAGCGGTAGTGGTTCCAGAGCGGGTTGACCGCAGAGCGCCGCGGCTGGCGGGGGAGGGCGCGCCCCAGCATGAGCCGGGCGGAAAGGCCGAGACCCTGGAGCCAGGCCATCGACCCCAGGTGTGAGGCGTCCACTTCCTGGCCGGCGCCCGTGCGCTCGCGCGCGAAGAGCGCGATCATGATGGCATAGGCGAGCATCACGGCGCCCATCTGGTCGGCGATGCCGCCGGCGATCGCCATCGGGGGGTCGTCCGGCTCACCGCAGGCATACATGATCCCGGAGCGGGCGAGGCCGAGGTAGTCGAACGACGGCGCGCCGCTCTCCTCACCCTCGGGGCCATAGCCGGAGGCGCTCGCATAGATGAGGCGCGGATTGCGCGCGCGCAGCGTCGACGCCTCGAGACCGAGCCGCGCCGCCACGCCCTTGCGGAAGTTCTGCACGAAGACGTCGGCACGGTCGGTGAGCCGCCGGACGATCTCGGCGCCTTCGGGCTTCTTCAGGTCGATCGCCAGGCTCTTCTTGTTCCGGTTGTTGGCCTCGAAGTAGAAGTTCGGCCGGTCGGAGAGGTCGAGGCCCTGCGCGCGCAGGATGCCTCGGCCCGGATCGCCCTCGCGCGCCTCGACCTTGATCACCTCGGCACCGAGGTCGCCGAGCATCACGGAGGCGACGGGCCCTTGTTGCCAGATCGTCCAGTCGATCACGCGGATGCCCTCGAGGGGAAGCGCCATGCGCGGCCTATTCCACAGCCCCGCACCGGGCGGCAAGGGAGCCGGCCTCAGACGCGGCCGAGCGTGTGGCGACGGAAGAGCACGAGCCCGAGGAGCAGGTACGCCGCTCCGTACGCGAGGAGCACGGCGGTCGGCTCGAAAGCCGCCGCGAGGTACTCGCGGCGGATCATGAGATCGTTGTAGGCGCGCATCGCCCACGTGGTCGGGAGCGCGAGCGCCGCGTCGCGCATCCAGCCAGGCTCGAGCTCGATCGGCCACCAGCACCCCCCGACAGCGGCCATGGTGACGATGACGATCGACCCGACGGGGAGGACGGCATCGCGGCTGCGCGCCATCCCGGCCACGACGAGGCCGAACGCCGTGGCGGCGAAGACGATGCCCGCGGTCGGCAGGACGAGCGCCCACGGCTCCGGGCCGAGCGAGACGCCGAAGAGGAGGCGGCCGACGGCGAAGAGGGCCATCATCTGCACGAGACCGACCAGGAAGCGGGCGAGGAGCTTGGCGACGAGCGTCGCGGCAAGCGGCGCCGGCATGGCGCGGAGGCGCTGGAGCGTGCCCCAGTCGCGTTCGTCGAGGAGACCGAGCGACACGCCGAGGAGCATGCCGAGCAGGAGGAAAGTGACGCTGAAGCCCGGCACGTTCTGGTCGAAGGCGTTGAGCCGCCGCGGTGCCCCGGTGACGCTCGCCTCTGCGACGTCGACCGAGCCAGGCAACAGCGCGACGGTCAGCTCGGGGAACGCCGGGAAATCGAGGGCAGGGAGCGTGGGAACCGCTGGCAGCGCCACGTGCGGGAGCTCCAGCTCTTCGGGCGGCATGATCCGCTCGGCGAGCACCGTCGCGTCCGTGCCAGCGAGCGCGGCAACCGCTGACGGGACCGGAGGTGGCGCGGGTGGCGGCGGCAGGCGGTCCGCGAAGCGCCCGGCGCGTGCGCGGGCCTCCGTGAGCCAGTCGGCGAACGCCCGCTGCCGCGTCGCGAGCTCGTCCAGGAATTGCCGGAGCGGGGCGAGCTCGGCGGCGAGTCGGCCACGGGCGACGGCGGCACGGCGGGCGACTGCGGCGCTGGCTTCGCCGCGGAGAGCCGTCAGACGTCGCTCCGTATCCGTGCGGGCCGCAGCGAGCCGGGCCGCCAGCCCGTCGACCGCCCGACGCAGCGCGCGCGCCGAGCGCTCGAACCGCCGCCGCGCCGCCCGCGCGTCGTGTCGCGCGGCGGCGAGGCGATGACGGACGCGCGTCTGGCCCGACGCCTCGATCCGCTGCCGCGCTTCCTGGACGAGCGCGCGGACGTTCGCCACCTCGAGGTACTTCACGGGGTCGGTGTAGAGAAGGAGCGACACCGGCTGCCCTGCGCGGAGCGCAGCCGATGCGCCCGCGGGGATGACGAGTGCCGCGCCGGCGGCGCCGCGGCGGACCAGCGCCCTGGCCGCGTCGCGATCGGCCACCGGACGGACCTCGATCGCGGCGTCCTCCTCGAGCCCGCTCCGCAGCACCCGACCCAGGCGACCGTGGTCCTCGTCCGCCAGCGGCAGCACGTATCCGCCGATCGGCGCGCCGAAGAGGCCGGCGAGCGAGAACCCGGCAACGGAGATCACGACGACGGGTGCGAGGGACAGGAACACGAGCCCGGCACGATCACGGATCAGCAGGCGCAGGTCCTTGGCGAGCGCCGCACGGAGCGCGGCCAGCATCAGCTCGCCGCGGCGGCCGGGGTGTCGTCGTCGCGGAGCCCGTGGCCGGTGAGCGCGAAGAAGACGTCTGCGAGGCTCGGGCGGTGCAGGGCGAGCTCCAGGACGCCGCCGCCGCTGTCGGCCGCGGCGCGGAGGACGTTCGTCACTGCGGCGGTGTCGGTGATCTCCACGACCGCCCCGTCTCCCGTGCCGTCGACCGTCCGTGCGCCATGCACGCTCTGCAGCCAGTCGCCGCGGAGCGCGCGTCTCGTCCGCAGATGGAGGCGCGGGGTCAGACGGGCGGCGGCGACCAGCTCGGCCGCCGTTCCCGCGGCGGCGACCCGGCCGCGATCGAGCAGCACGATGCGATCCGCGAGCCGCTCGGCCTCCTCCATGTCGTGCGTGCTGTAGAGGACGGCGGCGCCCGCCCGCGCCAGCGTCACGACCGTCGCGAAGATGCGCTCGCGGGACTGGGGATCGACGCCGACGGTGGGCTCGTCGAGCAGGAGGACGCGCGGCTCGTGCAGGATGCCGCAGGCGAGGTTGAGCCGCCGGCGCATGCCGCTGGAGAACGTCGAGACGGGCTCCCCGGCGCGCCCCTCGAGGCCGATGACCTCGAGCGCACGACCGACCGCCGCTGCGGCGGCGCCGCCGGCGAGGCCGTGCATGCGCGCGAAGAACCGCAGGTTCTCCGTGGCGGTCAGAGTCGGATACACCGCGGTCTGCTGCGGGACGAGGCCGAGCACACGGCGCGCGGCGCGGGCCTCGGCCGGCAGCGCATGGCCGCCGATCGTGGCCGTCCCGGCGTCGGCCGTGAGCACGGTCGCGAGGATCGACAGCATCGTCGACTTGCCGGCGCCGTTCGGACCGAGGAGCCCGACGATCTCGCCCGCGCGGACCGCGAACGTGACGCCCGCGAGCGCCACCCGGCGGCCGTAGCGCTTGACGATGCTGTCGACCGCGATGGCAGCGTGCACGGCGACAGTATTGACGCCGAGCGGACGGCGCGTCCATAGGACGGCGCATGCGGATCCTGCTGGTGGCGATGCCCGACACGGCCTCGTCGCTCGACCGGGTGATGAAGTTCCCGAACCTCGGCCTCTGCTCGATCGCGGCGCAGGTACCCGGCCACGACGTCCGCATCCTCGATCTCGTCATGCAGCCGAGAGGCGTGCGCCACCGCGTGCTCGAGGAGGTCGCCGCCTTCGCCCCCGACCTCGTCGGCTACTCCGCCATGTCGTTCCAGTACGCGACGGCGCGGGCGCTGGCGGCGGCGGTGCGCCAGGTCGCACCGGGAACGCTGCACGTCCTCGGCGGCTACCATGCAACCGTCGTCGCCGACGAGGTGGGCGCGCGTGACGCCGAGCTCTTCGACTTCGTCGTGCGGGGCGAGGGCGAGGTCGCGTTTCGCCAGCTCGTCGACGGGCTCGCGGGCTCGACGCTCGACCTCGGGGCGATCCCGAGCCTCTCGTGGCGGAGCCGGTCGGGCTACCGGCACAACCCGGACGGGCCGCTTCTCGAGCTCGACTCCGTGCCGCTCCCGCGCCGGGAGGCGCGCGCATGGGACGGGGCGTTCTACTTCGACCGCACCTTCGACGTCGCCGAGACGAGCCGCGGCTGCCCGTTGCCCTGCACGTTCTGCTCGATCCGGCGGATGTACGGGCGGACGTTCCGCCGCTTCCCGATCGGGCGCGTGATCGCGGACCTGCGCACCCTCGACCGGCGCGGCGTCCGCGGCGTGTTCTTCGTCGACGACAACATCACGATCGACGTGCCGCGGTTCAAGGAGCTGTGCGAGGAGATCCAGAGCGCGGGCCTCGGCCACCTGCGGTACATCGTGCAGGCCTCCGTCCACGGCATCGCCAAGGACCCGACGCTCGCGCCGGCGATGGCGCGCGCCGGCTTCGACACCGTCTTCATGGGCATCGAGAACGCCGAGGCGGTGAACGTCGCGACGCTCGACATCGCGGCCAAGCGCGGAAAGAGCGAGGACGAGACGCCGCGTGCCGTCCGGCTTCTCCAGGAGAACGGGATCAAGGCCGTCGGCGGCTTCATCGTCGGCAATCCGGACGACGACCGCGGGGCGATGGCGCGGACGTTCCGCTACGCCCGCCGGCTCGGACTCGACTTCCCGATCGTGCAGTGCCTGACGCCGTATCCGCGGACCGAGATGCGGGCGGACCTGCTGGCCGAGGGGCTGGTGACGAACCCGGACGACCTCTCCCGGTACAACGGCTACATGGCGAACGTCCGGACGCGTCATCTCTCGAGCTCGACGATCGCCCGCACGATGCTGTGGGAGAGCCTCAAGCTCTACTTCGATCCGCGGGCCGCGCGCCGGAGCCGCTTCTTCCACGACTTTCCCGGCTTCCGGGGCGCCATGCTGCGCAACAACCTGGCCCTCTTCAGCGCAGCGCGTAACCGGATGTTCCACTCGACCCATACGCTCTGAGATCCCTTTTCCACGCACTCTGGCACCACTGGGGCCGGCCGAAGATCCACTGGTACCCCGGCGGCCATCTCGCGCAGTTCCGCCGGGGCAGGGCGCTCCGCGAGGTGCGCGGGTTCCTGCGCGGTCTCGGCCTCGCACGCTGAACGCGGGTCCCGGGCCTCCTTCGCTTGACCTGCCCCCGCCGATCGGCAAGAAAGCCGGGATGACGCCGGGCGTTGTGCTCAGCGTCGTCGTGCCCGCGCACGACGAGGCGGCGAACCTCGCGCGCTTGCTGGAGGAGGTGCGCGCCGCGCTCGAGCCGAGCGGCCTCGTCTGGGAGCTGATCGTCGTCGACGACTGCTCCACGGACGAGAGCCCGGCCGTGCTGACGCGACTCGCCGCCGGCGAGCCGCGGCTCCGGCCAGTCCGGCTCACGCGCCGGAGCGGGCAGACGGCGGCGCTGCGCGCCGGATTCGACGCCGCACGCGGGACGCTCATCGCCACGCTCGACGCCGACCTCCAGTGCGCCCCCGCGGACCTGCCGGCGCTCATCGCGTCGCTCGATGGAGCCGCGCTGGCGTGCGGGGTGCGAGCCACGCGTCGCGATCCCCCCGCGCGCCGGCTGGCGTCGGCGCTCGCCAACGCGGTACGGCGGCTCTTCCTGGCGCCGCGGCTGCGTGACCTCGCGTGCCCGCTGCGCGTCTTTCGCGCCGAGGCGCTTCACCGGGTGGCCGCACGGCAGCTGCTCTTCGACGGCGCGCACCGCTGGCTCCCCGCGCTGTTTCACCTGGCGGGCGAACGGGTCGTGCAGCGGCCCGTCGGCCACCATGCGCGGACCGCCGGGGCCTCGAAGTACACGACGCGCGGGCGCATCGTGCCGATCGCCACCGAGCTCGTGCAGGTCGTCGGCCGCAGCCGGCGCGGACGACTCCTCGCCGCCGCGGGGCTGGCCGTCGCCGTAGCGCTGCCGTTCTTCTGGGGCCTCGGCCGCTGGCCGCTCCTCGAACCGGACGAGGCGCGGAACGCCGAGGTCGCGCGCGAGATGGTGACGCTCGGGCGCTGGAGCGTACCGCACTTCAACGGGCTCCCGTACCTCGACAAGCCGGTGCTCTTCTTCTGGATGATGGCAGTGGGCTTCCGCGCCCTTGGGACCGACGAGCTCGCGGCGCGGCTGCCGGCCGCGCTCGCCGCGTTCGCCACCGTGGGGCTGACCTTGGCCATCGGCCGGCTCCTCTTCGGACGGTCACGCCAGGCGCTGCTCGGCGCGCTCGTGGTGGCGTCGACGCCGCTCGTGCTCGCGTTCGGGCGGCTTGCGATCTTCGACATGCCGTTCACGGCGCTGGTGACCGGGGCGGTCTACTGCCTCCTGCGCGCGCGGCTGCGCGGCGCCGAGCGGCTGTGGACGCCCGTCGCCGGTCTGCTGATCGGCCTCGCGGCGCTCACCAAGGGACCGGTGGGCGTGGCGGTGCCGCTGCTCGCTTGGGTGGCGGGGCGGGGCGCCTTGCCGGCCGCCGCACGGCGGACTTCCCCCGGAACCGTCGCCGCCACGGTGGCGGCCGCCGTGCTGGTCATCGCCCCGTGGCTCGTCACCATCGTGCGCGAGGAGCCGGGTTTCCTCCGTTACGCGCTGCTCGACGAGACGCTCCTTCGATTCGCGTCCGTGGCGCGCTTCCATCGCGGCGCCCCGGTCTACTACTACGCCGGCGTGCTCGGCTGGGGCCTCGGGGCCTGGGCGGTAGTGCTGACGGTCGCGTTGCCCGGGCTCGCCCGCCGATTACGGCAAGGTGGTCCCGAGCAGGCGGCGATCGCGTTTCTCGCGCGCGCCAGCGCCGGGATACTGCTCTTCTTCACGATCTGCGCCTCGAAGCGCCCGGCGTACATCCTGCCCGCGGTCGTCCCGCTCGGTCTTCTGGCTGCCGCCGGCATCGTCGCGGAGGAGGCGCGCATCGCGGCGGCCGTCCGCGCGCTCGGAGCGCTCGCCGCGCTCGCGGGCCTGGCGGCGGTCGGCGTCGGCCTCATGCGGTTGCTGCCCGAGAGCCGGGTGCTCGTCGCGCTCACCCCTGTAGTGCTCGGGCGCGCGGGAATCGTGCTGCTCGCGTGGGGCGGCGTGGCGCTCGTCGCCGCCGCTGTCCGGCCTGCATTGGCGGCGGCGACCTGCGCCCTTCTGGCGCCGGCGATGGGCCTCGTGCTCCTCGGTCCGCTCGGCACGTATGCCGAGGGCCGTTCGTCGCGCGCGCTCGCGGCGCGCATCGAGCCCGGCGCACCCGTCATGTGCTTCCAGACGTTCCGGACGGGCCTGCCGTTCTATCTCGGCCGGCCGGTCGTGCTGGCGAGCGAGCGCGGCAGCGAGATGACGAGCAACTACGTCGTCGCGCGCGGCGACCGGCATGGGCGCGTGATCGTGTCGGAACGGACGGCGGTCGCGGCGCTCGACCGCGGCGGCCCGCTGTATACCGTCGCGTCGGCCTGGAGCCTTCGCCGCCTCGCCACGCTCACCTGGCGCCGTCTCGTGCCGGTCTATGCGGACCGGCGAAGCATCCTGCTCCGCGCCGAGGGCTGATCCGCCGTGTGCGGGATCTACGGACTCGTCGCGCGGGACGGCGCCGGGCGCGCCGAGGAGATACTGCCCCGCATGGCGACGACGCTGGCCCACCGCGGGCCGGACGGCGACGGGGCCGCGATCGCCGGCCACGCAGCCCTCGGCTGCCGGCGGCTCGCCATCATCGACGTCGCCGGCGGCGCCCAGCCGCTTCGCAACGAGACGGGCGACGTCATCGCCGTGTGCAACGGCGAGATTTACAACAGCGCGAAGCTCCGCGCCGCGCTCGAGGCGCGCGGACACCGCTTCCGGACGCGGAGCGACGCGGAGGTCCTGCCCCACCTCTACGAGGAGCACGGGGTCGACTTCGTGAACGCCCTCGACGGGATGTTTGGCCTCGCGCTCTGGGACGCGCGGCGCGGGCGCCTGATCCTCGCGCGCGATCGCCTCGGCGAGAAGCCGCTGTACTACGCCGCGACCGCCGACGGCTTCTTCTTCGCCTCCGAGCCGAAGGCGCTCCTTGCCACCGGCGCCGTCTCCCGCACGCCCGACTGGACGGCGCTCGGCGTCTATCTCCGCACGGGGTACGTGCCCGCCCCGGCGAGCGCGTTCCGCGACGTCGCCAAGCTGCCGCCCGGGGGGCGGCTCGTCCTCGAGGGCGAAGGGCTCGCGGTCGACCGCTACTGGCAGGTGGCGCCGCTGCTCGCCGAGCCGCCGCTGGCGCTCGACCTCGACGCCGCCGCGGCCGCGCTCCGCGTGCATCTGGAGCGGGCGGTCCGGGCGGCGCTCGTGAGCGACGTGCCGCTCGGCGTCTTCCTCTCCGGCGGCCTCGACTCGACGGCCATCGCGTCGGTCGCCCGGAGCGCGGTGGACGGCGAGCTCGCCACCTTCGCCCTCGGCTTCGACGTTCCGGGGTTCGACGAGCGTGGCCACGCCGCGGTCGCGGCGCGTGCGCTCGGCACGCGTCACCGGACGCTCACCATCACGCCCGAGCTGTTCCTCGAGGGCGTTCGCGATCTCCTGCCCGTCCTCGACGAGCCGCTCGCCGATCCGGCGTTCGTGCCGACCTTCCTGCTCTCCCGCTTCGCGCGGAGCGAGGTGAAGGTCGTGCTCGTGGGCGAGGGGGGCGACGAGCTCTTCGCGGGCTATCCGACGTATCTCGGGTCGAGCGTGTCCGCGGCCTTCCGCCGCTTGCCGCCGGCCCTGCGCCGCGCCGTGGTCGCGGGTGCGCCCCTCCTCGGCGCGCCGCGCGGCAACACGACGCTCCGCTGGCTCTGCCGCCGCTTCCTCGAAGCCGCGGACGTGCCGGCCGCCGCGCGCCATCGGGCCTGGACGGGCTGCATCAGCGCCGACGTCCTCGCCGCCCTCGCCACGCCGGGCGGGCCGCTCGTCGCGCCGGCCGAGCCGGAGGCGCCGGCGGCGCGCACGGAGGTCGACGCGCTGCTCGCGCTCGACCTCACGGGCTATCTGCCCGACGACCTGCTGCCGAAGCTCGACCGCGCCACGATGGCGGCCTCGCTCGAGGGGCGCGCCCCGTTTCTCGACCATCACCTGGTCGACTTCGCGTGCCGGCTACCCGTCACGTTGAAGCTGCGTGGGCTCGCGAGCAAGCGTGTGCTCCGACGGGCGGTCGCCGATCTCGTCCCGGGTGCGATCCGGCGTCGAGTGAAGCGGGGGCTCACCGTGCCGCTCGCCGCCTGGCTGGCCGGTCCGCTCCTGCCGTTTGCTCGGGAGACGCTCGCGCGGCTCGACCCGCGCGTCATCCGTCCCGATGCCGTGGCGAGCCTCCTCGCCGCGCACGTCGCCGGGCGGCGCGACAACCGCCGCGAGCTCTGGGCCCTCGTGATGCTGCAGCTCTGGAGCGACGCGTGCGCGTCCTCGTGACGGGCGGCACCGGCTTCATCGGTGGCGCCGTCTGTCACGCGCTACGCGGGGCGGGCCACGCAGTGACCGTCGTCAGTCGCGAGCCGGGCCAGGTCTCCGGCGACGCCGTCCGCTGGGACGCCGTCCCGCAGGCGATCCGCACCGCCGACGCGGTCGTGAACCTCGCCGGCGAGTCGATCGCCAGCGGCCGGTGGTCGGCGGCGCGGAAGGCCGCGATCCTCCAGAGCCGCGTGGAGGCGACGCGGGCCGTGGTCGACGCCGCCCGCGCCGCGAAGCCGAGGCCACGGATCCTGATCAGCGCCTCGGCCGTCGGGTACTACGGCGCGCGCGGCGACGAGGCGCTCGACGAGACCTCCGCGCCGGGCGCGGGGTTCCTCACCGAGGTGTGCCGGCCATGGGAGGACGAAGCCTCGCGCGCCGAGGCCGTCGGGATGCGGGTCGTGCGGTTGCGGCTCGGAATGGTGCTCGCCGGCGACGGCGGCGCGCTCGGCCGGATGTTGCCCCCGTTTCGCGCCTTCGTCGGCGGACGGCTGGGTGACGGCGAGCAATGGGTTTCGTGGATCCACCGCGGCGACGTCACCGGTCTCGTCGTCGACGCGCTGGCGAATGACGGATACCACGGCGCGGTGAACGCGACCGCGCCGCAGCCGGTCCGGAACCGGGACTTCGTAGCCGCGCTCGGGCGTGTGCTCGCCCGTCCCGCAGCGATCCCGGTGCCGGCGGTCGTGTTGCGCCTCGCGCTCGGCGAGATGGCGGACGTGCTCCTCACCGGGCAGCGCGTCTTCCCGCGCGCCGCCGAGCGCGTCGGCTATCGCTGGCAGTACCCGGAGGTCCTCGGCGCCCTCCGCGCGAGCGTGCGCTGAGATCGGCCGCCTACGGGCACGGTGGTAAGGCGGGCGGCGCCGGCGGGAACTGCGTCATGAACGTGTTGTCGTGCCAGCAATCGCCCGTGCCGCCCGCGGGCAAGTAGATGAGGTCCGCCGCGAGGAAGGCGTAGGACGGATCGGGGGAGTGGCCGTTGCCCGTGACCGTGTTGTGCTCGAACCGGTCGTTCTCCGGCGCGGGATCGTAGCCGGGGGGCGGAGCCGGCGTGCAGCTCGCGACCAGGCAGCCGGTCACGAGGGCGATGCCGCCCGTGTCGTTGCCCGTCACGACGTTGTGGTCGATTTCGTTCGCGTCCGCGGCGAGGACGAGCATTCCGGTGCCCTGCGGCACGAGGCAGACGTCGTCGCCGGGGTCGAGGCACGTGTTCGGCTTGTTGTTGTCGTGGCTGTAGTTGTGGTCGATCCGGTTGTCGTGGTTCAGCGGAACGTCGAGACCGGGCAGCGTGAAGGACAGGA
>Ga0066708_10000595_pt1 | contig 10595 bp, 11 predicted proteins | sample GraSoiAngelo_157_FD_66504 | JGI IMG/M metagenome (GOLD analysis project Ga0066708, IMG submission 66504) | Grasslands soil microbial communities from the Angelo Coastal Reserve, California, USA - 14_1009_16_20cm | ecosystem: Environmental > Terrestrial > Soil > Grasslands | place: USA...
ATGAGATCTATCGCTTTGCTCGTGCACGTCTGGGTAACGCCCCAGCGGCGGAAGACGTAACGGCCGATGTTTTCGTCAAGGCCCTCCGTGGGATCAGCCGCTACCGTGACCGGGGTCGCCCCTTTTCCTGCTGGCTCTACCGGATCGCCCGCAACGCGGTGGCCGACCATTTCCGTCACGAGCCGGTGAGCCGGCAGCTGTCGGACCGGCTGCCGGATGCCGATACCCAGGTTGAGGCGACGGCGATCCGCCGCCTCGAAGTCGACGATCTCTGGGGGCGGGTCGAAAAGCTACCGCCCCAGCAACGCGTCGCCATGACGCTCAGGTTTCGAGATGACCGAAGCGCGCGCGAGGCGGCCGCGATCATGGGAAAGTCCGAAGCGGCGGTGAAGCTGCTGATCTACCGCGCGGTCGGGCGTCTCCGTTCACAGGTGGGGGTTCTGGATGATGCGCCAGCGCGATCAGCTCTCGCTGTGAGTTGATCTCCAGCTTGCGATAGACGTGCTGCAGGTGGGTCTCGATGGTGTTGAGGCTGACGAAGAGCTGGTCGGCAATCTGCCGGGGTTTGACGCCTTGCTCCGCCAGACGGCGCACGCGCTGCTCCGCCGCCGTCAGGGCGTCCGGATCCACTTCTCGATGATGCTGGCGTCCGTGTGCCAGCGCCAGCTCTTCACCGGCCTTCCGTGCCAGGCCGTCGGCGCCGCAGTCCTCTGCCAGCTCGCTGGCGCGCCTCAGGAGAGGGCGGGCCGCCCGATCCTGACCGGATCGCCGCAAAAGCGCACCGAGCCGGTGCCGAAGCCGGGCCTCGAGCACGGGCATTCCACTCGCCGTCGCGAGCGCGATCGCCTCGCCGAGCAGACCGTGCACGGCCTCGAGATCGCCGTCGATTTGCTTCAAGGCCGCCCGTGACCCGAGTGCGACGATCCGCGGGAAGCGGCAGGGCAGGCGGTCGCCCATCGACTCGAGCGAGGCGACAATTACCCTGGCGTCGTCGATTCGGCCGCCGTATAGATAGGCGGTGATGGCGTCCCCAGCCCAGGGAACCACGCACGGCTCCAGAATTTGTAGCCGAGTGGCCAGCGCCCGCAGCCTGTCGAACAACGCACAGGCGTCGGCCGTCCGCCTGGCGTGCATGGCCAGCACCGCCTCGATGTGAAGCAGCCAGACCCGTCCCGCCCAGTTCTCGCTCGGATCGGCGAGCGCAATGGATCTGCGGTACCACTCGGCGCACTCATCCATCTGACCCATTTCGGCCAGGGTGTACGCGTGGATAATGGCGGCCCAGAAGGCCCGCTCTGGGGCAAGATCGGATAGCAGCGTTGCCCGGTCAGCGAGCTGCAGCGCCTCCTGGAGCTTCCCGATCCGTATGCAGGTGTCACCGTGCATGACGGCCACCGCGGCGATCGCTACCGGTAGCCGCATTCGTTCCGCGGCCTGCATCCCGATCTCGTAGGCGCGAGTGGCCTCGGTGAAGCGCTCCGTCCATTTCGCCATGTTTCCGTAGGTGCCAAGCGTTCCCCAACTCCAGGCGAAGTCGGTCGTATCGGCCTCCGGGTTGGCGAGCGCATCCCGAACCGCGGACTCAATCACCGCGATACCGGTGGGGTCCCCGCTGAGAAACGTGCTAAATGCCCACGCGGTGTCGGTTCGCACCCGAAGCCTGGGTGAGCCATCCACCGCAAGTTCGCGAGCCCGTTCCAGCAACGGCGTGGCGAGCGCCGGACCTCCGGTCGGCCAAGAGATAAACGCCTCATCGAGCAACGCCCGGACGGCTTCCGACTTGTCCGACGGCAAGGCACTGGCGACGGCGGCCCGAAAGGCTTCGCCCGCTTCCTTGACGGCGCCACGGATGAAGAGCGCGCGTCCGTGCATTCGCTGCGCTGTGCTGCGCAGCCGATCGGCCAGGTCTGGGCTGGCGAGGATCCGCTGATAGGTCGCGATGGCGCCCCGCCCATCGCCACTGTCCAGCTGCACTTCACCGAGATCCATCAAGACGTCAGGAGCGGCTCGCGATCCGGCCACCTCGACGGCGGCCAGCAACCGCTGCTTCGCGCGAGCGATCGCACCTTCGCGCATGGCCGTCCGGCCTGCCTGCGCTAGGACTGACACCGCCTCCGGGTCGCCGATCACGCCGGCTCGGGCCGCGTGTTCGGCAGCCTCGGCCGGGTCAGCACCCCCCGCGACGAGCAGCCGGAAGGCGGCCGCATGCCAACCCGCTCGCACGGGCGGCGGGATCTCGTCGTAGACGACTTGACGGAGCAGCGGATGGGCGAACTGCGCCCAACCCGGGGCGTCGACTTTGAACAGCCCTCCGCGACTGAGCGCCTCGAGCGCCCGGTCGCCCTCTGCGGCGGTGACCTCCGCCATCGCGGAGGCGATCGCGGGGCGGAAGCGGCTTCCCAGGACGCCGGCCGCCTGTGCGTATCGCCGCTCCTCGGCGGACGCACCGATGAACCTGGCGCGCAAGAGCGCGGCCCTGGTGGTCGCGACATCACCACCGGATTCGGGCAGGTCGCCGCCGCGGCGGACGCTGCTGGCCACCTGTTCGAGCAAGAGGGGGTTTCCTCCCGCCAGCCGCGCTGCCCGCCTCGCGGAGGATGGGGAGATCTTCCCACCGGCGCGATCGCTCAGCATCTGCGCCGCGCCGGCGTCGCTGAGCGGCCGCAACTGCTCCAGGGTCGCTTCACCGTCATCGGTAAGAGGCCCAACCGTATCGAGAGCGCTCTGAGGCCATGGCCGAAGGGTCCCGATCAAGGCAATCGGGAGATTGCTGATCCTGCGGCAGAGGAAGGCAAGCAACGCGAGCGAGTCCTCATCGGCCCAGTGAAGGTCATCGAGCAGCAGCAAGGTCGGCGATGGCAGCGCTTCGAGAAACTGAAGGGCTGCATACAGACGCGCCGCCCGTGCCTGGACTGCCGTTCGCCGGCCGATCCTGGTTTGGCCGGGGCTCCGGAAGCCGAGTCCACGCAGCGCCTGGTCGATGATCCCAAAGGGGAGACTCGATTCAGCGGCATCGCCCCGTCCAATGCTGGTTTTGAAGTCACCGCCTGAGCCGGCCCGGGCGCGCTCGACCATCGTGGTCTTTCCCAGGCCTGCTTCCCCCACAATGAACAGGCTGCGCCCCCGACCCGTGCGGGCCTCCGACACCAGGCACTCGATGGCCTGCAGTGCCTCGTCGCGCTCCCAGATCTGTGACTGGGGCATGCCCCTCCCTCCTGGGCAATCCTAATCCCTCAGTGACGTTGCCCAGCTGGCGGTTAACGGTTAGTGGTTCGGAGCGCATCCTGGGTGACTGATGAAAGCAGATGCGTCTTCAGAAACTCGATCGTTCGGGCGATAATTTCACTCGGTCGAGGACCGGGGTCCAGGACATCAAACGCATGGTGACCACGAGCATGGTTGTGGACTTCCAGCTCAAGACCGGCCTTCATAGCCGCCTCGGTAAAGCCGTCTAAAGCCTCATTGGGCGGAAGTCAATCGCCTCTTCGGCCACAGCTGAATCCTATGGCAGGCGGCTTCCTAAAATGGCTGCAAGTCGGCAGCGTCTGAGTCTTGGGAGGGATCGTCATGCGCCGTCTCCTGGTGTCGTTTGTCTTAGTGGCTGCCCTGCTGGCTCCGCTGCCAGCATTCGCGGGACAGCCCTCTGTCGGGGTTGTCACCAACTTTGGGCCGAATCTGGCGGCCATCTGTCCGATGCCGGAAGGCATCGCCGTTGACCCCGCGGGCAATCTCTACGCTTCGTCGTTTGCGTTCAAGCCCATCGCGAACGTCTGTGTCGAAAATCGGTCGGGTCAGATCGTCGACGTGATCCCGGTCCCGGCCGGCAAGGCCGGAGTGGCCTCGCTGCTGGGCGAGCTGTTTGAGCCGAGCCAGGGGTTGTTTGTGGTCGATTTCGCGGACGGTGCCCCGACCAACGGTCGATTGCTCCGCATCAATGTCAAAACGCATGGGGTGACGGTCGTGGCCACCGGTTTCCAGGCTCCTAATGCCATCGCCCAGGACCGGCATCGCAACCTCTATGTTTCCGATTCCTTCCTGGGTGCCATCTTCAAGGTCGCCCCCGATGGCTCGAGCAACAAGATATGGATCCAGGATCCGCGGCTCATGCCGCAACCCGGCGATTCGCCGCCATTTGGCGCCAACGGCCTGGCGTTCGACCGGAACCAGGGATTCCTCTACGTGGCGACGACCTCCGACAGCAAGATCTACCGGATCCCGGTCGAGAAAGATGGCAGCGCGGGTCCGCTGCAGCTCTTTGCTTCCGGCGCCGCCATCGACGCAGCCCAGCACACCACGGAGGCGCTGCACGGAGCCGATGGGATCATGTTCGACGTGCGAGGCAACCTCTACGTCTGCGCCAACTCAGCCCAGCATCCGGCTCCGGGACCCCCCGGCGAGATCCAGGTTCTCTCGCCCGATGCACAGTTGATTGCCCGCTACGACGGCGTTGGTCAAAACGACCTGGACTTTCCGGCCAGCCTGGTGTTTCACGGACGCGCGCTCTACATCGCGAACCTGGCGCTCGACACGGCCGGTGCGAACTCCAAGCTTTCGATACTGCGCGTCCCTTACCCGGGACTTCCGCTGCGTCCGTGAGGCAAGAAAAGCTGGTCGGCTAGTCCGGCGGAGGAGGTGACCGCTCCAGCCAGCGCGTCTCGCCGATACCGACGGCGAGGTGGGCCATGGGCCCGCGACGGCCTGCGCCGTGCCAGTGCTCCTCGTTCGGCTCGGCCGCCACGGTGTCACCCTGACCAATCCGCTGGGGCTCAGCGCCGCGCGCCTGTACCCAGCCTTCACCGTCGATGACGTGCAACAACTGGCCGCCCGCGTGTGAATGCCAGTAATTGCGGACGCCCGTTTCGAACCGGACGACCGCGGCAAAGGCGGAACGCGTTTGCTGGGACGCCCTGATCAACTCGCGGGAGCCGGCTTTCCCGGTAAAATGTTCCGCCTCCATCGGTTTCAAGTCGGTCAGCGCCAGCGATCGCGGAGTGATATTCATGCCGCTCCTCCCTTGGTGCGAAACACCTGTCAACGCTCGGCCTCGGCCTGATCCGGTTGGTCTAAGGTAGTACCGCAGCAGCGGATGGATCGCGGAGTTCACCGGGAGGACGGATTATGTCAGCACCAAAAATCCTTATGGTCGCCGGCGACGCGGCGGAGTCGCTTGAAGTCCTCTATCCGTATCAGCGTCTCCAGGAAGAGGGCTACGAGGTGCAGATCGCCGCGCCGAGCAAGAAGAAGCTCCACTTTGTGGTCCATGACTTCGAACCCGGGTACGACACCTACACTGAGAAACCCGGGTACAGCTGGGACGCCGACCTCGCCTTCAAGGACGTGAAGCCTGATGACTACGTCGCCCTCGTGATCCCGGGCGGCCGGGCACCCGAATACATCCGCAACGACCCCGACCTGCAGAAGATTATTCGGCACTTCTTCCAGCAGGAGAAGCCGGTGGCCCAACTCTGTCACGCGCCGCTCGCCCTGGCTGCCGCCGGCGTCCTGAAGGGTCGAAAGAGCGCCGCCTATCCGGCGCTCGCGCCGGATGTTGCGGCGGCGGGCGCGGAATTTGTCGACTCCGGAGCCGTGGTCGATGGACATATGGTGTCGGCCCGCGCCTGGCCTGATCACCCGACCTGGATGCGCGCCTTCATCCGGCTCTTGAAGCAGAAGGCACCGGTTCGGGAGCCCGAGCTGGCAGCGACTCGTTGATCGGAATCGTTTTGGATTGGGGCCGGCCAGCCGGCTGACCTCAATCCCGGCGTCGGATCTAGGCGGTTTGCTCCACCGGCGCGATCGGCTCGAGTGCCGACTCGCGAGGTTCAAGGAAAGCGCGGATCAACGCATTGAGCTCCTGGCATTTCTGGAGGATCAACTCGCACGCCTGTTCGCGCTGCTCCGGCGACAGCTCGCCGGACTTCAGCAGCTGTGCGTAGCCGTTGATGATCGTCAGTGGCGTGCGCAAGTCATGACCCAGCAGAGTCAGTTCCTCGGCTTGTCCCCGCGCGCTCGTAACCACCATGGCCGCTTCCTCCACCGGATAGCCTTACCCGGCCGCTATGACTTGTCAATAGTGACTTTCGCCCTTCTCCGCGCTGAGCCATTCTCCTTATAATTAACCGAGGGGAAAGCTGACAGCGGGTCACCACGCTTGGAGGTGTGCGGGGTGGTGCAGTTCGTAACCGTCGTGCAGATCCGACCGGGAGCCGGCGGCAAGATCGGCTCGCGCGGGACGGCACATGCCGCGCAATGGCAGCACCTCAAAAACCAGATCCAGCTGGTCGGCGGACGGGTCAACCAGATCTGGAATGTCCTCGGCAACGATTACGACCTGCTCTTCATGGGCGAGGCCGACGACCCCAAGACGCTGCACCGGATCGACGCCGTCTGCAAAGGCGAGGGCTACACGGCAAAGACCCATCCGGCAATCGAGGCAGAGGAGTACGCCCGGCTGGTTGAGGATACCGCCAAGGTTCTGGACTACGGACGCCGCTCCCGCCGAGCGGATGTGGAGCGGGAGGCCTAAGCCCTCCCTCGAATCCGCGTGTAGTGGCGGTGCGCTTTGGCGCGATTACCGCAGGTGCGCATGTCGCACCACCGTCGCGATCCATTCTTGCTAAGGTCGATGAACAGCCAGCCGCAGTTTCCTGGCCCGGGACACTCGCGCACGCGGTCAAGCGGGCCGTCGATCAAGAGGTCTACCGCAGAGCGGATCACCGGCAATAGGACCTGATCTAGCCTCGACCGGTGGTCACCCCATTGCAGCACGAATCCAGCTCGACTGCGGGTGAGCCGGGCCGCCGCAATCGCCCATCCGAGCTCGTGGTTGAGACGATCGAAGGCATCCCGTGGCGGCGGTCGGCGTGCCATGGCCGACGCGAAAATCCGATAGAGAACCTCCCGAAGCCGAATAGACCGTCGTAGGACTTCGCGGGCGGCAGCGGGCTGACGCGCCGCGCGGCGCAGCAGGCCGGGGGCCGCCGCGGCTTCGATGGCACCGGCATGCCTGGCCCAGGCGACGAGAGCACGATACTCGGACAAGTAATCGAATCGATTGGCCGCATGGCGCGGATCAACCGTGTTCACGAAGTCCAGACAGAGCGCGCCTCCCACGAGCTCTGGCATATCCGTCATCCGGCACCGGCAGTGGGCTTAGGCATCTTCTGCGCCTTGACAGCGTCGAGGCGTCTCAGCTAGCGTAACACCACCAAAAGCCATTTCGATGGTTATACGCCTTCGACCAAAGACCGGGATCGGCATGGGCGTGACGGCGGGCGTCAGTGCCGGCGTGATATGGGGCCTGGCATTTCCCATTCCCGTCCTGCTGCACGGCTGGAACGCCGTGACCGTGACGGCCGGGCGCTACATCGCTTACGGACTGGCGTCCGCGGTCTTCTTCGCCATTGGAGGCCCTCCATTACGCCGCCTGGCGGCCGGACACTGGTGGACAGCCCTGGTGTTCGCCGTCACCGGGAACGTCGGATATTACCTGCTGCTCGTGATTGGCATCGTGACGGTCGGCGCGCCGGCAACTGACCTGGTGATCGGCTGCATTCCAATTGTCCTGGCTCTGGTCGGTAACTGGGTCGCTCCAGCTTATGCCTGGAGCCGGATCGTTCTCCCGGTTGTTCTGATCAGCATCGGGCTCGTCATCGTGAACACGCTCGAGATCTCCGGTACCCGCGCCTACAACCCTGCGCCAATTGCCGTGAAAATCGCCGGGTTGATCGCGGCCTGCGGCGCCGTCGCCATCTGGAGCTGGTACGCGCTGGCCAATGCCCGCTTCCTTGCCGATCACGCCGACGTCTCTCCCGCAGGCTGGTCGACCGTTGTTGGCGTGGCAACCGGAGCTGTGACCATCGTGGCGATCCCCCTGGCGTGGGCCACCGGACAACTCGCCCCCTCGAACGGCGATGGCGACCTGATCAGGTTGATCATTGGCGCGGCCATCCTCGGCGTCGTGGTCTCCTGGGCAGGGACCTGGCTCTGGAACGCCGCCTCCAGTCGTCTACCACCGGCGCTGGCCGGACTGCTCATCAATGTCGAGACCGTCTCCGGCTTCGCCTATGTCTACGCCGCTCGCTGGCAATGGCCACCAGCCGGTCAATTCATTGGTTTCGGCCTGGTCATTGCTGGGCTGCTCGCAGCACCTTACCGGCAAGCCTCCTTGAGGACGCGCTCGACTCGATGATGACTCGGCTCTGGCGCTACCGACGCTTGCCGCAGGGTCTCGGTCCGCTCAACGAACGCGAATTTCGGCTCCTGTACCTTGCGCGAGCGTTCTCTTTGTTCGGCGATGGGCTTGTTCCGGTCGCGCTGCCGTTCGCGGTCTTCTCGATCGACCGCTCGCCCTCTGCGCTCGGCTTCGTACTCGCCAGTCGATCGCTCGCCCTGGTCGTCTTCCTGCTGGTTGCCGGCGTTGTCTCCGACCGGCTCGCCCGGAAGCAGGTGATGATCGCCTCCGACCTTACGCGACTGACCGCCCAGGCGACGATGGCGGCCCTTCTCATCGGTGGCGCGGCCAAGCTCTGGCAGCTGGTGGTCCTCGTGTTCCTGTATGGCCTGGGTGACGCCTTCTTCCGACCAACATCAACAGGCTTTGTGCCGGAAACCGTCTCACGAAATCGTCTCCAGCAGGCGAACGCGCTCCTCGTCCTGACGAACAGCAGCTTCTCGATCCTTGGACCGGTCGTCGCCGGCGTACTGGTGGCAAGCGTCGGGCCAGGCTGGGCCCTCGCAGCCGACGCCGCGACCTTTCTCGCCAGCGCGCTGTTTGTCGTGCAAATTCACGTGATTCCGAAAGCCAGGCCCCAAGCGGCATCGTTCATGCGTGAGCTGCGAGAGGGCTGGCACGTGTTTCGTTCCCGGACCTGGCTCTGGGTCGACGGGGTCTTCTCCGCCCTTGGCAGCTTCGCCGTCCTGGCACCAATGTTTGTCCTCGGCCCCGTGGTAGCGGCACGCTCGCTCGGCGGGGCGCCGGCCTGGGCGACGATCGTGGCGGCCTTCGGTCTTGGATCGGTCCTCGGTGGCATCGTCCTGCTTCGGGTCCGTCCTAAACGGCCCCTGCTTGTTGCCATCCCGCCGCTTGCCCTGCTCGCGCTCCCGGTTGCGCTTCTGGCCTTGCCGGCGCCCACACCGTTGATCGCCCTCGGCACCCTGGCGGGTGGGTTTGGCTTGACCGTTTTCAACACGCTTTTCGAGACGACGGTCCAGCGCCATGTTCCGAGCGAGTCACTGTCGCGGGTTGCCTCAATCGATTGGGTAATGTCCGGCGCGCTCCAACCATTTGGATTCGCCCTTGCCGGCTCGGCCGCACTGGTCATTGGCCCGGGAACGACGCTGGCTGCCTCAGCCCTGTGGATCGTCGTCTCCACGGCCATCGTGCTGTCGATCCCAAGCGTCCGAAACCTGCGGTCACTCGACCAGTAAGCGGCGACAAGCGCCTGCGACGAGATCTGAGCGCTGGCCCGCGCACTATATGGTGATCACGATCTTTCCTTTCGCGTGGCCTTCGCCCATGTAAGTGAAGGCGTCAGGCACCTGGTTGAGTTCGTACTGCCGATCGATAACCGGCCTGATCTTTCCGGTCTGGAGAAGCTCCTGCAGAGCGATCATGTTTTCTTTGTTCAGCTTGGCGATGAACAGAGCCAGCTTCTGAGGCCCACGAATGGATGCCAGGCGGATGCCGATCAAATGTCTCAGCGTGCGGTTCCCACCCCACACCGTGTTCGCCGAGGCACCAGCGGCGACGAAGATGGCGTTGCGATTAAGGATGCGCCGGCATTCTGACCAGGAGCGGTTGCCTGCGATGTCGATCATCAGGTCATAGCGCTCGTCGTCTCTGATGAAATCCTCGCGGCTGTAGTCGATGACCCGGTCTGCGCCATGGGAGCGAGCCGTGTCCACGTTTCTAGTGCTGCAGACGGCGGTTACTTCGGCACCCAAGGCCTTCGCGATCTGGACAGCAAAAGATCCCACTCCTCCTGATGCGCCGTTGATCAACACCTTTTGACCTTTCTCAACACGTCCGTGATCGCGGAGTGCCTGCAGCGCGGTAACCCCGGCCACCGGTACCGCCGCGGCTTGTTCGAATGTCAGATTGGCAGGTTTGAGGACCACCCCTTTCTTGGAGGGAAGAGAGACGTACTCGGCAAACGCTCCGTTTGCGCCGCCGAAGACTTCATCGCCCGGTCTGAAGTCGGTGACGCCCTCGCCCACCGATTCAACCGTCCCGGCGAAGTCGATGCCGAGCACTTTCGGTTTCGGTTTGAGGCCCCCGCTGAGCAGCCGCGCCGTGTACGCCACCCGCGACAGCGGGAAGAAGTCCACCGGATTGATGGAGGAGGCGTGAACCCGTACCAGCAGGCCATCGTCAGAGACGATCGGCTTGTCGATCTCTTCGAGTCTCAGGACATCAGGCCGTCCATGCGTGCGGCAGACGATCGCTTTCATTAGCCCTCGGTGTATGGCAGCTGTACTCCTATCCATTTCAACTCAGCCGAAATGGCGGGTACTGATCGGTGACCAGCAGAAACGCGTAGCCGCTGACCCGGTTGCTCCAGCGGAGCACGCCGACCACGAAGTCGAACAGACCC
>Ga0066708_10000598_pt1 | contig 10593 bp, 10 predicted proteins | sample GraSoiAngelo_157_FD_66504 | JGI IMG/M metagenome (GOLD analysis project Ga0066708, IMG submission 66504) | Grasslands soil microbial communities from the Angelo Coastal Reserve, California, USA - 14_1009_16_20cm | ecosystem: Environmental > Terrestrial > Soil > Grasslands | place: USA...
TGCGCGGACCGGTCTGAAGACGAAGCGTAAGCGCCACAAAAGATTTGACTTAGCGATGGCGGAGAGGGGGGGATTCGAACCCCCGGTAGAGGTTTTGGCCCCTACAACGGTTTAGCAAACGGGTGATTGCGCCCTGGCTCGCTGGTATGTAGTTGAAAACTAAAGGCACGGCTCGGCTCGCTCTGGACGGTTTGGGCACGTTTGGCAGCTTATTGGGATAAATTGGGATAAGGGCTTTTGCCACCCGCAGAGGGGACGGTCAGGCTGAAAGTGGCAGTTTGTTGCCAAACTTTCCTTGAACTATTCGCGAAAATTGCATTAGGGACCTCCGAGTTGCAGCCAAACGCTCTGTTCCAGTTCTACAGTTCAACAACATAGCGATTCATTTCATGACGAACCTTGCCGGTCTCTCACGCCTGAGCGCCTGCTTTGCAAGTAAGCGGGCTATGTCACATAAGTGCCACATCTGGTGTCGCTTACACGGGAACACGCGGTGCAACCAGCCTCTCGAGTTGGACCGAAGTTGCACTGAGGTTGGCAATGGCGCTCGTGCGCTCCTCGTCGGAATGTGCAGATGGCAGTCAAACTCCGACCCTTCGGTTAACAGCCGCAGGTAAAAATCACTAAGTCGTTGCTTTGGCGTCATTTACGAATTTCGGATCGCGTTTGAATTGGCCAATTGGCCAACCGTAGCTCAGAGAGATTTTCCTCCGCTGGAAGCCGACTCAATTTCCAGAAACCGCCTGTCTCGGAGGTGGCATCTCAGCCAGGGCGCGCACACGCTCGATATCCTCGTGCAACGCCCACGGCTCCAAGAAAATTTCATCCCATCCATCCTGCAGCTTGGGCCGTTTCATTTCTTCGAGCGGGTCAATGTGTTCCGACCGCTGACGACCATAGCCCACGCGGAATCGGTCAAAAATCCCTAAGCCATCGTCCTGGCGTCACTTACGGGATTTCTTTCTTGTTCCCGCTGGCATCGACAGGATTTTTCTCCAACAAATAGGTCAATCATCGCCCGCTACCGATACGCACCGACCTTCTGATATAACTGGCGACGGGGAGCGTCGATGACCAAGAAGCAAGAACACGGACTCACAGACGGTCCAACCGTTGACGCGGAAGCCGAACTACGCAAGAAGAAACTGGAGTTAGAAACAAAACTGCTTTCCCAGCAATTGCAGCCCAAGTATTGGAGGCTTGAGGTCGCGAAAGCTGTCGCTGGCTCGTTAGCGATATTTGGCGTCGTGGTGACGTTGTACTTGGGAGTTTCGCAACTTGGCGAAACACATCGGTCGAACGATGACGAACGCTTTGACAAAGCGGTCGCTCGTTTGGCGAGTTCGACCCCGACCGAGAGATTGGCGGGCGTCGTCGGATTGGGTTTGTACCTTGAACCACGGCAGAAGCCACGGCACCGAGCTACCTTGCGATTCTTGGTCAATGCCTTGGCGGCTGAGCAAGACCCAGTCGTTCGTGGTGAACTCCTCGACAGGCTGTCACAACTTACTCTCGGTCAAATATCGCAAGACGACCTGAATGACGCGCTCGAAAGGCTGCGTGACCGGAATATTAGTTTGTATGCGCGGCTACACGCTGCGTTCATGTACCAAGTTTTGCATGGCACCGCGCACCTAGCAGACAAAGGGAACGATGAGACCGAAGTCGGCGCAGCGTCCGAAGATGAGCTAGCCCCCCTGCGTGCGACAGCGAGCGCCCTCACTGCATTGATCAAAAACGGAGCGAGAGCAAAGAACCTGTCTGGAGTTTATTGCGTGAGGTGCGATTTTTCAGGAAAGATTTGGGACATGACCAATCCAGATTTCTCGAAAGTCGCTGACTTCGCCCACGCAGACCCCACAAAGACTCTCGACCTCTCTGGAGCCGACTTTCACGGAGCGATATTGAGGAATGCAAACTTCTTGGGCGTTAATTTGCGTGAAACCTCTTTTGATGGCGCGGACCTAACGAGTACAAATTTTGCTGGTGCCGATCTTTCCAACGCGAAATTAACGGACTTCGGTCGAAGCCATTACATCATCCAAGGCATGGAGACATCCGGTCACTTGTACGGAGGCATGTTTCCAGATTTTACCTGTGCAGACCTGTCGGGGGCGGATTTCTCGGGAAGTATATTGTTCGCGATTTACGGGAGTTCCCCACCAAATCCCGCGTACGCCATTCTTCATAACGCGAATCTAACGAATACAAAGCTGGGACAAATGGACGTTTTAACTGCCTCCCGTGTGCCGAACTACAATGCCACACCTCCAGAGCGAATGAGTACATTCCTTTTTGAGGGCTACCGCCAAGCTGGCGAATTTTCAGACATAAAGGACTGGGATGAACAATCCAACATCGTGGAAGTTTTTTGGGGATCGCCGCAGTTGAGAATCAAGGAACCTATTCCCGCGGATTATCGACTAGGTATTCAGTTGGTTTTCTCCAACCTTGCATCGGCTCGAAACCTTGATAAGTCTGAACTGCCACAAGGGATGAGGGATTTCATTTCGAGAAACGAAAAATCTCTTGCACAATCTCCGCACCCTACTCCATGCACACCGAAAAGCTAAGCGATTTGTTTCACGGACCGTCGCCGATTGATTGAATGCCGAGTGACTGGTTTTATTTTTGCGGGTGCCCGGTCCTTCGGTGTTTCGAAGGGCCGGGGTTTTTCGGTTCTTCTCCCTCCATTGACGACTGCGCAGATGGGCGTAGAAATTCTCCGTCTTGTTTTTGAGACCGAGGGAAAAGATTGGTCGGGGCGAATGGATTTGAACCATCGACCTCCTGGTCCCGAACCAGGGAATAAATCAACTTAAGTCGCTGTCCTGGCGTCACTTATTGGTTTTCGGGCCGCTCTCAGATAGACAAGTCGGACAAGTCAGTCGCCGCTGCAATGGGTTTGAAACCCAAAGTCCCAGTTAGGCAGAGGGATCCCTTGGCGGGTCTTCTGTCTCGCAATCGAAGGCGTTCGTGACCTGCTTAGCGAAACTTCAGTTTGACTCTGGGGTTGCACGACAACGAACTAACCTTCTGGTTCGCAGCCTTGAGACCACCTTAATCACAATTTGCCGGAGCCGAGACAAATCGACGGGAATCAGCAAGTTCTCCCGCGCGCTAACCATTCTCCGTGGTAAAGCTTTTCGGCCGGTGCACCCGCAACGAAGCCGCCGCCGTGAATCCAAACCAAAACAGGCAACTTCTCTCCGGCGCTCTTGGCAGGCGTCCAGACATTGAGGTACAGACAGTCCTCGCTCGGAGCCCGGAGATTTGCGATCGCCGCATTCGTCTGCATGCAGGCGCGACCGAACTGTTCTGCTGTGTGCACTCCCTCCCACTTCGGCGCGGGTTAGGGAGGCCGCCACCGAAGATCGCCAACCGGAGGGGCGGCATATGGAATGCCGCGATAGACTTGGAGCCCATCTTCGGCAGTCCCCTGAAGTAGGCCGCCTTCCACCTTTACTGTTTGGCCAGGACTTCCGAGTGGCATCAATAGAGATAGAAAAAGCAATTCACACGCGACAAAGTACTTCGAAAGTACTGGCATTCCTCTCTCCTTCTCATCATGCTTGCAAGGATCCGATGCATAGCAGCGAGACAGGGGTGATCCCCTTCGTCGTGGCCTCAGGGGAGCAGCCCGTCCAATTTCGGAATCAAGTACTCACGCGTAAATCGGTTGTGGTCGCGCAAGGATTCCACGATCTTGTTTATGTTCGCCTGCTTTACGGCTGCATCGATCTCATCCACGCCTTCCTTTGCCCATGCGGCTCTCTGTTCGGCAGTAAGGGCATGAACGGGTGCGCCTGATTCATCTTCAAATGCGAAGAAACCGACGGTGCCGTCCCTTGCTCCTCCGCTCACGTTGAGCGCTTGAAGCTTGCGAAGGCCTTGATCCAGGTCGTGCTTGGGAATCTCGGGAGTCAGATTCACCGGAATGTCATTCAGGCGGCCCACGATGGAGTAAGCTCCGAACAGAACTTTGTTGAGATCAGCGTTGACCTTCTGCAGTAAGACGTCCCCCTCCAGATAGAGCACGGCGGTTCTCGATTCGTAGAAGAATTCAAGAGCCAGGGGGCTGGCGGTTTCCGGCCGCGCTGCATTGCCGACCGTGACGTAGATCTGGCGCTTAAAGCCTTGCCTCAGCAGAGAACGCGCAATGGGCTTCAGATAGGCGATGGCCTGGGCGGAACTGACCTGCACCGTGCCGCGCCCGATCATTCCATCCCCGGGATAGGTGAATTGCAAATTGGGAAACACCAGGGCGTTGGTTTCTTGGGCCATTTTCAGAGCGAGTGCCTCCGCCGCGACGTACTCGCAATCAACCGGCAACACGCCATGCGCCTGGACATTTCCAATGGGGATGAAGATGAGATCGTTGTACTGGAGGTATTTCTCCACCTCGACGTTGCTCAAGCTCGTAAAATAATGGGTCCGCACCGGAGGCGGAGGCGTCGGCTCGGGCGCCAGCATGGGAGGCGTGATTGGCGGCGGAGCCAGAGGTGCAGCAGTCTGCGCGCTCACTCCTCCAGCAAGACTGAGCAACAAAAGCCCGGAGGCAATCCACGCCCTAGTGCTGATGAAGGTCTGCATTTGATTTCTCCCCTCCCGATTGATTCGGGAACATCCAGCCATATTCCGGAATGAGGTGTTCTTGCGTGAACTTGTCGTGGTCGCGCAGAGCCTGGAGGATGCTCTTGATATCAATACTCTTCACCGACTCCTCGATCATCGCGGCGCCTTCCTTTCCCCACTGCGTCCGTTGTTCGGCGGTAATGGCTTTGGCAGGCCCGATATGATCGGTGTAGTGGCTCATGTAAAAGCCGATGGCTCCGCTTTGCGGGCCGACAGGAAACAAGTGGTTGATACCGGGGTCGGCCGGATGCTCGGGCACTGGCTCGGACAAATCAACCGGAATGTCCTCAAGTCTGCCGGCAATGGCGTACGCGCCGTAGAGCATCTTGGCGAAATCCCCGAAATTCGGCGGTCTGCCAGTGGTGTTCGGTCGGCGAAACACGGACGACTCCAGATAAAGAATGGGGACGTGCGTTTCGTCGTAAAACTGCCTTACCAGCGGGCTGACGGTCTGCCACGATGGAGCATGGCCGCTGATATAGACCTGTCTGCGAAACCCCTGCCGCAGAAGTGAACGCGCAATCGTCAGCAGATAAGCGGTCCCTTCCGAAGGAGTAACATGTACAGCGCCTCTACCGACTACGGTTGCGTCGGGGAAAAAGTAGGACAATCCGGGTAGAACCAGTCCGTCTCCCTCTTCCGCCAGCTTCATGGCATAGGCCAGTGGGCCGACGTACTCGGCATCGATCGGCATCTCCGCATGCGGCTCAACCGTTCCCACAGGGACGAAGATCACGTCGTTGCGTTTTAGATACTGCTCGATCTCCGTGTTGGTCATGTGCGTCAGGACGCGCGTCCGCATTTTGGGAGGACCTTGTCCCCAGACCGCGGCGCTGAACAACAGAGCAAGCGATAGAATCATGATTTGGCGCATGCAAAACCCACCATCGTTTCCAAAAGGTTGATGTGCTGGACTACTTCACTGCGTGAGAGCGCAGAAATTCCGCCTGCCCCGCGCGCGGATGAGGTCTCATGCTGGGATTCTTGTCCAAAATCATGATGGGACTGTCGAATCCCTTGAACGCGTCCCAGACTGGCAGGCCTTTGTCATTCGGATCCAGGTTCTTAGTGAAGTTCGTCCAGTACTGCATGACAGTGTTCTGCAGTTGAAGATCCTGATCGGGGACGGGAGCTTTCCAGTGGTTCGTCAGGCCGAACACATAGGGAAGTTCGGCGCCGTGATCCGCTCCCAGGCGCAGGCCGAGAGTGGCAGGCTCGCTGTTATAACTCCCCTCATCTAGATAATCGAAATAATAAAGATAGACATTTGACCCGACACTGGTCATCGAGGCCGCCAGGTTTTGCTCCCCCAAAGTCATGCGATCGGCGAACATGCGTTGCTGAGAGGCCTTGGAAGCTTCCTCGGAATCGTTGGGATATAAGGTCAGGAATGTGTCTGCGTCTGCACCGTAAGTCTTGCGGGTCTGCTCAGCGTATTCGCTAGGCGGCAGTGGCGAACGGAAAAGATGTTGCCCTTCATCGGAGTTCGAGCCCACGATCATGGCAACTTTGTTCTGCTTCCCCTCTTTCAACAAGGTGACTGGGCTGGCCGGGAAAAACCGCCCATCCACGTTCGATTCCGCCGATCCGTCGAACAGCATCTTTTCGGCTGGGATTGCCCGCAACTCGGCCAGGGAATGGGCGCCGACAGATTCCGCAAACTTGACACCGGCTCTTTCCCCATTCTCCAGCGACAGCAGTTCGGTTCGCGCGAATCCGGCCCCAACTCCGCCGCTTTCGACGATCGCAGCGCGGAACAAGCCTTTCGACAGCGGACTCACCACCTGAGAGGTCACCGAGAAGGCACCCCCGGATTGCCCAAAGATAGTGACTTTGTTGGGATCGCCCCCAAACGCGGCAATGTTGCGATGCACCCACTGCAATGCTGTATTTTGATCGAGCAACCCGTAGTTGCCGGAAGTGTGGTAAGGAGATTCCTTGGTCAATTCCGGATGAGCGAAGAACCCCAAAATTCCCAGGCGATAGTTCAGCGTGACGACGACGATCCCTTTCTTGGCCAGTTCTTCACCGTCATAGAGAGCTTCCCGGGCAGAGCCGACACGTAGTCCGCCGCCATGGATATAGACCATCACGGGCAGCGCGGCCTTACCCTTCGCGGGAGTCCACACATTCAGGTAGAGGCAATCTTCACTCTTCGGGAAATCACCTTTTGGGAAGTTCTGCACACAACCGTCGCTGAAATGATCGGCTTTGCGCACACCTTCCCAATGACGCGGCGGGCGCGGCTCGGTCCAGCGCAGGTTCCCTACTGGAGATTCGGCGTAGGGAATCCCCTTGAAAACCTGTATGCTGGCGTCTCTGCCTGTAATACCGCTAAGCAAACCAGCTTCAGTCTTGACCGGCCCCTTTAGCTGCGAAAAGGACGGACTCAGCAACAAGATCACCGCAAAGATCGCCGAACAGATTTTCACAGTCTCATCTCCCATTTATCGCGCCGCAGCTCGCTGCGTCATGCTTCCTGCTTCCGAAAAAGACTTCAGCGAAGAGCGACACCATTCATAATGCTTTGCAGTTTGTCGGTACTGATGGGTGGCATGGCGCCTTTCTGAGTCGCTACCCATGAGGCAAAGCGATTCGCTGACTCACTGATTTCTTGAAAAGAATGCCCGCGCAGATAGTGATGAGCCAGACAGGCTGTGAACGCGTCTCCCGCTCCGACTGCGTCGGCAACCGTCACCCGGAATCCCTTGTGCGCAACAGCTTCCTCTTGAGTTACGAGCAGGCTCCCGCGTGATCCGCACGTTATGCACACCAAACGCAAGTCGCAACGGTGCAACAAACGTTGGGCAAGCATTTCTGGAGTTCCGATGCCTAACTTAAATAACTGGGAAACCTGGAGCAATTCCTGATCATTGAGCTTGACGATATCGGCGTATTGTAAAGACCTGCGCAGCACTTCCTGGTCGTAAAAGGATTCGCGGAGGTTCACATCGCATATGCGTAATGTCTTTTTGGGGGTGTTCTTCAAGAAACTTTCGATCGTGACGGCGGACTTGGACGAACGCCGCGCCAGCGAACCGAAACAAACAACATTTGCTCTCGCAGATAGCTCCTCCCATTGCGTTGTCCACTCCAAAAAATCCCACGCAACAGACTTCCTAATTGTGAAATTTGGTTGGCCCGCTGCATCGATGGATACCGTTGCTGTGCCGGTCTCGTGGCAGTCATCGTGTTGGAGGTATGCCGTGCTCAGGCCAAGTTCTTGCATCGCGCGACATGCTTCCCTCCCTAGGTCGTCATCGCCCACGCGACTCGCTACGATGCCTTGATCTCCGAGCACACTCGCCATGTACGCAAAGTTGGCAGGCGCGCCACCCAAGACCTGTCCTGAGGGCAACAGGTCCCACAGAACCTCTCCTAAGCCGATCATGACTGCCGGTTCTGTCACAAACTCATCTCGACATTCCGCCTGTTAAAGCAACTTACTGAAAAAGTCTTGGTGCAAAGTCTGTCAAATATTTGCGCCACACCGTCCAAACGTGAGCACCGGAGCTTTTCACCCAGACGTGTTTAATCTCCGCTCTCTCCAGGGTTTCGTGGGATTGGGTAACGGGTGCGAGCAAGAAATCGTCGGTACCTACTCCAAGCCATAACAAATGAAGCTCGTTGTTCACTTTCGATGGATCGGCGAAAGCCCCGTCATAGTCCTTGCTTGGATCATCAATGAAAAATGCGGGACTAAAGGCGCCGAGATACGAAAAAAGATTCAAGTGGTTCATCCCGATGCGAACTGCCTGACCGCCTCCCATAGAAAGACCAGCTAAAGCTCTGTGGTCGCGGTCTGGGATCGTGCGGAAATGAGCGTCAATGAATGGAACTAGATCATTGGCAATCACGCTTTCGAACAATGTGTATCGTTCTTCTTTTATGGAATTCGCCATGGACCGCGGCGAAGGCGGTGGCGCGGGCGGGGTCGTCCCTGGGCGGGGCGGAGGAGGAGGGGCGAAGTTGACGCCCGTCATTCCATTCTCGTTCACGATGAGCATCGGCTTCGCTTTGTGAGCCGCGATCAAATTGTCGAGAATGAAATTCTCATGTCCCTGGTGACTCCAAGCGGTCTCGTCTTCGCCCCATCCGTGCTGAAGGTATAAGACCGGGTAGCGTTGATTGCTCTCCTCGTATGTGGGGGGCGTGTAAACAAGGATTCTTCTCCAGTCGCCTGTTGTCTTGGAGAAGTACCACTCGATTCGCACGATCCCGTGCGGCACATCTTTGATCGCGAAGAAGTCCGATTCTGAAGAAGGAACTTCAATGCCGCTGACCTCTTTTCGGGCAGCGAAAAAGGTTTTGCTCCCGGGATCCGTCGACGCAAAACCATCAACAGAAATAAGGTAGTAATGAAAGCCGGGAAGAAGTGGTTTTGTCGTGACCTCCGAAAAGCCGTCAGCGCCCTTTGTCATGTCGTACGTGGCTTGGCCCAAATCCATCAGCAGCTGAACTTTTTGGGCGTTATCGGCTTGCACGCGAAACGTCGCGCTCAGATCTTCGTTTAGTCGCGGATATTCTGAACCCGAAACATTGGTCGACGGCACGCGTGTCTGGCTCTGTCCTGAACACAAGCTACAAATCAGCACGACCACAAACGCGCCTGTGTTGAATTTCACTCTGTCCTCCTCGCTCCTTACTTATTCAGGGATTCGCCTTTGCTATTCCTCAGAACCGAAAGATCAACTGCATCCGCCATAGCTTTGTAACCAGTTGCGCTCGGGTGAAGGTGGTCCCCGGAGTGGTAACCCTCTCGGAACTGAGCGGGGTGATTGGGATCGCGTACGGCGGCGTCAAAATCGATGACGGCGTCAAATGCGTGACTGGTACGAATCCACTGATTTACGGTTTGACGTGTTGCTTCTCCATCGTCGCTGTAGTAGTCGGCGCCTTCGAAAGGCGTCAAGGTTGCGCCGAACACCCTGGTTCCGTGCTGGTGGGCACGTGCAATGATTTGTTGCAGACCCATGATGAGGTCCTCCGCAGTGACCACCTCGCGGGTAAATGGCAGGTCTTTCAGCACGGTGCCATTCGGCAACCGCGGCTTCATGTGCGGCCAACCAATGTCGTTGATACCTTCAAGCACGATCAGGTTCGCTACACCCGGTTGCGCCAGCACGTCCCGATCAAAGCGGGCAAGCGCGCTTACGCCAGCGCCGTCGTGCAGGATGCGGTTTCCACCGATCCCCTCATTCACAACGGAAAGACTCGGCCCCTCTTGCGCTTTTGCGAGACGATGTGCGAGGAGGTCGGGCCAATCTGAATACTCGCCCTGCTTAGCGCCAACACCGTCAGTAATGGAATCGCCCAAGGCAACAGTCGCTGCGCTTTGAGAGGGGGCCCACACCTCCACATCGGCGAGGAAATACCACGATGCCTTGGTACTTGCATTGAGGATGCCTTGCTTCGCGGTGAAATCACCCGGTTCAGAAATGTATGAGTCATGCTGCGCCCAAAAATGAACCGTCGAAGAAGCCGTCTTCTCGGGCAGGTAAACGCTTACAGCCAGTTCCCTGAAAGGAAGCACCGTCAGATCGACGGGATCGCTGAGGATCAGCGCGCCTGGTGGAATATTGACCGAGGGCCTGCCGCCGAAGGTCAAGGCACGATCGGATTCCGGCTCGATTGCGGCATCTTTCGACGAAAGCGCAACGTGGGCGGAGCCAATCTTTAGAGCGGTGGTTCCGAATGCGTTGGAGAACCGTATTCGCAGGCGCGAGCCGCCGATCGTCGGCCGCACAACCATGCGGATCGTCTGGTTCTCAAACGTAGGGGGAGGCGGGAGATCAGGGAATGGTAACGGCGCGTGGGCAGCAGTGCTCCATGCACTAACCCGAAGTTCCAGAGGGTTCCGAACGGTATTCTTCTGATTCGCCGTGGGATAGCACAAATTTCAATTTGCGGTTACTGGGAACGTCCGCAGCAATTCGAGAGCCCGAGCCTGCAGCGGTG
>Ga0066708_10000599_pt1 | contig 10589 bp, 6 predicted proteins | sample GraSoiAngelo_157_FD_66504 | JGI IMG/M metagenome (GOLD analysis project Ga0066708, IMG submission 66504) | Grasslands soil microbial communities from the Angelo Coastal Reserve, California, USA - 14_1009_16_20cm | ecosystem: Environmental > Terrestrial > Soil > Grasslands | place: USA...
CGCTGAACGACCCGGTGTTGTCGCTGCTCTGGACGACGTTGACCGGCTGACCGCTCTCATAGCTCATGACGGTTGAGACCGACCACCCGCCCACAATCCATGAAGCGATTCTCCCTCTTCCCCACCGCTTGCCTTCACCAAACGGCAGCTCCACGATTGGCGCGATCTGGATACGATGAGGAACGTCCAGCTGGCTGATGCTGTACTCCCCCTCGAGATTGTAGTTGTTCAACAACCGGCCACCCTGGTTGCCGCTCGCAAAGGTTCCGGCCTCGCTGACCTGGTTGTCGAACAGCCGGCTCCACGTGTAGTTGAACCGCCACGCGATGCCGTTGGCGCGCCGCCTGTTCAACTGGACAATCAGGCCGTTATACCGGGATCGCGCGCCGCTTTCCTGGAGCTGGAGCACGTTGCCAAACTGCGGGAACGGCCGCAGGAGCTGACCGCGAGCGATGGTGGGCGATGTCGAAAAGGCTCCCGCCTGCGGAATGAGGTAGAACGGATTCGCGACCTGGGCGTTCAAGGCCGCACCCAACTCGAGGTACTTCGGATCGAGCTGATTGATATTGAGGCCGCTGCCGGAGCCCAGATTGTCGCCGCGCGTGCCCATGTAAGTAACCGACACCGCCATCTTGCCAGGCAGCTCGCGCTGGATGTCGATCGAATATTCCTGCACGCGTGGGGACTGCCGGTTCTCGTTCACGTACTGGATCTGACCGCCGACGCCGGTCAGCAGCCCCTGGCTGTTGCCGATCGGCTGCTGGAGCCCGTTCGGGAACGGATTGTCCAGGGTCACCGTCGGGATCAGGTTGTTCGCCTGCGTCACGAAGGTCTGTTGCGTGTATCCGATCTGACCGTAGTTGGTCGTGCCCGGGCCGGCATACAGCCACGGCGCCCAGTACAGGCCGTAGCCTGCGCGCACGACGGTCTTGTCGTTGATCGACCAGGCGGTGCCCACGCGCGGCGAGAATTTCGTCTTTGACGGCTTGCCCTGGTAGGTCGGGAAGCCATCCTGTCCGGCGTAGCGGAGCCCGCCGTGCAGGTCGAGTCCGGTCAGCGCCGCGAGCGGGCTCACCGCCGCGCGATCGAAGGCGACGGTGATGCGGTTCTCCGCTTCCCGCATTCCGGTTTCGTACTCGTAGCGCAGCCCCATGTTCACGGTGATGTTCGAGCTCGCCCGGAGATCGTCCTGCACGTAGACGGCAAAGGAGTTCAAGGAGACGTCGAGAGGCGTCGAGATCGGGACCGAGCTCAGGTTGCCGGCGTTGGCCGATGGAAGACCGAGCAGGAAGCTGGCGAGCGCATTCCCCTGAGTGGCGCTCGGCACGAGCGGGCTGGCCTGCGTCCACTCCTTGTCGAAATTGAACGTCCCGCCCGAGGCGCCCTGGGGTCTCGAGGCGATTGCGCCTATCGTGCGCCAATCCGCGCCCACCTTCGTCGTGTGCCGGCCAACGAGCTTCGAGATGCTGCCGTTCACGTTCCACTGCGGATAATCGACGACCGATTCGGCCCGGTTGCCGAACGTCCCGCCGGTCCCGACGCTGTAACCCTGAATGGTGCCGTTCGGATATCGCCCGTACTGAATCGAGCTCACGTAGCTCGCAGGAAACCCGAGCTGGCTCACATCGTAGGTGTGCCCCAGCACATGGTCGTTGAACCGCGTGTATCCATAGCGCAGGCTGGCCGTCGTCGACGAATTGAGCACCATCGTGTTATTGAGCGCGACGACGTGGATCTGACGCAGTTCGTCGCCCTGGTCGGGCCCGACCGCAGCCAGTGGATCAGCGGTGGCCACGTAGTCGCCGGTGGGGGCCTTCCAGAAATGCGTGTGCTGCTCGGAAGAGTTCTGAAACAGGTACAGACCGGTGACCGAGACGCTGTCGGTGATCTTCATCTCACCTTTGTTCATGTACTGATCGGCGTAGGTGGGAATGGGTGAGGTGTATTGATAATTCGACAGGCCGTTGGCGCCGCTGACCTGCGCGTCCGCTCGCGGCCAATCCTTGACCATGTTGCGGGCGACCGTGCTCATGCGATTGGCCGGGATGATGTTGCCCGGGAACGGATCGCGCGTGTAGGTGCCGTTTGGCAGCTGACGCGTCGTGAGCGGGTCGTAGATCACAATCAGATTGCCGTTGCGATCGAAGGTCTGCGAGAAGTTTCCGGCTTTTTCGAGCTCGGTTGCCACCACGCCTGTGGCGGTTCCCGACAGCTGTTCCACGTACCCTTCGTGGGACGACCAGAAGAAGATCTTGTTCTTTTTTATCGGCCCGCCGAAGGACTCGCCGTGGTAGTAATAAAACGGTCCGGACGGTTTGGGTTTTCCCGCGAGCGTGTCGAAGTAACTCGCCGTGGCCAGTGAATTCGGACGATCCTGGAAGAACCCGGTGCCGTGAAACACGTTGGTTCCGGATTTTGCCGTCGTGTTGAACACGCCTCCGCCGGTCCGCCCCATCTCCGCGTCGTAGGTGTGCACCTGCACTTTCGTATCGGCGACGCCTTCCATCGTCGGAAATGCCGCCGCGCGGTTCTGCAAGTCGGACAGCGACACGCCGTCGAGGGTGTAGCTGTTGCCGCGGCGCATCCCGCCACCGAGCGATACCGAGGATCCGTTGCTCTGGTCTTCCATCCGGCTCTGATACGGATCGCCGTAGAGGATGACGGTGGGCACCGACGCCGCGATCATGAAGATGTTCCGGTTCAAGGCGGGGAGGGATTCGAGCGTCTTCTGGTCCAAGACCTCACCGGTCGACGCGTTCGACGTTTCGATCAGCGGCGCGGCACCGGTGACGATCACCGTCTCCTCGAGGGCTCCAACCTCCAGAATCAAATCGAGCGTGATGAACTGCTGCGTGCCGATGGTCAGCCCCTTGCGCTCGTACGTCTTGAAGCCCGAGAGCGCCGCGCGCACGGTGTACGTGCCGGGTTCTACCGCGACGTATGCGTACTCGCCCGCGGTGTTGGTGACGGCCGTGCGCGTGTTGTTGGTCGCGTCGTTCACCAGCAGCACCTCGACGCCAGGGATGACGCCGTTCACATCTCTGACGGCGCCGCGCAGGCCGCCTTGGAACGTCTGGCCGAACGCGTTCGTGGAGAGCAGCAGACAGGCGAGACCGCACAGAAGGGCGGGTGAGGCGGTAAGGCGCCGCATCGGTTCTCTCCTTGCCAGCCCGTGCGGGCGCTGACGCAAACCGGGAACACGTGAGCGCGATCGTGAGCCGGCGACTGGATGCGAAGGGGACGGCCGAGAGGGGACGAATGTAGCCACACATTCGAAGGGAATGCAATCGACTTCTCGATAAAACGCGAACGACGTGTTTGGCCAGGCCGGCGGTCGTCGTGCCGCTGGAAGGCTGAAGAAGAGGGTTGTTTCGCGTGGCTGTAGCAGGCGGAACGCCGCGCGTCGTGACGACCCTCGATCGCATGAACGAGTGACCGTCGACGCATTCGTGGCGCGGTTGGAGTTTTGGCGAACGACACCGCCGTTTTCACACGTCTGCGCATCCTGGCGACGACCCTTTCCGAGCGACCTACTGTTGCATTGGCACCCGGCCGAAAGCGTACGGGAGGTAGGGATCTCCTCTGGAGGGGTGTGTCCTGAGTCCGACAGCGCATGGCCAATCGGAAGATCGAGAAGAAGATGCGACGAGGCAGGCCCTTCTGTCGGAATCCGGCGGTACGGTCGTCGTCGCCGATGACACGCCCGCGATCGGTCAGTACTTCGCGCGGTTACTGAAGCGCGATGGACACCGTGTCATTGTTGCGCACAACGGCACCGAAGCCCTAGACGCGATCAGGCGCGAGCAGCCCGATGTGGCCTTGCTCGACGTCATGATGCCTGAACGCTCCGGGTTCGATGTCTGCGAGGCCGTCAAGGCCGACCCAAGCACACGGCTGATTCCTGTCGTCCTCGTCACGGCGCTTCAGAACATCGAAGACCGCATCCGCGGAATCGAAGCGGGAGCGGACGACTTCATCAGCAAACCGCCGAACCCACACGAGCTCCTGGCGCGCGTGCGCTCGCTTTTCCGACTGAAACGGTATACCGACGAGCTCGACTCGGCACAGTCGGTCATCATGAGCCTCGCGCTGACGATCGAGGCTCGAGACGCGTACACGGATGGACATTGCCAACGCCTCGCGAGCTTTGCCGTTGCCGTTGGCTACGCGCTCGGCTTACCACCTGCCGACATCGAGGCCTTGCGCCGGGGCGGCGTGTTGCACGACATCGGCAAAGTGGGCGTGCCTGACGGCGTGTTGCTGAAACCGGGTCGATTGACGCCGACGGAATTTGACGCCATGAAACAACACACGATGATCGGCGATCGTCTCTGCGCGCCGTTGCGGTCCTTGAAACGCGTCCGGCCGATCATCCGTCACCATCACGAACGGCTCGACGGCTCCGGCTACCCTGACGGACTCGTCGGCGATGCGATTCCGCAGCTCGCGCAGATCATGAGCGTTGTCGACGTCTTCGATGCGCTCACGACCAATCGGCCCTATCGCGCGGCCATGACGCTCGACGACGCGTGTCGAGAACTCGAGTCGGAAGTCGATCGCGGCTGGCGACGCGCCGATCTCGTCGACGTGTTCATCGCGTTGCGACGCGAACACCGAGCCGACGCGTCACCCGATACTGCTCCGAAGGCCGTTCGATGAGAAGCCAACTCCCGCTCTGGCGATCGCTTCGGATGCGACTGCCTCTGCTCATGTCCGGCCTGATCGCCGTAGTCTTGGTCGTGGTGTTCTGGGCGATCAATCGCCAGATCGAAACCACCCTGCTCCGCGACGGTCGTGACCGAGCCCAGGCCGCTGCCGATCAGATCGGCGCCATGTTGGCGCAGAGCGCGGCGCGCGGCACGAACGAGAGTCGTCGGCTCGCCCGCGATCCCGCGGTTCGTCGGTATCTCTCGGATCCGTCGACCGAGGCTGCACCAACGCGTGACGTGCTGACGCCACTCGCTGTGGCTGGCCAGCCCTCGGTGGAATTGAGAACGGCCGAGGGCGTACGCGTCCTCGAAATTGGGCCGGCGCGCGGAGTGGCCGCGGCGCTGGATGCCACAGTACCGCTCCGACCCGGCCTCAGCGCCATCCAGCTCTCGGGCGAGACCGTGTTCTATGGCCTCGTCACCGAGGTCGACGATACACCGCCGCCTATCGGCGGGCAGCGCGAAGCGGCAACCCGGAGGCTCGGGTACATCGTCATACGGCGCACGCTTACAGCCGTCCAAACGGCCGACACGTTGAATCGCCTCGTGGGCAACGGCGCTCTGGTTGCGGTAGGCCATCAGACCGGTGGCATCTGGACCAACTTTTCGAAGGCGATTCCGCCACCCCCCATCGATCGAACCCGCAACGGGATCCTCGAGTACCGAACCGCGACGGGCGACCGACGGTTGGGAGCGGTCAGCATGGTCGCGGGCACGCCCTGGGCCGCGTGGATTGAATTTCCATTCGACCGAATCCTCGCTCCGGCTCGCGCGATGCAGCGCCGCATGGTCGCCATCGGATTGGTGGCGATCGGGTTGGCCGCGGTGCTGGTCAGCATGATCAGCGCGCGCATCACGACACCGCTGCACGATCTCACCGCCGCAACCGTGACAATCGCCTCCGGCGAGTACGCACACCGGGTCCATGCCGCTCGGCGCGACGAAATCGGTCAGCTCGCTGGTGCCTTCAACGCCATGACCGAGCGCGTCGAAGCGGCGCAACAGGATCTGGAGTCCCGGGTACGCGAACGCACGGCCAGCTTGAGCGAGGCCGGCGCGGCTTTGCAAGAACGCGTGGCGGAACTCAATCTCGCGCGGGCGGAACTCGATCGATTCTTTTCGCTCTCGCTCGACCTGCTATGCATTGCCGGAGCCGATGGACGCTTTCGCCGAGTCAATCCGGCCTGGCAGGAGATGCTCGGATGGTCACCGGAAGAATTGACATCGATGCCGTATATGGCCTTGGTCCATCCTGATGATCGCGTCAGGACGGCAACCGAAGCCGCGGCATTGGCCGCTGGAGGCACCACGGTTCGGTTTGAGAATCGATACCGTGCGAAAGACGGGTCGTACCGCTGGCTCAGTTGGAAATCCGCGTCGGCCGGGAACCTGGGCCTCGTTTACGCCGCGGCTCGCGATGTGACAGAGGAGAAGCGTACGACTGAGGCGCTGGCGAGCAGCGTGTCCGAGTTGAATGTCATCAACGACGAACTGGAATCCTTCAGTTATTCGGTCTCTCATGACCTCCGCGCGCCGCTTCGGCACATCGTGGGGTTCGCGGCGCTCCTCGAGCAATCGGCGGACGAACGGATGCTCGACGATGACCGGCGGTACCTGAGAACGATCACGAAATCTGCGACCCACATGGGTCGACTGATCGACGATCTGTTGTCGTTTTCGCGCATGGGCCGCGCGGCACTCAACCAGCGAACGGTCAACCTCGATGCGCTCGTCAGGGAAGTCGCGCTCGAGGTCGGCCGCGACGCGCCTCGAGATGTCACGTGGAACCTGCATCCCTTGCCGAACGTCCACGGCGATCCGTCGCTGCTGCGTCTCGCGTTCGTGAACTTGCTGTCGAATGCCGTGAAATACAGCTCGAGTCGACCGCGTCCGGAGATCGAGGTGAACGTCGACGGAGGCGGCCCCGACGAGACGGTCGTGTACGTGCGCGATAACGGCGTCGGGTTCGACATGGCGTACGCCGACAAATTGTTCGGCGTTTTTCAACGTTTGCACAGCAGCGACGAGTTCGAGGGAACCGGTATTGGGCTCGCCAACGTGCGGCGCATCATCCATCGCCATGGCGGCAGGGTGTGGGCGGATGGGATCGTGGACGGCGGTGCGACCTTCTACATGTCGTTTCCCAAGAGAGGAACACAGCCGTGATCGCCGACCTGAAACAGATTCTCCTCGCCGAAGACAACGCGAACGACGTGGAGCTGACGCTCAACGCGCTGCGCGGCAACCACATCGTCAACGAAATCGTCGTCGTGCGCGACGGCGTAGAGGCACTCGACTACCTATACCGGCGCAACACGTTTGCGCAGCGAACTGAGACGAATCCTGCGCTGGTGCTGCTCGATCTCAAGATGCCCAAAGTCGACGGCATCGAGGTGCTTCGGCAGATCAAGGAGGATTCGGCGCTCAAGAGCATCCCCGTCGTCATGCTCACCTCCTCGCGGGAGGAGCAGGATCTCGTCCGCAGTTACGAGCTCGGCGTCAACGCGTACGTTGTCAAGCCGGTGGCGTTTCACGAGTTCATCGACGCCGTCAAGCTGCTCGGCGGGTTCTGGGCCGTGATCAACGAACCACCACCCCAGCGGCCCCAGGGGCAGGCGCGTGGCTGACGGCCGGCGATCGCTGCGCGTACTGCACGTCGAGGACGATCCCTTCGATCGCGACTTGGTCGCCGAGACGCTCAGCCAGCAGGGACTCACCTGCGAGATCACGACAGTCGAGACGCGCGACGGGTTCGCACAAGCCCTAGATGCCGGCGGTTTCGATGTGATGCTTACGGACGACCGTCTGCCACGATTCGACGGTCAATCGGCGCTGGCGATGGCGGTCGAGCGCGCACCACACGTCCCGTTCATCTTTGTCTCGGGCACGCTCGGCGAGGAAATCGCCGTCGAGCGCCTGAAGGCCGGCGCAACCGACTACGTCCTCAAGCAGCGGCTGACGAGACTGGGGCCTGCCGTCGATCGCGCCCTTCGGGAGGCGCAGGTTCGACGCGAGCACGCCTCGTCACAGGAGGCGAAACTCTTCCTCGAAGACCTGATCGCGGCAAGCCCCTCGATGATTTTTCGCATCGACCCCCGCGAGTTCCGCATCACGTACGCAAGTCCCAACGTGTTCCGCCTGCTGGGGTATGCGCAGCACGAGGTTGTCGGCATTCGCAATTTCTGGCGCACTCTGCTCCATCAGGACGACCTCGGACGCGCGGCTCAACATCTGCGAGAGGCGCTCGAGTCGCAGACACGCCAGGTTCCCCAGGAATACCGCTTTCGGTCGGCCGACGGGCGCTATCGCTGGTTCTTCAATCTCATGCACGTCGAGTACGACGACACGCGGCCGTCGCGGATCCTCTGGTACTGCATCGACATCAGCGAGCGCCGCACGGCCGAACAGGCGTTGCTCGAAAGCGAGGAACGCACTCGCGCCATTCTCAGAACGGCGAACGATGCGTTCGTCAGAACGGACGATGGCGGCCGCGTCGTCGAATGGAACAAACGCGCGGAATCGATGTTTGGCTGGCCCCGCGAGGAAGCGCTCGGACGCATGCTCGCCGACACGATCCTGCCCGAGTCCCATCGCGAACAGCATCGTCAGAGCTTTACGAGGTTCGTCGAGACCGGCGATGCTCACGGTCTGAATCAGCGCGTGGAACACAGTGCGCTTCGTCGCGACGGATCGGAGTTTCCGGTCGAGATGACGCTGTGGACGACCAGCGATGCCACGCACCGGACCTTGAACGCCTTCGTGCGCGACATCACCGAGCAGAGGCGAGCCGAAGCAGCCGTCCGTCAGGCCAAGGAAGAAGCCGATCGGGCGAACCGTGCCAAGAGTGACTTCCTCTCTCGCATGAGCCATGAACTCCGGACACCGCTGAACGCGGTGCTCGGCTTCGCTCAATTGCTGACAGGTGAGGCCCTTGGCGATGAGGCGCGCGACAACGTGCAGCAGATCCTCAAGGGCGGCCATCACCTGCTCGACCTGGTCAACGAGGTGCTCGATATCTCGCGGATCGAAGCCGGACGCCTGTCGTTGTCACTCGAGCCCGTAGCCGTGCGCGAGGTCGCATGGCACGTGGCCGATCTCGTTGCGCCGTTGGCAAGGGAACGAAAGATCGTGATCGTCGTCGACGAGATCGAGGCGGGCCACGCAGTCGTCGCAGACCGTCAGCGCCTTCGGCAGATCCTGTTGAACCTCCTGTCGAACGCCGTGAAGTACAACCGTCCGAACGGCCGGGTTACCGTGACGTTCGATCATGTATCCGGCGACAGGTTACGGATCAAGGTCACGGATACGGGCGGCGGGATACGCCCCGACAAACTGCGCTTGCTCTTCAACCCGTTCGAACGTCTCGGTGCTGAAACGACATCGATCGAAGGCACCGGACTCGGGCTCGCGTTGTCGCGCGGCTTGGCCGAAGCGATGGGGGCGTCGATGGGCGTGGAAAGCGACATGGGCCGCGGCTCGACGTTCTGGATTGAGTTGACCCTCTCGCGCGAGGTTGCCGCAACGGCGCCAGAGGCCGAACGTGAGCGACCGTTGCAGTCGACAACCGCACGACCTGGCACGCTGCTGTACATCGAAGACAACGTGTCGAACGTCCGCCTGATGACACGATTGCTGGCGCGCCGGCCCACGGTCACATTGCTGCATGCGGGCGACGGCGAGTCCGGCATCGCAACCGCCCGCGATCGCGGCCCGGACGTGATCTTTCTCGACCTCCATCTGCCGGATATGTCCGGGGAAGACGTCTTGCACCATTTATGGGCCGACGCGGCGCTTCGAAAGATTCCCGTCGTCATGCTCACCGCCGACGCGACGCCGGCCCAGATGCGCCGCGCGCTGGCCTCTGGCGCGGCTGCTTATCTGACCAAGCCGTTCGATCTGCGACAAGTCTTGGACACGCTCGATCACATGCTGCAGTTATCGGAGGAGCGGCGCGCCGCGCGGCCATGACGCCGCCGCGCGTCACGCCTTCACACGCATGCAATTCTCGACACAACTGTGGAAGATCACTGGGCTTGAAAAAGGATGACGCGATGGGCCACGGCGCACACACGAGCGAACCGGATCTGATCCACAAACTGAAAAACTACATCTGCATCATCAGCGGATTCAGTGAATTGCTGATCAGTGAGTTACCGGACGACGATCCACGTCGGGCCGATCTCGTCGAAATCCATAAAGCCGCCCAGGCGGCGATGGCGATCATGCCCGATCTCGCCGAGCGCGTGCGGTAATGCAGGCGCGTCGAGGGAATGCGATGGAGAACCCCACAGGACCACTGGTGCTCATCGTGGATGACGAAGCCCCTATCCGCCAGATGGAGCGGCGGATTCTGCAAAAGGGCGGCTATCGCATCATGGAGGCGTCCGGCGCCGCGGAGGCGCTCGCGATGCTTGGCGCCGTCAACCCGGATCTGTTGATCGCGGACCTCGACATGCCAGGATTGTGCGGCGAGGAAATGGTCCGTCGGATTCATGCCGTTCGCCCGAACCTCAAAGTCCTGTATGTGACCGCCCACATCGATCGTTTGTTGGACGCGCAGTCGCTCGTGTGGGAAGGCGAGGCCTTTCTCGATAAGCCATTTACCTCGGCTGGCCTTCTTGAAGCTGTGGCGCTCTTGTGCACGGGCAGTATCACCGGCGCGCGGCCATCGATGACCGACCGGAGGACATCATGAGCTCAGTGCTGATCGTCGACGGTCGTCAGCATGCAGCGCGGTGTCGTGGAGTATCTCGTCAAGCCATTCGAACGCGATTCGGTACTCGCAGCCGTTGGTCGTGCGATGAAATTCCGGCAATCACATGCGACGACGTCGCCCGCAACGGACACGCTCGGTGAGTGGCTCAAAGGAGGTGGGAAGTG
>Ga0066708_10000602_pt1 | contig 10581 bp, 8 predicted proteins | sample GraSoiAngelo_157_FD_66504 | JGI IMG/M metagenome (GOLD analysis project Ga0066708, IMG submission 66504) | Grasslands soil microbial communities from the Angelo Coastal Reserve, California, USA - 14_1009_16_20cm | ecosystem: Environmental > Terrestrial > Soil > Grasslands | place: USA...
CGCCACCTTGCCGGAGACGAAGATGCCGAGATGGCCGATATCCTGATGCAGCAGGTAGACGATCGTCTGCTCGCGCGCGATCAGCTCCCGGTCGGTGGCGTAGCAGTCGAGGATCCAGTTCAAGGCCTGCTGTGGCGGCGTGATGTTGTCGCCCCACGACGCGAAGACGACGATCGGCGACTTGATGTTGCGCAGATCGATGCGCTTGCCCGCGGACGTCACGATGCCGCCGCCGGCGAGCTTGTTGCCGATGAAGAGGTTGTCGACGATGAAGCGCATCTCTTCCTCGTTCATCAGGAAGAAGCCGCCCCACCAGCGCTCGAACTCCAGGTAGCGTGGCGCCTCGGTGTCGATCTTCGAATAGAGGTTGTACTGCTTCGTCCACAGTGTGTTGGCGGGATTCAGGTTCTCGAAGTTGGCCACGATGTGCGCGCCGTCGAAGCGTCCGTTTCCGAGATCGCCGGCGAGCGAGGCCAGCCACGAGCCGCCGAGCAATCCCCCGCTGTAGCGCATCGGGTTCTGCTGGCCCTTGCCGGACCAGTAGGACAGCGGTGCCCCCGCGAGCAGGATCGGTCCCACCAGCTCCGGAGCCGCCGCGCTGAGCATCATCACCGCCCAGCCCGCCTGGCAGTTGCCGACGATGCACGGGCGCCCATCGGCCTCGGGATGCCGCTCGGCCACCGCTTTCAGGAAGTGCGCCTCGGCGTGTGCGATGTCCTCCAGCGTCTGGCCCGGCTCGGGTTCGGCGCGGAAGCCGACGAAGTAGCACGGATGACCGGCGCGCAGGGCGACGCCGATCTCGCTGTCCACCTTGAAGCCGCCGATGCCGGGTCCGTGGCCCGCGCGCGGATCGAAGACGACGAACGGACGCTTGCGCCGATCGGTCGTCGTGCCGGGCGGTGGGATGATCCGCACGAGGAAGTAGTTCGCCGGTCGCTCCAGTGTGCGGCCGTCGACGACCATCTCGTGCTCGAAGACGAGGAGCGGCGGCTTGCCGCGCTCCTCGTGCTCGAGAAAGGCGTTGCCGCGCTGCCGCATGACGTCCCCGAAGAGGATCGTGCGCTGCCACGCGTCCACCCAGTACTCCCACGCGGCGCCCCAGTCGGCGAGCCGCGCATCGGGCACAGGCCAGCGGATGCCGACGCCGTCCTGGCTGCGGGGCCAGATGTTCTGCATCCAGTTTTGCCAGAGCTCGGCGGAGGTACGGAAAAAGTCCATTCGTCCCTCGTCTCTCGGTCGGATGGTGTTTCTTATCGCAGGTACGACGTGAGAGAAAATCAGACCTTCTGCCTAGGCCCTCACCGTATTGGACGAAGGTCTCATGGGCCGAGGAGAGTGCCGTGTTTCGCCAGCGTCGTGTACTTCGCGCTGCTCACGCTCGGCCTCACCGCGTGCAGCGCGCCGTTGTCAGGTCCGCGCTGTCCCGACTCCGCGGTCAACGCTGGTCCGCGCGCGCTAGCCAGTGCCGACGCACCCGTTACCGACACGCCTATACGCGAGGGAGGCGTGGCCGACACCAGCGATGACGTGGAGGTCGAGGCCTACGATCCGTGGGAGGGTGGAACACGAAGGCATTCGAGTTCAACCGGCGCGTGGATCGACACGCGCACCTGCAGCGCCGCGAGCGGATCTGCCGCGAATAGCGCCCGGGGTCGTCCCGAGACGCGCGCTCAGCGTTGCTCGGGTGCGGTCAGCAGCGCGCGCAGCGCCTCGTCGAGCCGCCGCGGCTCGACCGGCTTCACGAGGTGCAGGTCGAAGCCGGCCTCGCGCGCCATGCGCATGTCCTCGCTCTGGCCGTAGCCGGTGAGGGCGATCAGCTTCATCGTGCGGCCGGCCTCCGTTGCGCGGATGCGGCGCGCCACCTCGTAGCCGTTCAGCCCCGGCAGGCCGATGTCGATCAGCGCGACATCCGGCCGCAGCTGCAGCGCGGCGTCGACGCCCGCCGGACCGTCGACGGCGGTGCACACGTCGTGGCGCTCGAGCGTCAGCAGCGCCAGCAGCATGTCGCGCGCGTCGGCGTTGTCCTCGACGACGAGAATCCGGCATGGCACCGGCGCCGCGTGTAAGGCCTCCGTGTTTTCACGACCCAGGCGGCTCGAACGCGGCAAACGGGCGGTGAACACGCTGCCCTGGCCGGCGCCCGCGCTGCGCGCCTCGACGCGGCCGCCGTGCAGCTCCACGAGCTGGCGCACCAGCGTGAGGCCGATGCCGAGGCCGCCCGACGTGCGCTCGGGCGGCTGATCGCCCTGCACGAAGAGATCGAAGATCCGCGGCAGCAGCTCGGCGCTCATGCCCGCGCCGGTGTCGCTCACGCGCAGCACGGCACCGTCGTCTTCGACTCCGACCCAGACGCGGATCGTGCCGCCCGACGGCGTGAACTTCAGCGCGTTGCTCACGAGGTTGGTGACGATCTGGTCGACGCGCGTGGTGTCGCCGTCGATCCAGACGGGACGGCCGTCCACCGCGACGTCGTGACGCTCCGTGACGCCGGCCGCGCGCAGCGTCGCCAACGCGCGCCGCGCCGCCGCGAGCAGGTCCATGGGGCGCCGTTCGAGCGTGATCTTACCCGTCACCACGCGGCCGACGTCGAGCAGGTCGTCCATCAGGCGCGCGAGATGCTGCGTCTGCCGGGCGATGATCTGGGTCGCGCGCGTGCCGCGCAGGTCGTCGAGGCCCAGCCGCTCCAGCACCGCCACCGCGCTGCCGATGGCGCTCAGCGGATTACGCAGCTCGTGGCCGAGCATGGCGAGGAATTCGTCCTTGGCGCGGTTGGCGCGCTCGGCGGCGCCGCGCGCCGCCACCAGCTCCGCCTCGTGCGCCTTGCGGTCGGTGATGTCGAGGCCGATGCCGATGCGCGAGCCGTCCGAGAGCCGCACGTTCGACCAGGACGTCTGCACGGTGCGCCCGTCCTTCGTCCGCATCTCGAGGTCCAGCCACCCGGGGTCGCGCGCCTCCATGTGCGCGCGCACCATCGCGCGATACGCCGGGTCGGGATAACACGCGGCCATGAAGTCCACCGCCTGCGCCTCGGCGGCCGTCCAGCCGGTCACCCGCGTGAACGCGCGGTTGAGCCGCAGCACGCGCGTGTCGGGCTGGAACATGGTGATCATCGCCGGGATCGTGTCGATGATCGTCTGCAGGAGCTCGCGCTCGTGATCGAGGGCCTGCTCGGTGCGCACCCGCGCGGTGACGTCGACGACGCTGGCGGTCGTGCCGGTCACGCGGCCGCGAGAATCAACGATCGGACTGTAGATCAGCGAGAAGTAGCGCTCGTCGCCGGGGGCGGCCGAGGCCAGCGGCACGCGCAGCGACTCGATGGTCACGGGCTCGCGCGTGCGATGCACCTGACGCAGCAGCGGCTCGAGCACGTCGGCCGCGGCGTCGCCGAGAAGCTCACGCACGCTCCGTCCGGCGTGCGCCCGCGCCGGCACGCCGTTCATCTCGGCCAGCGCGTGATTGACGCGGACGTAGCGGAAGTCGGCGTCATGGATCGCCAGTCCGAGCGGCGTGTGGCGCAGCAGCAGATCGACGCTCGCGCGGGCGCGGTCGCGCGCGGCGACGAGCAGACTCACGGTCACGCCGGCGCCGACGAACAGCGCAAGGGCGATGAGATGCCCCTCGAGGCCGACCGCACGATCCTCGAGCCATGCGCGCGTGATGAACGCCGCGGACAGGAGCGTCGCGACGAGCCCCGGCCCGATACCGGCGAACCACGCGACCAGCACGACGGCGGGATAGAACGCCACGAACGGCAGCCGCCCGCGCCACACCGGATCGAGGAGCTCGGTAACCCCGGCGGCCAGCAGCACGGCGAGCGCGGCGACGGCGTACCGGAGCAGCCGGTGCAGTCGAAAGCGCATGGGGACGATACGATTTCGCGGCCTCCGCGCCGCCGCGTCAAGAGGTAAAACTTTTCCTACCGGCTGGCCTCAGCCGGTGAGCGGGTCAGCGGGTAACGCGGTCGGTCTTGGGCGGATCGAAGCGGCGCTGGCGGGCCAGCATCCACAGCACGCGCCAGGCGCCGCGCGTGGCAAGCAGCCAGTAGGTCTGGCAGCGAAACGTGCCGACCAACCGTTGACGAAGCGTGGTGCGACGCACGTCCAGCGGCCGCTCCAGGTGGCGCGCCACGTCCTCGATGCAGTCCTGCGTGACGATGCCGCCGACCCAGATCGACAGGCCGAGCGAGATCGACGGACACGCGATGCCGAGCGCGAACAGCACCGGGTGGTCGGCAAACCGGTACGCGAGGTGCCAGCCGAGGAAGCCGAGCAGCGGATAGATCAGCGCGGCGATCGGCCACTCGACGACCTTGTTGCCGACGTGGCGGCAGAGCTGCGCGGCGTTGAACGCCGTCGGCGCCGCGCGCCAGACGCGCCACAGGAACGGGACGTCGTCGAGCACGCCCTTGTACCAGCGTGCGTTCTGCCGAATCATCTTTTCTTTCGTCTCCGGCAGATCGACCAGCTCGAGCATCGGCATGGGGGCCATGAGCAGGCCGCGCGCGCCGATCGCCAGGCCGAGCGTCGAGTCCTCCGTCGCGCCCGACGTCGGAAATCCGCCGATGGCCTGCAGCACGTCGAGGCGCACGAACTGGTTGTGGCCCAGGCAGATCTGCGAGCGCCGGAAGCAGAACTCGAAGACGGGCCGGATCGCGCGTCCCACGCGCGGCGCGCGCGCCGTCAACCGCGCGAACCACCGCAGGCGCCGCGCCTCGTTGATGAGCCGCGCGATCGAGACGCGGATGAAGATCGACGACTGCTGGATCGCGCACACGCGGCCGCGCCCGTCCTGCGCGACGAAGTTCGCGAGCGACAGCGTGACGCCCTGGTACGCGGGCGCGCCGCGACCGGCCAGCACCTCGGCCGCCATCCAGCGATAGACGTTGCGGTCGGGCAGCGAGTCGGCGTCGCTCACGCCGACGTAGACACGGCGCGGGTCGTAGCCCTCGCCGAGCGTCACGCCGAGCGTCTCCGGACGGAGCGCCCAGTTGAGCTGGTGCGCCTTGCGCCCGGAGCCGGGCATCGCCACGACGGACAGCATCTTCTGCTGCCACGGCGGGAGCGTCTCGCGGAAGCGGCGCGCGAGCTCGGCCGTGGACGCGGGCATGGCGGGATGCGGCCCGGCCTCCTCGCTGGCCTTCGTGGCGACGACGACGTGCAGCCGCCCGAGGGGATACGGCGACGCGACGAGCGCGGCGAGCGTGTTGGCGATCGCCGGCTCCTCCCACGCCGGCACGAGGTGCAGGAAGATCGGGATCCCGGGCGTGCGCTCGAGCGCGGCCTCGGTGGGCAGCGCGTCGAGCCGGGCGTACGCGTCCGTCACGAAGCGGCACGTCGTCAGCATCCCCATCCAGTCGACGAGCAGCTTGAACGCGGCGCGCGCGTTGACGAGCATGGCGACGATGAACAGACCGAACCAGAGCCAGCCGGTCCCCCAGAGCGAGTCCACGCGCGCTCTCTCTAGCGGCCGGCGTCGGACTTCGGGAACTTCAGCACGGTCTCACCCTCGCGGACATATCCCAGGTCCTCGCGGGCGAGCTTCTCGATATAGGCGGGGTCGTTGTGCAGGCGGTCCACGGTTCTCGTCAGCTCCTCGGTGCGCGCACGCAGCGTGACGAGATCGCGCTCCATCGTGTCCATCTCGCGGCGCATCTCGGAGACCTTCAGCACCGCGCGCGTGCCGTAGGCACCGAATGCCACGGCCACCACCAGCACGGCGGCAACGCCGAACGCGCGCGGGCGGCGGGTCACCGGGCGGTACGGGAGTAGAGGCTGCGCCCGGGCCACGACGCGGCGTGGCCGAGCTCTTCCTCGATGCGCAGCAGCTGGTTGTACTTGGCGGTGCGCTCGCTGCGGGCGACGGAGCCGGTCTTGATCTGGCCGGCGTTCACGGCGACGGCGAGGTCGGCGACGAAGGTGTCCTCGGTCTCGCCCGAGCGATGCGAGATCACGGTGCCGTAGCCGGCGCGCTTCGCGAGCTCGATCGCGTCGAACGTCTCCGTCAGCGTGCCGACCTGGTTCACCTTCACCAGCACCGCATTGGCCAGGCCCTTCTGAATCCCCTGCTGGATGACGGCCGGGTTGGTGACGAAGAGATCGTCGCCGACGAGCTGCACGCGGCTGCCGAGGCGCCGCGTGAGCATCGCCCAGCCGGCCCAGTCGTCCTCGCCGAGGCCGTCCTCGATCGACACGATGGGATAGCGATCGACGATCGCCTCGTAGCGCCCGATCAGCTCCTCGCTGTCCAGCGTGACGCCTTCGCGGCGCAGGCGGTAGCGGCCGTTGTCCTGCGCGAACTCGCTGGCGGCGACGTCGAGGGCGAGCGCGATGTCGTCGCCGGGACGATAGCCGGCGCGCTCGATGGCCTGCATGAGGAAGTCCAGCGCGGCGGTGTTGCTGCCGAGCGCCGGCGCGAAGCCGCCCTCGTCCCCCAGCCCGGTCCCGAGCTTCTTTTCCTTCAGCGTCTCCTTGAGCGCGTGGAAGACTTCCACCGCCATGCGCAGGGCGTTGCCGAACGAGTCGGCGCCGGCGGGCACCAGCATGAATTCCTGGAAGTCGATGCCGTTGTCGGCGTGGGCGCCGCCGTTGATCACGTTGACGAGAGGCACCGGCAAGAGCCGCCCGCCGACGCCGCCGAGGTACGCATAGAGCGGCAGTCCGGCGTCGTCGGCCGCCGCGCGCGCGACCGCCAGCGACACGGCGAGGATCGCGTTGGCGCCGAGCGCCGACTTGTTGGGCGTGCCGTCCAGCTCGAGCAGCGCCTGGTCCACCGCCGCCTGCTCGCTCGCCTCCATGCCGTCGATCTCCGGGGCGATCGTCTCCTCGACGTGGCGCACCGCCTGCTGCACGCCTTTGCCGCCGTAGCGCTGGGCGTCGCCGTCGCGCAGCTCCATCGCCTCGCGCTTGCCCGTGGAGGCGCCCGACGGCACGGCCGCGCGGCCCCATGCGCCGGATTCGAGCTGGACTTCGACCTCGACGGTCGGATTGCCGCGGGAGTCGAGGATCTCGCGGCCGTAGACGCCGGTGATCGCGGACATGCCCTTCACGACCTCCGTTGGAACACGAAATCGGCGAGCGCGCGGATCGGCTCCGCCGCCGGCCCGAGCGGCTCGAGGTGGCGCTTGGTCTCCTCGATGAGCATTCGGGCCTTGGCCCTGGAGGCCTCGAGCCCGTGATATGCGGGATAGGTCGCCTTCTTTTTCCGCACGTCACTGCCCGCGGTCTTGCCGAGCTCCGCGAGGCTGCCTTCGACGTCGAGGATATCATCGACGATCTGGAAGGCGAGCCCGAGCGCCTCACCCGCGCGACCGATGCTGGCCACCGGCTCGGCGCGGCCGCCGGCCAACGTCGCCCCGGCCGTCAGCGACACGCGGATGAGCGCGGCCGTCTTGTGCCGGTGGATGTACTCCAGCGTGTCGGGGCCGACATCCTTGCCCTCCGACTCGATGTCGATCACCTGCCCGCCCACCATACCGTCGGTGCCCGCGGCGTCGGCGACGTCGGCGACGACGCGCGCGATGAGCCGCGGATCGCTGAGACGCGCGGCGTTGTCGGCGACGAGACGGAACGCCAGCGTGAGCAGCGCGTCGCCGGCGAGGATGGCCATGGCCTCGCCGAACACCTTGTGGTTGGTGAGGCGCCCGCGTCGGAAGTCGTCGTCGTCCATCGCCGGCAGATCGTCGTGGATGAGCGAGTAGGCGTGGATCAGCTCGAGCGCGCACGCGGTGTCGAGCACCGCGTCGCCGGCGCCGCCGACCGCCTCGGCGCCGGCGATGACCAACGTCGGCCGCAGGCGCTTGCCCGGCGCCAGCACGCTGTAGCGCATGGCCCGATGCAGGGTGACCGGCACCGCGTCTTCGGAGGGCAGCACCCGCTCCAACGCGCCGTCCACCAGCGCGCGGCGGGTGTCGAGATACTTCGTGAGGTCGAAGCTCACCGCTCCTCCTCTTCCCAGGCGAGCGGCTTGGTCGTGGTCGCCCCGCTCTCGTCCTTCACCAGCAGCTCGATACGGCGCTCGGCGTCGTCGAGATATTTCGTGCACTGGCGCGCCAGCGACACGCCTTCCTCGAAGACCTTGAGCGATTCTTCGAGCGGGAGATTGCCGGCCTCGAGCGCGGTCACGATCTGCTCGAGCCGGGTCAGACAGTCCTCAAACTTGAGGTCGCTCATCGCGCTCCTTCCGCTCCGTCACACGGGCCGCGAGGCGACCCTCGTGGAGCATCACGCCGACCTCGTCGCCGACCTCCACCTGTCGCACGCTGCGCACGATCTGGCCCGACGCCGTCAGCGTGAGGCTGTAGCCGCGGCCGAGCACCGCGAGCGGCGACAGCGAGTCGAGCCGGCCGACGACACCGACCAGGCGATGCCGGCGCCGGTCGACGCCACGCGCGAGCGCCCGGTCCAGGCGGCCGCTCAGATCGTCCAGACGACGGCGGTCCTGCCGCGTGCGCGCCACCGGGTTGCGCGCCTTCAGATCTCGCGTGGCCAGCTCGACGCGATGGGCGGCGTGTCGCAGTGCGGAGCGCGCCGCCCGCAGCAGGCGCGCGCTGGCCTCGTCGAGCCGCCGCGTGAGCTCGCGCAGCGGACGCTGCGGGTCAGTGAGGACGCGGCGCTCGCGCACGGCATCGAACCGGTGGCGCTGGGCGTCGAGGCGGCGCGCCATGGCCCGCACGAGCCGCCCGCGCAGCTCGCCGACCGACTCGGCCACCGCGCGCTTTTCGCGCACCACCAGCTCGGCCGCCTGCGACGGCGTCGCCGCGCGGAGGTCGGCGACGAAGTCCGCGATCGTGAAGTCGACCTCGTGACCGACGGCGGAGATCACGGGGATCTTGCTGGCCGCGATCGTGCGCGCCAGCATCTCGTCGTTGAAGGCCCACAGGTCTTCGAGCGAGCCGCCGCCGCGGCCGATGACGATGACGTCCACCCCGCCGAGCGCGTTCAGCTCGCGAATCCCCTGTGCGACCTCGGCGGCGGCGCCGTCGCCCTGCACCCGCGCCGGCGCCACCACCACGTGGATCTCGCCGAAGCGCCGGCCGATCACGCGCAGCATGTCGTGCAGCGCCGCGCCGCGCGGCGAGGTCACGATGCCGATCTTGCGCGGAAAGCGCGGCAGCGCGCGCTTGCGCGCGCCGTCGAACAGCCCCTCGCGCCCCAGGCGCTCCTTGAGCTGCTCGAACGCGAGCTGCAGGGCGCCGAGCCCGCGCGGCTCGAGCAGCTCGACCACCAGCTGGTACTCGCCGCGCTGGGGATAGAGCTCGATGGCGCCGAAGGCGAGCACGTGCAGACCGTCGGCCGGCTCGAAGCGGATGCGCCGCATGCGGTTGCGAAAGAGCACCGCGCGCAGCTGCGCCGTCTCGTCCTTGAGCGTGAAGTACGCGTGGCCCGAGCCGTAGACCTTGAAGTTGCTGATCTCGCCCTCGACCCACACGGTCGGAAACCGCTCTTCGAGCGCAGCGCTGAGCCGCCGCGACAGCTCGCTGACGCTCCAGATCGTGCGCTCGGGTGGACGACCGGACGTCGTGCTCACACGACCGTCAGCGCGCGGCCTGGCGTTCCGCCGCGGCGAGCGTGTTTTTGAGGAGCATGGCGACGGTGAGCAGGCCCACGCCGCCCGGCACCGGCGTGACGCCGGCCGCGCGCGGTGCGACGGAGTCGAAGTCGACGTCGCCGGCCAGCCTGCCCGTGTCGAGGCGATTGACGCCGACGTCGATCACCCAGGCGCCCTCCTTCACCATGTCGCCGGTGATCATGCGCGGACGCCCGGCGGCGACGCAGAGCACGTCCGCGCGACGCGTGTGCTCGGCGAGATCGCGCGTACGCGTGTGGCACATGGTCACCGTCGCGTGGCGGGCGAGCAGCAGCTGGGCCAGCGGCTTGCCGACGAGGCGCGAGCGGCCGACGACCACCGCCTCGGCGCCCTCGAGCTTGACGCCGTAGTGGTCGAGGATCGCCAGACATCCGGCGGGCGTGCACGGCACGGTGCCACGCTCGCCGGCGAGCAGGCGCCCGAGATTCGTCGGATGCAGCCCGTCGACATCCTTGTCGGGATCGATGGCGGCCAGCGCGACCGTCTCGTCGAGACCTTTCGGCAGCGGCAGCTGCAGCAGAATGCCGTGGACGCCGCGGTCGGCGTTCAGCGACCTCAGCAGTCCATCGAGCTCCTGCTGCGAGATCCCTTGCGGATGGAGATGATCGCGCGTCGCGATCCCCACGGAGTCCGCCGCGCGCTTCTTGCCGCGCACGTACACCTGCGAGGCCGGATCCTCGCCGATGAGGACGACGGCGAGCGTCGGCGTCACGCCGCGCGTCTGGGTCAGCCGATCGACACCGGCCTTGACCTCCGCGAGCACCCGCTCCTGGACGGGCTTGCCGTGGAGGATCACGCGGCCACGCGCAGGCGACGGATGTCCGTGGCGCGGCCGGTCTCGGGCTCGATCGCGATCACGACGCCGTGGAGCGCCGCGGGCCCCTTCGCGGGCTCGAAGCGGACGGGCATCTGCGTGAGAAAGCGTTGCAGGATGATCTCGCGGTCCACGCCGATCACGCCCTCGGTCGGGCCGGTCATGCCGAGGTCGGTGATGTA
>Ga0066708_10000606_pt1 | contig 10565 bp, 6 predicted proteins | sample GraSoiAngelo_157_FD_66504 | JGI IMG/M metagenome (GOLD analysis project Ga0066708, IMG submission 66504) | Grasslands soil microbial communities from the Angelo Coastal Reserve, California, USA - 14_1009_16_20cm | ecosystem: Environmental > Terrestrial > Soil > Grasslands | place: USA...
GTGATCCGCGGCACCGCCCGCCGATCTCGTTGGCCTGCACCGCGGACAGCTCACCCGCCCGCATCGCTGTGTCCACCGCCGGCAGCTCGCCGAGCCGCGCCGCGGTCTCGAGCGCCGCCATCGCCGCACCCACCGACGAGCCCGCCCGGCGCGCCAGCCAGTGGGCGGCGGAGCGCTCACCCGAGCCCCGCTACGGGTCCGAGGCCGCTACCTGCCGGGCGGCCAGCGCCCGGCCCGCATCGGCCAGCCTCTCGATGGTGGCAAAGGTGTCGACCAGACCCGCCGCCGCCTCGGCAGGCAGCGTCTCGGGCTCGAGCCCGGCCACGACCTCGCGCAATTCCGCTTCCACGTCGCACAGACGCATGACGTACTCCAACGCCAAGGACTACAGCTCACGGGGAAGCGAACATGCGTTCGATGGTAGCGGACCCCAACGACAAGGCAACGTCTCGCCGCACCCCTTCGCTCAGGACGAGCCACTTCTAGTGTGAGTGCTCGTCGTTCGTGTCTCCACGCCGGGGAAAGAGGTCCGAGCCGATGAGAGCGATCATCCTGGCTGCGGGGGTCGGACGGCGTCTCGGGGACAGCGTCACGGAGCGCCCGAAGTGCCTCCTCGAGCTCGAGGGCCGGACACTCCTCGATCGGATGCTCGATGCGCTGGGGGCCGTGGGCGTACGCGACATCGTTGTCGTCATCGGCTACCTGGGGGAGCAGATCCGTGAAGCGGTGGCCGGCCGACAGGGTGTCCGCACGATCTTCAACCCGGAGTACCGAAAGGGCGCGGTCGTGTCGCTCTGGCGCGCGCGGGACTACTTCGACGACGACCTGCTCATCATGGACGCCGACGTCCTCTTCCCGACGGAACTGCTCCGGCGTCTCGTCGACTCGCGCGACGAGAACTGCTTTCTGATGGACGCGTCCGGCGCAAACGACGGTGAGGCGCAGATGCTGATGGCGCGTGAAGGACGCACCGTGGACATCACGCGTGGTCTCCGCGGCGAGTATGACGCGTGCGGCGAATCGATCGGCTTCCTGAAGCTCAACCAGGAGACCGCTCAGGTGCTCCTCCGGCTCATGGAAGGAGCAATGCGAGCGGGCCGAGACACCATCGAGCACGAGGAGCTCTACCCCGACCTCATGCGCGAGTGCCGGATCGGCTACGTGACAACCGACGGCGTGCCGTGGACCGAGATCGACTTTCCCGAAGACGTGGAACGGGCGCGGCGAATGCTGAGCGCGCGATGATCCATGCCGTCGTCTTCGATACGGACGCTCCGTTCCGCGCTGGGGATGCGCCCGCATCCGATGTTTCCGCAGAGGACCGCCTCGCCGGACTGACCTTGCTGCGGCGGATGATCCTCATGGCCCGAGAAGCGGGCGCCGCAAGTGCGACCGTCGTCGCGCACGACCCAGAGTCGGCGCGCCGCTGGCGCTCCTCGGAGGTGGCGCTACCGATCCCGGTGACCGTCGTCGGGCCGAACGAGCTTCTCCTCCTCCCGGACGAATGCGACGGAGTGCTCGTCCTGTCGGCGCAGGTTTTGCCGCAGGCTTCGCTCCTGGACCGCCTCGTCGATGAATTCCGGGCGGGGCGCTCGGTCGCGGCCGTCGCGAGCGGAGCGGCGTCGGGCGGACCAGCAGTCGTGCACGCCGATGATCTCCGCGAACGGTCGGCCGCCGGCGAGTCTCCGACTCACGCGGTGGAGCAGCTCGTGCGCGTCGCCGGCCCGACGGTCGTGGATCCGCGTTCATACCGCCACTTGATCGACCAGGAGGCGGTCGCGGCAGCCGATCGCGACATGTACAGAGGCATGACGTCCGCCTCGGACGGGTTCGTCGACCGGGTGTTCAGCCGGCACGTCTCCCGGTGGTTCACCCGCCGGATCGTCAACCTGCCCATCACACCGAACCAGATCACGTGGTTCCATCTCGCGCTCGGGCTGGGCGCGGCGGGTCTCTTCTGGCGGGGCGGGTACGTGAGCGGCCTGTTCGGTGCCGTTCTGCTGCAGCTGTCGGTGTCCCTCGACTGCTCGGACGGGGAGGTGGCTCGGCTCAAGTTCCAGACGAGCAGGTTCGGGAGTCAGCTCGACGTGGCGGCCGACAACATCATCAATGTGGCCGTCTTCGCGGCCATCGCCAAAGCCGCGGCCGGCCGCCTCGGCTCGCGTCTCGCGCTGACGCTGGGAGCGCTCTCGGTCATCGGTGTGGCCATGTGCGTGCTCGTCGTCCTGCTGATGGTGAGGGTGCAGGGCCGTCTCCGCCCCGGCGAGGCGTCCTCACTCGCGGTGACGAACCGCCTCTCGTTCAATGACCCGGTGGCGCCCGCCACCACGGCGACGATGGTGGACACGGTCATCAACGAGGTGACGTCGAGGGACTTCACCGTCCTCATCGTCGCATTGGCGATCATCAATCATCTGGAGTGGTTCGCCTGGCTGGCGGGGATCGGCTCGCACGTCTTCTGGGTGAGCTTCGGCGCCGTCCAACTCTCCATGCTCCGATCCGCAAGCGCGAAGCTCTCGTAGCCGTGTTCGGATGGCCACATGCGCGTCTCGACGCGAGTACCCTCCGATGTCGTCGGCGCGACAGCGGGGAAGCGGGCATGCTCGAGATCAAGGGTGTCTCGAAGCGCTACGGCGACGTGCACGCGCTCGTCGACGTGCACCTGCGCGTCGAACGAGGTGAGGTTGTCTGCCTCCTCGGACCCAACGGCGCGGGCAAGACGACTCTGGTCTCGACGATCGTCGGGCTGCGCCGGCCCGATGTGGGAACGGTGCGCGTCGACGGCGTCGACCCGGCCGAGCGACCGGAGATACGCGAGCGCATCGGTTTTGCCTCGCAGGAGACCGGCCTCTACCCGAGCCTGACCGTGGCCGAGAACCTTCGCTTCTTCGGCCGGCTCGGGGGCTTGCGCGGCCGCCTGCTCGCGTCGCGGGTCGAGGAGGCGGCTGCGGCGCTCGGCGCCGCCGACCTGCTGGGCCGGCGGACCGAGCTCCTCTCAGGCGGCGAGCGGCGCCGCGTGCACGTGGCGAGCGCGGTGCTCACCCGTCCACCGCTCGTCCTGCTCGACGAGGCAACCGCGGGTATCGACGTCGGTGCCCGTCAGCACCTCGTCGACTTCGTTCGCATCCTCGCGGCCGGCGGGTCCGCCGTCCTCTACTCGACCCACTATCTCCAAGAGGTGGAGGACCTCGGAGCCGAGGCGGTGATCCTCGATCACGGCCGCGTGATTGCCCGCGGTGGGGTCCGCGACCTGCTCACGCAGTACGGATCGATCGCGGTGGAGCTCGACTTCGATGGTCCTCCGCCGGCGCTCGACCTGCCGTGGCCCACCGCCCAACTCGGCCATGTGTTGCGGGTCACGACCGAGGATGTGGCCGCGGCCGTTGTCGCCGTCCTGGGGGCGCTGGGACCTGAGACCTCGCGGCTGCGCTCCATCGAGATCCTCCGCCCGAGCCTCGAGACGGTGTTCGTGACCTTGACCGGCCGTCGGTTCGAAACGGAGGTCGAGGGGAAGCCGGCGGCGGCGCGCGTGGCTCTCCTGGAGGTGGCGAATGCTCCGGCGTAGCGCCGCGGTGATGGGCAACGAGCTTCGGGTCATACGCCACGACGCCGGGCCGCTCGCCCTGGTCGTCATGATCCCGCTCGCAATGGCGTTCGCGAAGCCGTCGTTCGGCGGGGCACTCCGCGACGCGGGCTACCGACGCGCGAACGGCGCCGAGCAGGTCGTGCCGGGCCTCAGCATCCTGCTGTGCTTCATGATGGTGGTGTTCGTCGGCGAGGCGTTCTTCCGCGAGCACCGCTGGTCGACCTGGGACCGACTACGAGCCAGCGCCCTGAAGCCATGGGAGATCGTGCTGGGGAAGCTCGCGCCGATGTATGCCTTCGTGCTCGGCGCGCTCGTTCTGCTCTTCGCAACGGGGTTCCTGGTGCTCGGTCTGGTCTGGCCGCGCGCACACCTCGGTCTGGTGCCACTTCTGCTCACGTTGCCGCTGTGCCTGGTGGCGCTGGCTGCCGCGCTCGTCGCCGTAAGCCGGTCGTATCTGCAACTGAGCGCGCTCGCCAACGTGTTCGGGCTCGGCCTCGCCGGTCTCGGCGGTGCGCTGGTGCCGATTCAGACACTGCCGCAATGGGTGCGGACCGCGGCGGTGATCACACCACCCTACTGGGCGATGCGAGGGTTCCGATCGCTCTTCCTGAAGGGTGACGGGGCGGGGTCGGTGGTGTTGCCGACGCTGATGCTCCTCCTCTTCACCGCGCTCTTCGCGGCCGTTGCGCTGTGGCGGTTTCAGTTCGGCGAGAGCAAGTCGTCCGTCCGCTGATCACGAGCTCGGGGCGCGCTCGGGCTGAGCAACCGCTGGACCTCGGGCAGCGCGGCACGCATGGCGCGCTCGCCCGCCTGTGACCAGGAACGGCGTGGCATCACGTCGTACCAGCGCTCCTCGTCGCACGTGGGCGCGACGATGACGTCCGCCTGACGACACGAGTGAGCAGAGAGCTGCGCCATGACCGTGTCGAGGCCGATGAAGAGATTCTCCAGCAGTCCGGGCGTCGGAAAGCGCAGCCGTGGCAGCTGGATGAACGCCCCGAGCGCACCGTGACCCATCATCATGATGTTGACGGCGATGACGATGTCCGCGCCGCGCGCCCGGAGCGCACTCACCGGCACCGGATCAGCGGTGCCCCCGTCGACCAGACGCCGACCGACGAGAGGCACCGGGGGAAACACTCCCGGCACGGTCGCCGAGGCCACCACGGCCTCGGCCAACGGCCCCGAGTCGATGTGCACGGCCTCTCGCGTGACGACATCGGTGGTGGCGATCACGAAGGGGACGGGCAGATCCTCGATCTTCGTCTCGCGGCCGACGTGCTTGCGGAGGAAGGTGAGCATGCGCCGCCCGGTCAGGAGCGAGCCGCCGGTCAAGGCGACCGACGGGATCGACGTCAACACCGCGGTGCGTATCGCGTCAGGGAGCTCGCGGGGCGGCATCCCGGTCAGGAAGAGGGCGCCGGCAATCGCTCCCGCGCTCGCACCCGACACGAGATCGATCGGCACGCCCGCTTCGGTGAGGACCTCGAGCACGCCCCCGTGTACGAAACCGCGGATACCGCCCGACCCCAGCGCCACGCCCACGCGACGACCACAGATGGTGCGCGCCAGAGCAGCGATGTGGGCACCGTCGAGCGACTCGGCGACGACGTCGGCGCGATGACCGTTCTGGGACGCGATCCCGGCGACCTCTCCGAGCGCGATCACGCGATCGGCGCCTTCGAGCAGCGCGTCGGGAACAGCGGTGCAGAAGAGCAGCAGGACGAGCGCGTGGTCACGCACCGCTTGGACGGCGACGCCGGCAATGTCGTCGGGCTCGTGGATCGTCGTCGAACGTGGCAACGACGCGCGCCCCCACACCGTGGCCGGGCCGCACGCGATCACCATCGGTGCCTCGCCCAGCAACTGCCGGCATTCGCGGGTGAGCGCGGCGGCGACCAAGGCGATCGGGCGCGACGTCGCGGCACAGAGCACGACGGTCTGACCCTTCGGGAGGCCGACGCGCGCCCGGCTGGCGGCCGAGAGGCGCTCGCTGACGATGCGGCCCACGTTGGATCCCAAGCGCGGCGAGGACGCCAGTAGCTCGACGAAGTCGGCGTGATCGAGCCGCCACAGCGTCACGCCCGTCTGCGCCACCGCCGAGGCGGAGCGCGGTCGCCCGCTCAGCAAGGACTGCTCGCCGATCGTTTCGCCCGGTCCGATCGTGACGACCCGGGCGGCGCCCGCCGGGCCCCGGCCCACCACGTCGACCAAGCCCGAGCGCACGAGGTAGAGCGCGTCACCGGGATCGCCCTCCTCGAACACCGTCGCACCCGCAGGCAGCCGGACCTCACGCACCGCCTGCTCGAGCGCCTTCAGCTCGTCATCCGCGAGTCCTTCGAGCAGGCCGAGCTGCTGACCGGGCTGGACCAGCCCGCCGCTGCTCACCGGGCCACCGCGCGCGTCCTGTGACGCTCGAAGCGCATCTCCGCAGCCATCGCGACCCTTTCCGTTGCGGGGAGCGCCGTTGCCGTGGCGGGACGGATGCCTCCCCCAGCGGCGTGGATCATACGACCGGCACCGACGACGCGCTCGGGTGGTCCGGCCAGGGACGATGCAGATCGGCTGAACCTCCCGGGCCGGGCATTTCGTCCCTCGATCGCGGGCGGCGGGAATGACAGACTCTGGCGAAAGCATTCCGCCAGAAACACGCTGAAGTGTGTCCTCGCCGACAGACATCGGGCGGCGACGGGCACATGCTGAGGGTCGTGCGTCGTGCGAGTGGAAGCGGCGCGTTCACGTCGTGCAAGAGGGGTGATCATGGCGAAGCGCCAGTCTCGGCGGCGGCGCGCCGCGGTATCGGTCGTAGTGCTGATGGTCGCGGGCCTGGTCGGTCCCGACCTGCCGCCCGCGGCGGCGGCGTGTGACGTCAGGCCGCAGCTGCGTGACATCACCGCCAATCAGGGGGTCGGCTCCTACGCCACCGTGGCCCGGGGCAAGCAGACCTTGGTACGGCTCTACCTCAGCCTGCCGTCGTGCGCGACGAATGGAGAGTCGATCGCCGTCACCGGCGCGACCCTCACCGCCGACAACGGCAGCGGCCTGACCCTGAACCTGAGCCCGTTCTCGCCGACCGCCTCCATCACACCGCCGGCCATCGTGGGCTACACCCAGGCGCCCGCCCTCGACGCCCCCGCCGATCCCAAGTTCGTGCTCCCGGGCAGCTACCTCACGCCCAGCTACACCACCGCGAGCTTCGACGTGACCTTCAGGGCCACGGTCAACTACCAGGCGAAGACGTCCTCGTCGGCCACCCCCGTCGCGGGCACCGCCACCTTCACCACCCTCAGCTCGGGCGCGCCCCTGAAGGTGACGGTGGAGAAGAGGACCAACGCCCTGCGCATCCTCGTGGTGCCCATGGGTGACGCCCGCCAGACCTACGCGAGCCAGTTCAACGACACGGACAAGACCACCACCCAGAAGGGCATCACCACTCTGGCGCGCCTGTTGCCGGTGTCCGACACCACAGGCGACCTCAAGTCGCTCGCGGGCGGAGTGCGCTACACCATCACCCCCACGCTGCTCGACCTGTCGAAGCCGACCGCCGCGTTTCCGCAGGGCCTCCTGAACGCGGCGGGCAAGTTCTGTGGCAAGTCGACCAACTGGTCGTCGCTCCAGCCCCTGTTGAGCCAGTTCCTCCAGTCCTGGAACGCGGCCAACGCGGCCAACCCCGCCGCCACCGCCGACCGCGTGCTAGGCGTCGTGTCTGAGAGAGTCAGCCTGGGCTCCAGCGACAGCTGCGCGGAGGGGTACGCGGCGGTTCCGACCGTCCCCTCGACGGTGCCGGCCAACCAGGCGTGGGTGCGGGTCATCGCCGACACCTCGACTGTCCCGTCGATGACCGGTGCGCTCATGGCCATGGAGATCGCCCACACGCTCGGCGCAGTCCCGGAGAACCGCGACGACGACTTCAACAAGCACCATTCGCCGAACATCGCCGCCGATGTCACCGCGCCCAACCGCGGTTACAACGTCGCCAAGCGCGCCTTCCTCGCTGACGATCGTTCGGCCATGAAGCTCTCCTCCGGCGCCTGGAACAACACCAACGTGCTGTTCGAGCCGGCCGACTGGGCCTGGATCCAGTGCCAGCTGGGCGCCACCAACTCCCAGTGCACCGTGCCGGGCACAGTTGGCACCGCGGTCGGGGTGGGAGCCGACCCAACGTTCGTGATCTCGGGCAGCACCGACGGCACCCCCGCGGGTACCGACGTGGTCGAGTCCGGTTGGGCACGAGGCACGGCCCGCACCGACATCGACCCCTTCAGCACGTACCGTCTCGTGCAACGCGACGGGGCCAACATCCTGCGGGACGACGGGGTAGGGGTGGCGTTCGACGACTCCACCCACGACGGCGGTCCCGCGGGCCAGGCCTCAACCTTCGGCTTGTTCTCCGTCGCCTTTCCCTTCGACACCGGGGCCAACACCATCGAGCTGTGGAACGGCCAGCCCGACGCGCCCACCTCGGTGCTGCTCTACAGCCGTAACCGCACCGTTCCCCCGCAGGTGACGACGATCGACGCTCAGGCCCCGATCGCGGGCGCCGTCGGCACCCAGCGGGTGAGCGTGGACAGCTCAGGAGCGCAGGCGACGGCCGGGAGCGACGAGCCGTCGTTCAGCGCCGACGGCCGCTTCGTCGCCTTCCGATCCGCGGCCACCAACCTGGTGACAGGCGACACCAACGGGCAGCAGGACATCTTCGTACGCGACCGCCAGTCGGGCACCACCGAGCGGGTCAGCGTGAGCAGCACGGGCGCGCAGTCCAACCGGGCCAGCGCCTTCCCCGCCATCAGTGGCGACGGCCGTTACGTGGCCTTCACCAGTGCGGGAAACCTGGTCGCCGCCGACACCAACACCTGGGACGACGTCTATGTGCGCGACCGCCAGTCAGGCACCACCGAGCGGGTGAGCGTCTCCACGGGCGGTGTGGGCGGGAACAACACCTCGACGAACCCGTCCATCAGCGCGGACGGCAACGTCGTGGCCTTCCACTCCCTCGCGTCCGACCTGGTGAGCGGCGACACGAACAGCGAGAACGACGTGTTCGTTCGCGACCGCCAGGCCGGCACCACGGTGCGGGCCAGCGTAAGCAGCACGGGCGTGCCGGGACAGGGGGGTTTCCCGGCGATCAGCGCGGACGGGCGCTTCGTCGCGTTTCAGTCGCACTCGACGACGTTGGTGCCGGGCGACACGAACGGACAGCCCGACGTGTTCGTGCACGACCTCACCACCGGCGCGACCGAGCTGGCAAGCCTCTCCGACACCGAGGCCCAGGGGAACCTCGTCAGCCAACAGGCCGCGATCAGTGCGGACGGCCGCTTCGTGGCCTTCCGATCGAGCGCGTCGAACCTGGTGACTGGCGACACGAACGCCCGCGACGACATCTTCGTGCGCGACCGCGGCGGCGCGAACGGGGGTACGACCGAGCGAGTCAGCGTCGCCGGCGCCGGCACCCAAGGCGACGGTAACGCGGACTTCCCGGCCATCAGTGCCGACGGACGCTACGTCGCGTTCATCTCGACTGCGACGAACATGGTCGCGAACGACACCAACGGCCAGCTCGACGTCTTCCGACGCGACCGCCAGGTGGGTACGACCGACCGCATCAGCGTCGACAGCTCGGGCAACCAGGCGTCGGGCGTCAGCGACACGCAGGGGAATGCGTACATGACAGCCGACGGTCGACTCGTGGCCTTCTTCTCCACGGCCAACAACCTCGTCGGGAGTGATACCAACGGCTCCAACGACGTCTTCGCACACGACCAGGCCCCGCCGGCGGCGGGCCAGCAGCCGATCACGTGGAAGAGCACCGACGACTTCCCCGACGACGTGCGCGGTGACCTGCTCTACACGTGTCCCGACGGCACCGTCTACCCGGTGGCCGTGGGCGTGCGACCGGAAGCGCTGGCGGGCGCGACCGCGTCCTTCGAGCGCAACTTCGACGCCGCGCTGGCGTGCGAGGGGGGAAAGCTGAACGCGGCGATCACCGACGGCTTCACGCGGGTCCCACCCGATCCCATCGACGACACGCCCGTGGTGTCGGGGCCCAAGGCCCCCACCGCGGCCACCGAGACCCCGGCGGGGCCGGCCGATGTCGTCTCCCAATTCGACTCGGTGGCGCTCAAGGGCTCGGGCAAGGACCCCGAGACGGGTGAGCTCACGGGGAGCGCGCTCGAGTGGTCGCTCACCGCACCCGGGGGCTCGCCCGCGGTCGTCGGCACCGGCACCAGCGTGGACCTCGCCCCGCCGCTGAGCGGTTGGGCGCCCGGCACCTACACGGTGCGGCTGAAGGCCACCGACCCCGCGGGCGCCACCAACACCGAGGCCACGTCGTTCCGCGTGCGCGTCGACTGTCGCCGGCGGGTGTGCTCCAACGGCAACCCGGCCGCTCCCGGCGTCGTGCACCCGGTGACGCTGTCGAAGACGGTGAGCCTGCGGGTGAACAAGCCCGACCCCTGCTCGTCCAACTACGGGCCCACCTGCACCGACCCCGCGGGCTCGGCCACCACGGTGTCGGCCCCGGCGTTCGCGGGTGACCCCGGCGCCTCGTTCGAGGTGATGCTGTGCAACGCCCAGGCCCTGGCCGAGCCCAACGCGGACGGCTCCGGCGGCGGGGGAGACGTGCTCGGAGGCTGCGACTACGGCAACGGCGTGGGCCTGGGACCCGTGGGCGTGCCCAACAGCGGCACCCTGACTCTCGATGCGGGTGGGAACCTCCCCGGAAGCGTGAACCTGGAGATGCCGGCCAACGCCACGCTCACGCCGCTCGGGGGTGGGGCGGCCACCAACCCGGCCGCGGTCTGCCCGCCCACCACCGCCCAGATCGCCGCGGGCTGGACCTGCATCGTGCACGCGGCGGAGTACGACCCCGCCCACCTCGAGGCACCACCGCTGGAGGCCTCCTACCGACAGGTGTTCCTGAAGTCGCCCATCCCGACCATGACCTGTGGCGGCGGGGCGTGCCCGGCCTCCATCGCGACGG
>Ga0066708_10000608_pt1 | contig 10558 bp, 14 predicted proteins | sample GraSoiAngelo_157_FD_66504 | JGI IMG/M metagenome (GOLD analysis project Ga0066708, IMG submission 66504) | Grasslands soil microbial communities from the Angelo Coastal Reserve, California, USA - 14_1009_16_20cm | ecosystem: Environmental > Terrestrial > Soil > Grasslands | place: USA...
AATTGCTTAACTCATTTTTTTGTTTTAAAAGTTCATCTTGCTGTACCATATAATAATTTTAATCATTATTTTTTAATATTTTTTCTAAAGCATCGTCAATTATTTTTTTCTGTTTTTCTTTATGATTCTTAATCTTTGTTTCCAATTCTTCTTTGTTTTTTTTTAAATTCTTATATTCGGACGAAGACTTAACGTCCAGAGAAGAAGTTGAAGAGTTGGGATTAGTTGTTGTTTCTTCTTCATCTTCTAGTTTTTCTTCTCATCAATAATTTCTTCTCATAATATTATGCTGTACCGCTACTTACTGCTCAGCATGCCATATTATGTCCTTTTGCCACTTCTTGGAATGCAAATACTCATTTATAGTATCAAGTTTCTAAAAATCCTTGTCGGGTTAAGTCCCAACCAGTAGGAGCTTCATCATCTAACTCACAAACATAACCATCAATGTCCATTAAAATAGCATGTTTGTTTTCTTCGTGGATTGGTAAGACTTCTACTCATGCAAATTTGCGTCCTAGTTCGGTGTGTTCTAGATGAAATGAATGACCATAATAATCTTCTAATTGTCCAAATTGTTCATCACTAATAATTAACCCCATTCGTTTAAAGTCCATACTAGCACTGACAAGCTCCATTTGATTAAAATTCTTACTTGGTCATTTCATGGCAGCAGCAGTAGAATTAATACTATTTACTAAATGACGGACATTTTCGTATCCCTGTTTATCTTTCCCAGGTTTATAATAATCCTCTTTGTTTTCGATAATGGCTTTAGCTGTATAATTATCCTTTTTCGTAATATCATTAATAAATTTTTTGTCTACTTCAAAAAGCGCTCGAGCGGCAGCAATTTCTATTTTATCAGCAACAAATTCAGCCATTTTTTCTGAAGATCCCATAGCTTGTTTCATAATTTGGTGACTAATTAATTCACTAGCACATCCATGTTCAGTTAAAGGAATAAATTGTTCATGGGTTGATCCTTTTCCTAAATCGGCGTGAGTCATCATTTTATCTCCTTGAGGTTTCTTATATTTAGCTAAATTTTCTTGTCATTGATTATAACGAATAGAGATCTTATCTCCATAATGATTAATGCGATTTTTATATCTTCCTCCGAAACGTTTAACTGCTATACTAGCATGACGCAAAATATGATTAACTCCTGCATTAAGAGTCACATTTTCTATTTCTGTTAATAATAAATTTTTTTCTGCCATATTTTATTTACTTTATATTATAATCTGTTTATTGGTTTACAATCATCGCATGAACAATTTACTCCATACCTTTCTCTTACTCTTTTTTTAATGATGTCAAGTGCCATTTTACCTACTTTTTGAGCTTCAGTCTGTTTCTCTATTTGTTCTACGTTAGTTTGTCTTCTCTCTCTTCACAATTCTTTATCAAGAGCTTTATTGGTGATCTCTAATTTATTTATTCTTTCCTCTGATTCCGATAATCTGTCACCCAAGTCAATATTTTTATTTAGAACTTCGTTTATTTGCTCTTGTCACTCTTTTTTTTCCACTTCGTGCCTTAATCTTTGAGTTTCTATCTTTTCGAGCGGTGAAGTCTTAACTGGATTTTTTGCTATTGTTGAATTATTATTTTCTTCTCGTTCTGTCATATTTTATAATTACTTATTTATATATTAATTTTTCATTGTAGAAAATCTTTTACTAATAAATGTTTAATTACTGCTCCATAATAAAATTTTCGTTGTTTCTTTTCACTACTTATTAAAAAATTATAAAGTTTTCTCGTTTGTTCTTCATTTTTTTCTTTATGCAATAAATAAACATATTCTGTTTGTTTGATTGGTGTCACTTTTTCTTCCAGGGAGGCGATTGGATCACGATTGGCTTCAAACAGCTTGGTTGCTAACTTTATTGTTAATTGCTTAATTGTTTTTTTGACATTTCGGCTATTCTTGGTTTTAAAATGTTTTCCAATTTCTATTCCTCCCTCTTCATCTAGTTTAGTAAAAACAAATTTAACGAAATTAAAATTTCACTTTCGCAGTTGCTCTCGACTGATTCTGTTTTCTTGTCTCTCTCTCTCTCTGCTTCATATTCATTAATTATTTCATTTTTAGTTTTTCCAGCACAGTTAATAAAAAAAATATCCTGTTCTTCTTGTTTTCTCTTTCTTAACAATAGGACGCAAGTATCTAATTGAGCATTATCGAACTTGTGTCCTGTATCTTCTCCTTTGTTAGCAAAATCATAAAAGATAGCTTCTAATAGATTGTATTTGATTAACCTCTTTCTTTCTTCATAAAAATTTTCAATCACTAATATTGAAGTAGGCAAAATTATGAGAGTTATTCCTTCTCTTCCTTTTTCCTTTAAATGTTTTAAACATTGACGAACTCATGCACTATTTCCATCTTTGGTTTTATGTACTTCTTGTTCCAAGTGCTGATTAAATGGTGGATTGCATAAGACTATATGAAACTTCTTTAAAAATTTATCGTCAAGGAGAGTGTTTCCGCTTTTGATTATTCCCCTGCCTTCTCTTTTAATTCTTTCTACTCCTGGTCTTCCTTTTACTAGTTTTTGTTGTTGCTCTATATCTAATCCACGATGAGTTAAAAATCAACGACTAACCAATACGTTTTTATGTTCTATTTCTTGCCCGTAGACTTCGCAATCGGGTTTATATTGGTGAAAAGTATAAAGGAGAGCTCCTGTTCCGCAAGCTGGATCATAAATTTTTAATCCTTCCTTTTCTCATTCGGGTTTAATGTACAGGAGAGCTAATTCACTTAATAGCTCACAATAGGATCTAGGAGTAAAAAATACTCCTCCTTTGCTACTTAAATAACGAGGATAAAAATATTCTGATACTTCGGGATATCACCATTCTTCTTCTTTTGGTCGATATCTCTTGATAATAGTTCTTATTTTTTCTTTTTCTTTTTGATATCCTTCAGGTGCTGGTCAGTTTGTTAAAGCACTTCAGAAAACTTTTTTAAAATCTTTATCTAGTTTTCAATTATGACTTCTCTCGCAGACTTTAATAATATTATGTCAGTTTCATTTTTCTTTTTCAATGAAAACCATAACACAATCTTTTTACACCTATTTCTAATTAATACACATATGCACGTGCGTATTAGATAAATAAATGTCTTCAAAAAATATTAATAAATTATTAGCATTGTTTCCTTCTTCCACAGCAAAAACATATCTTTTTCCTTCTTGGAGTAATTCTCAATCATCACTTTTTACTTTGCTAGAAAAAACAAATATTGCCTCTTCATTTTCTAGCTTTAACAAAAGATATTCTTTTCCATTTTTGTCTTGCCTGATCTGTTTTTCCCGAATAGTCTCTTCGATAGTTCTTTGGTTATTCATTATTTCCTTCTATCTTTTTTCTTCTTTTTTTCAATTCTTCTTTTAATTGTTCATTAAATTCGTTTCGACTTTTTCCTTGTTCATTTTTATTTGGTGAAATTGGAGGAGATGGAGGAGGAGTTGGTATTGTGTTTTTTGTCTGCTGATTCCTGCTGGTAAAGGAATTAATAACAGGATCAGCATTATTATTTATTTGTCCTTGTAAGTTAGTAATTACTTTTTCCAGTTCTGCTACTTTGCTTTCTAGTTCCCATTTGTAAGATTCTTCCTTTGATTGGTGATAATTAGTTTGAGCTTTAAGGTTAATAGGTAAAGTTTTTTTATTACCTGTAAATAAAAATGCTTTATCTCTTCCGTTTATTCTAATAGAATAATTAAAGAATACAGCCAAACTTATTAAATTGACTATCGCTAATACTAGTGCTATTCAACAACAATTCATTTCAAAACTCATATTACTTATATATTATTTCTCTTTTTCTTTATCTTCTGATCCTCAAAATTCTTGCTGTTTTTCAGGTTCTTTTTGCTTTGCTTTCTCTTTAGTTTTTTCTTTATGTCTCTCAGCTTCTTTTTCTATTTCTTGTTCCTTTTCCTTGTCAGACTCTTTCTCTTCTTCTTCATAAGGTTTTTCTATTCCTTCTCCACTAATCGGAAATTCTGGTATAACTAGTGACTCTACTCTTTCTATTTCTACATTGCTCATATCGTTAGTTTCTTCTTGAAGTTGCACGCCTTCCTCGATGTCTGTTCCAAGATTTAAAAAGTTTTGTTCTTCAGCAAAAAGTTCAGTTGTTGATTCATTCACTTCATCTCAACTAATTGCCACATCAGTCGGATTAAATTCTATTGTATAACAAACATCTTTTTTTAATTTTCACTTTTTTTCTTTATTTTCTTCTAATACCATTATTAACTGACAATCGACAGGACACTTTCAATTATAAACAGTGCAATAATTTTTCCTCTTTAAAATGTAGTAAGTACAATTTCAACATCATCCACACCCTTTAAAATTAATCCCTAATAGATGAAAAATTGGTCTGTATATAGCTTTTCCTAATTCTCAAAGCAGACTCATTCTTGATCTTGTGCTTTCTTGTGGATTTCCATAAATTCCTTCACTGTAATGAATTGATTCAGGATCTAGTAAAGGATCAAATTTTTCTTTAAAACTTTTTTGTGCTTCTATCTTATCAAAAGTAATATATGTTTTGTGCCATCCATCACTTTTATCAGGATCAAATTCAAGTACTTCGCGAAAATGTTTAGTATCAGTAATTTCTTCACTAACAAACACTTTAGCTGGATTAACATCAGCAATAATTTCTCTAAATGGTTGGCTTCGAATCAAAGAAGGATTAGAGAAGTCATTATCCAAATCTTCATAAAAAAAGACTCCTTGGCTGAATATTGATTGAAAAAAATTACCTATGTCGCCACTAATTGTAAAATTACCTTTTCAAAATCCTTTTCTTATAATACTTCCTAAATGATTAAAAGTGTTATAAACTTGTGCTACAGAAGAACTTATATTGTTATTAGCTTTTAGATTATCATGTAGGTCTGTGCTTCACTCAGCACGAATTTTTAAAATTGGTTTCGAATAACGATTAGCAAACTCTGAAAAATCATAATCAAAATCGATAGTATTACTGTAAAAAATGCTTGGTTCTATTTTTTTGTTAGCTACGTCTTTACTTACTGTAGCTAGAGTTGATTTAAAAGATCTTTCGGTCTGTTGCTCATTTTCTGGGTTGTCATCAGGTGCTTTACTTACCCCAATAGCTTCAAATATTTGTTTAGTTGACTTTAATTCTAATCTTTTTCTTTTCTTTTCTTCATTCTCTATTTCTCTTTCTAACTTAGTCTTATCCATGTCCGAAACTCATTTTTTCAAAACTCCCTTAATAAAACCAACTCCAATATCTATTCCCATCTCTATGGCCATTTGCAAATATTTCCCTGACTGTAACTTTTGTCTTACATCTACTTCTCATTTGTATCTGATTGATCCGCTTCGAAAAATATGATAAATTCCTGCTGGAGTAGCAGTAGTCCTTAAAGTGTAACGTAAAACGTAAGTCTTGTTAGTTATTTTTAGTGCCTCTTCTCTCTCTTCAGTCGAAAAGTCTTTGGGAACATCAGGAACTTTTTCTATAATATCTAGTAAATCGCAACTAGCACCAAATAATAATTTATTGAGATAATAGAACTGTAAAGTAGTATGATGTGATAATAAATGAGGAGTTTCATTAAAAGGTTGCGGTAAACTTCAATCTTCGGTAACTGACTTGTTATAATACAAACTTCCATCTTTATGATAATCCTCGGGAGCTAAAAAAGCTAATATTGGACCGCCAGAAAAATTACCAGCCATACCCATTTTTTTACCTGTAGCACTTAATGGATCGGACTTAGTAAAGGAACCTAGTGGAGCAATTCCGATATCAATTGGTAAAGATAATTTATTTCCTTCCCCCCCTTTTTCATCTCCTCCTCCTAATTTAATTTCAGAAAATTTCCCTGTTCAGTTTTCAGTGTTAATCTGGAAAATGCTATAAGATGGCTGTGTCTGCGTTCTTCACTCATAGATGCTTTTTCTTCCCGTTTCTTGACAGAATTCACGACAAGTAGTTCGATCATTGAGAAAGAGTGGTGAATTAGTAATTTGAGCATAACCCGAACTGCGTCAAAAATCGGAATAAAAAGAGAAAATAAAATCTAATTGAGCTTTTATCTCTACATATAAGGTACTAGTATTTATGTAATCAAACTCTTTAACAAAATAAAGATTGTTGTTCCAAAATAAAGCTAAGTTAGGATTGTCTAAATTATAGCCTTTAATATTTTGAAAAGTAAGAGTAATTAAATTGTTTTGATTTCTAATAACAAAGCAAGGTTGAGTGTCTTCCTGCTCTTTTTTTGGATCTTTTATTTTCTCAACAACTTTTTTTCAAGTTTTATAAAGCGGAAGAAATTTATAATTTCTGTTTCAAGCCTTAAAGTTAAAAAGTCTAATTTTACCTTTTCAAAGATTCTTCTGGGTATGAATATCTTTTACTGTTATTACATTCTGAGCCATACCTATTATATTTTTTAATCAATAAAGCCTAACTTCTTTAAAATTGCTCCGCCAACTATTATAATCAAAACAAATGCCACCAAAAATAAAAAGATGTAGAGACTACCTGTTCTTTGCCTCTCTTCACATTCTTTACAAATTATCTCTGTTCCCCCACCTTTTACTGGCTTTTGGATTTCTCTTCCTGTGGGAATTTCTTTTAAACAAATAGTGCAAAGCATATTAAAGTATATTTATTTCTCTTGTGAACGATCAGGATCTAAATTGTCGCTTACTGGAATTAAAAAGAATTTACTTAAAAAGTATTTCATAGCATAGGTTTCAGCACTACCTTTTGCCTTGGCAATATCAGTACTGTTTCCTACTGCCCAAAAATAATAATTGAGTTGTTGATTTTCTTTTTCTTTCGCCTCCGTATCTCATATTTCTATCTTCTTTAAATATTTAACTAAATATTCTCGTTCTCTTTGAGTATTAGAAACCAAAGCGGGCTTTTCATAAATTAAATCGTGGTTTTCGTCACTAATAGTAATTAATAACTTATATTTATTCAAAAGAGGTTTTAATTTTTCTAATAATTGTATTTCGGTAAAATATCTGTATTGTTGATATTTATTTAACTCGTCTTTATTTAACTGTTGGATCTAATTTTGAATATTTAATATTTTTTGTTGGATATTATTGTTCATTTTTCTTATTCGATTGTTTTTTGGTCGCTATCATTAGCCTTGTTTATTTTCTTGTGTCCAGCATGATTTGCAAATTATTCTATAGCTGTTATCTTTGTTAAAAACTGCTTTGACCTCGCTGGTGGGGTCGCACATTTTAAAACAGATTTCGCATTTTACTTTATCTTTTGTCATAGTTCCTTTCATATTGCTTTTTTCCCCTAATACACATATGCACGTGCGTGTTTATTAACTTTCTTCCAAAATTGTAAACCATTTATGTGTAACACTTGACTTATTAAGAGTCTCGCTAATATATTTTCTATCTTCTTCAGTGAGTTTTCGTGGAAATCTTAACACATAAGGTCTAATTTGTTCTGCCGAAAATTTTTCTTTGATTAGGTACTTATAGCGATAATAGTTTTCAGTAACCTTTTTTCCTTCGATGACTATTAATAAATCGTTATTCATTATTCTTATTTTATTATTCTTATTTTATTATCTTATTTTATTATTCTTATTTTATTATCTTATTTTATTATCTTATTTTATTATCTTATTTTATTATCTTATTTTATTATCTTATTTTATTATAAACAATCAGTTATCATTATAAAATATAATAAGTAAAATTAAAATGGTAAAGGATAACTGAAAAGACTACGACCAAATTGTATCTGCTTGAAATGCAGGAGACGAAGAAGAGTTAAGTCAGCTCATCGATGGAGCTGATGGAACTGTGGTCGAAAAAGCTGGCGAGTATTTAGGAAAAGACCTCTCTGCTTGAAATGACGATTATAAAAAAAAAATAGGTAAAATTTATCCTCCTGGCTTTTATGGTCCTGATTTGAGACCTATTGGTAAAGTTCCAAAAATTGGTAAAAGAACTAGTAATTTTTTAGAGTCGGGTAAGTATCCCACTAAATATGTTAAATCTGTTAAGACTTTTTTTAGTAAAAAAATAAAAAAAGCGAAAACCGTCATTGACAAAGCAGCATTAAGAGAAAAAAGGAAACAAGTATTAAAGGAAATTAGTCAGAGAGAGAAAAGAGAACTACAAATTAAAAAAGTAAAAGAACTTACTACTAAAAAAAAAACTTTACAGCGAGAACGTCAACGCTTAATAAAAATTCCTTACAAGTCAAAAATAAGTCATAGACGTCGTTGAGCTTATCAAGGATCAAAAATAAAAAGTCTTACAAAAGAAGTTGATTATCTAAAAAAGCTAGTTACTATTGCCCGTTTTGCCACTCCTGCCAAATCTTTGGCTGGTCGTTATCCCAAAGCTTGATCATATACCATTAAATTAAGAAAAGGAGAAAGCAAAAAGGCGGGACTAAAAAGAGTATTTGGAGTTAAACCAATTTTATCTTTCCCACGTGGAGCCTTTGGAGACCTCCTTAAAAAGGTCACCTTCACTCTCGCTCGTGAGGTAAGGAAACCCAAGAAACCAAAAATCAAAAAAAAGTAAAAATGATAAAAGAGTAAAAACTTAATAAGCTTAATATATGAATAAGTTTTTTTCAATTAGCAAAGTCCTATCTCAAAGTAAAACCATTAACATTATAGTTACTGCTACTGGAACCAGAAAAACGACTTATTTTGCCCAATGAGCCAAAGAGCAGGTCGTTCAAGGAAAAGTAGTTGTTTGAGTTCGTCGTCGCAAAGATGATATTAGCAACACTGTCGTAGACTTGTTTCGTGAAACCTTTGCCGACGATCCTCGTTTTGATTTTCCTTACATCACCAACCAAGGAGTAAAAGCTGAAGGCTATGGTAAATGCATTTACTTCATCCCTCTTTCTTTATATTACAAATATAAAGGATTAACTCAAATTGCTGAGAGGCTGGCAGGAATTGTTTATGATGAAGCTGTACCCATGGATAAAGAGTGGATTGGTGGTGATCCTTCTGCTGAAGAAAGAGCCTTTATGCGATTAACTAATATTGTTATTCGTCCAGGAACAACAGCCCCTATTTATTTTGTTTGTAATCCTAATATTCTTGGTTCCTGGCAGCTTCACAAGTGATTTCCTAAATTTCGTCCTGATTCTAAAAAGGAGAAGTTAGAAATAAACAAGAAAGAAGATGCTTTAATTTATTCCATGCCCTGATTAGGAGGTCATCGTGGTACTGTTGAGAAGCTCGAGGATGAAGAAGAAAAGCAGGTGACTAAATATGGAGTGTTCCGCGAGAAAGAATACGATTACTTAACTAATGAAAAACCTGGAAGACATATTTGCTCTTTAATAATTGGCAGTAAAGAATTAGAGTTGAGCCGGAAAAAAGATAAATTTATTATTTCAGAACCCCATAAGAGAAACACAAAAAGACGTGTCGTTTGTTTCGCCCGCGCTAACCTAATTCATAATCCTAACAGTGTGATTGGAGATAAAAAATATTATTCAGACTGGATAGCTAATTTGTGATCTCGTGAGCGTCTGAAATTTACCAGCCCCGTTATAAAAACTTTTTTAGAAAATAACTTGGATCGCCTCGGGTTTTGATAATCTTCTAATCCTCAAATTCTTTACTACACCTTTTGCACATATCTGTTTCATCGTCTCATTGTCTATAGCTTACCTTCCGACCACAATTGTCACATTCTATTTTCTCGCTTGCTAGTTCTCTTTCTTCCTCCACTTCCATTTTCCCCCACTCATTTTCCACCTCCTTTCTAATTTGGTTATTTTGTTCACAGTGTCAGCACTGACAACCTTTCTTACCTCGTTCTTCGTGAAACTTAGCTAGTTCAATTTCTTTTTCATAAGAATTTCCTTTTTCTGCTAGTTGATTAAGTTTTTGCTCTAGGTTCTCTTCCTCTTGTACCTTCTTTCTTCCTCAATATTTAATTAATTGTTTTTGCTGGTCATAGTCTAGATTGTTCCACTCTCACTTAGTTTTTAGCTCTTCTTTGGCTGTTCTTCAGTAGTTGCGTATTAGCTTTTCTCCCTCTTCATTTAGTTTCATAACCTGAACTATATCATGGAAACCATACTTTTGTAAATCGTTAAAGGTTCATATAAAATTAAGTCATCTCTCTTTCCCACTGCGGTTATTTTCCGTGTAGTCCTTTAAACTCATTAAAACTCTAAGTGCTTCAGCTCCATAATATTTATTAACTCTTTCGAGTTCTTCTCGTATCCTCTGTTCTTGTTTTTGTCATCGTTTAGCTTTTCGTTGTACTTTTAGCTCTTCCTTGTGTTCTTGGTAATAAGTACTACTCCTCTTGCTTGACTTTTCTTTATGTGTCTGATAATAATTACTATTGATCTCCTTTCGTGTCTTGGGTTCTGCCATGGTCGTTATATATTATTTATATCTTATTAACCCATTCCCGTCTTATTAACATCTTAAACACCTTAACACGGATAATCCCTTTATAAAACACGCACTACAACCAAAATCACACATAAACCCTAATCACAACCACATTAAAC
>Ga0066708_10000613_pt1 | contig 10528 bp, 10 predicted proteins | sample GraSoiAngelo_157_FD_66504 | JGI IMG/M metagenome (GOLD analysis project Ga0066708, IMG submission 66504) | Grasslands soil microbial communities from the Angelo Coastal Reserve, California, USA - 14_1009_16_20cm | ecosystem: Environmental > Terrestrial > Soil > Grasslands | place: USA...
GTCCAATCGGCTTTCAATTTGACAATACCGCGACGCTGAAATTCTTCGCGCACGGTGGCGCTTTCCAGCACGCTGGCCTCGTTGAATTTGCACGTCAGGCACCAGGCCGCCGTAAAATCGACAAAGACGGCGTGGCCGTCCGCCAACTCTTCCTGCAAACGCTCGGGCGTGAACGCCTGCCACCCGCCGGCAAGTTGCGAAGTTGTCGCGAGCTTGGACGAACGAAACTTATCGCCAATGAAATAAATCCCGCTTCCGATTACAAGCACGAGCATGAGGACGAGCGAAAGCCGCCTCGTTGCGATCGATGCGCCCGGCACGATGAACGCGCCTTTCATCCAGCAAGCGATGCTGACAACGAGCAGAAAACACGAAGCCCAAATCAGCGCATCACTGCCGCGTTGCGCGCCGAGCACGTAGAGGAGAAAGAGCAAGGTCGCGAGAAGCAGGAAACCCATGAACTGTTTCACATGCGTCATCCACGGGCCCGGTTTCGGCAAAAATCGCAACCAGGCCGGTTGCGCACAGAGGAGCAAATAGGGAGCGCTCATTCCGGCGGCGATGGCCACAAACATCGACAATATGATTACTGGTGATTGGGTGAAGGCGAAACCAAGAGCGGTTCCTAAAAACGGCGCGGTGCATGGCGTCGCCAGGACGGTCGCGAAAACACCTTGAAAGAATGAGCCCGCTTCACCTTCGCCCGCCGTCCAGCTGAGCAATCCGCGGGTGGCCGTTTGCGGCAGCGAAATTTCGAAGACGCCGAGAAGATTCAGGGCAAAGACGAGAACGATCACGCTCAGCAAAAGAACGAAATAAGGATTTGTGAATTGAAATCCCCCCCAGGTAACTTCGCGGCCGGCAGCTTTGAGAATAATCAGGAGCAGCGCCAGACCAACAAACCAGGCGAAAATTCCAGCGGCGAAAGCGAGGCCGCTGCGCCAGATTTTTTCACGGCTCTGACCGGCCTGCTGAATGAATCCGAAGATCTTGAGCGAAATCACCGGCAAGACGCATGGCATCAAATTCAAGATCAAGCCGCCAAGAAAACCAAAGAAGAGAAAGGTAAGAACGCCGCGTGCGGGAACAGATTTGGCAGGTGGCGCTGCTGCACGTTCGGCCACGCGCCAGGCGGCACGGTCATTTCCATTGGGGCGCTGGGCAAAAACGACCAGACCTTTGATCGACAATAAATCTTTCGACGCTGAGTCGATCGGAACAGCAAAAATAATTTCGTTCCCAGTCCGCGATTCGATCTTTGGATGACCAACAACGATGTTTCCCTCCGGCAATGGATAAAAATCCGCGACCGGATGATTCGCCAGTGTCGCGCTGGTCACGCTGAGGTGAAGCTCGGAACCGACGTGGCTCCATTTCTCCTTCGCGACGTCGGCCCCAGGCCAATCTTTGGGCAGTAACTGGCGGTAGCGTGCAAAAAGGTCCGTGTTTGCGACCTTGCTCGTTGTCGATGTTGGGATTTCCAGTTGCAGAGTCGCGCTGCCGGGAATGCAGATTTTCTCGCAAACGAGCCAGTTTGCTTCCGCCGAAAGTTTTACTGGCGAATTGTCGATCTTCGCAGGCGGGATTATTTCCTGCATGAGCAAGACTTCATCCTGGTAGCCGTAGGTTTGAATATCGCCAGGGTCGTTCGTTTTCAGCGGAATTGGCCATTGTAGCTCGCCTGCTTTCCAGCCCGGCGGTAATTTCCATTTCAGTTCTGTGGGAATTCCGGCGTCACCGGAAAACTTCCAGTAGGTGTGCCAGCCGGGCGCCATTCGAAGAAGCAACCCAGCGGTGAACTTTTTTCCGGGAATAATCGCGTTCGTGTCGGCCACGAGCTCTGCCTTGACCAGCTCTTTTCCCTCATAAGTCTGACTCTTGCCCTCCGGCACAGCACCGAAGATCGAAAAGAAAATCGTCACCGGCACGGCAAAGCGAAACGCCAACGGCATGCTATTACCTACCACTCGTGGATGTTTTCAGCAACGCGAGCTAGCGGGCAAAATGGCTCGGGAGCTGCTGCATTTCAGGGTATGCGTTCAATTCTCGCCTTATTTGTCGTGGCTGCTCTGGGCTTTGTTGTCATCTTGAAGAAAGACGCTCCCGAGGCAGCACCTTCGAAAATGCAAACAAACAAGCTGACTAAAGTGAGTGAACATAATTGGAAGAAACACGCGATCGATACCAGCCATTCGATTGCCAAAAACGCGCCCAGGTAGCGTCAGGAAAGCGAAGTCCCCTAAGTTGTCGAGCTAAGCCATCTGCGTTTGCGCCGCCCAAAAGGCGGGATTATTGGGGGTTGCGGCAGTTTCGTCCGAATAGCCGACTTAAATTCCTCAGGCGAAAGCGCCACTCCGCCGGTGGCACGCGATCGGATTCAATCTTTTCCTTTACGGAACAATGAAGATTTTTTGTGAATCCGGGTCTTTCACCTTGCTCCCGGGCGCATAGCCGCTCACATCGATGTACCCGCCGCCTGGGTCGTAGGGATTAAACACGATACCAGGCCGGCCTGGAACTGGCCTGGCGGTTGGGAACTGCGGCTGCACGGCCGTGGTTTGCGGAGGCGAGCCTTTGGATTTGGTTGGGGCATTTCCGCTCGGAGTCTCCGTTGCAGACGTCCTCGAAGCGATCCGTTGCTGTTGCGATGAGCTCGGAGAGGTAACTGGCACCGGACGTCCCGGAGTAGTGACGTCCGAAGTTGTTGTAGTCGTGGTCGATGACGGCGGCGGCGAATCAGCACTGATGGCTCTGTGCACCAGGCGCACCGGCGCGGTAGCGACATGATACGAAGTGACAGCGACATCGCGCGTGGCCCGACATCCCCACAGCAGAACGCAAGTTGAAAGTAAAACTCGCGCTGCCGCCTCCATCTTACTGCTCCTATACAGACGTCCTTTTCACAGCGCAACTACTCAATGTTTTGCTTCTTCGTTACGTTTCAACGCAACAATGTCGCCAACAAAGTCAGCAATATCAGCTTCGGTGACAGACCATGAGCACATCAACCGGTACACATCCGGTTCAATGAATTTGTAAAAATCCCAGCCGCGTTCATGCAGCCCGCGCACTAGTTGCTCATTCATCCGCACAAAGATTGCGTTCGCTTCTACTGGAAAGACGATGTCGATCTTTGCTTCCGAGCGAAGCTGCTCCGCGAGCTGCCGTGCCGCGCGATTTGCGTGTTCCGCATGGTGCAGCCAAACAGCGCCCGTCAGCAGTCCTACCCACGGCGCGGCCAGAAAACGCATTTTCGACGCGAGCTGGCCTGCTTGTTTGACCCTATAATCGAACTCGCGAGCGAGTTCTTTTGTGAAAAATATCACCAGCTCGCCCGCGCCGAGGCCGTTTTTCGTTCCCCCAAAACAAAGAACATCCACACCGATTTCCCATGTAAGCGCTTTCGGCGCGCAACCAAGTGAGGATACCGCGTTTGCGAAGCGCGCTCCATCCATATGAAGGAAAAGCGACCGTTTGCGTGCAAATTCGTTAAGCGCCCGGATCTCGTCTGTCGTGTAAACAGTCCCGAGCTCGGTCGCTTGCGTGATGCTGATCGCGCGCGGCTTCGGCGAATGCAATTCGGGCTGGCGAAGGATTGTCGCTTCCGCTTCGTCGATGTCGATCTTGCCGTTAGCTCCCCGCGTGACGAGCAGTTTCGATCCGGAGAAAAATTCCGGCGCGCCACACTCGTCGGTTTGGATGTGTGCATGCTCATGGCAAATGACGCTGTGGAATGGCTGGCAGAGCTGCGCCAGCGCCAGCGCATTCGCTGCGGTACCATTGAAAACAAGAAATACTTCGCAATCGATTTCGAACATCTCGCGCACAAGCTGGCTGGCTTGTCCGGTCCATCGATCATCGCCGTAGGATGGTGCCGCCTTATCGGCATTCGCCCTTTGCAGCGCATCCCAAGCTTCGGGACAAATCGATGCGGTGTTGTCGCTGGCGAACTCGTAGCGATCAGCGCCCCGCTTCATCTCGCCTGTTTGCTACGCGAGTTTCTCTTAAGGAGCAATCAGGAACAGGATCGACAACTAGCGGAGGGCCGTTTTAGGCGGCAAGAGAGAGAGAGAGAGAGATTGCCTGACAGACCCGAGCCCTGGGCCTCTGGAGCCCGCCAGGCAAATCACCTCTACGTGCCCTAATCTTTCACGTGCATCCGCGCAGCAGAAAGAACAGAAACAAAACTGGAATCGGAATCCCGAGAAGCCAAGGTCGCTCCTTCGCACTCGATTTTCTTGCGTATTCTCATAATTTCAGTGCTTTCCCTGCGTCATTCTTACTTCGAATAGGGAGCAGCGGCTGAGTGTGTGGGTGCGGTAATTTTTCAAACAGGCAATCAGCTTTGCCGACGTCCAGAGCGCGGATTATTGTCATCCATGAGGTCTTTTCAAGCTGAGGTCGAGCGCTGTGGGACGCGCATTTTTGAATTGGTCGACCACCATCCGGAATCTCTTTTCAGCAAGGCCGGTTTTTACCAGCGACTGATGGCGCTCTCGATGCGCGATGAGCGTTTTAAAGTCCAGATGTTTCGCTTTGTTGATGTGCTGCCGTCGCTCCGGCATTCAGGCGATATCGTTCAGCATCTCGACGAATATTTCACGGACATAGGTAATGGCTTCGCGCCGCTCGTCCGAACCGGCGTCCGCGCCGCGAGAATTCTTCCGTGGATCAGCGGCCAATTGCTGCGCTGGAATGTTTCCGGGATGGCCCGTCAATTCATCGCCGGAAAAAATCCCGATGACGTCATGAAGACGCTGCGCAAGCGGCACGAACAGAAGATCGGATTCACGGTCGATCTTTTGGGCGAAGCGGTCGTCAGCGAAAAGGAGACGGACGAATACGCGGCACGCTGTTTGGAATTGCTCGAACATCTCGCGCGCGAAACAAGCGGCTGGGGCGATCCGCTCGGCGACAGCGCGGGATTGTTTCCCGTCGTCAATCTCTCCGTAAAAATCTCCGCGCTCTATTCTCAGATAAATCCGGCTGATCCGGCGGACGCAATCGCCCATCTTGCGCCCAAACTTCGTCCGATTGTGCGGCGAGCGAAAGAGCTCAGGGCGTTTATCAACTTCGATATGGAGAGTTTTTCTCACAAAAATATCACACTCTATCTTTATAAGACCCTCTTCGCCGAACCGGAGTTTCGAGATTGGCCGCACGCCGGCATTGTCATTCAAGCCTACCTCCGCGACGCCGAAAAAGATCTTGTCGATCTTATCGACTGGGGGCGCGCCCGCCGTACGCGTTTTACCGTGCGGCTCGTCAAAGGCGCGTACTGGGACTACGAAAAAATCAAATCAACCCAGAACGGCTGGGACATTCCCGTTTATCTGCAAAAGCCAGAGAGCGACACGAACTTTGAAGCGCTCAGCCAACTGTTGCTTGAAAACGAATCGATCGTCACGGCCGCGTTCGGCTCGCACAATGTCCGCAGCATCGCGCATGCGCAGGCGCTCGCTGACGAGCTCGGGATCGATCGCGGCCGTTTCGAATTTCAATTGCTCTATGGCATGGCTGGTCCAGTTAAGCGGGCGCTGGTTGAAATGGGGTATCGGGTCCGCGAATATTGTCCGGTCGGCGAGCTGCTGCCGGGAATGTCGTATCTCGTTCGCCGCTTGCTTGAGAACACTTCGAATGAAGGTTTTTTGCGCGCGAAGTTTTCCGAGAATGTTTCCGAGGAGCAATTATTGCGCAATCCTTCTGAGCTTTTGCGGGAGAGCCGAAACGGTGCATCGACCCGCTCAACCACTGCGACTACACACTCAATGAAAGATCGATATCAACGTCCTGGCGGTTCCAGTGATACTCCGCCAGGCGACACTTACGAAAACGCGCCGCTCACTAACTTCACCGAGCAAGCGAACCAGGACAAAATGCGCGCCGCCTTGCGCGAAATGCGCACGCGGCTTGGAAAGGAATATCCGCTGGTCATTAATGGCGAAAAAATTAGGACCGGCAAAACGATTGCCTCGATCAATCCGAGCTCGCCCGATGACGTCGTTGGCGCAGTGGCTGAAGCCGGCATTGCCGAAGCGGAACGCGCGGTCCAGGCCGCTCGCGGCGCATTCGAAAAATGGCGATGGACCCCATTCGAAGAACGAGCGCAACTATTGGAACGAGCCGCTGCGATCATGGACCGCCGTCGCTTCCAGCTCTCCGCACTCGAGGTTTTCGAAGTCGGCAAACCGTGGACGGAAGCGGACGGCGATATCCGCGAGGCAATCGATTTTTGTCTCTTTTATGCCCAGCAAATGCGACGGATCGGACGGCCGCGCCTGACCCAACACGTTCCGGGTGAAGAAAGCTACTATCACTACTGGCCGCGCGGAGTCGCGTTCGTCATTGCGCCGTGGAATTTTCCGCTCGCGATCCTCTGCGGAATGACCACGGCCGCGCTCGTCACCGGCAACACGGTTATTATGAAGCCGGCCGAGCAATCGGCTGTTTGCGGCGCCATGCTGATGGAGATTTTCGAGGAAGCCGGCGTGCCGCCGGGCGTATTGAATTACTTCCCCGGCAAGGGCTCGGTGATCGGCGCGCACCTTGTCGATCATAGAGATGTCGACCTTATTGCGTTCACCGGGTCGCGCGAAGTCGGTCTGCGAATTTGGGAGAGCGCCGGCATCACCCGCCCCGATCAGCGCGAGCTCAAGCGCGTGATTTGCGAAATGGGCGGAAAAAACGCTATCATTATCGATTCCGATGCCGATCTCGATGAAGCGATCGTCGATTGCACTTATTCCGCCTTTGGTTACCAAGGCCAAAAATGCTCGGCGCTTTCGCGACTGATCGTGCTGGAACAAAATTACGATCGCGTGATCGAGCGCCTGCTCAACGCGGCCGCCAGTTTACGGGTCGGAAATCCGGAGGAACCTGGGATTACGGTCGGCCCCGTCATCGACAAGACAGCCCATGAGCGCATCCTGGATTACATCGAGACCGGCAAGAGCGAAGCCACTCTCGCGTTCCAGCATCAGAGTGTGCCGTCAAAAGGGTACTTCATTCCGCCGACAATCTTTGTCGATGTGAAGCCGGACATGCGCATTGCTCGCGAAGAAATTTTCGGACCGGTTCTCAGCGTTTTGAGAGCGCGCGATCTCGATGAAGCAATCAAGATCGCGAACGGCACCGATTACGCGCTCACCGCCGGATTTTTCTCGCGCAGTCCAGCCAACATCGAGCGCACCAGAGCGCAAATCGAAGCCGGGAATGTTTACATCAATCGCTCCTGCACCGGCGCGGTCGTCGGGCGGCACCCATTCGGCGGATTCAAGATGAGCGGTGGCGGCACCAAGGCCGGCGGTGAAGATTATCTTTTGCAATTCGTGGTGCCGCGTGTTGTCACCGAAAACATCATGCGCCACGGCTTCGCACCCGAAGAAACGCCGCTCTATCGCGACGAATTTCGCGTGCGCGGTTGATCGACTGCGTTTCGATGGATTTCGGCTATTGCCAATGGCCGGGGATCCACACCCATCCGCGGGACCTGCGGGCCCAATGACCCTCGACCCAAACCGCTCTTATGCTTGGCCGGACGACCCAGCTGCCGGGCGTCCACACATAGTCCGCTCCTGTCCAACGCCAATAACCGCGTGTCCAGAGATAGTTCGGCCCGGGTGCGACCGTCTCTGCCTCAACCCGGACCGCGGGCGGAGCCTGGGTCACATAAACTTCTCCCGTTGCTGGGCCAGTCGTTGTTACTTCACGCGTTACGGTGGTTGTGGTTACCGGCTCCTCTCCGCAGCCAGCAAACGCCAACGGCAGCAGCGCTAATAAATAAAAAACTATTCTCATATAGGTTTCCTCACGATTAATTCGTTTTGCACCAGCGGTTTGGTTTTATTGGAAATGACAGCCATCGTGCAATCGATGGCGGGAGGGGCATTTTGAACCGATGATACAGGATGCTTTACGTCGTCGCCACCCCCATTGGTAATCTTGGCGATATCACCCTGCGTGCAGTCGACGTCTTGAAAGACGTCGATCTTATCGCAGCGGAGGATACACGACACTCGGGAATGTTGCTAAAGCATTTCGGAATCAAAAAACCGCTCGTTAGTTATCATGAGCACAACGAAGCGATGCGCACGGCACAGCTCGTCGAGCGACTCGCCGCGGGCGAAAATATCGCGCTCATCACCGACGCCGGAATGCCGGGACTGTCCGACCCAGGCGCACGTTTGATTCGGGAATGCGTGAAGGGCGACCTGCCGTTCACGATTATCCCCGGCCCGTCCTCGATCCTGACCGCGCTGGTCGGTTCTGGATTTTCAGCCGAGAAATTTTCCTTTGGCGGATTTCTTCCCGTTAAAAGCGGGCAGCGCGAGCGCGAGTTGCGCGCCGCCGCCGCCCGCGATGAAACAACCATCTTTTTCGAATCACCCTATCGCTTAACCAAAACGCTCAACGCCTGCATCGACATCATGCCAGATCGGCAACTCTGCGTTGCACGCGAGCTCACGAAAAAATTCGAAGAATTCCGCCGCGGCGTTGCTCGCGACCTTCTTGCCCATTACGAGGCACACCCGCCCAAAGGCGAGATCGGGTTAGTGATTTCAGCGTTGTAGCAGCCTCCATCTCTGGCAGCAGAACGAAACTGCCGCTGAGGACAGCGGCAGCTACAACGCTTTCTGTTTGCCAAACCCCCGCATCTGTGGAACTTTGCGCGGCTTTTTCTCCTCGGACGCGCTTATGACTTACGCAATTATCAAAACCGGTGGACGACAGTATCGTGTCGCGGAAGGCGAAACGATCGATGTCGATCTTCTCGAGGTCGAAGCGGGCAAGACCGCAACGTTCGGCCATGTTTTGATGTACGCCGAGGGCAACAGACTGACGCATGGCGATCCGCTTATTTCCGGCGCAAAGGTGACGGCGGAAGTTGTCGAGCAGCGCAAAGACAAGAAAGTTATCGCGTTCAAGTTTAAACGGCGCAAGGGTTATCACCGCACCGTCGGGCATCGCCGCAAATTGACGCGGGTGAAGATCAAAAGCATCAGCGTCGGCGCCAAAAAATCGGCCACAAAAAAATCCGAGGAATAGTCTTCTGACGTTCTAACTTCTACTTTCCACTTTTTCCGTTATGGCTCATAAAAAAGGACAAGGCAGCGTCAAGAACGGCCGCGACAGCGTCAGTAAACGGCTAGGCGTGAAAAAATTTGGTAGCGAATTGGTCGTGGCCGGTAACATCATTGTGCGGCAGCGCGGGACGAAATTTTTACCGGGCCGAAACGTCGGTCTCGGACGCGATTACACGATTTTTGCCTTGGTCGATGGCAACGTGCGCTTCGACCGCGCGGGTCGACGGGTCAATGTCGACCCGGTGTTTGCTCAAAAGTAAGGATGGGCACCCTTTACGGTATAAACTAGCTTCCCTCATGAAATACAGGACGTTCATCCTCTTCGGCGCGCCCGGCAGCGGCAAAGGCACACAAGGCAAAACCCTCGGCACCATCCCGCGTTTTTTTCATTGCCCGTGTGGCGATGTGTTCCGCTCCATTGATACGCGCACGAAAGTTGGCAAAGCGTTCCTCGAATATTCGAGCAAAGGCCAGCTCGTCCCAGACGACATCACGGTCGAACTTTGGAAAGAGGCGATCCATGCCGCAGTGGACGCACATAAATTCAAACCGGACATCGACATCCTCGTCCTTGACGGCATCCCGCGAAACCTGGGCCAGGCCAAGATCATGCAGGAGATGATCGACGTAGAGAAAGTCTTCCATCTTTCCTGCCCGAATCGCGAGACCTTATTCGGCCGCTTGAAGAAGCGCGCTTTGAAAGACAACCGCCTCGATGACGCCAACGAGCAGGTCATTCAGCGGCGCCTCGATATTTACGAATCGGAATCGAAGCCGGTTCTGGTTTATTATCCGAAGGATTCCGTCACGGTGATTGACGCCATGCAAACGCCGTCAAAAGTCTTGTTCGATATCCTCGCCAGCGTGAATGGCATGGATGGCCATCATGACTCAGCCGCAGTTTGAAAATTTCACCGCCTCAACTCTCTACTGCGAAAAGTGCAAAGCCGCGATGCCGGTGCGCGAGCGGCTGCTCTTAGTTCTGCCGGGCAAAGAGATCTTCGATTACCTCTGCACCAGCTGCGCGTCTTCGGTCGGCCAGCGTGAAGTGACAGCAGGCGAAAAATTGATGACGCAAGCGATGGCTGGACAAAGCCGACGTCGCGCGCCGCGCGCTCATCAACGGATGCCGTAATTCGGCATGCGCATCATTTTTATCGGCACGGGCAAAATCGGCGTGCCGGCGTTGCAAGCGCTGCAAAAATCGGAACACGAAATCGTTGCCGTCGTCACGCAGCCGGACAAACCGGTTGGACGGGATCGACGCATCGATGCGTCGCCAATCAAACAAGCGGCCGCTCAAATGAAGATATCGATCTTGCAACCGGCGCGCATCAAAGATCGACAAGCGATTGAGCGAATTCGCGCGTTGCAACCGGATGTGGTTGTCGTCATGGCTTACGGACAAATTTTGCCGCGCGGCATTCTCGAAATTCCAAAAATCG
>Ga0066708_10000616_pt1 | contig 10516 bp, 11 predicted proteins | sample GraSoiAngelo_157_FD_66504 | JGI IMG/M metagenome (GOLD analysis project Ga0066708, IMG submission 66504) | Grasslands soil microbial communities from the Angelo Coastal Reserve, California, USA - 14_1009_16_20cm | ecosystem: Environmental > Terrestrial > Soil > Grasslands | place: USA...
GATGTCGTGGCCTTTTTCGCGTCGCAACGTGGCCGCAATTCCGGCCGCGCGTAAGATCGACAAGAAGGTTTCCTGGCGATTACATGATGGTCGCGACCATGGCAGGCCCTCCACCGTGTTGTAGGGAATGAGATTCACTTTGGCCGAGAGTTTTCGCGCGTGTTTTGCAAGCAGACGCGCTTGCTCATCCGAGTCGTTCACACCGGCGATCAAAATATATTCGAACGTCAAACGCTGCTTTTTTCGCGAAGTGTAGTAATCACAAGCTGAAAGCAACATGTCGATGTTGTAACGACGATTAATCGGCATGATACGGTTGCGCACTTCGTCCGTCGCGCCGTGCAACGAAAGAGCGAGGCGAACTTGCATCGGCTCGTCGGCTAGTTTTCGAATTTGTGGCGCGAGTCCGCTGGTCGAAACCGTGATGTGCCGCGCGCCGATGCCGAGGCCCCACGACGCATTGATGATCCGGATCGCGCGGATCAAGTTGCCCAAGTTGGCGAGCGGTTCACCCATTCCCATGAAAACGATATTGTCGATCTTTTTCCCGCTCGCACGCTCGACTGCAATGATTTGATCGATAATTTCGTTCCCGCCCAGATTTCTCGAAAATCCTTCCAGGCCGCTCGCGCAAAATTTGCAGCCATATGCGCAGCCCACTTGCGTCGAGATGCAGATCGTGAGGCGATCCGATTTTTCGCCGTAAAGAGCCGGCGAGGCGGGAATTAAAACCGACTCGATAAGATTGCCATCCGCCAGCCGGAACAGAAATTTTTGCGTCGAATCTTTCGATCCAAGCACGCGAACGATGTCGATCCTGTCGAACGAAAATTGCCGCGCAAGTTCTGCGCGCAAAGATTGCGGCAAGTCCGTCATCTCGTCGAAGGAGGTAACTCGCTTTTTGTGAAGCCAATCGGTGATCTGAACCGCGCGATATTTCGGCTCGCCCAGTTCGTCAAGCTTTGCTTGGAGCTCTTCGAGTCGTAAAGATTTTATGTCGATCTTACTAGCGCGCGTCACATGCCATTCTACAAGATTTGCGCTGGAGATAAACGCAAAGGTCGCTAAGGTCGGGTCGCTGTGAAACAATTCGGTTTTTGCGCGATTTCATTGCTTTTGCTTTTTATTGGCGGCTGTGCGTCTCAAGAAAGTTCCGACACATCTACGACCCAGACGGCGGTACCAGGAGAAAAAAATTCCGATGAAGGCCGTGTCGGGCCCGGGACGGGCCCGAACGCGAGTGTGCGCTGGTAATTTTTTCTTGATCGGTTAGGCCGTGACCGGACTATCTGCACGATGCAGAAATCGCGCACGCCGCTGACCATCGGCTGGGAAGCGGCCAAGGCGAATGCCCTCCCGGGGTTCGTTTTACAGGGCGTAATGTTGTCGATCCTGATCGCGTATTACACCAGCGCGCGATTCGCGAATTCGCTCGATCGACTAGCCCATTACAAACAACAGCATGATCTCGCCTTCGTCATTGCCGCGGGAATTTTGGCTGGCGCACTTTTGCCGGAGCTCTTTCTCATTTTCTTTTTTCAGAAAGGTAAACCGAGCGAGCAGAATTTTCGGAATCTCGCGTTCACGGTTCCGACTTGGGCGATCGACGCCGTGCTTGTCGACCTTATGTACCGCGCCAATATGATTTGGTTCGGCGACGCCGTCACTGCGTCGGTTGTGTTTGCGAAAATTTGTGTCGATCAACTCGGCTACAATCCATTCCTGGCCGCGCCGGGAGAGGTGCTCGTCTACGAATGGAAAAACGACGGGTTCTCTTGGGCGTCGGTCAGGCGCGCTCTGAGTTGGAATCATTATCGCGAGAAGATCGTTCCGACCTTGCTCGCCACTTGGGTGGTCTGGGCGCCGCTCATGGCAATCATTTATTCGTTGCCCTATCCGCTCCAGTTCCCGCTCTTCGCGCTCGCGCTGACCTTCTGGGTTTTGCTGCTCACCTACATGACGAACCGCTTCGCCGGCAAAATCGAAGCCGATGCTCCGCTCGCATTGGCAGTTGCGACAGAAGATTGAAACGTCCGCAGATTTACTGAACCCTAACTCCCTCGCAGATTACAAGTTCTTCAGAACAATCTGAGTAAATCTGCGGGTGATCGCCTAACTTGTAGCGGCGGTCTATGACCGCCGAATGAATTAATGACGACGCTCACAGAGCGCCGCTACAGAAGAAAGTGTTTGAGCGCTTCGTAAACGCCGGCGCCGTGTTCGTTTTTTGCGACGTAACCGCCAGCATTGCGCACGGCGTCTTTAACTTCATCGATTGCGTGTGCCGGACACGCCGGCATGGCTGCGACTTTTCCATCCAACATCGAGATGTCATTATGGTGATCGCCGGCGGCGAAAATGTTTTCGCGCGGGACCTCGCTTAAACGTGCGAGCTCGGCCAGCGCTGCGCCTTTGTTATAATCGGCGTGGCAGAAGCGCAGAAAAACGGTGTTGCGTTGATAATGGAATTTCGGCTGTTTCGCGCGTGCCCGCTCGATGAACTTCGTGATCCGGTTCATTTCTTCATCATCCGCCGCGACCAAACCTTCCACACCCTCAGAATGATAAATCAGACGCGCTTTTGTCTTTTGATTTACAAAATCGACAACTTCCGCGAGCACAGATTGCGCGGAGTTAAAGAGCTCGGCGTGCTCGCGCGCACAACGTTCGTTCCAATCGCCAAAAGCTTCCCATTTCTCTCCATTTTCTCCCGGGCGAAACACGTCGCGTTCGCTCGTGAGAATGAAATCGGGCCGCATCGGAAACGAGAAATCGGTGAGGCCGGATTCGAGCAGATCGACTGAGCGGCCGGTGTTAATAGCGAAAAGAACGCCTTCCCTTTGCAAATCGCGGATCAGTTCCATGCAGCGAGCATCGAGCACGGGCTGGCTGACGCGCGAGACGAGGGTGCCATCAAAATCGATGCTGAGAAGGCGGACTTTCATTGACGCTGAACCCGCCTTGTGGCGGCAGCTCCTTCAACACAAATGCCGTGAACTGACATTGAGTGCAAACGGAAGGCGCTGGGCGACCCAGCTGATCGTTGTAATCACCTGCTGTAGCGCACAGCGGGTCGATCTTACGATTGATTCGATTCCGAGCAGGAGCAAGAGTAAGAGAGCGGAGACATGAAATCGGCTTACGAACTGGCGATGGAGCGACTGGCAAAGTCCTCGCCCACGCTTGTCTTGACGAAAGAACAGAAAACGCAGCTTGCAGAGATCGATTCAACTTACAAAGCAAAGATTGCCGAGAAGGAATTGTTTCTGCGTGACGAGATTCGCAAAGCGGACGGAGCGGGAAATTTCGAAGATGTAGAAAAGCTGGAGAAACAACTCACATCTGAAATCGCGCGTCTACGGGAAGATTGCGAGGCAAAGAAAGAAAAGTTGCGCGCGAGTTTCGCGACCAAATGAAATTGTAGGGCAAGCGTCCCGCTTGCCGTTCTTAATAAAATGGCAGGCGATGCGCCTGCCCTACAACGGTTTTCGTCGCTTTTAGATCGACAATCAGACAGGCGCCGATGGCGCGGCACCCTCCAAAGCAGCGGATCGTTCGCCACGCTTGGGCAGATCGGGATCGAGAAAACCGAGCATGTGCGCGCGATTAATCACGCGGACGCCTTCCTCTTTTTGGAGGTCGGCGATTCGGCGGTGGAAATCTTCCATCTTCGTCCAGTGCACCTTTGGGCGGAAATGATGCTCGGCGTGGTAACCATTGTAGAAAAAAAGCCAGTTGTAGATCTTGCCGTAACTGCTCACGCCCCACGCGACCGGCTTGTCAGGATTGGCGCCGTAATGCCGGTAATAACCATTTAGGTAACTGAAGCAGTGGCCGAGATAGAAAAACGGCAGGAAATAAAAAATGATGTAGCGCCAGTTAAAAAGAAACATCACGAAGAGCGTTGTGGCGAACGCCGCCAACTCAATATTTCCCCACATCAATTCCCGCGCTCCGCGCTTGCGCAATTCCTGCCGAATCGCGCCCACGTCGTCGCGAAAGAAACTAAGGAAGACGTAGCTCCAGGGGTTCTCCGGCTGGCCGTCGTGGCCGTGCTTGTAAATCGAAATCCAATCGATCGTGTCGCCATTCTCATCCGGCCGGTCGGCGTTGCCTTTGTGATGCTGCATGTGGACGGCGTCGTAATAGGTCTGCGAAAAACAGCATGCAACCGACTGGACGATTCCAAAAAGCCGATTGAGCAGGGGCGAGCGAAAGAATGGGTTATGGATGAAGTTGTGTCCGACGCCGTTGATGTTCGCATTGACCATCAGTGAGTAAACGAAACCGAGAATGAGCATCACCCCCAGCGGCAGATGCGGGTAAAGGAAAAAAAGCGCGAAGAAATAAGCAAGATGAAGCAGGCTCGCTAGCGCTGGAATCGCGTCCCAACGGGTGTGGGCGAAGAGACGCGAGTTCGTCGCGGGCCGTTCGATCGGGATAACGTCGGCAATCGTCATTTCAAAATCGACATAATTTTGCCGGAACACCGGCGTTTAGCAAGCGGCGCTATGCCGATCATTACTGCGGAGGGACCATCACGAGTTCACCGTTATACTCGGCCGTAATGCCCCTCGGGTCCCGTGAAAGGACGTGGAGCTTAGAACCCGCCGGCAAAGTCACAGTGCCGTATTTTACCGTGACCTGCGTTGCCTTTTGAAGGGTCACCATGTCAGTCGCTTCCGTCGGCTGTCCGCCTGCTTGTTGGGCCTGAAGCTCGCGTTGCTGCAGGCGTCCTTGTAAATTCGTGATCTGCTGCCGGAGCTGCGTCGCACGCTCGGCCCATTGCCTGCGCAACGCTCCATTCAGGAAAACATCTTTTCGTGCAGCGTCTCTCTCGTACTTGGCCTGCTCGTCGCGCTCACGCTGGTACTCCAAGTATCTTGGACGATCTTTCCGGCGCGCTCCGAGATCGGTAGCGTGAATGTCGCTCGCGTTTTGGACACCGATTTGCGCCTTCTCCCGCTCGTTCATAGCGCCGTTGAGCGCGTCGCACAAACCGAGCGCCGCGCGCCAAGCTGCTGATTCATTGGCGGGAGCTTTTGCCATCCACACGGCGAACGATCCGCGCAACTGGGTGAGTTCATTGTGGGGCAAGGCAATATTTTGATCGATAGGCGCGAGAATTTGATCGAGATGGGCTTGGCAGAACTGTGATAGCGCCGCTGATGGCGGATCGCCAGCGCGGAGGGAATCGCAAATAGCAAGCGCGAAAACAATCTGTAGAGCGATGTTCGTGTTCAAGGCCGTAGATTTTCAGAATAGGTTGCTTCGATACATCTGCGGTAGTTTGGCGGCGAAATCTGCATTTGCCAATGTCGATCTTACGCGCCTAACTTAGCGCCCTTCAACGATGTTTGCTCTCCAGCCAGAATTGAAGGTCTTTAGCGGCTCGGCCAATCGCGAGCTCGCGGAGCGTATCTGCAAATACATCGGCGTCCCGCTTGGCCAGGCCACGATCAGCGCGTTTCCCGATACCGAGACTTACGTCAGGATCGAGGAAAATATTCGGGGCCACGACGTTTTCATTATTCAACCGACCTGCCCGCCGACGAACCAGCATTTGATGGAGCTGCTCATTATGGTGGACGCTGCGCGACGCGCCAGCGCCGATCGGATAACGGCCGTGATTCCGTTTTTTGGTTACGCGCGCCAGGACCGCAAAGACCAGCCGCGCGTGCCAATCACGGCCAAGCTCGTCGCGAATTTACTGGCCGCCAGCGGTGTGAACCGTGTTCTGACGATGGACTTGCATGCCCAGCAAGTGCAGGGCTTTTTCGACATCCCGGTCGATCACCTCTACTCGCTGCCGGTCTTGATCAAGTATTTGCGGCAGCGCCTGACCGGAAAAACGGTAGTGGTTTCGCCGGACCTTGGCGGACTCAAAATGGCATCCGCTTATGCCCAGGCTTTGAGCGCGAATCTCGCGATTGTCGCCAAGGAACGTCGAAGCGCCACCCAAACTGAAGCCCTCTACCTGATCGGCGAAGTGGAAGATCGAGATGTGTTGCTGGTGGACGATCTAACCGAGACCGCCGGTACACTTACGTCGGCGGCCGAGCTTTTAAAAAAACGCGGCGTACTGAAGATTTATGCCGGCGTTTCCCATGCCGTTCTGGCCGATGTTGCGATATCGCGTTTGCAAAAATCGAAAATCGAGGAATTAATAACGACCAACAGCACGCCTGTGCGTTCGGTGGACGGATTTAAAACCACCGTGCTCTGCATCTCCGAGCTTTTGGGCGAGGGCATGAAGCGGATTCATAATGACGAGTCCGTCTCATCGCTGTTCAACATCGACAACGAAAGCAATGGCAAAACAAGTTAAGTTAAAAGCCGAACAGCGGAGCGCCACGGGCCGATCCGCGGTGCGTAAATTGAAAGCGCGCGGCATCGTCCCGGCAATCATTTACGGGGCAAAGGAAAAACCGCAGCCGCTACAGGTCTCCGCCCGCGACATCAACGCGATGCTGAGCCACGCCTCCGGCGAGAACATTCTCGTCGAGCTTGAAATCGCCGGCGAAAAATCGAATCGCACGGCGCTCGTCCAGGAAATTCAACATTCCCCCGTGGGCGGCGCTATTTTGCATATCGATTTTCATGCCATCTCGATGGATCAAGCCATTCAAACCGATGTGCCGCTTGAGCCGATCGGCGTTCCCGAAGGCGTGAAAACGTTCGGCGGCTTGCTCGAGCAAAGCTTGCGTTCGCTGGCGATTGAATGTCTGCCGCGCGATTTACCGGACCGGATAACTGTCGATGTATCCAGGCTTAACATCGGCGATTCGATTCACGTTCGCGACATTCAACTTCCGTCAGGAGTCGCCGCAAAAGTGCAGGCGGACCTCACGGCCTTTTCTGTCCTTGCGCCAGTGGTGGAAGAAGAACCGGTCGTGGCTGAGGCTGAAGCTGCGGCTGGGCCTGAAGTGATCAAGGAGAAGAAGGAAGAAGGCGAGCCTGCTGGCGCCGCGGCGCCTGGAGCGAAAGAAGGAGCTCCAAAAGAAAAGGCAGCTGCTCCGAAAGAAAAAGAGCAGAAGAAGTAATCTTGATTGCGGATCGCAGATCGCGGATTGCGGATTGAGCGGATGTGGAAGGAAAAACTCCACAGATTCGCTTGATTGCAGGCTTGGGAAATCCCGGCCCGGAATACGCAGGGACGCGCCACAACGTCGGATTCCTCGTGGTCGATCGTCTGGCCGAACAATTTGGATTAGCATGGGAAAGATTGACAAAGTGGGACGCGGTCTTAGCGCAATGCGGCGAAGTGTTTTTGCTCAAGCCGATGAGTTTCATGAATCGAAGCGGTCATCCTCTTTTCGCGGTCGCGCAATTTTACAAAATCGATCCCGCGGAAATTCTGGTTGTACTCGATGATTTGGCCCTGCCACTTGGCCGGATTCGCATTCGCCCCGATGGCGGCACCGGAGGACACAACGGTCTCGAATCGATCATTGTGCAGTTTGGCACGGAAGAGATACCCCGATTGCGCATCGGTATCGGCACCGCGCCCCGCGACGGCGGGGTCGATTATGTGCTCAGTCGGTTTTTTGAAGAGGAAAGGCCGCTCGTTAGATCGACAATCGGTCGCGCCGCGAAAGCTGTGAAATGCGCGATTGACAACGGCCTCGTTTCCGCGATGAACACTTTCAACCAAGCTGAAGAATTATGAAGAACCGTTATGAAGTCTTGCTCGTGCTCAATACGCAAGGCAAGGAAGAGACCGCCCACGACATCGTCGAGCGCTTGGAGTCCGAATTTAAAAAGGAAGGCGCCGAGGTTGAGCAGGTGCAAAAGATGGACAAACGCCAGTTTTCCTACGTCGCCGGCGCGCTCGACTCCGGATTTTACGTTAATTTTGTCTTCCACGCCGACCCACAACTAATCACGAAACTGCGCTCGAAATTTGAGCTCGATCCCGAAGTCTATCGCCAGCATTACCAGCGACTGCGCGCCAAGGCCGAGAAAAAAGAGCCCCGAAAGCTTTCGGGGAAAAAGTTGGCGAGAGACAAATAAGTTCGCTATAACCAGCGCATGGCCAGCTTTAACAAAGTCATCCTCCTCGGAAATCTCACGCGCGATCCGGAGGTGCGTTACACACCCAAGGGCAGCGCGGTTTGCGATCTCGGTCTGGCGGTCAATCGCCAATACACACTCGACAGCGGCGAAAAACGCGAAGAAGTCACCTATGTCGATGTTGTATTATGGGCGCGGCTAGCGGAGATCGCGGGCGAATATTTAAAAAAGGGCCGGCCGGTTTTCATCGAAGGTCGTCTGCAGCTCGACACCTGGGACGACAAACAAAGCGGGCAAAAACGGAGTAAATTGCGCGTGATTGGTGAAACGATGCAATTGCTTGGCAGCCGCCCGGCCGGAACCGGCGCAGTTTCGGAATCCGGTGAGCAAGATCGACAATCGCGTCCGAGCGCAAAATCTGTGGCCCCACCGCCAAAATCAGGCGCGCCGGCCGAGCCAGACGACGACGAGATCCCGTTTTAGTCTGCTTGCAGGGAAAGTGTAGCGGTGCTTGTGCTAAGCACCGAATCTAATAAACAGGCGCTCGCCGCGGCGAGCGCCTCTACAACATTGTAAATCATGAATTCCACCGAAGCTTGCATCGCGCTGAACATGTTGCCGACGGTTGGGCCGGTGCGGTTGCGGAAATTGCTGGAGGTTTTCAAAGATCCACCGCGCATACTGGACGCGAAGCGCAGCCAACTTCGCATGGTCGAAGGGATTGGAAATGAAGTCGCCGACCAAGTTTCAAATTGGGAATCGATTGTTGATCTTGCGGCGGAGCTAAAACGCGTCCGCGAATTTGGGGCGAGCGTTATCACACAGGAATCGCCTTCCTATCCAAAATCGCTGCGCGAAATTCACGCGCCGCCGATCGTTCTTTACGTTTGGGGCGAATTGGCGGAGCGCGATCATCACGCCATTGGGATAATCGGTGCGCGCCGCACCACGCATTACGGGACGGAGTCGGCGAAAAAGCTGGCCTACCAGCTTGCCTACGCGGGTTTGACGGTCATCAGCGGTCTGGCCCGCGGAATCGATACCGCCGCGCACCAGGGCGCATTGGCCGCGAAAGGGCGAACCATCGCCGTGATCGGATCCGGTTTGTCGAAGCTCTATCCGCCCGAGAATCGCGGCTTGGCCGAGAAGATTCGTGACGGAAACGGCGCAATCGTCTCGGAGTTTTCCATGGAAATCGAGCCGGACCGGCAAACTTTTCCGATGCGCAACCGGATCATCGCTGGTTGGAGCCATGGGATTCTTGTTATCGAAGCTGGGCTGAACAGCGGCGCGTTGATCACCGCGTCCCAGGCGCTCGAGCAAGGACGCTCTGTTTACGCCGTGCCCGGTCACATCAATGCGCCGAGCGCGATGGGATCGAACCGTCTTATTCAGCAAGGCGCGAAGCTCGTCATGGACGCGAGTGATGTTCTCGATGATCTGCAAATTCTTTTGCCGGAAACAAAGCCATCTCCGGAGGCCGCGGTGCGTCCCTTGCCGCCGCTTACGGAAGACGAGCGCCGCGTTTACGCAGCGATTGATTCGACCGAAACGCCTATCGATCAGATCGCAGCCAAATGCGATTTGCCAAGCGCGATCGTCTCTTCTACTCTCCTCCGCCTCGAATTAAAGCGGCTGGTTAAACAGTTGCCCGGGAAATACTTTGTAAAGTTGGGGTAAGGCTGACTTCGTTAGGCAGACTCGCAGGCGCGTAACGTGCTCCGACTTGCAAAACGTCCGCATCTGCGGTTCGATTGCACGCTTCATGTCTAAATCACTGATTCTTGCCGAAAAGCCCAGCGTAGCGAGCGACCTCGCTCGCGCCCTCGGCGGCTTTAAGAAGGTCGACGACTATTTCGAAAGCGAACGTCACGTCATCTCTTCCGCTCTTGGTCATCTCGTCGAACTGGCTTTGCCGAGCGAGCTGGACGTAAAGAGGGGAAAATGGAGTTTCGCCAATCTACCGATTATTCCGGACGAGTTTGAGCTCAGGCCGATCGAGAAAACAAAGGCGCGTTTCAACCTACTCAAGCGTCTTATGCAGCGTAAAGATGTCGATGCACTTATCAATGCCTGCGACGCCGGGCGCGAAGGCGAACTCATTTTTCGCTATCTCCTCAAACTCATTGGAGTGAAGAAACCGGTGCGCCGGCTCTGGTTGCAGTCGATGACGGCGGAATCGATCCGCGCGGCCTTCGAACATTTGCGCTCGGATGAGGAAATGATCCCGCTGGCCAAAGCGGCTGTCTGTCGATCGGAAAGCGATTGGCTTGTCGGAATCAACGGCACGCGGGCGATGACCGCATTCAACAATCGGACCGGCGGTTTTCAGCTCACGCCGGTCGGCCGTGTGCAAACGCCGACGCTTGCGATTCTGGCCGAGCGCGAAGACAAGATTCACCATTTCAAGCCGCGCACCTATTTTGAAGTCTTCGCCGATTTCCAAGTGAAAGCCGGCCAGTATCGTGGCCGCTGGTTTCGTGAAGATTTTACCAAAGACGGA
>Ga0066708_10000619_pt1 | contig 10488 bp, 12 predicted proteins | sample GraSoiAngelo_157_FD_66504 | JGI IMG/M metagenome (GOLD analysis project Ga0066708, IMG submission 66504) | Grasslands soil microbial communities from the Angelo Coastal Reserve, California, USA - 14_1009_16_20cm | ecosystem: Environmental > Terrestrial > Soil > Grasslands | place: USA...
TGGTGAAACTCGATCTGCTCGTGAATGGCGAGCCGGTCGACGCATTCTCAACCATCGTGCACAAGGACCGTGCGGAGGTGAGGGGACGTCAGCTGGCGGCGAAGTTAAAGGAAGTAATTCCACGTCAGCTCTACCAAGTCGCGATTCAGGCGGCAATCGGTGGAAAAATTATTGCGCGGGAAAGCGTTTCCGCCTTGCGAAAAAACGTGACCGCGAAATGCTACGGCGGCGATATCACGCGGAAGCGAAAGTTACTGGAGAAACAAAAAGAAGGAAAGAAACGCATGAAAAGCATCGGCCGCATCAACATTCCGCAGGAAGCATTTATCGAGGTTCTTAAAGCGCAATGAGCGCAATTGTCATGTCGAGCGAAGTCGAGACATCCCGCCGTTGTAACTGTTACGCTAATGCTGCGGGATTCCTCGGCTGCGCTCGGAATGACTGATTAGATCGACATGTTTACCCCGCGTTACGTCAAGCACAGCAAGCTGCTCTTGCGGCATGGCGAAAAGTATCTGCGCTACAAGGACGATCTGCTCAGTACATCGACGAGAGAAAAACTGACCGCGGCCCTGCAAAACCTGCGAGAGGCCCTGCGGAAACGCGATCACGCTCGAATTAAAAGCGGAGCGGAAGCGCTCGACGAAAAATTGCACGAACTGGCGCCGGTGACCTGGGAATCGCACTGGCGAGAAAATTGCGAAGTGATTCTGGTCGCGATCGTCGTGGCCATAGGGATTCGCTCGTATTTCTTACAGCCTTTCAAGATTCCGACTGGCTCGATGCAGCCGACCTTGAATGGAATCATCGGCCATGCCACCACGGCAGCGGCGCCAAATCTTCTGCGGCAGATCGGCGAGTTCATCGTCCTCGGGCGCAATTACATCAACGTCGTTTCGCGCGAGGATGATGAGGTCGTGCAGGTCGAGCAGAAAAAATTCTTCTTCTTTTTCACATTCTCCCGGCTCACTTGTGAGCATCAGCAATTTTTGGTCTACGCGCCGCCCGAAACGCTCGGCCATGATTTTAATGTTTTCCCCGGCCGGAGCTGTCGGCGTGGCGAAGTAGTCGCGCGCGGCTATGTGGACACAGGCGATCAGGTCTTCGTCGATAAAATCAGTTATAATTTCGTCAAACCCCATCGCGGCGACGTCTTTGTTTTTCGGACGAACCACATATTGGGAATTCGTGAAGATCCCGAAACAGGTGCGCCGTTTTATATAAAACGCCTGGCTGGTTTGCCTGGCGATACCCTGCAAATTCGGCCGCCATTTCTTTATATCGACGGAAAAGTCGCGGAGGGTTTTGGATTTAAACGTGTGATGGAGGCGAAGTCTTCCTATCGCGGCTATGCTTTGGGCGGCAATTATCTGGCGGAGCCAAATCGTACCTTTGTTGTGCCGGAACACGGTTATTTCGCCATGGGCGATAACAGCTACAACAGCTACGACAGCCGCTACTGGGGTCCGGTCCCGGAGGACAATCTGGTTGGGCGTGGCCTTTTTGTTTATTGGCCGTTTAGCCGGCATTGGGGTTTGATTCGTTAGGCTGTCACCTCATGCTTTCGAGTTTGCCGCGCGTATATCCGCTGCTCGGGTTTTGCGGCGGGTATGTGATTGTAATGCTTTTCAATCCGGTGGGGCAGGCGCTGCGCGATGGCTTCCGCTGCATCGTTCGCTTCAAGCGCATTTGGCTCATCTTTGTTCTTCTCGGTTTTACCTATTGCGTTTTCCAATTTGCCACTTTCACTCCCATTCAGAGCTCGGCAGATCTCGATCTAAATCAGGTTACGTCGATGCTGAGCTGGCGTTGGCCGAGATTTGCAGAGATATGGAGGGAAACACCGCTGCCGGCGCTCGAGGGTGTCGCGGGAATTTTCGATAATGCTACGACTACATACCCGCTTTCGGTGGTCGCGGCGGTGCTCATGGTCCTCAACTGGCGCGGACTGCACGGCGCGTTATTGCGCGCCCTGCGGAAGCGATATCGCTTGGGGAGTTATTTCATTTATCTAATCCTGCTCCTCAGCGCGCTGGCCTCGCTTCTTAAGCCCGTTGTTTTCTGGCGGCTGCCGGAGTGGGGCGGCATGGTTCCAGCCGCAGGTTTGTTGCAGATCTCGGCGACGGTGGATACGGTCGCGTTCATCTTCGAATATTTGTTCGGAGTTTATATTCAGATTTATTTGATAACAGTCTGCCTTACCTGGATTCGCGGGGTGAGTTTTGAGGAAGACGCGCTCTTCCGCTTTGCCATGCGCCGTTTCAGTTATGTGCTGAAGTGGGCGGGGATAGTTGTGTTGTTGAGCACCTTGATCGTGCGGATGCCGCTGCTATTAGCCTACTTTATGGATATTCCTCACGTGCTCGATTATCTGCCGCTCGAGCGCGTTGTCATGAGTGGTTTCATTATTGCGTTCTGCTCCGTCCAGATCTCGCTTGCTCTACATAACGAAACTTTGGCTGCCGCGATCCGCTCCCATCGTCAATTCATCCGCGAGAACGCTGGTCGCTTCGGCTGGTTTTTTCTCATCTGCGGGATCCACTTCTTTTTCCTTATTGCCTCCGACGCCATTGTGCGTGGCGCGATTGGTGATCGGTTAGTCGCGCTTTTTTCCTGGAAATGCATTTTTGTCTTTCTGCGCGGACTCATCATCGGCTGGCTATTGGCTTCATGGGTCTGTCTGTTTCGTCAAAGCGAAACCGGTCGCCTTAAGCAGGAGACTTGGATTCGCTATTAGCCCGACCGCGATGGCGTGAATGTGAATGCAGCAACGATCACCCGCCAGAGCAACTCGAACCTCGCCCTCGCATTTATTTCCTTGGGCCGTGAACGTCGGCGCGACATCACAATCTTTTACGCGTTTTGCCGCGTGATCGACGACATCGTCGATTCTTCGGAGCTCAACGTCGCCGCCAAACGGCTGCAGCTCGCGGAATGGCGCAATGTGCTCCGCGCCGTGGCACCCGGCGAACCGGCGCTTGCCCCTGACATGCGCGCTTTGATCGACAAGTACTCGCTCTCGCCCGGTATGATCGAGGAAATCATTGCCGGTGTAGAAATGGACTTGAGCATCTCGCGATATGCGACTTTCGATGAGCTCCGCCTCTATTGTTATCGGGTGGCAAGTGTTGTTGGTCTCGTCAGCATCGAGATTTTCGGATATCGCAATCCGGCCTGCAAAGAATATGCGATCCAGCTCGGGCTCGCTCTCCAGACAACGAACATCATTCGCGATGTCGGGAAAGATTTGCGCGGGGGCCGGATTTATTTGGCTCAGGAAGACCTGATTCGTTTCGGTTATTCCGAAGCGGCGTTGCAAGATCGACAATATAACGAGCGCTTTGTTCGCCTGATGAAATTTGAGGCCGCTCGCTCGCGTGACTTTTTCGCGCAAGCCGCCCGCCTGCTTCCGCCGGAAGATCGACGCTCGATGGTTGCGGCGGAGATCATGTCTTCAGTCTATCGTGGCCTTCTCCGCCGAATGGAATCTGATAACTTTCGCGTTTTCGAAAAAGACTATCGGCTCAACAAACTGGAGAAAGCCGGCCGGATCGTCGCGCAATTATTGAAAAACTTTTGAACATGCATGCTTGCGCATCCGTCTGACAGAGCAATTGCGAAATTTATTTTGAATTTATCGCTACGGTCGCACCCTGAAAGGGTTAAAGAATTCTGAGGGAGAAAATTATGAGGAAAAATCATTTAAGAATCGTTTCGGCGTGCGCTCTTTTGCCGCTGGCTCTGAGTTCATGCGACACACCCACCGGGCAAGGCGCGGGTTATGGGGCGGCGACCGGGGCAATCATAGGCGGCGCCGCTACGGGTAGAGTGCGGGGCGCGGCCGTGGGCGCAGCGATCGGTGCGGCCAGCGGCGCATTAATCGGAGCGGCCATCGAAGAGGATCAAGCCGCGCGCTATGGTCCACCGCCGCCAGGCGGTTTCCCGTTCGCTCGTTTTAGCGGCACGCCCGGACTGTTTTATAGTCCGTACACGAATCGCATCTACGATCTTCGCGGCGTTCCGCCGGGTGGATTAACGCGCGACATCGACACAGGCCAGCTTTTCCGCAAGCCGTAGGGAAGTGCCCGGCATACCATCCCCGGGGACCTCGCATTTTGCAGGTTCAACGCGTTTGGGCTTGCAGCGCGTCCACCAGCTTTTGCGCCTCGTCGGTCATCTTCAGTAATTCTGGCCACGAGCGGTGATAGTTCTCGCCCGCTAATTTGCGCGTGGCGTCAAAGCCCATGTGCGATCCGATGTTCTGCTCGCTTGGGGCATGATCAAGTGAATCGCTCGGATTTTTGATGAACGTTGTGTCGCGCGCCGGATCGGTGTTGGCGCACAAACGAAAGAGCACTTCGCTCGTGTTGTGCACGTCGCAATCTTCATCAACTACGACGATGTATTTGCTGAACATCATCTGTCCCATTCCCCACAGACCGTGCATAATCTTGAACGCCTGATACGGATACTGCTTTCGAATGCTTACGAAGACCAGATTGTGAAACACACCTTCCGGCGGCAGCGTCATGTCCACGATTTCGGGAAAATTCATTTTGAAGACCGGCAAAAAAATCCGGACGCTCGCATCGCCCAGGTAATAATCTTCCATCGGCGGAACTCCCACAATCGTCGTGGGATAAACGGCGTCGCACCGATGGGTGATGGCGGTCAGATGGAAAACCGGATAATCCTCCACCGCAGTGTAAAAACCGGTGTGATCGCCAAACGGGCCTTCCGGGCGCATTTCCTCCGGCTGCACATATCCTTCCAGGACAAAATCGACATCCGCCGGGACATCGACATCGATTGTCTTGCAGCGCACCAGCTCGATTGATCTTTTTCGGAGAAAGCCCGCGAAGAGAATTTCATCCAGGCCATCAGGCAATGGCGCGGTCGCAGCAAAAGTGTAAACCGGATCGCCTCCCAGCGTCACCGCCACCGGCATCCGTTCGCCGCGCTCGTAATATCGCTTCCCATGGCGCGCGCCGACTTTGTGAATCTGCCAGTGCATTCCGGTCGTGCGCTTGTCGTAGATTTGCATCCGATAAACGCCGACGTTGCGCGCGCCTGTCTCGGGATCGCGCGTGTGTACATTCGGCAAGGTAATGAAACGGCCGCCGTCTTTCGGCCAGCACTTCAAGATGGGCAGATCAGCCAGCGAAAATTGATTGTCAATCTTATGCACGATCTCCTGGCAGGCAGCTTCCTTCACCTGTTTCGGTCGCGCGTGCAGCAGGTGAATTCCCTGTTTGAGTAAGGCGAAACCTTCGCGCAGATCGGTCGGTGGCTTTGCTTTCAGGAGAAGCTGAATTTCCTGCGCAATTTCATCCACGCTCTCGCGTCCCAGGGCCATGGCAATTCGCGCGCGCGATCCCATCGTATTGATGGCAACGGGAAATTCCGATTTTGTCCCATCCACGATCGGCTGCTCGAACAAAAGCGCCTTGCCCCCGCCGGGCGATTTCATTTCCCGGTTGGCCCATTCCGCGATGAGTAAATCGGTATCGACCGGAAGGGCGATGCGTTTCAACTCGCCTGCTTGCTCGAGCGCCTCAATGAATTTTCCGAAGGAGCGGTAAGCCATTTACGAAGCGCCGCTGCACGCTCGAGGCGTGGGCCAGGTTCTAATCAGCGGTAAGGCGCGAGGATTTGAAAGGACATCACGCGGCCATTGGCGAACGTGACCGTCTTGTATGGAACCGGAATGCTCGGCGGAATGTAGGAATAATAAAATGGATCGTAAAACGGATCACCGAAGAAGACAAAGCTGCGATGATGATGCGTCCGGAACACAGAGACACTTCCAAAACCATAACCATAACCGTACGGACGATACGGATATCCGTAGCCGTAAGGAGCCGTGGTGTAGGTTATATATACCCATGTTTCTGTCGCCCGGCCACGCATATTGCCTACCGCTTTTTGCTCCGGCGAACCCCACGCCAGCCAAACCGCGTTTTCCGACATCCCGGGCCGAATCTGTCCCTGGCTCACCAGCGCTTGATCTCTTGGCGAAAGAGTTTGGTAAATTTCCGGATGATTCGAGATCCGCGTCTCAGTCGTGGAGCAACTGGTCAGGATAATAGCGCTGGCGGAAAGACCGAGCGTCAGTGCCCTGAAAAGAAATTGACGCTTCATGAGAAAAATCATACAGCCACAGATTTATGAGTCAATCCTGTCACTTTCTTGATTCAACCCCACCTTGCCGGTAACGTTGCGCTCGAATGCAAGATCGATATGGCCATCGCATCTCCTACCTGCGCGTCTCCATCACCGACCGTTGTAACGAGCGTTGCACCTATTGCATGCCACAGGAACTCCAGGAGTGGCTGCCGCGTGAAGAGATCCTGACTTACGAGGAAACCTCGCGCCTCATTGGCATCGCCGCGGAACTGGGCGTGTCGAAAATAAGAATCACCGGCGGCGAACCGCTCACCCGCCGCGGCGTTGTCGATTTCATCGGCCAAGTCTCGAAGATCTCCGGCCTTCGCGACATTGGCCTTTCGACCAACGGGACATTGCTCGCGCGTGAAGCGAGTCCGGACGTAACAATGGCGGCAGCATTGCGAGATGCCGGCGTGCATTCGGTCAACATCTCGCTCGATACATTGGATCGAAATGTTTATTCCCAAATCACCGGTCGCGACATGCATCTGCAAGCGCTCAGTGGAATCGACTCCGCCATCGGCGCCGGTTTCGACCAAATCAAACTGAACGCCGTCTTGATGCGCGGCCGAAACGAAGATCAGTTAATTCCGCTCATTCAGTTTGCCGCAGCCCGCAATTTGATCCTGCGTTTCATCGAAATGATGCCGGTGAGCACGAACGAAGTGCTCGATGAAAACAATTTCATTTCGGTCCTGGAAGCCAAGCGCGCGATTGAATCGCATTTTGGTGTTTTGGTTCCCGAGCCCGGGTTCCGCACCAACGGTCCCGCGACCTATTATCAAATCCCCGGTCGCCAACAGCGCATCGGTTTTATCGGTGCGATGACGAACCTTCACTTTTGCGAAAGCTGCAACAAGCTGCGTCTCACCTGCGATGGCAAATTGCGTCCGTGTCTTGGGAGTTATCTTGAATTCGACATTATGGAACCTCTGCGCGCGGGCGCGAGCCACGACGAGCTTAAACAGTTCTTTCTCGATGTGGTCGATCGAAAACCCGAACAACACGACTTTCGCAATAATTACAAGCCAAACCGCAAAATGGTCGCGATCGGTGGCTGAGACATGCGACGCCTGACCCACATCGCCGCCGATGGCAGCGCGCGGATGGTTGACGTTTCAGCCAAGCCGCAGAGCGCACGCACCGCAATCGCGGCCGGGAAAATTAGACTGCGTCGCGAGACGCTCGAGCTAATTTCTCAAAACAAAATCGTGAAGGGCAATGTGTTCGCGATCGCGCGCATCGCTGGCATTCAGGCTGCAAAGCAAACTGCGCAGCTCATCCCTCTGTGTCACACCCTGCCGCTGGGTGAAGTCAAGATCGACATCGTTACCTCGAATAATGGTGCCGAGGTTAAATGCACCGCCCGCACGCTGGCGCAGACCGGCGTCGAGATGGAAGCGCTGACAGGAGTGTCCGTCGCGTTGCTCACAGTTTATGACATGTGCAAAGCAGTCGACAACGAAATGGAAATTTTGAGCATCCGGTTGGTTACTAAAACTAAGCGCGCTGTAGCGGCGGTCTCTAACCGCCGGAGCCAAAACAAACGACGCTCATAGAGCGCCGCTACAGAACGATGCAAATAACGGTCGGCATCATCACCGTCTCGGATCGCGCCAGCGCAGGAGAATATGTCGATCTTGGCGGGCCGGCGCTAAAGGAAGTTGCTCAGAAGGCAGGCTGGCAGGTATTTTGCGAAGCGATTCTTCCAGACGAGGCTACACGCATTCAAGAAACGATTCGTTCGTTTTCTCAGCAAGGCTGCGGATTAATTCTCGCGACTGGCGGAACGGGAATCGGTCCACGCGACGTCACCCCGGAAGCGATCCGCGCCATTATGCGCGTGGAGTTGCCCGGCTTCGGCGAAGTGATGCGCGCCCAATCAATGAAGATCACGCCCAACGCGATTCTGTCGCGCAGCCTGGCCGCGATTGTCGATCTTTCACTCGTGATTGCGCTGCCGGGAAAACCCAGTGGCGCGGTAGAGTGTCTTGGCTTCGTCGAGAGCGCGATTCCGCACGCGGTCGCGCTTGCCCAGCGTACGCCAACTTCGTGCTGAATGCTGTAGCGGCGGTCTATGACCGCCGTTTGTTTAACGTTCGGCGCCCATAGAGCGCCGCTACAGTGTCACGAGAGTAATCTCGGGCTGGCTCGTACGTCGGCGGACAGGACGCCGATGCAACTTTCTTTACTCCGGCCAAATCAGGAGACGCATGAACACGCTCCCTTTTTCTGTGAGGTGCGCCGTTGCTCCGCGTCCAGCGATTCGTTCCTGGGTGAGGTAGGAATAATCAATCGGGCTTTTTTTGATGTAGGTCAGTTCCGGCTCCGTCACGGTTCTGGCGCTGGGTTCGATTTTGAGGGGCAAACCGGTGCGAGCGAATGAAACCTCCCACGACGCCGGATCGACCTCCTCATTTGCGCGTACCATCCAGGGATAAAGTTTGGGCAATTCGAAATTCGGCGATTTCGGCAAGGTCACTTTATAAAACGTCTCTTCTTCGGAGATGAATTCGGGAATTGTTAGGGACGGTTTCTGGCGCAGCGCCTGATAGAAACGCGCGATATCCAGTCCGGCAAGATTGAGACCGTTATAAATGCCGTGACGGTTTGGATCTTTTTTATAAAAGGTGTCGTGCCACGACTCGAATTGGTGACTGAGGATGAAGTTCAATTCCAAATGCAAATGCGCCCGCGCCTGGTTTAATCCCTGCCCGGTGTAACCCATCACCGCAATCGCTTCGCCGCGATGGACGGTTTGACCGGGTCGAACTGCGATTGAGTTCAGATGCCCGTATAAGCTGTAATAGCTCGAGCCGTCCCAGTGATGTTCGATGACAATGTATTTGCCATAGTTCGAAGATCCCGGAACGAGATTGGTGTGCACGACCTTGCCGTCGGCAATGGCGCGCACTTCATCAAGCGGTTCGCCGTGTGTGTCACGCCGAAGCGGCCGAATATCGATCCCTTCGTGGAATCGTGTATAAACAATTCCCGCTGCGGTCTCGACCGGGTCGCGGACGAAACCGTATTGGCCGCCTTCCCATGGCGTCGATTTCATTCCTTTGTAATCGCGCTCGACGTATTGGTAGAACGCGGGTCCAGCGCCCGAGAAAAGAGCGTCGTTATTGGTCGGAAGGACAAGATCGACAAGTTGGGTTTGCGCTTGCATCGACAAATTGAACGCGACAAGCGCGGCAAGAGCCGCGGCGGGGGATCGCATCGCCATTATCGCTTATGTTCGCCGAGCAAATGCCAATCTTTCTTCATCGATTCGATGTCGGCCGCGGTCAGTCCCGAAGCGATGTAGATTTTTCCGTCGGCCACGCGCTTGTCGATTTGCAGCTCGGTGATCGCCCGGCCATTGACGAAGACAAAAAGCAAACCACCGCGGTGCTCGATGCTCAAGGCGTCAAGCGTGATGCGCCCGTGGTCGTCGAGTTGAAAAAGCGCGCCGTAGTTTCCGGCGCCGGCCGGATACGGCTGGAACGCGACGACATCGCGTTCGGAGATCCGCGCCACCTTTTCAATGGCGATATCTTTGCCCGAGAATTGGGCCCGCACCGAAGTTGCAAAAACCGCTGTGTCGCGCGGGTTCGCTTCCGCGTGCAGGCGCAACATGCAATGTCGACTTTTGGCTTCCGCCACCTGCAGCAAAATAACCAAGGCCAGCGCCGTTACGCAGGGACTCTTCATGGCCGATTGATAAAGGGTTTGACAGGATTTGCAACGTTTGCTGTTTAAACCCGCTCATGAGACACAGCGCCGCCGGCCTTGCTTTGTTCCTCGCGGTTGCGGCGCAGACTTTTGGCCAGGATACCACTCCTGCCCCGGCCGCGAAAAAACGAGGCTGGTTCGGCCGGATTCTTCATCCATTTTCTTCGACCCATCTTACGCAATACCAAAATGCAAAGCTGAATGGTCTCACTCTCGACTTGCTGGTCGCGCCACAGACCGTGAAATTGTCCGAGGTCCGCCAGCTTGCGATCAAATTGACATTGACCAACCAATCCAAACATCCCATCCCACTCGATTTCCCGACCGACCAGCGAATCGAGATTTATTTGAAGAATTCGGCCGATGCGATCCTGACCAAGTGGTCCGAGAATCACGCCATTAACGAAAATCCAGGAACGGTCCTGATCAATCCGCAGGAGCACGTCGAATACAACGAGACGATCGCGACGCGCGATCTCACTCCGAACAAAGTTTTTGTCGCCGAGGTCTTCTTTCCCAAATATCCGGAACTGCGCATCCGCCAAAAATTTCTGACCGCGCCGTGAAGACGACTTGGATCGGCCGCTCCGCCGGGCGATGCTA
>Ga0066708_10000621_pt1 | contig 10478 bp, 10 predicted proteins | sample GraSoiAngelo_157_FD_66504 | JGI IMG/M metagenome (GOLD analysis project Ga0066708, IMG submission 66504) | Grasslands soil microbial communities from the Angelo Coastal Reserve, California, USA - 14_1009_16_20cm | ecosystem: Environmental > Terrestrial > Soil > Grasslands | place: USA...
CCAAGCGTCTCGAAGGATTGAGGCCGAGAAATCAGCACCGAGGCCACATGGTTCGAGACGGCGCATTCGCGCCTCCTCACCATGAGGGTTTGATGACGCAGTAAGATTAGTAGCACCGCATGATATTTATGGTTTGCTCTTCGCCATTGCGCCTAGGAACCGTTACGGCCTCCGAGGGGCAGCTCGACACATAGGGTCGATCAGAAGGTGTGACGATCGGCGGATATCGATGTGCCCAATCCCAGGGAACGCCATAGGTGTCATGGATATCGCCCGATGCTGGTTGCGTACCGTCACCTAAGGGTTCGCCATTCGATGGCCCGTAGGAATAGTCCTCCACTCCCGGCCAGAAGGTCCCGAAATTGTTTCTCCCGTGATGCCGAAGCGATCGGGCGAGCGGCCGATGGGAAATCGAATGCGTCGAAGCAAACGCGCCATGAACCGCGGCTCCGGACCGCGCGAATGTCTCGTTCGCGGCCAGCATCAGCGCGGCTGCGCTAAGAGACGCGATAAACGTCCCATACATTCTATACGTCATGGCACGTACCCATTCGTTGGTTGCCGAGCAGCCCTCCAACGAACGCTAAGCCGGGCCTTTCGTGCCCGCAAACGCATGATTAATTATTGGTTAAGGCTTAATATTAATCGCGAGGCATTCTTCAGACGCCATTTGGTAGGGCGGGCAAAGCGCGCTGGCGCGTACCCACCTTCTTTTGTTGGACGATATTGGTGGGCACGCAAGCGCTTTGCCCACCCCATTGCCGCCGCGCCTACACGATCCCCGCCGCGACCTGGCCGCGCAGCCGTTCCAGGCTGTGCAAGGTGTTGGCGCATGCTTGCGCGACCTCGATGCCTTTGGTCGCAAAGTGCTTGCGGAAGAACTCGAAATGCGCCGCGGTCTCGTGGAATTGCTGCGGCGTCAGCACCGCCGAGAATACCGGCACTTCGGTGCGCAACTGCACGTCCATCAGCGCCTTGATTACGGTGTCGGCGACGAATTCATGGCGGTAGATGCCGCCATCGACCACGAGCCCGGCTGCTACGATCGCGGTATAGCGACGTGTCTTGGCCAACAGTTGCGCATGCAGCGGGATCTCGAATGAGCCCGGCACCTCGAACAGGTCGACGCGCGCGCGCTCGATGCCGCGCGCCTCGATCTCGTCCAGGAAGGCGATGCGGGCTTCGTCGACCACCTCGCGGTGCCAGGATGACTGCACGAAGGCGACACGCTGCGGCTTTGCAAACCGCGGATGGGTGGGCGGCGGTGGAGCGTCGGGGGTTTCGGGAGTTTTTGGTTCGGGTTCTTTTAGTTCGGTTTCTTGCAACATCTGATTCATGGCTTTCCTCTTTCAGGACCAGAATCAGGGCACACGGAACGAGACGCCACGCGCAAAACGCGCGGGGAGCATCGCAACCGTTCTCTTTCATCCGGACTTTAACCGTCGGCCTCGGATTCACACCGAATCTGCTGACCCTTCTTCCCTGGGCTCATTCCTTGGGCTCAAACCCAAGAATGGGAAGAAGGCGCTCGCGGGCTTGGGCGACCTCACCCTTACCGCCGGTGGGGAATTTCGCCCCGCCCTGAGAACATCAGCTGCCCGGACGGGCAACCTGAAGGGAATTATGACGAACGGTCGCGGGACCAGCAAGCGCCTTTGCCATGGGAAATCGGCATGTCGCCATGCCGCCAGCGGGTTTCCGGGCCCTTTTTCGCGGAGGAACCTGGACCAAAACAATTAACGATTTGGTAACGATTTGGGCGGGGACGAATCCGATTCCGATTTGTTCTCAAATTAACAACTATGACGGCGATGAGTTGTGGACGAGCGGTCCTTTCGTTGTGGACGGACTCGGCGTCCAGTTGCGCGGATTCCGCAAATCACATCACTTGATCCCGGCAAGCCCGGACCGCTCCAACGGGATTGCAGCCGGCAGCCACGCGCGGGACACGCGCGCGCCGGGCGGCTCCCGTGTGTATCAACAAAGTGCAAAGGTAGAGGTCGAGACGGCATGTCCCTGCTCGAAGGCATTATCGATTCCCGGAACAATCCGCTCGCGGTGGTCGAAGACATCGCCGCCAACAACAACTGGGCGTTCGAACGCTCCGGCGACGACGAAGTCACGATCGTCTCCAAGGGCCAATGGACCGACTACCAGCTCTCCTTCACCTGGATGGGCGAGATCGAGGCGCTGCATCTGGCCTGCGCCTTCGACATGAAGATTCCCGCAGGCCGGCGGGGCGAAGTGCAGCGGCTGATCGCCGCGATCAACGAGCAATTGTGGATCGGGCATTTCGATATCTGGACCCACACTGGCATGATCATGCACCGCCAGGCCCTGGTGCTGCCGGGCGGCATCACCGCCTCGACTGCGCAATGCGAGAGCATGCTGGGTGGCGCCATCCACGCCTGCGAACGCTATTACCCGGCGCTGCAGTTCGTGGTGTGGGCTGGCAAATCGACCGCCGAGGCCATGAGTGCGGCGATGTTCGATACCGAGGGCGAGGCTTAGCCCTGTCCCCGCCGCGAGCCGCTTGAGAGAACGATGCATCTCTCCGCGTCATGCCCGGGCATAGCCGTCCGAAGGACGGCGTCGCTTCCGCTCGCCTATGCCCGGGCATCCACGTCTGTGCTTCCGGCGAACAAGTAAGGCGTGGATGGCCGGGACAAGCCCGGCCATGACGAGCTATATGTTGTAGCGGTAGCCCATCAGGATATCGCAATGAACGACGCTCAAGCACTCACCCAAATCAGCGCCAGCATCGTCCTCGCCGGCGCAGGGAAGATGGGCGGCGCGATGCTGAGCGGCTGGCTCGCGCAGGGGCTGGATGCCCGGCGCATCGTGGTAATCGAACCCGCGCCCTCGCCCGAGATCAGCGCGCTCGCGAAACAAGGCGTTCGGCTCAATCCGTCGGCCAAGGACGCCGGTGCCATCGCAGCACTTGTGATCGCGGTCAAACCGCAATCGTTCCGCGAGGCCGGCGCCAGCCTGAAGCCATTCACGGCCTCATCGACGCTGGTGGTCTCGATCATGGCCGGCACCACCATCGCTTCGCTGGAGGAGGTCTGCGGCGGCGGCAACGTGGTGCGCGCCATGCCCAACACGCCGGCTTCGATCGGCCGCGGCATCACGGTTGCGGTGGCGGCAAAAAAGGTCAGCGCCGCGCAGCGTGCGACTGCCGACGCGCTGTTGCGCGCCATCGGATCGGTGGAATGGGTCGAGGATGAAGGCCTGATGGACGCGGTGACCGCCGTGTCCGGCTCCGGCCCGGCTTACGTCTTCCTGCTCGCCGAGGAATTGGCGCGCGCCGGTATCGCGGCCGGCCTGCCGGTCGAGCTTGCGACCAAAGTGGCGCGTGAGACGGTCGCAGGCTCCGGCGAGCTCTTGCATCGCTCGGACCTTGCGTCGGCGACGCTGCGGCAGAACGTGACTTCGCCGGGCGGCACCACGGCGGCGGCGCTGGAAGTGTTGATGGGCGCGGACGGCCTGCAGCAGTTGATGACGCGCGCGGTCGCGGCGGCGACGCGGCGTTCGAAAGAATTGGCGAAGTAGATTGCTCCGACCTCATCCTGAGGAGCCGCGCTTTTGCGCGGCGTCTCGAAGGATGGGCCATCGCGCACCGCCATGCTTCGAGACGCGGCCAAGGCCGCTCCTCAGGATGAGGCCGGAACTATTCAGCTACTTCGCCGCAAACCGCTTGTTGAACGTCGCGAGATTGACGAGGCCGCGGGCGTGGCGGCCTTCGCCGATCTTGCGGTCGTCGTCGAAGGCTTCGACCTCGAATCGGATCACGCGGCGTTCGACCGCGATCACCTTTGCCGTGGTGCGAATGGTCGCGCCGACCGGCGATGCCGCGAGATGGCGGATATCGACCTCGGTGCCGACCGTGATCCAGCCTGGCGCGAGATGAGGATTGATGGCGTCGCCCGAGGTCATCTCCATTTCCAGGATCATCATCGGGGTCGCAAACACCATCGGCATGCCCGCCAGCAAATGCCCGACCGTGCGCTCCGGCGGCACCACAAGGGTGCGCTCGGCACTCATGCCGATCCTGATATGATCGCGTGCGTCCATGGGATGGTCACGTCATTCCGGGACACGCGCCTTCGCGTGGACCCGGAATCCAGAGATTATGGGCGCGAGATTCCGGGGCAGCCCGGTGGGCTGAACCCGGAATGACGGTGAGCCGTCACTTCTTCGCGAAGCGCTCCACAAACGTCTTGCCGCCCTTCATCTTGTGGGTGAGCGGGGCTTCGTTGATCTGAATCACGACGGCTTCGGCGTCGACGCCGAGATTCTTGACCAGCGCCTGCGTGATGTCGCGCATCATGCCGGCCTTCTGTTCTTCGGTGCGTCCGGAGGCCATGTTCACGGTAATTTCGGGCATTTTGGTCTCTCCCTGTTGTTTCCGTCATGGCCGTTTCGGCCATCCACGATCTCTTCTATCAAACAAGACGTGGATGCCCGGCACAAGGCCTGTGCTCGGGCCGGCGAAGCCGGACCCGGATGCCGGTATGACGCCTGAAATGAATAGCTATCCCCACCTCACCTCATGCCGCGCGAGCACCTCGCGCACCTTGGCGACGATCTCGTCTTCCCTGCACGAAAATTGCGCAGGCCGGGTCTCGCGCCATTCCTGGTTGGAGGCGATCGCGGCCGCCGCCTTGGCGCCTTCGACCAAATCCTTGATCTGAATTTCGCCGCGCGCTTTTTCGTCCGACCCCTGAATGATCACGCAAGGCGAATTGCGACGGTCGGCGTATTTGAGCTGGTTGCCCATGTTCTTGGGATTGCCGAGATAGAGCTCGGCGCGGATGTTGGCGTTGCGAAGTTGCGCGACCATCTTCTGGTAATCGGCGATGCGGTCGCGATCGAACACAGTGACTACGACCGGGCCGAAGTCGGGGCGCGTGTCGAGCTTGCCGAGCATCGTCAGCGCCGCCTGCAATCTTGACACGCCGATCGAGAAGCCTGTGGCCGGAACCGGTTCGCCGCGGAAACGCGACACGAGGCCGTCGTAACGCCCGCCGCCGCCGACCGAGCCGAAGCGCACCGGGCGGCCTTTTTCGTCCTTGGTTTCGAGGAGGAGTTCAACCTCGTAGACCGGGCCGGTGTAATATTCGAGGCCGCGGACAACGGAGGGATCGATGCGGATCCGATCACCATAATCCGAAGCTGCAACGAGTTGAGAAATCGCCGTAAGTTCGTTGATGCCTTCATTGCCAATCTCGGAATTGGCACCAAGCATAAGTTTTGTAACGATTTCCGCGTTGGTACCTGTCATCGGGCGGGTAGAGGCAAGTACACGACTTATTCCATCGTCTTCTAAGCCGGCACCTTTTGTGAAGTCGCCGCTTTCGTCCTTGCGGCCACCACCAAGTAGTGCACGGACTCCCTCTTCACCTAGTCGATCAAATTTATCGATAGCCCTCAGTACCGTGAGACGTTGTCCCGCCTTGTCCTCTCCGCCAATGCCGACACTCTCCATCACCCCATCGAGCACCTTGCGGTTATTCACCTTCACCACATAAGAGCCGCGCGGAATGCCGAGGGCTTCCATCGTATCGGCTGCCATCATGCACATCTCCGCATCGGCGGCTGGCGAGGCCGAGCCGACCGTATCGGCGTCGAACTGCATGAACTGGCGGAAGCGGCCGGGGCCCGGCTTCTCGTTGCGGTAGACGTAGCCGGCGCGATAGCTGCGATAGGGTTTGGGCAGCGAATCAAAATTTTCCGCGACGTAGCGCGCCAGCGGCGCGGTGAGATCATAGCGCAGCGAAATCCATTGCTCGTCATCATCCTGGAACGAGAACACGCCCTCGTTCGGCCGGTCCTGGTCGGGCAAAAATTTTCCGAGCGCATCGGTATATTCCATCGCCGGGGTTTCCACCGGCTCGAAGCCATAGCGCTCGAACACCTCGCGGATTTCCTCGACCATCTGCCGCGTCGCTGCGATCGCGGCCGGGCCACGGTCTTCCAGCCCGCGCGGCAGGCGGGCTTTGAGTTTTTGCGGCTTTTTGGGTTTCTCGGCCATGGGCGGCGTTGGTATCAGCGCATGCCCTGTGCGGCAAGCGCGGCTCTTTCTTCACCTCGCCCCGCCTCTTTGCGGGGAGAGGTCGCCGGGCGAAGCGCAGCGAAGTCGGGCGGGTGAGGGGCATGGCTCGGTGCCTGTCGCGAGTTCAGTGTTCGCGGACAGAAGAGCCCCTCACCCCAGCCCTCTCCCCGCGAAGTGCGGGGCGAGGGAAGCGGAGAGAGCTCGTTTCGCCTTACGCCGCGGCCTGCTTGCCTTTGGGCTGCACCTCGGCGGTGTAATCCTTCATCAACGCTTCCGAGATCGCGCCGGGCGTGAACTTCCACTTTGCGATCTCCGACACCGGCGTCACTTCGGCGGCGGTGCCGGTGATGAAGCATTCGGAGAAGCCGTCGAGTTCCTCCGGCATGATGCGGCGCTCGATCACCTCGATGCCGCGGCGCTTGGCGAGATCGATCACGGTGGCGCGGGTGATGCCGGCGAGGAAGCAATCGGCGGTCGGGGTGTGCAGCTTGCCGTCCTTGATGAAGAAGATGTTGGCGCCGGTGCATTCGGCGACCCGGCCCTGCCAATCCAGCATCATGGCGTCGGAATAGCCCTCGCGCTCGGCCTTGTGCTTGGAGATGGTGCAGATCATGTAGAGGCCGGCCGCTTTTGCCAGCGCCGGGATCGTCGCCGGATCCGGCCGCTTGTAGTCGGCAAGGCTCAGCCGGATGCCCTTGAGCTTCTCGGCCGGGTCGAAATAGCTCGGCCACTCCCAGGCCGCCACCGCCAGATGGATGGTGTTGGTCTGCGCCGAGACGCCCATCATCTCCGAGCCGCGCCAGGCCACCGGGCGCACATAGGCATCGGGCAGATTGTTCTTGTCGACGACGAGCTGCTTGGCGGCATCGATCTCGGCAACCGAATAAGGAATCTCGAAATCGAGGATATTGGCGGAATTCTTCAGCCGCTCTGAATGCTCCTTGCTCTTGAATACCTTGCCGCCATAGGCGCGCTCGCCCTCGAATACGCAGCTCGCGTAATGCAACCCGTGGGTCAGCACATGGACGTTGGCATCCTTCCACGGCACCAACTTGCCGTCGTACCAGATGACGCCGTCGATCTTATCGAATGAAACTCCCATGGGCCTTCTCCCGGATTGGCGCGGAACAGGCGCCGTTACTATGCTTGGCACCGGCCCCCTGCCAGCCTCTTGAAGGCTGGCCTCCCTGCCAGCATGTCGCGTGACGACATGCTTTTGCGGAATGCGGAAGTCCAGTATGTTTGCCGATATGCCGCTCGACAATCGCACGGTAGACAATTTGCAACGTCGCCGTCTCGTTTGGCTTCCTCAAGCCGTTTTGAAACGCCGTCGCGGCCAAAACGATCTAATATTTCGTAACGGCTGGTTGTTTTGTAACATTGAACTCAAGATATGTCAACATGCCTGACGTAAATTTCTCGAATCCCGCATCGAACCCCGATTCGCGGGCTGCCGAGGCGCGTGCCGCGGCCGCCCGGGATGGCGATCTGCGCTGGGATATCATCGAATTGCTGTTCTTTGCGTACCGCGACTTCGTCGGCGACGCCGACCACGAGCTCGAAGCATTCGGATTCGGCCGTGCGCATCACCGGGTGCTGCACTTCGTCTACCGTTATCCCGGGCTCAAGGTCGCCGACCTGCTCGACGTGCTGCGCATTACGAAGCAGTCGCTGGGCCGCGTGCTCAAGCAGTTGCTCGACGAAGGCTATATCGTGCAGAAGACCGGCAACAACGACCGTCGGCAGCGCCTGCTTTTTGCCACCGCCAAGGGCGAGGCGCTGGTCGGCAGGCTGGCCGGCCTGCAAACGACCAGGATCAACCGCGCGCTCGCCGACCTCGCGCCCGACGACGCCGAGACGGTCAGGCGCTTCCTGCGCGCGATGATCGATCGCGACGATCCCGACAAGGTGCTGGAGACGATCTTCAAAACCGGCCCTGCAACCAAAAAGGATTAATCGTGCCCCAGGCCGCAACAATCGCGCGTACGCCGCAGCAACCGGCCGACGATGCCCCGCATCTGCTCTTGGTCGACGACGACCGCCGCATTCGCGATCTGTTGTCGCGCTTTCTCTCCGCCGAGGGTTACCGCGTCACCACCGCGATGAGCGCCAGCGACGCCCGCGCCAAACTCAACGGCCTGCACTTCGACCTCTTGATCCTGGATGTGATGATGCCCGGCGAGACCGGATTCGACTTGGCGCGATTCATCCGCTCCTCGTCCTCGGTGCCGATCCTCATGCTGACCGCGCGCCATGAAGCGGAAAGCCGCATCGAGGGCCTGCAGATCGGTGCCGACGATTACGTCGCAAAGCCGTTCGAGCCGCGCGAGCTGGCCCTGCGAATCGGCAACATTCTCAAGCGCAGCGCGCCACCGCCGGTGGCGACCCTGGAGCAGGTCGCGTTCGGACCTTACGTATTTCATCTCGAGCGCGGCGAGCTGCGCATCGGCGAAGAGATCATCCATCTCACCGATCGCGAGCGCGAGATGCTGCGCATCCTTAGCGTCGCTCCTGGCGAGACCGTGCCGCGCGCAGCACTCACCGGTAACGGCACCGTCAACGAGCGCGCGGTCGACGTGCAGATCAACCGCCTGCGGCGCAAGATCGAGCGCGATCCGGCCAATCCGCTGTTCCTGCAGGCGGTGCGCGGCATCGGCTATCGCCTGGTCGCTTCACCTTAAAGCATCGCCGATGGCCCCTCCCCGATGAGCACCCTCGACAGCGGCCTGACCTTGATCCGAACCGCCGCCGTGCGCGTTTCCGCGGCCAACGGCTGGATGGGCAATGCGTTCAAGGGCTGGATGCCGACCGGGCTCTATGCCCGCGCGCTTTTGATCATGATTGTGCCGATGGTCGTGCTGCAATCGGTGGTGGCGTTCGTGTTCATGGAGCGGCACTGGAACACGGTGACGCGGCATTTGTCGGCGGCCGTCGTGGCCGACATCGCCGGACTGATCGACGTCTACAAGACCTATCCGCAGGACAAGGACCACGCACAATTGCGGCGCATCGCCCAGCAGCGGCTCGGGCTCGTGGTCGACTTCTTGCCCGTCGGCAATATGCCCCCGCCCGGCCCCAAGCCGTTTTTCTCCCTGCTCGACCAGACCCTGCCGGTGCAGCTTGTCCGCCAGATCGGCCGGCCGTTCTGGATCGATACCGTCGGCCGCTCCAACCTCGTCGAAATCCGCATCCAACTCGACGACGCGGTGATGCAGATATTCGCCCAGCGTAGTGCGGCCTACGCCTCGAATTCGGCGATCTTCCTGTTCTGGATGGTCGGCACCTCGTCGATCCTCTTGATCGTCGCGGTCTTGTTCCTGCGCAACCAGATCAGGCCGATCCTGCGGCTTGCGGACGCCGCCGAAAGCTTCGGCAAGGGCCGCGAGGCGCCGAACTTCCGCCCCAGAGGCGCGCGGGAAGTGCGCCGCGCCGCGCAGGCTTTTTTAGAGATGAAATCGCGCATCGAGCGCTCGATCGAGCAACGCACCGCGATGCTGGCCGGCGTCTCGCACGATTTGCGCACCATCCTCACCCGTTTCAAGCTGGAGCTGGAGCTGATCGGCGACAGTCCCGAAGTCGACGGCATGCGCAAGGATGTCGACGAGATGTCGGGGATGCTGGAGGACTATCTCGCGTTTGCGCGCGGCGACAGCGGCGAACAGGCGCAGCCGACCGACATGGCAATGGCGCTGGAGGAGATGCGCAGCGACGCCGAGCGCAACGGCCATGCGGCGACCGTGTCGTTTCATGGGCTGCCGGTGGTCACCGTCAAGCCGGCGTCGTTCAAGCGTTGCCTCGGCAACCTTGTTTCCAATGCCGCGCGGCACGCCAACACCATCTCGATCGCCGGCCACCGCGATCACCGCTATCTGACAGTGACGGTCGACGACGACGGACCGGGCATTCCCGCCAACATGCGCGAGGAAGTGTTCAAGCCGTTCCTAAGGCTCGATGGCGCCCGCAACCAGGACGAGGGCGGCACCGGCCTCGGACTTGCGATCGCCCGCGACATCGCGCGCTCGCATGGCGGCGATATCATGCTCGGCGACAGCCCGATGGGTGGCCTGCGCGCGACGGTGCGGATCCCCGTGTGATCGCTTAGAGGCAGGTAGCCCGGATGGACCGAAGCGTAATCCGGGAATAGCTCGCGGCTTCCACGGCAGTCCCGGATTTCGCTTCGCTTCATCCGGGCTACGGGCTGCGGATTACCTCGGCAGAAGCCCTTTCAGCTTTTCCGCGTCCTTGACGTTGAGCTTGAAGCCGCCGGGCATCACGATGTCGCCGGGCTTCTGGTCCGCCTTGCAGGCGCCCAGCCATTTCGCCTCGATCGTGGTGACGGTGTCCACGGGCTTGTCGCCGCGCTGAATATGCGCCGTGGTCTTGACGGTATAGCCGGAATTGAAATCGCCGACGATTTCCGAGT
>Ga0066708_10000623_pt1 | contig 10453 bp, 9 predicted proteins | sample GraSoiAngelo_157_FD_66504 | JGI IMG/M metagenome (GOLD analysis project Ga0066708, IMG submission 66504) | Grasslands soil microbial communities from the Angelo Coastal Reserve, California, USA - 14_1009_16_20cm | ecosystem: Environmental > Terrestrial > Soil > Grasslands | place: USA...
GAAGCTGCTCACCCTGCGCCCGCTCAACGGCCAGACCGTCGATCCGACCGACAGCGTGCTGGGAAGCCTCTCGCGCGTCACCACGCTGGCGAGCCGGCCGGGCCTCAACACCACCTACAAGGAACTGGTCCAGGCCGCCTTCCAGGACCAGTACTGGAACTCGACCACCCAGATGGTCAGCATCGACACGACCGGCGCGAAAATCGTCAAGAAGACCGCGACCGCGCCGGCGAACAACTACAGCCAGATGGAGGCGAACTTCTCGCTCTTCTTCGGGCTCGCCGTGCAGATGTACGAGTCGACGCTCATCTCGGACGACTCGCCCTTCGACCGCTTCCAGGAGGGCGACAAGACGGCGATGACCATCTCCGCGCAGCAGGGCCTGAACCTGTTCATGACCCCGGCCGACCCGACGTTCGCGGGCGGCAGCTGCTTCAACTGCCACTTCGGACCGGAGTTCACCAAGGCCACCGTCAGCAACGTCGGCAGGGTCAGCTTCCTCGGCGACCTGCCCGAGCGCATCGTCGAGCGGATGGCGATGGGCGACGGCGGCGGCGCCTTCTACGACTCCGGCTTCTACAACATCGGCGTCCGCCCGACCGAGGAAGACCTGGGCCGCGGCGGCAACGATCCGTTCGGGTACCCGCTCTCCTTCACCAAGCGGGCGCTCATGAACGAGACCACGCCGCTGCCGTTTCCCAACCCGCCCCTCTTCTGCGGCGACGGCCAGCCTACCCCCTGCCCCATGCAGCGGGTCGCCCTCGACGGCACCTTCAAGACGCCCACGCTGCGCAACGTGGAGCTGACCGGACCCTACTTCCACAACGGCGGTCAGGCGACGCTGATGCAGGTCCTCGACTTCTACACGCGCGGCGGCGACTTCCACGAGCACAACATCGCGACCCTCGACTCGGACATCCAAACCATCGACGGCATGACCGACACCGGGAAGCGGCAGATCGTCGACTTCCTCCTCGCGCTCACCGACGAGCGCGTGCGCTGGGAGAAGGCGCCGTTCGATCACCCCGAGCTCATCCTCCCGAACGGCTCGCCCGGCACCGGGTCGCTGGTCAACTGCCTGCCCTCGACCCCGTGCGACGAGACCATCCGCCTGCCGCCCGTCGGAGCAGCCGGACGCGCCGCGCAGAGCCTGCCGCCGCTCGGAACCTTCCTCGCCCTCGATCCGCACACCAGATGAGCGCCGCGAAGATGCATCCCTCGACCCTACAGTTTGCGAATCGGAGATCCTCCGTGAACCGAATCAACCTGCTCGCGGCCCTCGCCCTTTCGGCCCTCGCGGCCTGCAGCGGAGGCTCGTCGCCGGCGACCTTCACCGGCGCGCCGCCACGCGACCTCGCGCTGAAGTTCGACGCCCAGCCGGCGTCGGGCCTCGCGGGTGAAGCGATGTCCGTCAAGGTCTCGATCCACGAGCAGAACGGACAGCTGGCGACGGGCGGAGGCAACGTCACCATCGCGCTCGGGACCAACACCTCGGGCGGCGCCCTCGCAGGTACCATCACGCGGGCGGCGGTGAACGGCGTCGCGACCTTCGACGACCTCGTCATCGTCAAGGCCGGCCAGGGCTACACCCTGACGGCCGCCTCGCCGGGAATGGCCACCGCCACCACGAACGCCTTCGCGCTCGTTTACTCGATGGACGAGAACGAGACCGTGTCCGCCTCGAACGATTCGCCCGAGACGGCGATGGCGATCACGCCGAACGTGCCGATGTTCGGAAGCCTGACTTCGCCGGAGGACGCGGACTACTACAAGTTCCATGCGACGGCCGGGCAAATCGTCTCCGTCTCCAGCTACGCGACCCGGTTCGATCTCGGGCACTTCGACATCCAAGGCATCTACCACGGCTGGGATACGTCATTGCGACTCCGGCTGCTCGGTCCCGACAAGACGGAAATGCAGAGGATGAGCGGCGCCGATTGGACCCGCTTCGACATCGACAACGAGATCGCGGCCGTGCGCATCCCGGCGGACGGTGACTACTACCTGGCTTGCGACGTGGACTCGGACGGCAGCGCGACGGGGAACTACGCGTTGCTGCTCAGGCTCTCTGGCGCTCCCGCGGGAACGCAGGTCGAGTCGGAGCCCGTCGGCCAGGCGGGCCTCAACGACACGCGGGCCAGCGCGCAACTGTTGTCTCCTGGTCTCGTGTCGGGTCAGTACCAGACGCCGGGCACGGGAACGAGCGATTCCGACTTCTACAAGATCGTGATCAGCGAGCCGACCCACATCCACCTGGAGCTGCTCGCGTCGCGCAACGGCGTCGCCGGCGGCGCGGACGCGGTGGGATGGGACCCCGTGCTCGAGTTGCAGGACGGAAGCGGCGACCTCGGCAATCCTGGCACCGCCTTGTGGATCAACGACGACACCCTCTTCAACGACCCCGCCATCGACTACGTAATCACCGTTCCGGGAACCTATTTCGTCCGCGTCGGCCGCTTCGCTTCCGACGACACCGGCTCGGCTCCGTACCTCTTGTCGTACCAGGCGTCGACGGTGGCGCCTGAGCAGGTCGCGAGCACCGACCTCCTCGCGCCTACGCCGCTCGTCTACGGGCAGAGCTTCCGCGACGCGATCGATGCCGGCGGCGTTCAGTACTTCGCCTTCACCGGCTCGGCTGGCGACATGGTCCGTCTCTGGTTGGAAGACCAGAGCAGCTTGCAGGGGTCGCAGCTCGTGATGGGGCCTTCGCGCTCGGCCGACGCCGTGATCCTCGACAGCGAGAAGCTGACGGAGATCCCCGGCGGAGCCAGCGCATTCGTCGGTTCGCCCACGCCGGGAGACAACGAGCTGAACGCGCGCCAGGTGATCCTGCAGAAGACGGGAACCCAGCTCGTGCGCGTCAACTCGCCCCAGGCCGGGAAGTTCGGCATCCGGTTGGAGCTGGTTGGAAGCGGCATTGCAGGTACCCTGCAGTCGGCCGCGAAGAACCATCATTCGGTTCACGCGGAAGAAGGGCAGCTCGTGACCATTTCGCTCTTCGCCAATGCTGCCTCGGAAGTCTGCGGCAGCGGGAATAAAGCAAGCATCTTCGGCAACTGGGGCTCCGTGCTCTGCCCGACCATCCAGGTGTTCGACGGCGCCGGGAAGCTCGTCGCCTCGACCTCCGCGGACCGACCCGGCCAGTCGAACTTCGCCGAGTCGATGCTGCGTGCGGAGGCGATGCTGGAAACGTCGTTCCGCGCGCCGGCGGCAGGGGATTACGACGTGGTCGTCGCCGATTCCGCCGCCAATGCGCAAGGCGGAGCCGGGTTCTTCTACGCTCTCCAGGTGTGGAAGAACCAGTGAGCGGGACGGCGTCGCGGTTCGCGATCCTCGGGGCGCTCGCCGCTGCCTTCGTGGCGGCGCCTCGGCCCGCCTCCGCCGCCGGGAAGCGTCCCGCGGCCGCCAGGAAGGAACGGCGGGTGGACTTCAAACCGCTCTTCGACCTGCAGAAGCGGTTCAAGCCGAAGAAGACCTTCCTGTTGCGGTTCCGCGTGCAGGACGCCCGGTCGGGAGCCTCGCTGCCGCTCGAGGATGTGTCCTTCCTCGTGAAGGGACCCAAGCAGCCGGAGACGATAGCCGTCGCGCGGAAGCGGGGAAGCGTATTCGTGGTGCCGTTCACCCCGGCCGGTCCGGGACGCTATGCGCTGCTCGCGACGGTGCGCGGCGCGCCAGTAGGCTCGATCGCGCCCATCCATCTCGGAGTGGTCGGAGTCTCCGACGGCCTCGTCGAGCTCGGGCCCGAGGCGGATGCCGACGTGAAGCACCGGGCCAAGGGCAACCCCAGATCGGCGGGGCGCTGAGATGAAGCGGCCTGCACCGAGAAAAATCTCCGCCGTCGCGCCGAACGGAAGTACGCGGCGATCGCGCCGGAAGATCATCATCGTCGTCGCACTCGCCACTGTCGCCGTCATCTATCCGCTCCTGCGCGACCGCCCGGCTACGCCGCCCGATTCGCAAGCGGGTGCGGCGCAGGCGGACGGCGGCTTCGGCACCGGCCCGCGCGCTCCCTCGCCCGAGACGCACGGCAGCCTCGCCAAGCCGCCAGGCATCAAGGACATCGAAGTGCGGCCGCTCTTCGACCGGACCCAGCGCCTCACCTCCGGCAAGCCGGCGAAGGTCCGGTTCTCCGCCCGCGCCAGGTCGACTGGCTCGCCCGCCTCGAGCGCGGACGTCGCCGTGTCGGTGGTCCATCCCGGCTCGCCCGAGCAGCGCCTCGCGGCCTACGAGGTGGAGGAAGGCGTGTACGAGGCCACTTTCACGCCGCGCGGTCCGGGGCAGTATCGGGTCTCGCTCACGTCCGGTGGAGCGCCGGTCGGTTCGACGCCGCCGGTGCGGCTGGGCGTGGTGGGGGCGGTCGGAACGAGCGATCCCAAGATCACGGACATCACCAACACGACGACTTACGATCCGCGGACGAGCAATACCAAGGGGACGGGGCGGGGGCGGCGGCGGTAGGATTACCTTCAACCCAATCCGAAATTCCGAAATAACATTGACGTTGACGTTGACGTTATTTGATTTCGGTAACCCTCACTTCAACCGCGCCAGCTGCTCCGCCACCCCATGCGCGCGCGCGAACTGCGGATCGGCCGCCTGCAGCGCCCGGAACGACTCCCCGGCTCCCGCCTTGTCCCCGCGCGAAGCCCGCAGCCTCCCCATCTCGTAGAGCGCCCGCGGCTGACGCGGATCGTTCCGCAGCGCGACGGACAGCGTCCGCTCCGCCATGTCGGTGCGGCCGAGCCCCCGCATCGCGCCTCCCAGGATCGCTGCGGTGCGCGCGTCCCCGGGGCGCATCGGCATCACGCGCACGATGGCGTCGCGAGCGTCCTGGTATTTGTCCTGATCGAGAAGCTGTTCGGCCTGGGCGGTGAGCTTGTCGAGGCCCTGCTCCAACTCCGGCGTCCGCTCGGTGTTCTTCACCGCGTCCGCGATGGCGGCGACGGCGTTGGGATCGACGCGGTCGGAAGGCGCTCCGCTGTGGGCCATCGGCGCGGCGGTATCGTTGCCGCCCACCGCCGGATGGTTCTCGGGAACCGGGTGCCCGGGCGGAAGCCCGCCCGCCGAGGCAACCTCCTTCGGCTTCGCGAACATCTCGTCGGCCCTGGGCAGGCTCTTGCGCACGAGGTCGGCGCGGGGATTGTCGGGCGCGACGGCCAGAAGGCGTTTCCAGTACTTCTTCCCTTCCTCGAGCTTCTTCTTGTCCCCCTTGGATTCCTCGAGGGTCACCGCGCCGACGAAGAACAGCGACTCCGGGTAGTCCGGATACTGCTCGAGCAGCTTGCGATGCTCGGCGAGCGCGCCATCCGGGTTCCCCACCAGGTACAGCGCGTTCGCCCGCCGCGCGCGCACCGCCAGCGCGGGCTCGACGGCCGACTCCAGACACTTCAGACGGTGGGGCGCGTCGAGGGACTTGGCGGCCACCAGGATCTGCTCGAGGCCGTAGCCAGGTCCGCTCCTGCGGCACTCGAGCGGAAGGTCGTTCGCGGGCTTGGTCCCGGCCTTCCGCAGCGCGGCCGCTTGCGATTCCGCGGGACCGGACAGCTGCAGGGCTTGCCGGAACGAGTCGACCGCGTCCAGGAAGCGGTTGTTCTCGTAGTACAGGTTGCCGAGCGCGGCGAGGACTTCGAACGTCTTCGGCTTGTCCTTCAGCTGCCCGGAAAGCTTGTCCACTTCGGCGAGCAGGGCTTTGGTGTCGGTCGCGTCGCCCAGGGCTTGCGGCCGGGACGCGCCGGCAGGGCTCGCCACCGGCTCCGGCTTCGACGAGCAGGCGAGCGCGGCGCAGAGCCACAGGAAAGGAATCCGGCGGAGCATCCCGGTAGGTTCTAACCCATCGCGCGGGGCCGGCGCATGCCCTGCGTCAAGCCGCCGCCGCGGGTCCTGGACCCTCCGGGTCGTCGCCGCCGCCGGGATCGAGCTCCAACGATGCGAACGGACGGATGCCGCCGCGCTCCGACTCCGGAAGAGCAGCGAGCAATTCCGCGATGGTCCGGGAGAGCTTCGGGTGGACGAGGGACGGGGCGATCTCAGCGAGGGGCAGGAGCGCGAAGATGCGCTCGTGGAGCCGGGGGTGGGGAACCTCGAGCGCCGGCTCTTCCACGATGCGGTCGCCGTAGAGAAGGAGATCGAGGTCGATCTCGCGCGGCCCCCAATGCTCCCGGCGGATCCGCCCGATCCGCTCCTCGATCTCGAGCAGCCGCCGCAGCGTCGAACGCGGCGAGAGCAAGGTCGAGAGGCGGACCGCCGCATTGAGGAAACGTCCCTGCGGCGGGCCGACCGGAACGGTGTCCCAGACGTGCGAGACGGAGCGGACCCGGAACCCCGGCTCGCGATCGAGCCGGGCGAGCGCCGCGCGCAGGTTCCCCATCCGATCGCCGAGGTTCGTCCCGAGACCGACGTACGCGTCGATCACTCCACCTCCGTCAGGAACCGCTCCAGGAGATGATACCCACGCTCCAGCGCTTCCTCGGAACAGCTCTCGTTGCGCTGGTGCGCCTGGGCCTGGTCTCCCGGCCCGAAGTTCACCGCGGGAATTCCCAGAAGGCCGAGGCGCGCGACGTCGGTCCAGGCCTGCTTCGGCTCGACCGGAGCCCCGGTGAGCGCGCGGAACTTCTTGAGGAGCGGATTGTCGAGGATGGGATCGCCTGCGGGAGCGCGATCGATGATCTCGCACTCCGCCCCGAAGCGCTCCGCCAGGGTGCGCAGTTCCGCTTCCGCCTGCGCCACCGACTTGCCCGGCGCGAAGCGGAAGTTGACGTTCAGGTCGCAGCGCGCGGGCAGCACGTTGCGGCCGGTGAACCCTTCGATGCGGGTGACGTTCTTGACCTCGCGAAAGGACAGCTCGCCAACGCGCACCTCGACGGGAGCGAGATCGCGCAGCGAGGCGAGGAGCGGGCCCGCGTCATGCACCGCATTGCGGCCCTGCCAGGGCCGCGCGCTGTGGGCCGAGCGCCCCCGGAAAATGAAAGTCGCGTGCATCGAGCCGCAGCACCCGGCCTGGACGGCGAGGTCGGTCGGCTCGAGACAGAAGGCGACCGCGGCCTGGTGCAGGTCGGGGCGGGCCGCGAGCACCGGTCCGAGGCCGTTGGTCTCGTAGGGGCCTTCCTCGCGGTCGTAGAAGACGAGGGAGAGATCGGTGCGCAGGCTCGCGCGGTCGATCCGCTCTCCGAGCGTGAGCATGACGGCCAGGGCGCCCTTCATGTCGGAGGCGCCGCGCCCGAACACGCGGCCCGCTTCGCGGCGGGTTGGGAAATCGCCTTCCTGGAGAGGGACGGTGTCGAGATGGCCGAAGAGGACGATGCCGGGGCGCTTACCCGAAAGACCCCCGAAGACGACCGAGTTGCCGATCCGGTCCACTTCTCCGAACCACGCCTTTGCGCCCGCCTCGGCGACATGGCGGGCGATCTCCGACTCCTCGCCCATCGGACTCTTGATTTCGCAGAGAAGTCGGGTCCGCTCGGCCAGCACCTCGCGCAGCCCGCTCACACCGATACCCCGAAGTCGCGCAGCGCCTGGTTGAGCGTGGTCTTCCGGTCGGTGCTCTCGCTGCGCTTGCCGATGATGAGCGCGCAAGGGGTGAGGTACTCGCCCGCGGGGAACTTGCGCGGACGCATTCCGGGGATGACCACGCTACGCGCCGGGATCCGCCCTTGCAGCTTCTGCTCGGTGGCTGCAGTCACGTCGATGATGGGCGTCGAGGCGGTGAGGACCACTCCCGCGCCGAGGACCGCCTCCTCCTCGACGAGGACTCCCTCCACGATGATGCAGCGGCTTCCGATGAAGCAGCCGTCCTCGACGATGACCGGCCGCGCTCCCGCCGGCTCGAGGACGCCGCCCAGGCCGACGCCGCCGGAGAGATGCACGCCGCGGCCGACCTGGGCGCAGGAGCCGACCGTGGCCCAGGTGTCGACCATGGTGCCGGCGCCGACGCGGGCGCCGATGTTCACGTAGCCGGGCATCACCACCGCTCCCTTCTCGACGTGCGCGCCATAGCGGACGACGCCGGGAGGGACGACCCGCACGCCCGCCTGGGCGAGACCGTGCTTGGGCGGGATCTTGTCGTGGAACTCGATCTCCCCCGCCTGGTACGACTCGAGCGGCGCGAGACCGAAGTAGAGGTTGATCGCCTGCTGCAGCCAGCCGTTGATCCGCCACCGCTCGGGACCCTCGCTGCGCTCGGCCACGCGCAGCTCGCCTTGATCGAGGCGGTAGATCACTTCGCGGACCGCGCGGGCGTGCGGGTCGCTCGTCTTGAGGACCGAAGGATCCTTGGCGGCCTCGTCGACCAGTGCGCGCAGGTCGGCCACGGCCGCGTCGCCACTGCGCATATAGGCGCGGGATGGGTCCTGCATGGTCATGCCGGCCACACCTCGACGGCACGCTTGCAGTCCTCGACCGTGGGAACCATCGCGAGGCGGATGAAGCCCTTGCCCGACGGTCCGAAGCTCGGCCCCGGCACAACCAGGATGTTCCGCTCGGCGAGGCGGGCGGCATACAACTCGCTCGTCTCCCCTTCGGGAACGTGGACCCACAGGTAGAAGGCGCCCTCGCCGGAAGTGCGCAGGCCGATCTTCTTGAGATGAGCCGCGAGCACGGCCCGCTTCTGCGCGAAGACCTTGCGGCGCTCCTCGACGTGGGCGTCGTCGTCCCAGGCGACGGCAGCCGCCTGCTGGACGATGCTTTGCGGAGCGACGCCGAAGTTGGCGCGGGCCTCGCGCAATTTGGCGATGAGATCGGGCTCTCCCGCCATGAAGCCGCTGCGATAGCCGGTCATGCCGGAGCGCTTGGAGAGACTGTGGATGACGAGAACGTTCTCCCGCGAGACCGAGTAGGCGGTGTGCGGCGGCTCCTTGGCGTAGAGGTCCACGTACGGTTCGTCGCAGACGGCGAGGAACCCGTGCTCGCGAGCGAGTCCGAGAAGCTTCTGGTGATGGGCGACCGGAGCGGCCGCGCCGGTCGGATTGTGCGGGTAGTTGTCGAAGAACAGCGCCGTCCTCTGCCAGTCGTCCCCGGAGACGGCGTCGAGATCGGGCAGGAAGGTGCGCTCCTCTACTAGGGGCATCCTGCGCGGTTCGCCGCCGGCGAAGAGGATGGCGCGCTCGTAGACCGGATAGGCGGGATCGGGGAAGAAACAGATCGGCCGCTCGCGCGAGACGGCGGTGAGAGGAAGGTGAAAGAGCGCTTCCTTCGCGCCTTGACACGGCATGATTTCGCGGTCCGGGTCGACGGCGAGGCCGAAGCGCCGCTTCAGATAGCCCGCGGCGGCCTTGCGCAGGACGGGCAGGCCCGCGACGCTCGGATATTGCGAGACCTCCGGAATCGCGGCCTTGAGCGCCTCGCGGATGAACGCCGGCGTCGGTTCGCGCGGATCGCCGATGCCGAAGTCGAAGACGGGCTTGCCGCTGCGCTGGGCGGCTTCGCGCTGTGCGCCGGCCTTTTCTTGCAGATACGCGGAAAGCTCCGCGAGCAAAGGGCGCAGTTGCGGCTTCATCGCTCGACGACGGGATTGCGCAAGACCCCGACTCCTTCCACCTCGATCTCGACCGTATCGCCGGCGCGGATGGGGCCGACGCCCTCCGGCGTGCCGGTGGTGACGACGTCGCCCGGCTCCAGAGTCATGCCCTCGGAGATGAAGGCGAGCAGCTTGGGGACCGGGAAGATCTGATCGCTCGAGCGGCCGTCCTGCTTCACCTGGCCGTTGACGCGGCAGACGACGCGCAGATCGCTCCAGTCGAGCCCGACCGTCACCCAGGGACCGATGGGGCAGAAGGTGTCGAAGCCCTTGGCGCGCGTCCACTGCACGTCGGCCCGCTGGAGGTCGCGGGCGGTGACGTCGTTCAGACAGGTGACTCCCGCGACGGCGGCAGCGCATTCCTTCTCGCCCGCGCGCCGGAGGCGCTTGCCGATCACCACCGCCAGCTCCGCCTCGTGATGGACCTCGCGGGAGGCCTTGGGCAGCACGATCGGCTCGCCGTGCCCGATGAGGGACGAGGGGACCTTGCAGAGCAGGATCGGCTCCTTCGGGAGCTCGTTCTTGAGCTCCTTGACGTGCCCGGCGTAGTTGCGGCCGATGCCCACCACCTTGCGCGAGATGCCGAAGGGGAGGAGCTTCACCTCCGAGAGCTTGCGCTTGCGGGCGAGGCGGCGGCCACCCTTGAGCATGGAATCGAGGCCGCTGATCTCCTCCAGCTCGTCGCCCTCGACGACGCCTTCGAGGATCTCGCCGTCGTCCCCGAGGAAGCGCGCGACGCGCACATGTTCGCTCATCGATGTCCTCCCAGCACGTCCTGGAGGTCATACAGTCCCGCAGGCTTTCCGGCGACGAATTTCGCAGCCCGGATCGCCCCGCGGGCGAAGTTGTCGCGGCTCGTCGCCCGGTGGGTCAATTCGAGGCGTTCTCCATCGGCGAGGAAGTGGACGGTGTGATCGCCGACCACGTCGCCGCCGCGCAGCG
>Ga0066708_10000626_pt1 | contig 10445 bp, 5 predicted proteins | sample GraSoiAngelo_157_FD_66504 | JGI IMG/M metagenome (GOLD analysis project Ga0066708, IMG submission 66504) | Grasslands soil microbial communities from the Angelo Coastal Reserve, California, USA - 14_1009_16_20cm | ecosystem: Environmental > Terrestrial > Soil > Grasslands | place: USA...
CGCGCCTGTATTGACTTCCACGTTGTAATTGCGCGGGACGGCGATCTCGAATTGCACCCAGAACTGCGCATTCGCGTAGTGCGCGGCCTGCGGAAACAGAACGCTAGAGATTTCCACGCCCGTCGACGAGGTTCCAGCCTTCAGGGAATAGTTATTCAGCAGTTGCGTCGCAACTGACCCGCGCGCGTCGGTTTCGACGTGCACCGTATAGCGCAGGACGGGAGGAGAACCGGGCGCAAGCTGGGTAACGTTGACCGAGCCGAGATCCGCCGTCAGGCGCAAGGTTAACCCATCTTTCGTTGGGAGCGCACCGCTGCGAAAGATGGAGGTGCGTGACGCGCCGGGCTGGCCCGGATTTTCCGGTGAAGGTGCGGGATCTTTTGCAGGGAAGCTGAAGGCCAGGGTTGAAAATTGCGAGATAAAAAAAATTCCCGCGAGCGACCAAAACAGCCCGAGCCGGCCTGCGCGGAGGGAAGTCTTGCGATCGAAATTCATCACGAGGTCAATTTCTTCGCCCCTTAAATGTCTAGGCTCGATTACTGCATTTCCCGCGGGCCAATCTGCCGCAAAGCAGCCGCGCTGCGCAGCCGAACGTAGGGATTGGGATCGCGGCGCTGCAACTCCTGAAGCACTCTCACCACATGCTCGAACGAGGCGTCTTCCCCGGGCGCAGGGGCTGGCGCTGCCTCCGGCGTTTCCGGCGCAGCATCGGCATCCGCCGGTCGGTTATCGAGCGAGCCCACCAACAAATTCACCGCTTCTACGCGCACGCCGGGATTGCTGTCATGCTCGAGCGCATCGACCAGGACCTGCCGCACATCGTCTTCCCCCGCCGTGTCGCGCAAGGCTTCCAAAGCCTTCATGCGCACCGCCGGATTCTGGTCCTTGCGCGCCGCGTTGAGCAAGGCGAGGCGAACCTGCTGGTCACGCACCGCCGCCTTCAGGGCATCGAGGCAGTCCAGGCGCACGCCGGCATCGAAGCGCTCGCTGTTTTCGACCATATACGTTAGTACCTGACGCACATTCGGTTCGTCCGCTCTGCCCGTTAGGACCATGGGCTGTTCGGCGCTGAGCTGCAATCGCACGGTGGGAGAGTCAGAACCCGGGGACGGCGAGACGGTCAGGCCACTGACCACCATGTTGGACAGTTGATCGGGCGTCAGCGGCTGACGGGCGCGCACGTTCAGGGCCTGGCCGGTATTGCCCGAATTGTGCTCCAGCCAGGGAACAAGTTGCACCCCCGCGAGACCTCCGACGAGCACCAGCAGCGCGCCGCTCCAGACCGGCCGCAGCGCCATCCAACCGCGCAGCCAGCCGAAAGGCCGCCAATGTTCCTGAAGCGGCGGCGCAGAAAGATCATCCAGGGCTTCTTCGAGCTCGCTGCGGCACTGCGAAAGCAGGATTCCGGATCCATCCAGCTCATCGGCGGATTGCGGAGCAGAAAGCAGCGTCGCGTGAAATGCCTTTTCTTCGGCAAGCTGCTCGGAGCACGCTCTGCAATTGGCCAAATGCATTCGAATGCTCTCGCGCTCGTCCTCGCTGACTTCTTCGCAAACGTAAAAAACCAAAAGTGGAGCAATATCCTTGCAGGTCGTTTTGTTTTCAAAGGGACTCATCGCAAGCCCCCCAACTCGTTGCGGAGTTTGCGGGTGGCGCGGAATAGCGAATTTTTCACAGTCTCCTCGGTAGTGCCGAGCGCGTCGCCGATGGCGCGGAGCTTCAGGCCCTGATAGTGCTTCATTTCAAAAACAACGCGCTCGCGGGGCGACAGACGCTCGAGGGCGTGGGCGATGCGCGCCTTGATCTCCTGACCCATCATGGAACGTTCCGGGTCCAGTGTTGGCCGGTGCTCGCGCTGGCGTTCAAAAAAATCGGTGATGCCTTCTTCGCGATGGTTGGGATGCAGCTCCGGCGCTTGATCCTCGGGGCGGGCTTGCCGGCGGCGCAGGTGATCGAGGCACACGTTGGTGACGATGCGGTAGAGCCAGGTGTAGAAGCTGCATTCGAAGCGGAAGCGATGCAGGTTGCGGTAAACCTTGAGGAAGGCCTCCTGATAGACGTCGCGCGCGTCTTCCGGCCGCTTCATCAAGTTCAGGGCCAGGCGCAGCACGTCGCGGTCGAAGCGGCGAACCAATTCCTCGAAAGCGACACGGTTGCCGGCCTGCGCTTTCGCCACCAGTGTGCGCTCGTCGAGATTAGCCAAAGAGGTCACCGAGGCCAGGGCGGCATTGCTGCTGCCCCAGCAACCATTTTCATCGGCCACGGCTAACGCCCATCTAGGGAGCTGCATTTTTCGCTTTCCGTTCGCGTGCGGCCAACTTACCGATTGCAGAACAACAGTTTAGGGCATAACCTGCATTTCGATTGAGGCTGGCTACCGCGGTATCAACCAAATTGGACGGACTGATACCGAAACTGTGAGCGTAGCTCCCTGTAATAACAACGTCCATCCTGTGGGTTTTGTTTCGAAAATAAGGGTAGCGAAAGAGTTTCTCTTGCGGGCCCGTTTTCGCGTGGTTTTTCCTCAGGTGTTTGGCCCAGAGGAAGCGCTCTTCCCGCCCACGTTCATGGCCTTCAGCCGCCAGGCGGCCAAAGGCCACGCAAAGAGCAGGGCCAGCGCAAGAAGGATGGCATAGCCGTTTCGCCCGTAAAACGCATCCGGCTGCGCCAGCAACTCGGAGGCTCCGCTTACAAGCGCTGTTCCGGCAACCACCAGGAAGCATCCGAGCAGGTTGAAGCGCATCACGAAGCGCACGCCGAAAACGAGAACGCCTAGAAGGATCAGCCGCGCCAGCAATTGTTTGGCAAAGTCCGCCGGGCTGCCCCAGCTCCCGCCAACCACCGCAAGCGCGCCAACCAAAAACAGCAGAACGCGAAGCCAGGTCCGCTTGAGGCCGGCGGCAACGAAGGAGGCGATGACCACGACATACGCGGTCATCCGCAAACCGCCCAGCAGAGTGCTGCCAAGGATGGCCGCGGCAGGAAGAGTCGCATCGAAGTCCTGCCCGAAGGAAGCCTCGAAATACCGATGCGCCGTGGGCCAGTGCATCGAAGCCGTTGCGAGAAGCCGTTCCAAGCCCAGCAGCCCGGCGCTGCCTCCAAGGCCGATCCACAGCGCGTCGCGGTAATAAGCTCCGGGCATTCCCGTCCAGCCCGTGAGGCGCTCTTCCCCAAATGCCACGGTCGAGTAATACCAGCCCACGCCAAAGACCAGCACCAGGTAGCCAAAACTGAATGGCCCCCCAAGCAACGCGATAATGCCGAGGACACCGAGCGTGGTTTTGTAAGGGATCGCCGTGTTGTAGGCGTTCATAAAATTCGAGATACGATCGCCCAGGGCAAAAACCACGTAAAAAGCTGCGAGTCCCCAAAGGGCCCAAACCGCAAGCCTTTTCCACGGAATCGCGCGGGCGGCCTCCGAGCGGAGATTTTTGAAGAAAAGAATAAGCGCGGTGAGAACTAAACCTCCAAGAAGCACCCAGGGCCCAAAAGTCAGGGCCTCGCGCGGCAGCGTGGTTTCCTCCTGCTTCCTCCGCCAATCATCGGGGATTTTAATGAAGGTGCTGAAGCCCTCGCTTACCGGCTCGTCTTCATCGGCGGAGCCCGAACGCCGGAAGTAGGCGCGCCGGTAATCGGTGACTTCATCGCCGAGGACCGCCACACGGACGCGAAGGTAGGCGTGGCCGCCCGGGTTTGCTGCGGAAGGAGAATCGATTGGCGTGTTCTGCTGCCAGGTAAGCAGATGATCGACGCGGTGCGGGCGCGTTTCCGAATCGGTTTCCACAAGCGTCCATTGGCTCAAATCCATCTTTTTTTCTTCGCGCAGATACTTTTCCGCGCGCCGAACCGCTTCTTCTTTCCCGAGGGACGCCCCGGGGGCGTCTTCGGCAATCTTGTGCTGCAGCGCGAAAAGCGAGCCATCCGGTTTGAGTTTGGCGGCGTACTCCTCGGGCTGGCTGTCGCGGAAATAGCGCGCCTGCCAGACCGCGCCCGGAACTTGCCGGTCGTAAATCTCGTTTACCCGGGCGATGCCCACCCGCTCGCGAAGAAATTCGTTGGTCACCGGGTCGACGATGTCCGCAAACACCACCGCGCACTTGTAAGAGCTCGGATCCACGCCGCGTGCGCGCAGAATTTGATCCGCCTTGGCGCGCGCGCTCTTGGGGTCCATCGACAGTTTCAGATAATCGCCGATGGATTCCGGCTTCAGACGCCAGGCGATGAGCGCTCCGGCGATCAGGCAGGCCGCGAGCAACGCGATCATTTTGGAGCGAAGCGCGTCGTAGCGGCGCGCCGGCCCGGCGGAGGCGGCCGACGGCTCGGCAAGGGCAAGGTCCAGGTTCGGCGGCGGAGTCGCGCGATTGCGCAGGGCTTCGTCCGCTTCGAACCCGCCGCGCACCAGGCAAGAAACGCCGGCAAACAGGAGCGGCGCAAACGCGGCTGCCGCCACCACCGCGCCGGACACTTTGAAATAAAGGCTGTTCGAACGGAGGAGAAACAGACCCACAAGCGATGCGTCCACCGTGTAGTGCCAGATCAGCGTCGCGAGGATTCCCCAGCGCAGCATCACGATTCCCGCGACGATGCCAATCAGCCCGATCTCGATACCCCGGGTATAGGCGGGTTCTTGCGGATAATTGCTGTGCAGAAAGCTCCAAAGAAACGCAGGAACCATCACGGCGAGCCAGCGGGACTTTGTGAATTTGCTGAAAAAAGGAATGGCGAAGAGGCGGAAGGTGAATTCTTCGTTGGTCGCGGCAAGCAGACCGATCGCCGCACCCGAAATCCAGGGAAACAGGGTGTTCACGGACTCCTGGTAACTGACTTCCTGAGGGGCCCATGCGCCCAGGCGATTGGCCACCACATAAAATCCCACCACGTAGCCGATGTGCACGGCAGCAAGCGACAAACCCACCACCGACGCCGAGAAAAACTCTTTGGAACGCAACCCGCCGAGCGTGAGGGTTTTCGATAGCCGCAGGCGTTCCGGCCAGGAAGAGCGGTAGAGCGGTTCGGCCGCGGGAAGGACCAGGGTGATGGTCAGCGCGGACAACACGGCGAACCAAAGCGCGCTGCCCAGCTTTCCTGCCAGGAACGTCCCGTAAGAGACTCTCGTGTCGTAGCTGGCGCTCCACAGCGGCCATTCGTTGAGCCCCTGCAGAAAGAGCAAGGCGGCCACCAACAAGCCCAACAAAATGGCTCCGCGCCAGCGCGTCTGCCCTTGCAAGGTGAGTTTGATGCCAAACCAAACCGCCACAACGAGCAAGGCGATGTACAGGACGGTAAACACCAGCTCCAAGGTGTCGTTGGTGGAGCGCAGCCGCGCGTAACTGCGCTCCCAGGAATCCGGCACTTTGAGGGTTTCTTCGCTGCCGCCGATGCGGTCGCCCGCGACGGTCACTTGCAACCGGTAGGGCGCGTCTTTCGCGCGGAAGCCGTGTTTTTCCCAGGTGAAGCTCCAATCCGTCCGGTTCGGCTTTTTCCTGGAATTCGCTTCTTCGGGAAGCGCATCCCAGGCGCGCAGGTCCATTATGAGTTTTGTGCTCAGGAAATTCTGCGCGACCGATTCCGCCGCGGCACGATCGAGTGACGCACCGGGGCGGGCCTCTTCGATCTTGTGCCCGTAGCCGACAATTTGCCCGGCCGGACTAACGCGAAGCTCGAACTCTTCCTGTTGGAGAGGTTTGAAGAACCGCACCTCCCAATACCAGATGTTCAGCTCCGACGACGTCAGCCGGTTGGCTTCGCGCAAGCCGACCTCGCGCTCCAAGTACACCTTGGCGTCGTCGTCCACATCAAAAATGATCGAAGATTTGTAACCGCTCAGGTTCTCGCCGAGGCCGGTAACGAACTTCCGCGCCCGCGCGAGCGCTTCTTCCCGCGAGACTTGAAAATTGACGGAAGCTTCCGGAAACGCCTGAAAAAAGTATCTCTGAGCAAACACCATGCCCAGGATCCCCGCCGCCACCCACAGAAGCAGCGCGCGCTTTTCCGAACCCGTTAAACCCTCGCGAGCCACTCCGCCCTCCGTTGCCCGAGCTTCGACGCGCCTTCTCCCTTAGACACGAGTCACTCACTGTATCGGTACGCGGGGGCGCGACGCAAGTTTCACGCTTGCCGCACGGGCCTCGCGGCGATGATATAAAGAGTAAGCCATGGCCATGAGCCTCACGAGCGAAGCGCGCATGATCAAGGGCGTGGGCCCGCAACGCGCGGAACTGCTCGCCGAGCGTGGCATCTACACGGTGGGAGATCTGCTCGGGTACCTGCCGTTTCGCTACGAAGACCGGGTCCAATTCTCGCAAGTGAAAGACATTCAGCCAAACGGAACCTACACCATTCGCGCGCGGGTGATCGGCGGCCAGGCCATTCGAAACCGGCGCTTCCGCCGCGACGCTATCTACCATTTGCTGGTCGAGGACGAGGCCGGCGGGCTGCTGTCTTGCAAGTTTTTTCATGGCGGCTATCTCGAAGGACGGCTTAAGGCCGGCCAGCTTTTGATTCTTCACGGCAAGGCGGAAGTCGACCGGCTCAGGCCGGCGCGGCTGGAAATGATTAATCCGCAGATCGAACTGCTCGAGCGCGAAGAGACCGATTCGACGGAAATGGGACGCATCGTGCCGATTTACGAAGCGATTGGCACGATCGGCTCGAAGCAGATTCGGCGCGCGATGTATGCGGCGGTGCAACTCATCGATCCGCGCATGCCGGACGTTTTGCCGGAAAACCTGCGCGCGCGGCTGGGCTATCCGGCACGCGGCGAAGCTCTCCGGCACACCCATTTCCCGGAGCCGACGGAATCGCTCGATCGGCTGAACACGTTTCGCTCGCCGGCACAGCAGCGGCTGATCTTCGAGGAATTCTTTCTGTACCAGCTCAGCCTGGGCTTGGATCGTCACGCCACGCGGAAAGAAAACGCCATTGCGTTTCGCGTGCGCGAAGACCGCGTCCGCGAAGCGCTAAAACGCATCCTGCCGTTCAAACCAACGGAAGCACAGAAACGCGTGCTCGCGGAAATCGTCGCCGATCTGGAAAAGCCCGCGCCGATGAATCGGCTCCTGCAGGGCGACGTCGGCAGCGGAAAAACCATGGTCGCGTTCGAAGCCGCGGTGATTGCCATCGAGAACGGCACGCAGGCCGCGCTCATGGCGCCGACGGAGATTTTGGCGGTCCAGCATTTCCTTTCTGCGCGGCGGACTCTCGGCAAAGCCGGCTATCGCGCGGAATTGCTCATCAGCGGCCTGAAGCCCGCCGAAAAGCAAGCCTCGCTTGGACGCATTCGCACGGGAGAAGCTCAGCTGGTCATTGGCACGCATACACTGATCGAAGAGAATGTGGCGTTCGCGCGTCTCGGATTCCTGGCCATCGACGAGCAGCACCGCTTCGGTGTTCTGCAGCGCAAACGCCTGATGGACAAGGCCGCTTCGCACGGCCCTCGACCGCACGTTCTGGTGCTGACCGCAACGCCGATTCCGCGCACGCTGTCCCTCACGCTCTACGGCGATTTGGACGTTTCCGTGCTGGACGAGTTGCCGCCGGGGCGCACCCCCATCGTGACGCGCGTGACCAGCGAGAGGCATCTTCCCGGCGTATGGGAAGCTCTCCGCCGCGAAGTGGCGGCGGGTCATCAGGCTTATATCGTTTATCCGGTGATTGAAGAATCCAAGCTGGAGTTGAAAGCCGCCATCGAGGAATACGAGCGGCTTTCCAAAGAAGCTTTCCCCACGCTGAAACTGGGCCTCCTGCACGGCAGGCTTGCGAGCGAAGAGAAGGATGAAGTGATGCAGCGCTTCCACCGGAACGAAGTGCAAATTCTCGTGACCACTACGGTGGTGGAAGTCGGCGTGGATGTGCCGAACGCCACAGTGATGGTGATCGAGCATGCCGAGCGTTTCGGGCTCGCGCAGCTCCACCAGCTTCGCGGGCGCATCGGCCGAGGCGCCGAGAAGTCCCAGTGCATCCTGGTGGCGCCGTTTCGCATGACGGAGGAAGCGCGCGCGCGGCTCGACACCATGGTGCGCACCTCGAACGGCTTCGAAATCGCGGAAGCGGACCTCGAGCTGCGCGGCCCGGGGGAGTTTTTCGGAACGCGGCAGTCCGGAGAGCTGGGATTTCACATCGCCAACCCGCTGCGCGACAAGCACCTGCTCGAACTCGCGCGCAAAGAGGCCTTGGCCCTGGTCGAAGAGGGAACCCAGCGCCGAGAATTGCAGCGCGTTCTCGGGATGCTCCCGGGAGAGTGGCAGCGCCGCTATCATCTGGCCAAAGTAGGATAGCGGGGTTCTTGCCTATGCGCGTGATCGCCGGCACCTATCGCAGCCGCATTCTGAAGAGCCTTAAAGGCCTGGCCCTTCGCCCGACCAGCGACCGCCTGCGCGAGACCCTCTTCGACGTGCTGGGGAGGGATGTTTCCGGTTCGCGATTCCTCGACCTTTTTGCGGGAACGGGCGCGATTGGCATCGAGGCGCTCAGCCGCGGCGCCGCCGAAACCGTATTCGTGGAAAATCACGGGCCTGCCGCCGCGCTGATTCGCCGCAATCTCGAATCTCTCGACATTCGAAAGGGCGCGACCGTGCTTGCCGTGGATGCGCTTCACGGAATCGAAATGCTCGCCTCCAGGAAAAACGCCGGCATTTCAGGATTCCACTATATTTTCCTCGATCCTCCGTATGCGGCAGCTGACCAGTATGCTCGCGTGCTAGAATCTCTAGGTTCTGGGAATCTTCTTGCGCCCGGCGGCGTCCTGATCGCGGAGCACCGCCGCGGCTTCGATTTGCCGGAACAAGCGGGCGCATTCGAGTCCTACCGCGTTCTAAAGCAGGGCGATGCGGCCCTGAGTTTTTACCGCCGCGCGGCCACCGCAGGGTAATGTTTATCCTTGAGGAATACTCCCGGGCGTTCGTGGCCGCCGCAGGCAACGAACGCGCGTAACCTGGGAATCGAAAGGGATGTGCTTTTGAACCGATTTGGCTCGTTCGGCAGTATGGGACAGGCGACCGCCGCCGCACCCGCCAAGGTGCGTTTGCCCGCGGGCCGCGCGCCACAACTGGACATTGCCTGGGGAAGTTTTCACCAAGGCTTCGGCAGCAGCCTGGGCGTGCTCCTGCGCAAATCACCGGTACCCAAGAATTTCTCAATCGAAGGATTCTTCAAGTACTGTTGGATTGAAAGCAAGGTGCCGCGCCGCGCCGTGATCGCTGCGGCTTTGTGGCACATCGTTTTTTTCGTGCTGCCGTATCCGCGGCTCCCGGCTCGAGCGCACCATAATCCCTCTTTCAACAACGTCGAACTTTCCTGGTCGGGACCGATCAACGATTTGCCGCTGCTCGAAATGAAAGCGCCCAAGCCCGAGCCAAGCCCGCCCGGCGAGCCCGCGAAACCTCCGGCGCCAGAAGGTGCCGATGCCTTCCACCCGCGGCAGCACATTTCGAGCGACCCGGTGCATCCGAATCATCCGCGGCAGACGCTCATCAATTCCGCGGCACCGCCCGCGCCGCCTAAAATCCTTCCGAACCTGCCGAACATGGTTGAGATCCAGGACATGCCCGGCCCGGCGCGGCCGCGGCTGGAAATCAGCCAGGAGGCGCTCGCCAAGCTGCATCCGAAGCAGCGCCAAATAGCCACGGTGACGAACGCGCCTCCGCCGGACGTGCCGGCTTTCGACGAGAAGCTGGGCGCGATCGAAACGATCTCGACGCCCAACGGACCGAAGCGGCCGAATCTCGAATTGAACGGAGGAGCTCAGCCGCTCATTGCCAGCAAAGCGCAAGCCGGCATTGCGGCGCCTCCGCCGGAGGTTGGCGCAACGGAACTAGCCGGCAATCCCTCGACACTCGTGGCTCTCTCGGCGGCCCCGGCTCCGCCGGCGCCGGTGACGCCGCCAGAAGGAAACCTCGCCGCGCGGGTTTCTATTTCGCCCGAAGGCAACAAACCCGGCGTGCCGGGTGGAGCGCCAAAAGCAGCTGCCGGCGCGGTTGGCGGCGCGGGGACGAGCGGAGGAGCAACAAACGCAGGAAATAATGGCGTCGACGTGAGCATCCGCGGCGGGAATCCTCCCGCGAACAAAGGAATGTCCGGCCTCGGCGAAGCGGCAAAAATCGGCGCGCCAACACCGCACACGCTCATCACTCGGCCCGAGCCGCACGCCGACGAACCGGCAAGGACGGCCCCGCCCAACTTCGCAGCCCTTCCGCCAGGCGCCAAACCCGAGCTGATTTTTGCTTCGAAGAGAATTTACAAGATGCAAATCGACATGCCGAACCTGAACAGCGCGACGGGAAGCTGGATCCTGAGTTTTACCGAGCTGCTCTCGACCTCCGACGCACCACACCTGGCTTCCTCGGATTTGTCCGGGCCATCCCCTGTACGCAAAGTCGACCCGAAATACCCGCCGACACTGGTCAACGAACACGTGGAGGGCGAAGTGATCCTCTACGCCGTAATTC
>Ga0066708_10000632_pt1 | contig 10430 bp, 9 predicted proteins | sample GraSoiAngelo_157_FD_66504 | JGI IMG/M metagenome (GOLD analysis project Ga0066708, IMG submission 66504) | Grasslands soil microbial communities from the Angelo Coastal Reserve, California, USA - 14_1009_16_20cm | ecosystem: Environmental > Terrestrial > Soil > Grasslands | place: USA...
ACGACACCCGGCACACGACGGCGACACTCCTTCTCGCCGCGGGCGTCGACCTCTATGCAGTCGCGCGGATCCTCCGCCACAGCGATCCGAAGATCACCTTCGAGACCTACGCGCACCTCGTGCCCGGATATCTGCACGCGCAGATCGATCGGCTGCCGAAGCTCGAAAATTTTGCTGCATTAGTGCTGCACGAGGTCCCCGAGGCGCCGAATCCCGTTCGGAGGCAACTTCTAAATCGCCCTAATTCTCGCGCTGTTGAAAAGGCGCGCCTGGAGGGAGTCGAACCCCCGGCCCGCGGCTTCGAAGGCCGCTGCTCTATCCAGCTGAGCTACAGGCGCGTGCTCTCATTCTACCGCGGCATCACTGGTTCTGGCGGTCATGCGCGGGCCCCTCGGCGCGGGTGAGGTTCAGGGCCGTGTTGATCAGTGACACGTGCGAGAAAGCCTGCGGGAAGTTGCCGACGAGCCGCTTCGACCGGGGGTCGTATTCCTCCGAAAGCAGCCCGACGTCGTTGCATAGCCCAGTCAGGCGGTCGAAGAGCGCGGTCGCCTCCTCGCGGCGGCCCTGCAGCACGTAGTTGTCCGCCAGCCAGAAGGAACAGGGCAGGAACGCGCCTTCGCCCGGAGGAAGTCCGTCGACTCCCGATTGCGTCTCGTACCGCTGCACGAACCCGCCGTGCAGAAGCCGCTTCTCGATCGCGGCGACGGTCCCGCGAACGCGGGGATCCTCGGGCGGCAAGAATCCGACGATGGGAATGAGGAGCAGGCTCGCGTCGAGCTCCTTGGATCCATAGGCCTGCACGAAGGATCCCTGTGCTGCGTCGAATCCTTCCTCGCACACCGAGGCGTGGATCTGGTCGCGGACCGCTCGCCATCGGTCGATCGGCCCTTCCAGCCCGAACTGCTCCATGCTCTTCACCCCGCGATCGAACGCGACCCACGCCATTATCTTCGAGTGCGTGAAGTTCTGGCGCGGGCCGCGCACCTCCCAGATCCCCTCGTCAGGCTGGGTCCAGATCCCCTCGAGATGCTCGATCAGGTGCGTCTCCAGCGCCCAGCTCGCCTCGTCGTACGCAAGGCCGACGCGCCGAGAAAGATGGAGCGCGTCCATCACCTCGCCGAATACGTCGAGCTGGAGCTGCTGCGAGGCGGCGTTACCGATGCGCACCGGACGTGAACCCTGGTATCCGGGAAGCCAGTCGAGCTCGAGCTCGGGCAGCCGCCGCTCGCCCGCGACGCCGTACATGATCTGCAGCTGCGCCGGGTCGCCGGCGACCGCGCGGAGCAGCCACTCGCGCCACGCCCGCGCCTCGGAGACGAACCCGGCGCTCATCAGCGAATAGAGCGTGAAGGTGGCATCTCGCAGCCAGCAGATCCGGTAGTCCCAGTTGCGCACTCCGCCGGGTTGCTCCGGCAAGGAGGTCGTCGCCGCCGCGATGACGCCCCCGGTCGGTTCGTAGGTGAGCGCCTTGAGCGTGATGAGCGAGCGCTGGACGATGTCGCGATGGGGCCCCGTGACGTTGCAGTGCTTGCACCAGTCCCGCCATCCCTCCTCGCTTTCGCGCAGCGCCACCTCGGCGTCGACGTGCCCTGGATCGGGCAGGTGCGACGGCGACCAGGTGAGCACGAACGGCACGCGGTCGCCGGGTCCTACCGTGAAGCGGGCGACGGTGGTGAGGCCCTCGCCGTGGGTCGCGACGGGAGTCGCGAGGCGGAGGACGTCGGGACCGCCGATGGCCTCGATCCCATCGCTGATGCGCCGCACCCACGGCACCACCGCGCCGTAACCGTATCGGATGACGAGCTGCATCCGCATCGGCACCCGGCCGCGCTTTCCGATCACGATGCGCGCGAGGTCCGTGCCCTGGCCGGAGATCGGCATCAGGTCGACCAGCGTGACCGCCCCGTCCTCGGTCTCGAAGTCGGTTTCGAGAATGAGCGTGCGGTCGCGGTAGCGCCGCGTCACCCGGCGCACGCCTCCCTCGGGAGCGAGGAGCCATCGTCCGTTGTCCGGCGTGCCGAGCAGCGCCGCGAAGCACGCCTCCGAATCGATCCGCGGAAGGCAGAGCCAGTCGATCGAGCCATCCTTGCCGACCAGCGCCACGCTGCGGCAGTCAGCGACGATGGCATAGTCCTCGATGGGCAGAGGCATGCCGGATCTTAGGCACGGACCGGGCAAGCCTGTCTTGACGGCCCCCCGCCGGCGATCTAGAAGCCTCGGCTCCGCCGGCGCTTCCGCCGGTCGACATTTACGGGATGAGAGGCAGGGAGAGGTGGCCGAGAGGCTGAAGGCGCTGGTTTGCTAAACCAGTATACGGCCCAAAGCTGTATCGAGGGTTCGAATCCCTCCCTCTCCGCCAGTGCCGTGGCGACGGGCCCATAGCTCAGTTGGATAGAGCGTCGGACTACGAATCCGAAGGCCGCAGGTTCGAATCCTGCTGGGCCCGCCACTTGAAGGCCGGAGCGTGCAAGCGCCCGATTGCACCTCTGACGTAGCCAGGACCAGCCGATCGTAGACGCGCGGCCTGGGAAACTGGATCCAGGGGCCCGCCCAGCGCGGCAACAAAGCAGGAACGTTCGAGAGGAGACGATGTCGATACCGCCGGCGACGGGCAACACCCCGATCGAATCCACCAGGATAGGCCCCGAAGATCCACGCTATCGCGCGGTGGTCGATAAGCGTTTCAATAAGCGCTACGGCGCGAAACCGGATTACGTCAGGCTGGTCGGATCGGGCGCAGAAGTCGTCTCGGCCGTCGAGGAGGCGGTTGCGGAGAAACGACGGCTGGTGGCGACGAGCGGCGGGCACTGCCTCGAGGGATTCGTCTCGGACCCCGAGGTGCGCGTGATCATCGACGTATCACCGATGAAACGCGTCTACTACGACGACCGGATGCGCGCCATCGCGGTCGAAGCCGGAGCGACGGTCGGGGAAACCTTTCGCGCGCTGTTCGAGCAGTGGGGTACCGTCGTCCCGCTGGGCGAGTATCCCGGCGTCGGTATGGGCGGCCATGTCGTGGGCGGTGCCTTTGGTTTCCTCTGCCGTCAGCTCGGCCTCGCCGCCGATTACCTGCACGCCGTCGAGGTGGTCACCGTCGACGATCGCGGACGCGCACGGAGCGTGGTGGCGACGCGCGAGACCGCCGACCCCAATCGCGAGCTCTGGTGGGCACACACAGGCGGCGGCGGGGGAAACTTCGGCATCGTCACGCGATACTGGTTCCGCTCGCCTGACGCGAGCGCCGGCGATCCCACGAGGCTCCTGCCGCGTGCACCGGAGTCGGTCGCGACCTTCACGGCGCAGTGGAACTGGACCGACATCGACCGCGCATCGTTCACGCGGTTGCTGACGAAGCACGGTACCTGGTGTGAGCACAGCAGCGGCGCCGACTCGCCTGACGCGTCGTTGTGGACGCTCCTCCTTTTGCATCGGCGGGAGCTAGGCAAGATCTTCCTCCGCGGTGTGAGCACGGCGGGCGGCGGGGCAGAGCATCAGATCGAGAAGCACGTGTCTTCGTTGGCCGCCGGCATCGGCGACCCGGCCGGTGGCCAGGCGACGCGACTGTCCTGGCTCGAGTTTGCGCTCGACCCATTTCCCGACCTCTTCGCGATGCCGCCCGGCGGCGTGAGCATGAAGATGAAGGACGCGCTGCTCAGGAAGCGCCTCACCGAGCGCCAGATCGGCGTCGTCTACGATTACATGACGCGCAGCGATCATGACGTCACGGGCGGCGCGTTCGGGCTCGCGACGTACGGCGGCCGCGTCAACACGGTGGCGAGCGACGCCACGGCCTCCGCGCACCGCGGGGCCATTCTCGACAGCGCCTGCAACACGGGATGGGTGGATCGCCGGGACGAGGAGAAGAACCTGAGATGGGTGCGCGCGTTCTATCGCGAGCTGTTCGCCGACACGGGTGGCGTGCCGGTCCCCGGCGACCGTCATGACGGCGCGCTGATCAACCACCCGGATACGGATCTCGCCGACCCGACGCTGAATACTTCTGGAGTGCCCTGGTACACGATCTATTACCAGGCGAACTACCCGCGGTTGCAACGGATCAAGCGGCAGTGGGATCCGCTGGACGTGTTCCGGCATGCCTTGGCGATCCGTGGCGAATGAGATGTCGTCCGGTGGCGTCGCTTCCTGCACCACCGGTGAAAACCTGCTAGATCGCGCAACGAATCCGAACGATCTTTGAGATCCGTGGATGAAACGTTCATGGCGGAGGCGCTCCTCGAGGCGCGCGCCGCGGCGGGAGAGGGCGAGGTGCCCATCGGCTCCGTCGTGGTCGCCGAGGGACGCATCGTCGGCCGGGGCCGGAACGCCCGCGAGGCGCGGTCCGATCCGACGGCGCACGCCGAGGTCCTTGCGCTACAGGAGGCGGCCCGCTCGCTGGGCCGGTGGAGGCTCTCCGGTGCGACCGTCTATGCGACGCTCGAGCCGTGTCCGATGTGCGCGGGAGCGCTGGTGAACGCGCGCGTCGATCGGCTGGTCTACGCGGTACCCGATCCGAAGGCGGGAGCCGCGGGCACGCTGTTCGACATCGTGCGGGATGGACGCTTGAACCACCGCGTGGAGGTGACGACCGGGGTCCTGGCGGCAGAATGCGGCGCGCTGTTGACCGAGTTCTTCCGGGCACGGAGGAAATGATCGATGGGAGAGGTGGCCGAGCGGCCGAAGGCGCACGCTTGGAAAGCGTGTATAGGGCAACCTATCGTGGGTTCGAATCCCACCCTCTCCGCCAACTGATGGTCGAGGCACCTTGACGTAGTGGCGCGGCGAATGCAGAAAGACCCGTCACGGATGTCCGAGTAGCTCCGGGAGAGCTGGCCGAGCGGCTGAAGACACCTGATTCGAAATCAGGAGTACCCGCAAGGGTATCGGGGGTTCGAATCCCTCGCTCTCCGCCAATTCAAGCGACATGCAGCGATCCCTGACGCAACTCGCGTGCAGGGAAGCGGGCCGACGTCACCGGCTATCGCTGAGGAACTTCGGAATCCGCCCGCCGATCTCCTCGGCGGCCGAGTCGAGAGCCTCGCTCGCCACCAGCTCCTTCGTGCGCCGCGCGCGGTCGAGCGACGCGCTTTCGCACCCGTGCTCCCTCGCCAGGTCGCTGACCAGATCGAGATTGTCGACACCCCCGTACGCGCCGAAGGCCCGGTTCGCGCCGGCTCCTTCGAGGAGGGCGGGGCAGGGCGACGGCATGCAGGCCACGGCCTTGCGCACCGTCTCGGGCTTCACGCCGGGAAAGGTGAAGTACAGCGATGCGAACGCGGTCCGGCGGTGGCGATCGAGCTGCTCGAGATCCGGCTGCGGCCACCCGGCCACGTCGCCCCCGCGCGCCACCGCGACCTCGCGGGCGCGCGCGTCGATGCGGTACAGGGCAACCGAGATCATCTCGGAGATGAGGATGTCCTGCGTCCTGATCAGGTCGGCGAGATGACGTACGTCTGCGGACGCCTGCGCGAAGTCGCCCCGACGGAACGCCGCCGCGAGCCGCAGCTTCGACCAGAACTGCAGGCTCGAGTAATTGGGGATGGGCAGATCGAAGAACTTCTCGACCGGCTGCTCCCGGAGCCGTCCGGCCCCGAACAGCGACCAGTGATCGAATCGCCCCAGCGCGGTCATCCAGCCGAAGTCGAGGCCTTCGAGATCGGCGTCGGAGATCTTCGCGGGCCAGTCGGCGCCGTAGGACTTCAGGCGCTCCGCGAGGGCGTCCGCGACGTGGAGCCGGCCGGGCGGATCGTCGATCGGCTTCTCGTAGTCGACGAGCGGCGCCATGAAGTCGGCAGCATCGCGGTCGCGGGAAGAGCCATCCGGCAGCGCGGGATGCTCGTGCAGCTTGTTCCCTTCCTCGCACAGCTTGTCGACGTACGCGTCCGCCATGCGCGCATTCGTCGCGAGCACCTCGCCGAGCTCGAGACTCTGTCCCAGCGCGACGAGCTTTCCAAAGAGGGCAGGGTCGCCTCGTTTCGACGCCGAGGATGCGGCGGCCGCTTCCGGGGCTTCGCGGCGATCGACCACAGCAGGCGCGGAACGAGGAGCCGGGAAGGCATCGGGGATGCCGGAGCGGATTGCGGCCTCCTCGCTCGGAAACGCCTCCGCCCGATGCGACTCCGCCTCGCTGCGAGAAGCGACGCTCCGCCCGCGGAAGAACAGGGCAGCCGCCACGAGGACGAGCGCACCGATAACCGCGATTTTGACCAGAGGACGGAAGCCCACGCATCGATGCTACCCGCGAGGACCCTCTTCGTTCTTCTGAAAAACCGTGTAGGCGGGTATCGGGCTCGCCCCTACTTCAGCCCCGGCGCCTGGGCCCAGGCGAGCGCGTCCTCCAGGCGGTCCTGCCCGAAGAACAGCTCGCCGCCGACGAGGAAGTTGGGCGCGCCGAAGATGCCGAGGCGCACCGCCTCGTCGGTGTTGGCGCGAAGCTGCGCCTTCACCGCGGGCGAGAGGGCCCGCCCGACGGGCTCCGGGCCGACGATCCGCGCGAGAACCACCGCGTTGGCGATGTCCAGGTCCTCGGCGAAGTTCGCCCGGTAGATCGCTCGCACCACCTCTCCCGTCGGCGCCGCGCAACAGACACGCGCCGCGAGCACGGTGTTGCGCGGGAAGACGCTCGGCTTCCGCCAGGGAAGCCCATACTTCGCGCAAAGGCGCTCGAGGTCGCGCCACATGTAGCGGCCGCGGACCGGGTTCACGTTGAACGGCGAGTCCTTGATGCCCTGCTGCGCCGCGAAGATGGGCCCAAGCAGGAACGGCTTCCACTCGAGCGTCACCCCGGCGCGAACGCACTCCTCCTCGATGCGCATCGCGGCGACGTACGAGTATGTGCTCGCCGGCTCGAACCAGAATTGCAGCGCTTCCATACAGCCGTTCATGATATGCCGTTCTGCATCCTCTCGGGACGCTGGACCGGGGATCGGGCGACGGCGGATCGTGAACCCGCCAGGCCCGGAAGGGAGCAACGGTAGCGGCTTTCGTCCGTGTGCCCGGTCTCCGGTCCAGCGCCCCGAAGGGTCCCGCCCAGATGCCGACTCCGTACCTCGTCCTCGCCCGGAAGTACCGCCCGCAGCGCTTTTCCGATCTGACGGGGCAGGAGCACGTCGTCCGCACCCTGACGAACGCGCTCCAGAGCGGCCGCGTGGCCCACGCCTTCCTCTTCACCGGCCCGCGCGGCTGCGGGAAGACGACCACCGCGCGCATCCTCGCCCGCGCGCTCAACTGCGAGAAAGGCCCCACGCCCGAGCCTTGCGGGCAGTGCGGCCCGTGCGTCGAGATCGCGCAGGGCAACGACGTCGACGTCCAGGAGATCGACGCCGCTTCCAACAACGGCGTCGACGACGTGCGCTCCTTGCGCGAGGCGGCGAAGTACCTGCCCGCGCGCGACCGCTACAAGATCTACATCGTCGACGAAGTGCACATGCTGAGCGGCCCCGCCTTCAACGCGCTGCTCAAGACGCTCGAGGAGCCGCCCGGGCACATCAAGTTCCTGCTCGCGACCACCGATCCGCAGAAGCTGCCCGCAACCATCCTGAGCCGCGTGCAGCGGCACAACTTCCAGCTCGTTCCGCTCGGGAAGATCGTCACGCGGCTTCGCGAGATCGCGCAGGCCGAGGGCGTCGCCGTCTCCGACGGAGCGCTGGCGCTCGTCGGGCAGCAGGCGCAGGGCTCGATGCGCGATGCGCTCTCGCTCCTCGATCAGCTCTTCGCCGCGCACGCTCCGGGCGGCGAGATCGGCGAGGAGGAGGCGGCGCAGGCGCTGGGCGCGCTCGATCGCGGCATCGTGGCGGGAATCGTCTCGGCGGTGCTGCGGCGGGACGCGGGCGCCGCGCTGCAGGGAATCGTGCGCGCGTACGAGTCGGGCGCCGACTTCAAGCGGCTCGCAGATGAGCTCGCCGCGCATGCGCGCAACCTCGTCCTGGCGACGCTTCCTGAGGTGCGGCAGGAATTGCCGGATCACGAGCTTCGCGGCCTTGCCGAGACGGCGCGGGGGCACGATCCGGCGCAGCTCGCCCGTGTCTTCGAGCTGCTCCAGGATGCGGAGGAAGACGTCGCCAAGGCGGCGACTCCCCGGCACGCGCTCGAAGTCGCGCTGCTTCGCGCGGTGCACCTCGCGCCCTCGGGATCGCTCCCCGAGCTGGTGGAGAAGGTGGACCGCGCTTTCGCGAAGCTCGGAGGCGAGCGAGTTGCTCCGCCGGCCGGCGCGCGGCTGCAGCGGGAGGTCGCTTCGTCGGCGCGCACCGCCGCGATCGCAGAGCCACCGGTGCCGAACGGCGCTCCGCCACCCGTCGCGGAGCGGGAGCCGAACGGCGCCCCACAATCCCTCGAAGATCGCTGGCGCACGCTCATCTCCGCCGTGAAGGCGGCGCGCAAGATGAGCCAGGCCGCCGCGCTGGAGAAGGGCGTGCCGCTGCGCATCGTCCCGGGAACGGTCGCGGTCGGCTTCAAGAGTCCCAACGACGCGCTCGCGCTCGAGGACGTGGACTCGCGGCGCGGCGTGGAAGCGGCGTTCGCCGGGGTGATGGGCTCCGCGGTGAAGCTCGTCATCGAGAAGCTTCCGGCCGAGGCGGCGGCTACCAGCCTGGCCGAGGAGAAGGAGCGCGCCAAAGGCGAGCGGAAGGGGCGGCGCTTGCAGCAGGGCCGCGAGCACCCGGCCGTACGGGCCGCAGTGGAAGTTCTCGGCGGCGAGATCGAAGATGTCAGGGACCTCGGCGAGGAGTGAGCATGGCGCAAGGCTTCGACATGAACGCGCTGTTCCAGCAAGCGCAGGCGATCCAGGAACAGATGCGCCGGACGCAAGAAGAGCTCGCCAAGAAGGAGGTCACCGGCACGGCGGGCGGAGGGATGGTCGTCGTGACGGCGACCGGCACGGGAGAGATCTCTCGCGTCCAGATCGACCCTAGCGTCGTCGATCCGAAAGACGTCGGGATGCTCGAAGACCTGGTCGTCGCCGCGGCCAACTCGGCGCTCAAGGCGGTGCAGGCGCTGGCGCAGAGCGAGGGCGGACCGCTCGCCAATCTCAAATCGATGTTCCCGGGGATGATGCCCTGAAAGCTGCCGACCCGATCGGCCGGCTGACCCTGCTCCTCGCAAAGCTTCCGGGCGTCGGCGAAAAAACCGCGCAGCGCCTCGCCTTCCATGTCCTCGGTGCGCCGCCCGCGTACGCACGCGAGCTGGCCGAGGCGCTCCTCGCCCTGGAGCGCGAGGTGCGGCTCTGTTCCGTCTGCTGCAACCTCACCGCGCAGGATCCCTGCGCCGTCTGCCGCGATTCGCAGCGCGACGACAAGATCATCTGCGTGGTGGAGTCGGTGCCCGATCTCCTCGCCGTCGAGCGGACGCGCGAGTTTCGCGGCCGCTACCATGTGCTCCATGGTGCGCTCTCGCCGCTCGACGGAGTGGGACCCGATCAGCTCAAGCTCAAGGAGCTATTGGAAAGACTTTCCGGGGGCGCGGTCCAGGAGGTCATCGTGGCGACCGACCCGACGGTGGAGGGCGAAGCGACCGCGCTGTACCTCGCGCGGCTCGTCAAGCCGCTCGGAGTGCGAGTAACCAGGATCGCCCAGGGAGTACCGATGGGAGGCAATCTGGAGTACGCCGATCACGTCACGCTCGCGCGCGCGCTGGCGGGCCGGCGCGAGGTGTAGGCGAAGGTGGATCGAGTTCCTACCGGAACGCTCGACGCAACAATTTTCCGAGCCTTGCTCGGGTGATGGGCGTCTGTTAGCGTCGGTCGACCCCGGTTACCGACCGGGAAAGAGGTCGCATCGAATGCAGCCGCAGATGGTCATGTACGACGAGGAGTTCCAGCAGATCAGCGCGGTCTGCGAGCGGCTTTCGCGGGAAGCCAACGCGAAGATCGTCTTCCTCGTCGACAAGAACGGCCAGCTCATCGCCTCGGTGGGGGCGACCCAGGACCTCGATACCACCTCGCTCGCCTCGCTCACGGCGGGCAACATCGCGGCTACCGGCGGGCTCGCCAAGCTGATCGGGGAGAAGGAGTTCTCCATCCTCTTCCACGAGGGAGAGCGCGACAACCTGCACATCTCGGTGATCGGCGGCAGGGTCATCCTGGTGGTCATCTTCGACAGCCGGAGCTCTCTGGGATTGGTGCGGCTGCGGGTGAAGAAGGCATCCGACGAGCTCAACAAGATCTTCGATGCGTTGCTGAAGAAGGTCCCGGCTCCCGGCGCGGGTTCGCCCTTCGCCGAGATCACCGACGACGACATCGACAACCTCTTCAGCGAGTAAGGCCCGACCGTGTCCTTCATCAATTACAGCTCTCGCGAGATCAATTGCAAAATAGTCTATTACGGTCCCGGCCTTTGCGGGAAGACGACCAATTTGCAATATATCTATGCGAATACCAACCAGAACGCCAAGGGGAAGATGATCTCGCTCGCCACCGAGACCGAGCGCACCCTGTTCTT
>Ga0066708_10000634_pt1 | contig 10423 bp, 10 predicted proteins | sample GraSoiAngelo_157_FD_66504 | JGI IMG/M metagenome (GOLD analysis project Ga0066708, IMG submission 66504) | Grasslands soil microbial communities from the Angelo Coastal Reserve, California, USA - 14_1009_16_20cm | ecosystem: Environmental > Terrestrial > Soil > Grasslands | place: USA...
AGCAGCCCCGCGCCGCGCCGCGCCGCCTCCTCGGCCGACGCCGTCCCCCCGGCCCGGACCGTCTCCTCGGCCGGGATCTTGGACGCCGGCACCCCCGGCGGGGGGTACACGCGTCCAAGATCCGAAGACTGCGAGGCAGGTTGCGAGGCGCCCACGCTACCGACCATAGTGAGCGGCGATGACTCCGGTGCCGCCCCCGCTCGGTCCGCCGCCCCGCCGGCGCCCCGCGCTGCGCCGGGTACTGGTCATCGTGGCCGTGGTCCTCGTGGTGTGCTGCGCCGGCGGAACCGCCGCCGGGTACGGGCTGTTCCGCTGGTACAACTCGGCGGCAGGCCCGGCCCAGGCCGCCACCGAGACGTTCCTGACCAGGCTGGAGCGGGGCGACACCGCCGGGGCGTACCAGCTGCTGTGCGCCGACGAGCGCAACCGGCTCAGCCAGGCCGCGTTCACCGACCTGGTGCACGCCCGGCCGCAGCTGCGCAGGCACAGGATCGTGGGTACCTCGGTGGCGGTCGTCAACGGCACCAGCACCGCGCTGATCACCGTGGACCTGACCCGGGCCGGGGAGGCCGCGGAACGGCACACCGTCCGGCTGGTCAAGGACGGCTCGTCATGGCGGGTCTGCGGCGAGCCGTTCTGAACTGATCACAGCACCCGCGGCGGGGTGTTCCCGGCGGCCACGATCGCCCGCCGTACCGGTACCGCCAGCAGCAGGACGAACCCGGCGACGAAGAACACCACCAGCGACACGATCGCCGCCCGGTAGTTGCCGACGACCTGGTTGACCACGCCGAACAGCAGCGGCCCCAGCCAGCTGGAACCCTTGTCGGAGATGCCGTAGAAGCCGAAGTACTCGGCCTCCTTGCCGGCCGGGATGAGCTGGCTGAACAGCGACCGGGACAGGGCCTGGCTGCCGCCCAGGACCAGGCCGATCGCCGCGCCCAGCGCCATGAACACCAGCGGCGCCTTGGCCGGCACGAAGTACGCGGCGACGACCAGTGCCGTCCAGCCGACCAGCGAGCCGAGGATGGTCCGCTTCGCGCCGGCCCGGCTGGCGACGAAACCGAGCAGCAGCGCACCGCCGAACGCGACGAACTGCACGATCAGGATGGTGACCGCCAGGGTCGCGTCGGACAGCTGCAGCTCCTGGGTACCGTAGGTGCTCGCCAGCGCGATCACCGTCTGGACGCCGTCGTTGTAGACCAGGAACGCCAGCAGGAACAGCAGCGTCAGCGGGTACGCCCGCAGGTGCGCCAGGGTCCGGCGCAGCTGCCGGAAGCCGGCGGACAGCACCCCGCCGCGCGCGTCCGGCTCGGCTTCCAGCGGCGGTCGTTCGCGCAGCCACAGCAGTGGCAGCACGGTGAACCCGGCCCACCACAGCCCGGCGAACACGAACACGCCCCGGATCGCGGCCGGGCTCTCGTGCGCGGTCAACACCGCGGCCAGGCACAGCGCCAGGTTCAGCCCGCCGCCGAGGTACCCGATCGCCCAGCCGCGGCTTGATGTGGCGTCGCGCTCGTCGGCGCCGACCAGCCGGGTGAGGAACGAGTTGGCCACCACCGACGCGGCGTTGAGCGCGATGTTGGCCAGCAGGTACAGCAGCCCGCCGAACAGGTAGGCGGTACCGGTGGCCAGCGCGAAGCAGCAGGTCAGCCCGGCCCCGGTGAAGGCGAACCCGGCCAGCAGCCACTTGCGGTGCGCGGACCGGTCGGCGACCGCGCCGACCAGCGGCAGCACCAGGACCGACAGCAGCACCGACACGGCGATCAGGTACGGGTAGTAGGAGCCGGCGGCGACCGGGATGCCCAGCGGATGCACCCTGCCGTCCGCGTCGGCGGCGTGCTTGGCCAGGCTCGTCAGGTACGGGCCGATGAACACCGCCAGCATCGTGGTGAAGAAGGCGTGGTCGGCGAAGGAGTAGAAGTACCACCCGACCCGTTCCCGGCGGGTCGAACCGGCGTACGGCTGGGCCGTCGACAATGCCGTCATATCGCTCCTCAAGCGGGCCAGCAGCCGCGGGCGGTGTAGACATCGCGCAGAACGTCGATGCGATCGGTCATGATGCCATCCACGCCCAGATCCAGTAACTCATGCATCCGGTCGGGTGCGTCCACCGTCCAGACGTGCACCTGCAATCCGAGCGCATGGGCGTACCGGACGAACCGGTCGTCAACCACCCGGATCGGACCCTGCCGGACCGGTACCTGCGCCGCGGCGACCCGGCCGGCCGTCCGGGCCGCACCGCGCCCGGCGCGGGAGGCCACCCACAGCCGCGCTGCGCCCCGCGAGCCGAGCGAGGTGGCCACCTCCGGACCCACCGCGGCACGCATCCGCGCGGTCCGCGCGTCGGAGAACGACGCCAGCAGTACCCGGTCCAGCGCGCCCGCCGCCCGGACCGCGGCCAGCGTGGCGTCGACCGCGCTGTCGGCCTTCACGTCGATGTTGAGCCGCACCTGCGGCCACGCGTCGAGCACCTCGGCCAGCCGGGGCACCACCGGCTCCCCGTCGACCCGGACCCGGGCCAGCTGCGCCCAGCGCAGGTCGTGGATGCGCTCCGGCCGGCCGGCGATGCGGGCCAGGCTGTGGTCGTGGCACACCACGGCCACCCCGTCGGCGGTGGCGTGCGTGTCGGTCTCGATGTACCGGTACCCCATCGCGACCGCCCGCGCGAACGCCGCCATGCTGTTCTCGTCGCCGTGCGCCGCGCCGCCCCGATGGGCGAAAGCGATCGGAGTGGGCGCGTCGAGGTAGGCGAACCGTCGGCCGATCATGACCGGGAGTATGACCCCTGTCGGCGACCGGTGGGTAGCCGTCGCCTTTCCGGTAGTCGTCCGTGGTGCGCGGCACAGTAGGGTGACGCCATGCGCGTGCTCGGCATCGATTTCGGGACCTCCAACACGGTGTCCATGCTGCGGATGCCCGACGGCCGGTTGCGACCCCTGCTGTTCGACGGCGCGCCGCTGATGCCGACCGCCGTGTACCTCAACCCCGAGGGACAGATGCTCGTCGGGCGCGACGCGGAACGGCACGCCCGGGTCGACCCGAGCCGGTTCGAACCCAACCCGAAGCGGCGCATCGACGACGGCGCGGTCTTCCTGGGCGATCAGGAGCTGCCGGTACCGCGGGTGTTCGCCGCCGTCCTCGGCGCGGTCGCCGCGGAGGCCCGCCGGCAGCTGGGCGGCGCGCCCGAGCAGGTCCGGCTGACCCACCCGGCCCGCTGGGGCGAGCAGCGCCGCCGGCTGCTGACCGAGGCGGCGCGGCAGGCCGGGCTGGGCAACCCGCAGCTGATCGCCGAACCGGTCGCCGCCGCCTCGTACTTCACCGCCATCCTGCGCGCCGCCGTCCCGGTGGGCCGCTCGCTGGCCATCTACGACCTCGGCGGCGGTACCTTCGACGCGACCGTCGTGCGGCGCACGCCGGCCGGGTTCCAGGTGCTGTCCGAGGAGGGCCTGGCCGACGTCGGCGGGCTGGACTTCGACCACGCGATCGTCGAGCAGCTCGGCGAGACCTACCAGGCCAGCCACCCGGAGCAGTGGTCGGCGCTGGTCAACCCGACCGACGCGGCCGGGCGGCGGCAGCGCCGGATGCTGTACGAGGACGTCCGGGCGGCCAAGGAGATGCTCTCGCGCACCTCCAGCGCCGACATCCACCTGCCCGGCCTGGAGGTCGACGCGCACGTGACCCGGGAGGAGCTGGAGACGCTCATCCGGCCGTACCTGGAGCGCACCGTCACCTGCCTGGCCCGCACCATCGCCGGGGCCGGCATGGCACCCAAGGACCTGGTCGGCATCTTCCTCGTCGGCGGGTCCAGCCGGATCCCGCTGTGCGCGCATCTGATCCACACCGAGCTGCAGGTCGCGCCGACCACGCTGGAGCAGCCGGAGACCGTGGTGGTGGAGGGGGCGCTGTGCATCGGCGCGCCGACCCCGCCGGTACGGCCGCCGATGCCGCAGCTGCAGCCGCCGCGGCAGCCGGGACCGCCGCAGCCGGCGCCCGGGTACCAGCCGCCCCGCCCGTCCCCGGTTGTCGTCGGTCCGCCGCCGCAGCAGGCCGGCCCGGTGCGGACCCGGCCGATCAGCACCCCGCCCGCGCAGAACCGCCCGATCAGCACGCCACCGGCACCGCAACCGACCCGCCCGGCACCGCAACCGCCGCGGATGGCGCCGCCGGCCGGCCCGGTACCGCGCCCGGCGCCGGTACCGCAGCGGCCGCCGATGCCGGCCCCGGCACCGGCGCGTACCCGCAACCCGTGGTACCAGGAGCCGACCGTGCTCATCACGATCCTGGTACTGGTGGTGGTCGTGGTGCTGTTCGTGGTGCTGATCATCCTCGCGTCCGGCTGACCGGTTCACCCGGACCGAATGATGCCCGCCCGCACCGCCAGGTGACATTGTCGACCATGGCGGTAGGGGAGGTTGCCATGACAAGCGATGTGACCGTGCGGGACACCGCCCGGGACCAGGTGCGGGAGGCGTCGGGGATCTGGTGGTGGTTCCTGATCCTCGGGATCCTGTGGACCGGCCTGGGCATGTACGTGTTGTCGTACCGGGTGGGCAGCCTGGCCGTGGTGGTCGCGTTCCTCGGCGTGACCTTCCTGTACGGCGGCGTCGCCCAGCTGGTGCTGGCCAGCCAGGTTCGCGCCTGGCGCTGGCTGTTCATCGTCGCCGGGATCCTGGGCGTGGCCGCCGGGATCCTCACGTTCGTCTGGCCACACGCCACGCTGTACGTCGTGTCGATCCTGACGGCCTGGTACCTGGTCATCTTCGGCATCGTCCACCTGGTCACCGCCCTGGCCGGGCCGAAGCTGCCATGGTGGTGGACCAGGCTGCTGCTCGGTATCGCCGAACTGGTGCTCGGAGTCTGGGCGGTGCATTCCTGGCAGCGGTCGCTGATCACGCTGGTGACCCTGGTTGGGGTGTGGGCGATCTTCCACGGCGTGGCCGAGATCTTCGCCGCCTTCGGGGTGCGTCAGCTCGGCCGGCGGGCCGAGCAGCTGGTCGGCTGATCCCGCTCGCGGTCAGCCGGTCGGGCCCCAGAACCGGGCCAGCGTGCCGGTCGCCGGGTCGTCGGACCCGTACAGCTGCGCCCACGGGTCCACGCCCGGGCCGGGCGCGTCCAGCCCGGCGTAGGCGTACAGGTCGCCGGGCGCGGCCGTGCCGGTAATGCCGGTGCTGCCGTAGCTGTGGTCGGCGGCGTCCAGCCCGTAGCCGTGGCCGGGGTCGCCGAGCGTGTCCGGGTCGGCCCACGGGTACCCGTCGGCCGGTTCCGGCCGCCCGTCCAGGTCCAGGGCCGGCGGGAAGTCGCTGTCATGCCAGCCGGTGTGCGGGTCCGGCGCCAGGTCCGGATCGGCACCGACCAGGTGGTCGGCCGGCCCGGGCTCGTCATATCCGGTACCGTGGTCCGTCGCGTGCTCGTCGACCAGGTCGTGCTGGCCGAAGTCGTCCTGGTCACCCTCGTGCACCAGGTCGGGGCCGTGCGACAGGTGCGCGACGTCCGGCGCCGGCGCCTCGTCGTAACTGTCGTACCCCTCGTGCTCGGGATACGTGTCATGTGCGTCGAGGTCATGTGCGTCGAGGTCGTGGCCGCTCAGGTCGTCGAGGTGCTCGCCGCCGAGGTCGGCGGTGTCACCATCGGACCCGCTCTCGTGCCACTGGTCCCAGTCGCCGTGGTGGTCCATGGCTAACTCCCTGTGTCACTGGGTCCGGCCGGTGCCAGCTGGCGTACCCGTACCAGTATCTCGTCGATCTGCTTGATCCGCCCGCGCAACGCCTCCCGCTCCTGGCCGAGGGCGGCCTTGCGCTTGGCCCGGCTGGCCTTGTCGTCAGCCATCGCCTTGTCGATCTCGGCGATGTGCGCGTCGAGCTGCTGCAGCCGCCGCTCGATCGCGTCGTCCAGGGCCAGGGTCAGCGCGTACTGCAGGTCGTTGAACCGGTGCATCACCTCGTCGGTCAGCGCCGCGCGCGCCTCACCGAGCACCTCGCGCAGCCAGGTGCGCTGCTGTGCCCGGTCGGTCATCGCCTTGCGCTTCCACAGCATGAACGCGCCGGCCGCCAGCCCCAGCCCGATGCCCACCCCGGGGATGATCAGCCCGGCCCCGGCGATACCGGCCAGCCCCGCCGCCGAGGCGCCCATCATGCCGTACCGGCCGGCCATCATCGCCATGCCCGCCGAGGACATCACCACGATGGCACCGTCGCCGCTGCCCCCGTCGCGGCGCGGTTTGGCGCCCATCGCGTGACGCAGCCGGGCGTTGAGCCGGCGCAGGATGAACTGCAGCTCGTGCGGGGCGAACACCTGCGCGAGTACCCGCTCGCCGACCTGCCGGAAGCGCCACTCCAGGTCCTGCGACAGCCGGATGGACAGCGCCTGCAGCGCCCGGTCCACCTCGGCCGGCATGGACTTCAGGTCAGCACCCGACGCTTTGTCGATCTTGTTGAGGAAGTTCTCCTGGAGCTGGGTCACGTAGTGCCGCAGCCGCGCGGTGGCCTCGACCCGGGCCCGCTGCGTCTCGTTGCTCAGCGCCAGCGACCACTGCCGGGACTCGGTGCGCTTGCGGGCGGCGAGCTTGGTCCGCTCGTCCTTGGCCCGCTCGGCGGCGGCCGGATCCGGGTCGGCGGCGGCCATCCGCTCGGTGATCTGCTGGTCCATCCGGACCACCTCGCTGCGCAGCGCGCGCAGGATGTTGGCCTGTTGCAGGACATGCCCGCGGCCGGCCAGCTCGATCATCGCGTGCTGCAGCTCGCCGATCCGCGACTCGCGTACCAGCTCCGGCGCGGCCGGCCCGGCCAGGTTCATCGCCATCTCCGCCAGCCGGGCCGACACCGGGAACCAGGGCGCCGCGGCGAACCGCGGCGCGTACGTCTGCAGCTGGTTGCGGTTGTCCGACAGGATGGTCCGCCAGCCCGGGTACGCGTCGACCTTGGTCAGCGCGAACACCACGAAGTTGACCCGCTTGCTGGCCTCGATGAGGAAGTTCAGCTCCGGCTGGGAGAACGGCGACGAGGCGTCGACCACGAACAGCAGCGCGGTGGCCCGCTCCACGGCGTCCATGGCGATCTCGGCGTGCAGCGAGTCCAGCCCGCCGACCCCCGGCGTGTCGACCAGGGTCAGGTACCGCAACAGCGGCGCCGAGTGCAGCACCTCGATGCGCCGCGGCGGGCGTACCCCCTCCGGCAGCCGGCCCAGCAGGGTACCCCAGTCCCGCAGGTCGCCCAGGGACAGCAGCTCGGGCTGCTCCTTGCCGGGCACGTAGGCCCGGGCACCGTGCGTGGCGGAGTGGCTGAACTCCAGGTATGCGGCGGTGGCCACCGCGGCGTCGACCGGCGACAGGTTCGGTACCCCGATCAGCGCGTTGACCAGCGAGCTCTTGCCCCGCTTGGTTTCCCCGACGACCGCGAACGACGGCCGGGTGATCTCGCGGCGGCGCAGCGCGTCGATGTCCGCGGCCGCGTCGGGCTCGGTGCGGCGCATGAACGCCAGCGAACTGTCCACCCCGCTCTTGATCATCTTCAGCGCGGCGGCCTCGATGGAGCTCTTCTCCCCACCGGTCGCCTTCGGCTGGTCGGTCGTTGTCATGCCTGCCTCCGTTGGTACACGGTGACCACCGGCGGCCGCAGCAGCACACCGTGGTCGGCGTACCCGGGCGCCTCCACGGCGGCGATCGTGCCGACCAGCGTCTCGTCGGTGGTCGGCAGCGCACCGCCGGCCTCGTGGTGGCTCGGGTCGAAGCGTTCGCCGGTGGGTTCCACGGTACGCACCCCGACCTGCGCCAGCGCCTGGTCCAACCGGGTGGCCAACGCCGCACTGGTGACCCGGTCGCGGACATATATGCACGTCTGCACCAGGCTGCTGCGATCCTGTCCATCCGTCGCCGCCGCCGGTACCGGCTCCGGCGCCCCGGTCGCGGCCGGCCGGTCCTCGCGCAGCAGGATCAGCACCGCCGCGCCGGACACCAGCGCACCGACCAGGCCGATCAGGCCGACCAGCGGCTGGCCGCTGGCCAGGTAGCTGCCGGCGCCGGTGAGCAGCGCGAGGAACGCGCTGACCCCGATCGCCGGTACCGCGCTCGGACGCGAGGACATGACACTTCTCCTACCGGAAGGTGGCCTGGCCACGGACACGCTGGGAGAGCAGGAAGAACCCGCGGTGGGCGACCAGCGCCACCCGCGACTGGGCCGGGCTCGCCCCGGCCACCGCATAGGCCCGCCAGCGCGTCGCCGCTTCCAGCGCCGCCCGGCTCAGCTGCTCCGGTGCCGCGGCGGGCAGGTTCAGGATGAACCCGGGATCGTTGGACAGCGCGAGCCGGGTCAGCTCGCCCTCCATCTGGTCGGGCAGGTCCACCGCGCCGGTGGTGACCAGCTGCGCCACCTCCAGCAGCCGCAGCCGGTGGTAGTCCGGCTGCTGCAGTACCCGTTCGATCGCGTCGCGCAGCAGCTCCCGGTCCTGCGGCCGGGGGGCGTGGCTGGCGATCTTCTCCAGGCCGGACAGCGCCCAGCCGGCCTTGATCGCGTCGCTGCGCCAGCGGAACGCGTGGGTGAGCGTGTCGCGCAGCCGGGGAAACCCGGACACGCTGTGCAGCAGGCGGATCAGCTCGCTGGTCGCCAGCTGCGGGTTGGCCACCAGATGCGCGATGGCGAACCCGATGCCGTACAGGTCGAGCAGCCGCAGCAGCCGCTCCCGCGACTCCCGCGCCACCGGGCACTCCCGGCCGGCGAACAGGTCCACCGAAGCCAGCAGCACCGTGCGCTCCCCGTCAGGCAGCCGGGCCAGCGACCGCAACGCCTCGCAGTCGGCCGCGGTCAGCCGCCCCGCCTCGGTGGTCTCGGCCAGCAGACCCACGATCGGTACCACATCGGAGACCACCCGGCGCAGTACCGCGGCCTGGTCGGCGGCCAGCGGACCGGCCACCGGCCACGGGTCGGCGGTACCCCCGGCCAGCTTGTCGACCTTGTTGAACAGGCCGAGCGAGTTGATCGGGTTGCTGGACAACCGGGCCGAGATGGACCGGAACGCCTCCAGCGCCGCCACGTCGTCGGCCCGCACCGACTGGGTGAACACATACACGATCGCCTCGGCGCCGGACAGCGCGCCGACCGAGTCGTCGTCGATGTCCTCGTCGATCGGCGCCTCGTTGAACAGGAACCGCCGGGCCCCGGCGCTGACCACCGAGTTGGCGCTGGACAGGCCGGGCGTGTCCACCACCATGAGGTCGCGCAGGTGGTCGCTGGTCAACGCCACGTCCACGTACGAGATCTCACTGCGCGGCACGCCGAGCCGCTGCGGGATCATCCCCGACTCGTCCAGCGGCAGGCTGACCCGGGAGCCGTCGCGGCGTACCACGTCGACCCGGTCAGCCGTGCCGTACCGGAACTGCGTCACGATGCGGGTGCACTCGCCTACCTCGGTGGGTGCCACCCGCCGGCCGATGAGCGCGTTCACCAGTGTCGACTTGCCGGACTTCAACCGTCCGGCGATCGCCACCCGCAGCGGCTCGGACAGCCGCCGGCGCACATCGAAGACCTGCCCCTGGGTGGGCCCACCGAGCCGGTGGCCGACCTCCTGACAGAGGTCGGCCACACGGGCACTCAGTGGTCCGGGAGCCATTTAGCGTCAGCTCGCGTAGGGGTTGGCCTCGCCGTGACCGGTGTGCGCGTCGATCTGCGGCGAGTTGAACGGGTCGCCGTAGGTCACGGTGTCGAACGAGCCGTCGTTGTTGGTGTCGTGGAGGTCCACGTCGAAGTGGCCGTCCTTGTTCTCGTCGGTGACCACCTCGTCGGGACGCCCGTCGTGGGCGTGGTCGAAGGCCAGCAGGTCGGCCTTGCCGTCGTCGTTGGTGTCCGCGGCCATCGTGTCCAGCTCGTGCCCGGCGCCGAAGCTGTGGGTGAACACGACGTCGGCCTTGCCGTCGCCGTCGGAGTCGATGACGTCGGCATCGGCGTAGCCGTCAGCGTTCTCGTCGACCAGCGTCTGGCTGCCGGCCGGGCCGAAGTCGGCGGTGATCGTGTTGGGGTGGGTCACCGAGTCGGAGTCCCCGTGCCCGTAGTGGTCGCCGTGGCCGTAGGGGTCGCCGTGCGACTGGTAGTGGTCGTGCGACTCGTAGTGCTCGTGGTCGTGGCTCTCGCTGTGGTCGTGCTCGGAGTACGAGTCGTGACCGGTGTCGCCGTCGTAGCCGTCGCTCATAATGTTCCTCCCGGAAGTCGGATAAACGCACGCTTGGCGGTGCGGGATCCACACTACGAATATCCTGCCGGCGCAGGATCCCATGTTCGTGCCAGGTGCTTGAGGGAGAGGAGGACAGTGCACGACGCCCCGGGTGACCAGGTGGCCGATCGTCCAGCGCAGCTGCTGGCGGCGGCCCGCACCGCGCTGGCCGAGCCCGGTCTGGTGGTGCTGGCCGGCGGACCGGGCATCGGTCGCAGTACCG
>Ga0066708_10000646_pt1 | contig 10347 bp, 9 predicted proteins | sample GraSoiAngelo_157_FD_66504 | JGI IMG/M metagenome (GOLD analysis project Ga0066708, IMG submission 66504) | Grasslands soil microbial communities from the Angelo Coastal Reserve, California, USA - 14_1009_16_20cm | ecosystem: Environmental > Terrestrial > Soil > Grasslands | place: USA...
GGTGGCGATGAAAAAGGTTTGGAATACGCGAGACGCAAGCCTGAGAGCGTAATTCGCAGCATGGAGGAGTTCACAAAGGAGAATTACGGAATAGACGTCATGAAGGCCGAAGTGCCTATCAACATGAAGTTCGTGGAGGGAGTGAGAAGCAACGCAGGGAAGGGTTCCGCCTACACCCGCAAAGAAGCGATGGAGCTATTCCGCAAATCGGCAGCCGTTGCCACGAAGCCGTTTATCTATTTATCCGCTGGAGTGAGCAATGAGGAATTCGCTGAGACGCTGGAGCTAGCTGCCGAATCAGGTGTCAAATTTAACGGAGTGCTTTGCGGACGCGCAACCTGGGCCGCTGGGATTCCCGTATTTGCAAAACAGGGACAGAAGGCTTTCGTTGAGTGGATGAAAACCGAAGGCGTTAAGAACATCCAGAACGTCAATGAAAAATTGAAAGCCGCGACTCCCTGGTACGAGGTCTACGGAGCGGAATTGAAGGCGGCTCTCGCTTAATTCTTCGTCTCTGAATCAGGAGCCCAGCCGGTCATCGCTGGGCTTTCTTTTTTGCCACGCATTGAGACATCGACATTCTTCCGGACAGCATCGTTCCTGTTTGGAGGAGCACGCAATGCCAGAAGCTATCACCCTTGAACGCGCGAGGAGAGACAAAGAACAAGGCAAATCGCCGAGCACGCAGGCGGGAGAGTTTGTACGCGAAGAAATGGATCATATCCGGGAAGGCAAGCACGGCGCGAGGAGCACAAAACAAGCGATCGCGATTGGCTTGTCGAAGGCACGCAGAGCTGGGATTCAGCTAGGTGCTCCGAAAATCGGCAAGGCCTCAAGTCGCACCCGCAAACAAGCGCAGCGAGATCTCGCGAAAGGCCATCGGCGATCCCGGACTGTTTCGACGCGCCGCTCGCAAGCAACTGAAAAGGCTCTGAAGCGCGAGCCGCGTTCGGCTGCATCGAGGAGCGCACTATCGAAACAAGCTAAGCAAGCGGCAACAAGGCGCAGCAGCACATCGCGCAGCCAAGCTGCAAAGAAGGCGGCTCGCACCAAGGGTCCCGCCGTGCGCAGGCGCGCGGCGCAAAAGGCTGCGGAGACGAGGCAGCGTCGGGCGGCATAACTCTACAGGGTTCTTTAGGTTACGTGGTCCCGGCCGTCCCTCGGCGGGCACAGTATCAGACTTCGTGAATGTGCGTTCGTGCGAGGCCAACATTTTCAATAATGTTGCAAAATCGCGCATTGTGGCAGTCCCACGCCGTGTCCGGCCGCGTGCGGCCGGAACGATGTAACCAAAGGCTCAGTGCACGGGATTCGTTTGTTGACGCGTAGCACTAGCAACCCTAAGATTCCCTTCATCCGATGTTTTAGGAGCAATTGGTGAGACTTCGACACCTCGCGTGCATATTCACGGCCTCTCTGATCGTGATCCTCTCGTCCGCTGCGTTTCCAAAAGCCAATTCAGCCGACTCTCGCCTGAGAAAGTCTTATCGCTTCGAACGCGGCGGATGGATTTACGTTCATCTCGAAGGTTCGCCGAGCAACATCGGTTATCAGCACGGATATCTGCTTGCGTCCGAGATTGAGGATGCGGTCCAGTCTGTCCGCTTACTCGACAGACACAATACGCAGCGTGATTGGGAGTTCTTCCGCAATACGGCTCGCGAGGTTCTTTGGCCTCATATCGAAGATGAGTATCGCCAGGAGCTACAGGGCATCGTCGACGGCGTCAGAGCAAAGGGGAGCAAATTAGATGTTTGGGACATTGTTGCCCTCAATGCCTTTGAAGAAGTACCGGATTACTACGTGCCCACGCTAGATAAAAAGCAAGCTGTGCTGAATGCGCCGCAACTGCTTCCACCCGGTAACTGCAGTGCCTTCGTCGCGACCGGCAGTTACACGAAAGACGGCAAAATCGTAATTGCGCACAACAATTGGACAAGCTATTTGACTGGGGCACGCTGGGTAGTGATGTTCGATATCGTCCCGCAACGTGGAAATAGCATCCTTATGGATGGCTTTCCCGGCGTCATTACTTCAGACGACGATTTCGGTGTGAATTCCGCGGGCATCATGATCACCGAAACGACAATTACGCAGTTTCATGGCTTTGACCCAAAGGGTATTCCGGAGTTTGTTCGTTCTCGCAAGGGGATGCAGTACGCAAATTCCATCGATGACTATGTCCGGATCATGAAGGAAGGCAACAACGGCGGCTACGCAAATGATTGGCTGATTGGAGATCGCAAAACGAACGAGATCGCGTACCTCGAATTGGGCCTGAAGCATACGCCTCTCTGGCGCACAAAAGACGGGTATTTCGTGAGCTCGAATTTCGCCCGAGATCCTGACGTCATCAAAGACGAAACCGACTTCAATCCAAACGATATGAGCACTACTCCAAATGCGCGTCGCGTCCGCTGGGAAGAGCTCATGAAACAGAGCCAGGGAAAGATCGATGTCGCCTTGGCTGAGCAATTCTTATCAGATCACTTTGACTCTTATCAGAATAAAGAAGAAACGAATGAACGTGCCCTCTGCGGTCACAGCGATACCAGTCCCCGGGGAATAAAAGTTTGGGGGTGGGAACCGTACTATCCCGGAGGCGCGGTGCAAGGCAAAGCTACCGATAGTGATATGGCAAGCAAGATGCAACTCACAGCTCGTGCTGGACATCCCTGCGGCGCAGATTTTCACGCGAAAGAATTCCTCGCTCAACATCCCGAGTTTGGCTGGCAGGCCCCACTATTGCGCGACATGAAGGCCGGCCCATGGACTGACTTCAAGGCTGGTGATCGCGCGAATGCACAGCATGCAGCCGCCCCGAACAAGGGCGTGAAAGTGAAGCTAAAGCCTGTTACACAACCAAAAGTGCTCTCGGCAGATCGAAAGGACATTGGCGAATAATCGACCTGAACTCTGACTCAAGCGATTTGACGTAAATCGAACGGAAAGATCGAATGGACGCACTGAAGGACTTTCGCAATTTTTCTGGAATCAACGAGGCTTGGGAGCTGATCAAGACTGGTTTGGTCGTGATTCGCGAGCAAGCATACCGGCTTGAGCTTTGGCACTCATACTCAAATCCGGACATTCCCTACTATGTGTCGGTCTATGTCCAAACTGACGGAGTTTGGAAGAAGATGCAGGATCCCATTTTTCCTATCGGCCTCGATGCAGATCAGACCATGCGGGAAGCTATGGCCTTCCTTTCTGAACGGCTGGCGGCGTGAGTGCTTCGACAAGACAGCCGAACTTCTCACGTTTGCAAGCAGAGGCCCGTCACTGCCAGTGCACCGGCTTTCGGGTGCGGAAGCTGCGCTGAACTCTGGTATCCTTATCCGTCATGAAGGTGCTGTTTCTAATCCTTCTGATTTCCTTTGTAGTGATCGCCGGGAGCATCACTGCTGTACTGCTTCTGATCCGGCTACACCGAATGCGCGCGTCTGACGCCGCTCTGCGGCGGGAACTCGAACAGATTGAGCGCGATCATGGCAGCTTCCATACCGACCGTTCTTGAGGACTGAAAGACTAATGGCTCAGGCACTTGCAGGCCAGACAAATCAAGTTGAAAGCTTTGCAAAGGTTAGGGCCATCGATGCCGCGCTGGTGATCGGCGGCAGCCTGCTCATGGCCGCTTGTGGCCACATTTCCATTCCGCTGTGGTTCACGCCTGTCCCGATCACGCTTCAGACCTTTGGTTTAATGTTTCTAGCCCTGACCTTGGGAGCATGGCGATCTGCGGCGGCATTGCTTCTCTATCTTGTCGAGGGGGCCTCGGGCCTGCCGGTCTTCAGTCCGCATGGACCAGGTGGACTATTGCAGCTGTTTGGCCCCACCGGCGGTTATCTGATCTCATATCCGTTTGCGGCCCTTGTGGCTGGCCTGATTGCGGACAAGCTTTCGCTCCGCTCACGGGTGGTTGCTTTCTCCCTTGGCGCAGTTGCTTGCAGCATTGTTGTCTTCACCGCCGGCGCTTTCTGGCTCGCTGTGGTATCCCATAAACCAGCTTCGACGGTTCTGGCACTTGCAGTCGTACCCTTCTTGCCTGGTGAAGTGCTCAAGAGCGTCGCAGCCGTTGGAGCCGCGATCGGCGTTACGGCACGTGGAAAAGCGCCCGCTTAGCCCGGGAAATTCCCTGAGGGTTCCCTCTTAATCCTGCCTCGAACAGCAAGGACTCTCAAGTGATCATGCGTTCACGCAGAAATTTACAGAACTCCCTGTTATTCTCCTGCCTCAAGGCAGAATTTGCGTATTTTGGGCAGAATTCGAGCATTCTGAGATGAAATTCATCGCAGGCCCTGATGTTCTCCCTGTTGTTTCGCTTTTGTTGTAAGTTTTGCTGGTAGTATTCGCAAGCCTCTCACCAGATTTTCATCTCCAGCAGGTACACTGAGAAGCACCATGTCCAGTTCGGTTTCGTCTATCTCCTCTAGTTCGCTGTCAGTTCAGCCGCGTGAGATTTCTGTAGCCCATAGCCCGGACTCGGACGACGCTTTCATGTTCTACGCGCTCGCGACCAACAAGGTTCGGGTTCCCGGTTTGAAGTTCATGCATACGCTCTCAGACATTGAGACCCTGAATTGCAAGGCTCGTGAGGCCTTTTACGATCTGACCGCTATCTCCTTTCACGCCTATCCATACCTGCAGGAGGGGTACGCCCTGTTGCCCAGCGGTGGAAGCGTAGGCGAAGGCTATGGTCCGTTGATCGTCTCGAATCGGGATTACACAGTCGAGGAAATCAGGATGAAAAAGGTCGCCGTACCGGGAAAGCTAACCACCGCTTATCTGGTGTTGAAGCTCTTTGCGCCGGAGATTCAGACCGAGGTGGTTCCCTTCGATCAAATCATTCCTCAAATTCTGGATGGACGCTACGATGCTGGCTTGATTATCCATGAAGGCCAGCTCACCTATGGCAAGTCTGGACTGAAGCGCATCGTGGACTTCGGAAAATGGTGGCGTGAGGAAACAGGGCTTCCACTTCCACTTGGAGGAAACGCGATCAAGCGTGAGCTTGGGCCGGAGCTCATGCATGAAATTTCTGTCGCGCTGAAAGAGAGTATCCAATACGGACTCGATCACCGCGACGAAGCTCTGGAATATGCCATGCAATTCGCCCGTGACCTTGACCGACAGGTCGCCAGCAGATTTGTCAGCATGTACGTAAACGAGCGCACTCTGGACTACGGTCAGGAAGGGCGGCAAGCAATCACACGACTGCTGGAAATGGGATACGACCGTGGAATCATTCCACACCGTCCGAGTGTCGATTTCATCGATTAGCTGCCGCTAGTTCGCACGAGAGGAAGTTCGCGCCCGAAGTGCAGAGTTGGTTTTATCTACCCCGCGATGATCATCGTTGTGTCTGGACGAGAGAGCACATCTGAAAGCGGCCGTGTCACACTTGTGTTCGGAAGCTTTCTGATTGCGATTAATTTCGCCATGTACAAGAAATCTGCGCAAACAAAGTAGAGCAGCGAGATCGCGAGGAGGTCGGCAATGAGTATTCGAGCATTTGTAATCACGTTGCTCACCGTGAGCGACAACAGAACTGCAACTACGAATAATCCGAAGCGCAAAATTCCGTTGGTGATTGAGATCTCCAGCAGTTCATCACGTCGCGACCGCAGCAAGGTCAGCGTCTTCAAAACGCTTTCCCTCCATGTCGAGTCACCTGTCAGCGGAACGAGAGACAGGAACCAATTCAGCGTGGACCACGCGCTCACAATGATCAGAAAAGCGAGAAGCAAAATTGCCGACATCAGGCCAACACTTGGTTTGTCTTTGCCGCCCGCAGATGCCAGGCCGGCAGCAACTAATCCTGCGAGAAACCATCCCGCCATACTTGCTACCGTCACTATGGCGCGAAGCAAACTGACGACAAAGCACAGTTGAAGACTTGCTCCCGGCCTAAGAGCAGCGCGGCCCAGTGTGGCGTAACGGCCGAGAGCACTGAACAAGACCCAGATCGCGGTGAGAGCCAGCCCTGCCGAAAAAGCTGCGCGCCAGATCAATCTATGGATCGAGGCAATCCCTACGGCAATGTCTTGCGCCAGCTGTAACGGGTTCAGTGCCGCCATTGCCTGCACCCTGCGGGGATTGACGCTGAGGCTGTCGAGAACGAGGAATGCTGAGAATGCCGTGATAATGACCACGATGAGGCCGAAGCCCCAACGCCATCCAATTTCGATGAGCAACAACGCAGGATCGCGGCCTACCTCCTGGATGCCCTCAAGTAGCCCATTGCGAGACATCAACGAGCCACGATGTTCACAAGTTTATTGGGCACAACGATCATCTTGACGATCTCTTTGCCGTCCAGCAACGCGCGAATCTTCTCGTCGGCGGAGGATCGAGCACGGACTTCATCATCGTCAAGTCCGGCGGGAACCACAATCCGTGAGCGATTCTTGCCATTGATCTGGATTGGAATCTCGACCTGCTCTTCTCGTGCCAATTCGGGATTGAACTTGGGCCAGGATTCCCGGAGCAACTGCGATTTTTCACCGAGCGATTCCCATAACTCTGACGCCAAGTAAGGCGCGAACGGCGCCAGCATAAGCACTAACGTCCGAAGTGTCGACGCCACTTGCTTTGCTGAAATCGCTCCGGACGCAATTTGCCTTTCAGCGGCCGTGATCGCATTCACCAATTCCATTATCGCGGCAATCGAGGTGTTGAAATGCCAGCGTCCTTCAAAGTCGGTCGACACTCTGCGGAGCGTCTGGTGCAACTTTCGTTCGAGGTCGCGCGCAGCTGATGCCGGGGCGGAGGACGGTTTGACTGAGAAATCAGCGTATCTCATCACCAGCCGATAGACCTTTGCCAGGAAGCGGCTGACGCCCTCAACGCCATTCTCTTGCCAGTCGAGATCCCGGTCTGGTGGAGCAGCAAAGAGCGAATATACACGCGTGCTGTCTGCGCCATATCGGGACACCATGTCGTCGGGGGATACTGTATTACCCCGACTCTTAGACATCTTGGCGCCGCCCCTGATCACCATACCCTGAGTGAACAACCGCTCCACAGGTTCAGAATTATTAACCAAACCCATGCCGCGCATGGCTTTAGTCCAGAAGCGGGAGTAGATGAGGTGCAGGATTGCGTGCTCTACACCACCAATGTACTGGTCGATGGGAAACCAGTATTCGACAGCTCTTGCATCGAGGGCCGCAGTTGTGAGGTTGGCATTCGTGTAACGATAGAAGTACCAGGAGGAATCAACAAAGGTGTCCATGGTATCGGTCTCGCGTCGAGCGCCGCCCTTGCACTTCGGACATCTCGCGTTCACGAACTCTGGCAGCCGCGCGAGAGGCGAACCACCCTGCTGTGTGATCTCCACGTTCTCCGGCAGCACGACAGGAAGATCTTTTTCGGGAACCGGAACTATACCGCAGCCGTCGCAATACAGGATTGGGATCGGCGTCCCCCAGTAGCGCTGTCGGGAGATGCCCCAATCGCGTAAGCGATAGGTCACGGTTTTCTTCCCGAATCCCTTCTCCTTCGCGAAGAGCGTCATTCGCTGAATGGCTTCTTCGTTGCCCAGCCCGCTGAACTCACCGGAATTGATGAGCAGGCTGTCCATCGCTGTATACGGCAACGTAGGTTCTTTCTGCTCACCCTCCTCGTGACGGCGTGGCAAGATCACGATTCGGACATCGATGCCGTACTTCTTGGCGAATTCGTAGTCACGCTCGTCGTGCGCTGGGACCGACATGATGGCGCCAGTGCCGTACTCGATCAGGATGTAGTTCGCTACCCAAATGGGAATTTTCTCGTCATCGAACGGATTGATGGCATAGCTGCCCGTAAAGAAGCCCTGCTTCTCCGCTTCACCGAGCGCACCAGCGTCGCGAAGGACGCGCTGTTCAGCTACGAGTGCGTCCAACTTTGTGAGCAGTTCAGGATCGCCACCAATCAACTTCGAAACAACCGGATGCTCGGGAGCGAGCTGGATCGAAGTTGCTCCAAAGATCGTGTCGATACGAGTGGTGAAAACCGTGATCTTCTCGCCAGACTCGGCGACCTTGAAGTCAACCTGCGTTCCCTCGCTGCGGCCGATCCAGTTGCGCTGCATAGTGCGCACTTTCTCCGGCCAGCCTTCGAGTTTGTCCAAGTCGCGAAGCAATTCATCCGCGTAGCTGGTGATACGCAAGAACCATTGCTCCAGATCACGCTGCTCTACGGGAGTTTCTTCGTGTCGCCAGCAGCAGCCGTTCACGACCTGCTCGTTTGCCAGAACGGTCGCGCACTCCGGACACCAGTTCACCTTGCTCTTGCGGCGGTACGCCAATCCGCGCTCGTAGAACTTCAAGAAGAACCACTGATTCCAGCGGTAGTAGTCGGGCAGACACGTCGTAACCTCGGTCTCCCAATCATAGGAGAAGCCGAGCCGCTTCATCTGCCGCTTCATATTGGCGATGTTATTCAGCGTCCATTCACGCGGAGGGGCGTTGTTCTTGAGCGCAGCATTCTCAGCGGGCAAGCCGAAGGCGTCCCACCCCATTGGATGAAGTACGTTGTGGCCTTTCATCCACATGTAGCGCGCGAGCGCGTCGCCGATGGAGTAATTGCGCACGTGTCCCATATGCAGCGCGCCAGAAGGATACGGTAACATCTCGAGGACGTAGTACTTCTTGCGAGCGGATGTCGCGGGCTCCGCACGATAGAGCTCAGGCTGCTGTTGCCAGCGCTGATGCCACTTCGATTCTATGCGCTGTGCGTCGTAACGCTGTTCGCGGTCTGGCGACTGCTCAGCACCATTCAATATTTCGGTTTTCTCCTGGCTGCACATGGGAATACTTGATTTTACGTGTTTTGCCACTTATGGCGAAGAGTGGACTAGTTACTGGTGCAGCCATCGAAGATGGTTTACCACCCACTAAACTGATCTTTTAGCGACACTTCCGAAACCAAGAATCAGCCAGCCACCAAACTCTTCAAGGCATCGACATTTCTTTGGTCGTCGCCTGGTTCGTCGATTGGAGTCTCGGCAATGAAGGCTGCCTGTGCCGTTCGCGAATCGTTTAGCAGTCGCCGAAATGGATCCAACCCAATCTTTCCCTTCCCGATGTGCTCATGACGGTCGAGGCGCGAAGCTCGTGCCGATTTGGCATCGTTGCAATGCCAAACAGGAATGTTCTTCAGGCCGATGGTGTTCTCAATGTATTTCATCGTGTACTCGAAACCCTCGGGCGTGACTATGTCGTAACCGGCCGCGTGCATGTGACACGTATCCATACAGGCGGCTACGGGCAAAACCGGTCGCAGGCGTTCTATCAGCTCCGTCACCTGCTCGAAGGAGCTACCCAACGAATACTCTGCCCCCGCCGAATTCTCAATCAGGACCTTGAAGCCGCAACCCTCAAGATCGAGACCGTTAGTTGCCTTCTTGATCGATTCTGCCGCTCGTGCAAGTCCCTCCTCTCTACGGAGACCCCGATAAGACCCGGCATGGAGCACAAGATACTGAGCGCCCAAGGCGAGACCTCGTTGTACTTCTCCTCGAAAACTTTCGATGGACTTGTTCAGGAACTCTTCCGTGACGCTTGCCAGGTTCACGAGATAGCTGGTGTGAATCACAAGCGGCGCGATTCCGTACTTTTCCCGCAGCCGCATCATTTCGTCGCATTGGGATTTCGCGAGTTCATACGGCTTCCACATTCGCGGCGACGATGAAAATATCTGGAATGTATTGCAGCCTAGACGATATGCACGTTCTGCAGCGGTTTCCACGCCGCCGGATGTGGAAGTATGGATGCCAATTCGCCGGGAAGTCAGCTTTGCAGGTACTGCGGGAGCTGGTCGCTTCAGGATGTCCTTGGATTCCTGCTCCCACTTTGTCGGCATAAGCCGAGCATAGCAGGGCTCAGTCGGAGGAGAGCGGTGGACCCCTTGAAGACCCTCGTAGCAGATGTCCACTTCACGTAGCGGATGCAAATTGCGGCCTCTCTTCGAAATTCATTACACTGGCAGTTACGTTTTCAGGAGATCGCGAATGTTGGTTGTGATGCAGTCTCATGCCACTGAAGAGCAAGTGCGCGACGTTTGTCGAAAAGTCGAGACTCTGGGACTGCGCGCGCATCCCATTCCCGGTGCGCAGCGGACTGCGATAGGCATCACTGGTAATCAAGGCTCTGTTGAGTCCGGAAGCTTGGAGGAAATGCCAGGCGTTGGTGAGGTCATTCGTGTCAGCAAGCCCTACAAACTCGTCAGTCGTGATCTGAAGCCGGACACTACGGTTGTTCGCTTCCCCAACAGTCACGTAACCATTGGCGGCAAGGACATCGTCGTAATGGCAGGTCCGTGTTCCATCGAATCTGGCGAGCAGGCGCTCACTGTTGCCGAACA
>Ga0066708_10000650_pt1 | contig 10332 bp, 7 predicted proteins | sample GraSoiAngelo_157_FD_66504 | JGI IMG/M metagenome (GOLD analysis project Ga0066708, IMG submission 66504) | Grasslands soil microbial communities from the Angelo Coastal Reserve, California, USA - 14_1009_16_20cm | ecosystem: Environmental > Terrestrial > Soil > Grasslands | place: USA...
GTCCAATCGTAGATCTTGCGCGCCGCCAGGATGGGGTTCGTTTCGCCTCCGACGATGGAAGCCGAGAGCGCCTTGATCCGATCGTTCACCACGACGTGCGTCGAGGGCGCGAGATAGCGCGCCAGCGCGATTCGCTCCGGGTCGGTCAGCGCACGCGTCTTCGAGGGGTCCACCCGCGTCTGGATCTCGGAGCGCGTCAGGTCGAATTCCTCGCGGAGGGTGATCTGCTCCTGCGCTGGAGCGCGAACCTCGAGGTACCCGACCCGGTTGCCCCAGGAATCGGTGTCGTAGCGCACCACGGCGTCGCTGGTGACGGCGAAATTGCGGATGCTGGAGCTGGCGTCTTCTTGCGGCACGGCGAACCAGATCCGCACCGCTTGCGCGCCCTTCGGCACTTTGACGTTGAAGACGTTCCTCACATGGAAGCTGGCCTGCCTGGGCTTTTCGCGAAGGGCGTTGTCGGCGGGACGGGCCGCTCCGGAAACGCCGATGAGCAGTCCCACTGCTGCTGCAATGTTCCTGAGCGGCATGGCCTTCGGTTCCTTTCGATTGCGGATCACGGCGAGCATCTTCCGGATCTGATTGTGACGAATGAGCATCGGTCACACCCCCAGCCAGAGCTCCACACCTTGTGATGATCCGCGGGCGAATACGGTGCGGTCGGCCTCGTGCGCGCGTTTGCGCCGGATCTATTTGGAGGCCTGCTCTCCCGAGAGCGCGTAGTCCCATTCTCGCGCCCCCATCTTCACCAGCGCGTCCTTGTCTTCCGCAAGGACGTAGCGCTCCGCCGCCAGATCATCGACGGCCTTTCCATATCGGGCGAGGTAGTCCTCGCGCCCCTGGTAGCGTTCCGGGATCGTCTTGCGCGGATCGCCTTTCGCCTCGGCTTCTTCGTGGCTGCGAGGCAACGGGAGGTACGATCCGAGGAAGGCCACCATCTCCCTGGGCGCGCCGATCTCCGGGTCGCGCAGGTTCCATCCTGCATAGGTCGCGAGAGGAACCTGGACCTGGGGCGGGCGGATACCGCCGAGGTCGTTCCCGTCTGCATCGGTCTTTGGAACCAGCACCGGAAAGGGCTTTCCTGCTTTCGGCGGTTGCAGACTGAAATCGAGGCGCCAGACCTGCACCGGCGTTTGCGGAAGTTGGAGGCCGTTGATCGCGGGAAACCGCAGCGCGCTTCTGGAAACCAGCGTTCCTTCGGAAAGCGTGGGGTACCGGCTTTGCGGAGGTTCCGCCTGCCCGCGGACCCACCGATCCATGTTCTCGATCATGGCGCGCCAGAAGAAGCGCACGGGCAGCGGCGACTGCACGTTCTGGGAGGCGAGGGCCCCCTCCCCCTTGGTCGGTGGGAAGCCCCGCGTGAAATGCTGCAGACCGGTAAAGAAATAGATCTTCACTTCCGGTGAAATCGCGGCATCCGATTTGCCATCTGGCAGCGTGTGGATCAGCGACGCTGCCCGCCCCCAGTACTCGTACGAAGTGTGGGAGAGGAAGATCTTCGGGACCACGTGGCCGGCCCGGGCGCGGTCGAGAAGGCCGGCCTTGGTGCCCGACTCGGGATCGGTCGAGGGCGTATCCGTGAAGGGAAAGACGTCGGTCGGGAAGAAGACCGAAGACGTCGGCTGCGAATCCCGCGAGGGCTGGGCGAAGCGGTGATTGAAGCTGCCTCGCCCCGCGCCTGCGACGTGAGCGAGCACACCGTCGAGGGCCATGCGGCCCTGCTCGTCGGCGTTGAAGCCTTCGTAGAGCATCTGGCGAAGGAAGCGGCCGTTTTGCGAAATGCCTTCGCCATACACCCGGGCAGCGGGCATCAGCGCTCTTGCATCGTGCTTGGCATAGGCCGCGAAGTCCCGCACGGCGGCGAATCCCAGTCCCGCGACGACGGGGTCCGCGGCGACGAAGACGTATTCGTACAGCTTTCCCGGCTGGAAGCCGCCGTCGAGCACGATGTAGCGATCGCTCGGGACCGGCTTGCCGTCGACCATCCGGGCGAACCGCCACTTCGACCTGGGAATGACGGTCCGCTTGGAGGCGGCGGAATCGCGCACGGTCAGCACGTTCCGCGAATCGGATGGCGAAGCCACTGCGTATTCGGAACCTCCGAGGTTCCCGAGGATCAGGTGCCCGAGCGGGACATCGTCCATCACCTTCGACGGCATCACGTCGCCGCGCACGAGCCCGGTGATGGTCTTGCCGTGATCCTTGGCGACGGGCGCATCCAGGCGGAGCGCGGATTCCCCGACCGCGTCCCATTGCCATCCCAGCGCCGCCACGGTGTAGCCGTGTTCCAGGAACCAGGCATCGCCGAGGTCTTTGTTCGGATCCTGATCGCCGCCGTCTACCAATCCGAGGATGCGGGCGCTCCCGCGGTTCGGCACCTCGAGCAACATCGAGCCGTTGCCGAGCTTCGCTTCCACCGGCTGGACGACGACCAGGTTCGAGGAGAAGGCAACCTTCCCGTCTTTCAGGTTCGCGGCTTTGTCGAGGTCGACGATGGCCCGGTTCCGCGGATTCGATACGTCGACGCTGAAGAAAACGCGACCGGTGATGCGTTCGTAGGCGCCGGCCTTGCCGAAGGCCCGCCCGCTCGCCACCGGTACCCGGGAGGTGACCTCCACCCGAACGACTTCTGCCCGCAGTTCCGAGGCGAACAGCGCCGAGACGAGCAGCGCGCTCGGCAAGCTGGCGATGCGCCGGAGTCTGTACATGGTTCCTCCCTACGGAGGTCAGCGCGGGCGTGCGTCCGCGAATGCCGCGTTCCAGGTATCGCCCTGCCCTTCGGTGGCTGGAAAGTACCCCGCGCCGCTGCTGACGACGCAGCTGTAGCGCGCCAGCCGACCGCGATTCTTGCCCGGATTCGCGGGGCGGAACTTGATGCTCCCGCCCATCCCCCACCGCCTCACGGCCTCGGCCTCGGCTTCTTTCCGGGTCATGTCCTTCATGGCGGCCCACTCTACCCGATCCGCGTACCGCTCGGGGCGCGCTCAGGCGGCGGCGCGCTCCGGCTCGGGATAGACCGCCTTCTGTGGAGTCGAGATCTCGATGACGCGGGTCTTCGCCAGCACCCTCATTACCTGCCAGGTGGGATCGATCTCGAACCAGCGCGCGGCGAAGTTCGGGCTCATGCCGTACTTGTGGTGATTGTTCTGGAAGAGCTCGCCCATGGTGAGGACGTCGAAGGGAAGCGTGTTGCGCGACTGGTCGCCGTTATCGAAGCTCTGGTAACCGTATTTGTGTCCACCCCAGTTGACGATCGCGCCGTGCACCGGGCCCAGCACCCACTGCACCGGCAGCAGCGCCCACTGCCAGGCGTGGGTGGCGAAGAGGAAATACGGCACCGAGTAGAGCGCGCCCCAGGCGATCCGCATCGCCCACGATTGCGAGAGCGTCTCGTCGATCAGCTTCCATTCCGGATAGCCGCCGAGGAACCGGGCCTCGGGCTCCTCGCGGCGGTAGGCGTATGCGTCGTACCGATGCTTGGTGTGCAGCATCATCCGCAGCGCGTTGCGGAAGTTCCACGGCGAGTGCGGGTCGCGATCGGTGTCCGAGAAGGCGTGGTGCTGCCGGTGGAGGATGGCGTAGCCGCGCGGCGAGAGGTACGAGGGCCCCTGCACCAGGTAGGTGAGCAAGTGGAGCGTGCGCTCGGTGCGCGGGCTCATCGTGTACATGCGATGAGCCGCGTACCGATGCTGGAAGAAGCTCTGGAAGAAGACGCTGGCGATCCAATGCGCGGCGAAGATCGCGTAGATCATTTGGAGTCCTGGGGAAAGTTGGGACTCGCAGTATGCAGGGCGTGTGTCACGGCCGGGTCATGACGCGGCGCGGCAAGGCGCCGCGGCCCTACCTTCGGCCACCCACGATCAGTCGCCTTCACCCGAAGGTGAACGAATACCCCTCCACACCCGGATCGAGGAACTCGATCTCGAACGTCCGGCCGGCGATGGGCTTCGCTTGCCGGATCAGCTGGTACAGACGCTGTTCGCGGGCGACGCCGTTCCCCTGCTCGTCGACATCGCCGCCGTGGGCCGCTTCTGGTGGCCGTCCGTCGATACGGACGCGAAATCGGATGGAGCTCCCTCGCGACGCCGGACCCATGACGAGGTGCAGATCGCGAGCGTGGAAACGGTACGAGATCCGCCCACCGGCTTCGTTCAGCCGGACAGCTTCCTTCCCGACCGTCCAATCGCCGGAAAGGGCCCACTGGTTCAGCCTGAACTTTTCGGGGGCGGCGTAGACCCGGCGCCCCAATTTTGCCCCGCCCGTCGAGGCGAAGTTCTCGGACCGCTCGAAACCCAGGTAGTTTTCCGGAGAGCGCAGGTTGCCCCAATCGGCCGCCGCTTCGATCCCGCGGCCATCGACCGAAACCAGGTCTTTGGGGACGTCGGCGCTCCCGGCCTCGCGCAGGAGCTGCTGGATGATCGTCTCCGCCTGGTCGTAGCCACCCTCGCCCATCTGCTGGTGCCGGATCCGTCCTTGCGCATCGATGAGGTAGAGCGCCGGCCAGTAATGGTTGTCGAAGGCGCGCCAGATGACATTGTCGTTGTCGATGACGATCGGATACTCGACCTTCAATTCCTTCGCGGAACGACGGACGTTGTCGAGGTTGCGCTCGAACGAGAACTCGGGTGCGTGGACGCCGATCACCACCAACCCGTTGTTCTTGTACTTGTCGGCCCACGCCCGGACATGAGGCATGGTGCGAAGCCAATTGATGCAGGTGAAGGTCCACACGTCGACGAGCACGACGTGTCCGCGCAAGCCTGCCGCGGTGAGAGGCTCCGAATTGAGCCATTGGGTTGCTTCACCGAGGGAAGACAGCTCGGTAGGAGCCCGTGATGAAGCCGCCTGGGAGGTCATCGCTCGTGCCATCCTCTCGCTCCGGACCGCGGCCTCGACCGACGCGCCGATTGCGGTCGCAATCGTCGCGATGAGCAGAATGCGTCCTGTTTTCTTCATGCCGACTGACCGTCCGCGTCGAGGAGAGTGTCGCATCGGGGTTCGCCTTTGGCGAGGCCCAGGCGCGCCGTCGCCGCGGTGCCGAGAAAAGTTCGCCGATCGAGCTTGATCTCTTCGGACATGAGCCATCCTAGCCTGGCAGGAAATTGATCAGTTACCCTTCCCTCGCGGTCCTGGCGTTGTCGGCCAGCGTGAGCGCGAGCCGCATCTCCTCGAGATCGAGCTCCTCCTCGAGGTGCCGCAGGACCTCGTCGTCGATGACCTGCTCGTCGCGCAGCCGCACCACGGCCCTGCGGCGAGCCCGTAGCAATTCCTCTTCGGCGTGCTTGTCCTGGAGCGATTCGCGGTGGCCGGCGCCGTCGCCACCCTGCGCCAGCGTCAGCTCGAAGGTGCTGCGGGCCACATAGCGCCTCCGCACGCGATCCACCACCTGCTTCGGTATTCCTTCCCGTTCCAGCGCGAGGAGCCGCGCGTCGCCCGCCGCCAGCATCTCGCGGCGGGCGAGGTTCTCTTCCGACTCGTGGGACCGATCCTGTGGCACTTTGAAAAAACGGACGAGGGGTCCCAGCGTCAGCCCCTGCAGGATCAATGTGGAAAGGATCACGGTGAAGGTGATCGCGAGGATCAGGTCGCGTCCGGGGAACGGCGCTCCCGATGCGACCGTCTCGGGTACCGCCAGGGCGGTCACCAGCGAATCGCCCCCTCGCATGCCCATCCAGGCGAGCAGCGTGAGCGCTGCGAGTGGCGGACGCTGCTCGGTGGACCGGACGCGCTTGCTCAGGAAATGGGGCAGATACGCGCCGGGGTAGATCCACACGAAACGGACGACGACGAGAACGGCGGTCATGACCAGGGTCATGCGCAACAGCGCCGACGACGATGGTCCCGCGGGATCGCGGAAGATGTGACCGACCTGCGTGCCGATGATGACGAAGACCAGGCTGTCGAGGATGAACTCGACCAGGTCGTACGAGAGGTTCGCCTGGATGCGGGTGCGAGCGGAGACGAGGAGCGGCGACGATCTTCGCAAGAGGATGCCCGCCACCACGACCGAGAGCACGCCCGAGCAGTGCAGCGCCTCGGCGGGGAGATAGGCGACGAAGGGGGTGAGGAGGAAGACGACGTTCTCGAGGACCGGATCGCGCAGGTGTTGCCGAGTCCAGCGGACGACACGGTAGACCAGGTACCCGACCACGGCGCCGCCTGCGCCGACGATCACGAATTGCGGAACGGCGCGCGCAAGCGAGAAAGAACCCGTCACGGTCGAGGCCACCGCCTGGCGGTAGAGGATGAAGGCGGTGGTGTCGTTCAGCAGCGTCTCTCCCTCGATGATGGTGATGGACCTTCGCGACAAGCGCAGCGCTCGGGCGAGCGAGATGCCGATCACCGCGTCCGGCGGCGCGAGGATCGCGCCCAGCACGAATGCCGGCGCCCAACCGAGGTGGAAGAAGTGGTGCGCCGCCGCGGCGACCGCCAACGCGGTCGCGATCACCAGCCCGACTGCGAGGAGCGTGACGCTGCGCAGATTGGCGCGCAGCCCGCGCAGCGAGGTGGTGATCGCCGACCGGAAGAGCAGCGGGGGGACGAAGATGGTGAAGGCGAGGGCGGGATCGATCTCCACCACCTGCACGCCGGGGATCAAGGCGGCCACCAGACCGCCGAACACCAGCATGATGGGGACAGGGATCGAGACCCGCCTCCCCAGCACGGCAAGGCCGGTGGAGGCGCAGATGAGAACGAGGATGGTCTCGAAGCCCCTCAGAGGCCGGTCACCTCACCGTCAGCGCGCGTTGCGGCGAGCGACCCAGTAGGTCGCCCCCTGCGGGCCGTACTTCTCGGAATGCGGGGTGCCCAACGGGACGTGGAAGGTGTCACCTACGCCGAGGTGCTGCGTGTGGGTTCCGAAGGTGAGCCACATCTCGCCCTCGGTCACCACCGCCTGCGCGTCGAATTCGTGCGTGTGCGTGTCCACCATCTGGCCCGGAGCGTACCGGCGTTCCACGACTTCGTCGGCGCCCGCCTTCAAGGACCGCTCGCGGAAACTGTCGAACGATTCCATCGTCGCCGGTGGTTTCCCCGTCATGGCGCAGATGTCGCGCAACCCGGAGGCGATGGCAAGATGGGAATGAAGGGGAGGGACCCGCCGGCGTGTCTCGGGGGCACCGCCTGCGAGCCGCCTCCCCTTCAAGTCTGCCTCATCTCAGAAGGACAGCTTGGCGCCGATCCGGGCGGAGAACGGTGCCTGATACGCGATGGCGTTCTTGAAGTTGGTGTTGGCCGTGACGTTCTGCCCGGCGATGTTCCGGAGCGAGGGCAGATCGGCAACCTTGCCGTTCACGATCGGCGAGACGCTGTCGAAGGTGTAGTTTTGATCGACCGCGGTCACCTCGCGGTTGTTGGTGACGTTGAAGAGGTCGAGGGTGAATCCGAGCGCGTAATCCTTCGACAGCTTGTAATTCGTTCCGCCGCGCACGTTGAGCTGCCATGTCCACGGCGTCCGCCCGGCGCTGCCGCGCGGGAGGATGTACGCCTCGCCCGAGCCGTAGAGCGGGTGCGCGCCGAGGTAGTTGATGGGCTGGCCCTGGTCGGCGCGAACGTTGCCGCCGAGGTTGAAGGTCATGCGCGGGCTGAGCTCGTACACGTATCCGGCGTCCAGCTTGAAGGAGTTGGGAACGTCGCCCGGCAACGGACCGTCCTTGTTGGGAAGCAGCGAGAGGAGGTCGTACTCCGAGAGGATGTTCGGATCGAGCTGCGGGGAGCCGGTGCCGCGGATGCTGAAGAGGCCGGGATAGTTGCCGCGGAAGGACGAGTAGGTATAGCTCGCGGTCATCAGCCAGTTGTCGGCGAACGACTTGTTCGCCGACAGCGTGATGCCGTCGTAGACGCGGCGCGGCTTCGGCTCGACGATGGTGGTGCCCGTTCCCGTCGTTCCCTGGAAGCCGAGCTTCCCCGCCTCGCCTGGATTGGAGATGAAGTAGGTAGCGCCGTCGTTCGTCGACATGTCCTCGATGACGCGGCCGATCTGCTTGTGCACGTAGTCCACGCCGAGGGTGATGTCGCGGTACACCTGGTACTGGACGCCGCCCAGATATTCGTCGGTGTACTGACCCTGCAGGTGCGGGTCGACCGACGTGCCGGCTGCTCCACCCGTGAAGGCGAAGGTGCGGCCCGCGCCGAACGCATTCGGGATGATCGCGCAGGTGCGCAGGTCAGCCGGGTTCGAGCAGTTGTTGGGATCCTTGCGCAGGTCGAGCGACTGCTCGGCGCTGAGCGCCCGGTCAGCGAGGTCGAGCGGAATGTACTCGTAGAACCGCCCATACGACCCGTACACCTTGGAGAGCCCGCGGCCGGTGAAGTCGTAGACGAGGCCGACGCGCGGCATGACGTTCGTCAGGTTGATTCCGGCGCCGTTGACGGGATTGCCGTTGGCGTCGAGGGTCTTCGAGTCCGCGTACATGAGCTGCTTCTCGCCGCGAACGCCGATGTCGAGGACGACGCGATCGAGGACGTTCCAGGTGTCCTGCACGAAGAAGGCGACCGAGGTGTTGTGCGTTACGGCCGAGACGGTATCGTCCTGGAAGCGATTCGGATCCGCCGGATTGACCGCCGCCTGCCCGGGGCGGCTCGGATCGGCGTGACCGAAGGCGCGGAAGTACTGGATGGTGCCGCTCGTCAAGAGGCGCAGCGCCGCTCCGCCTGCGTACGTCTTGGTCTGGTTGAACGAGTCGCGCGACCCGTCGATTCCGTACTTGAATTGGTGGTGTCCGGCCAGCTCGACGAAGTTGGAGAGCTTGAGGACGCCGCCGATGCGGTCGAGCGTGCGCGTGCCGAGGAGGATGGCGGCGCCGCCGGTCCCGTAGTTCGTCACCGGGCAGGGATCGAATCCGTTCGGCTGGATGGCGCAGGCAGCCTGCACCGCCGCGCTCTTCTGGTAGTCGGGGACAAGGGGATCGCTCTGGATGAGCGGGTCGAGGAGGTTGCGGGTTCCTCGGAGGTTGACGTTCGGCGTGTTGGCGACCGCCGCGGCGCTCACGCCGTCGACTCCGACGGGGACCTCGTTGTCGCGCTGCCGGTGATAGGCAGCTGTCGCCTCCACCAGCATCGTCTTGTTGAACAGCTTGCCCGAGTACCGCAGGGAGGTGTCGACCGCGCCGAGCTCGTGATTCTGGAGGAAGGTACCCTCGTTGCCCGTGGCCGGCGAGCTCACGAACCCGTAGTTGTCGACGTAGACGCCGTTGTTGTTGGTCGGGTTGCCGTACGCGGCGAGCGCGACGCTGTGGTTCTCGTTGAGCAGATAGGTCAGCTTGCCGCTCAGGTTGTAGGAGGTCTGCGTCGAAGTGTACGTCTTGCGCGCGATCTCCTTGGTGAGCGGATTCCCGTTCGAGTCGAGGACCGCCTGCCCCGTGGGGTTCGACTCCTCCACGTTGATGGTGCGGGCGATGTTGCGCGAGACGAACTGCGGCGCGACGCCGGCGAAGAACCACAGCTTGTCCTTGATGATGGGTCCACCGAGCTCGGCGCCGAAATCCAGGTTGTAGCGCTGGGAGACCTGGGTCCCGATGGAGGCGCCGAGCGTGTTGATCTGCTTGCGCGTGGCCTCGAAGGGCGACCAGTTCACGAACACCGATCCGTGGAACTCGTTGCTGCCCGACTTGGTGACGACGTTGATGATGCCGCCCGTGGCGCGGCCGTATTCGGCCTGGTAGCCGCCGGTCTTGATCTCGACTTCCTGGACGAAGTCCTGGATGAGCGTGGTGCCGAGCGTGCCGAAACCCGGGTCGGAGACGTTGACGCCGTCGATGATGTAGTTCTGCTCGGGAGAGCCGGAGCCGTTCATCGCGAAGCCGCCGTTCGCGTCGGGCTGCACGCCGGGAATCGCGGTCGCCACCTGATCGAAGGTGCGGGCGTTGCGGCCGTAGGGAACGAGCGACATCTGTTCCTTGGAGATCGAGCCGCCCTGCTGCGTGGAGGTGACGGCGATGCTCGGCCGCTGCGCCACGATCTCGATCGCCTGCTCCTTCAAGGCATCGGGAACCAGCGATAGCTTGACCCGGATGGTGCGGTCGAGACGGACGGTCAATCCCTGCTGCGTGAAGGGCTGGAAGCCTTCGCGCTGGACCGTGAGGGTATAGGTGCCCGCCGGAAGGAGGGTGATCTCGAACGCGCCGGTCGTATCCGTGACGACGGTCTGCTCACCTTGCAGTGCAGGGCTCTGGGCGATGACGACCGCGTCGCCCACGGGCTGCCGCGAGTTTGCGTCGACCACCTGACCCGACAACGAACCCGTCGTCTGCGCCAGGGCCGGCAGCGCGAGCAGGAAGCTCGCTGCCCCGGCTGTCACCAAACCGATGATGTTCCCAAACCGCATGCTTCCTC
>Ga0066708_10000653_pt1 | contig 10320 bp, 9 predicted proteins | sample GraSoiAngelo_157_FD_66504 | JGI IMG/M metagenome (GOLD analysis project Ga0066708, IMG submission 66504) | Grasslands soil microbial communities from the Angelo Coastal Reserve, California, USA - 14_1009_16_20cm | ecosystem: Environmental > Terrestrial > Soil > Grasslands | place: USA...
GTGAGTGAGTGCCGCTCGACGCGCTCGCCGACCACGGGCGGCGGCGGCCGCCAGCCGGGCGGGAGGCCTTCGACGACGGCATACAGATACTGCAGCAGCATTCCGCTCCTGCGCCCCCGCGGCGGGGGCCCGACGGTCGCGTTCGGGCCAAGTGGGCCGAGGGTACGGAGAGCCCGGGCCGCCGTCAAGGGTCGTGCGATAATCGGCGGGTCGTGCCGCGGTGTCACCACCTCTCCGCTGCGCTCATCACCGCCACCCTTCTGACGGTTGCCGCTCCGGCGCTCGCCGGACGTCTCGGGCCCGCGCTGCCCGCGGAGCTTCCCGTCGCCGTTCGCGCGCGGCTGGCCTCCGTCGTGGATCAAGCCTCGGTCGCCACCCGCGTGCAGGGCGAGTCGTTCGTCGCGCGCCACGACGTCTTCGAGTTCCTCGTCGAGCATCCGGAGTTCGCCACGCACGTCACGCGCGCGCTCAAGGTCGCGCGGTATCGAATCTGGCGCACGCCGAAAGGCCTGATGCTCGACGACGGTTGGGGCGCGATCGGAAGCATCGAGGTCGTCTACGGCGGGCCGCGTGTGCGTGTGATGTACGCCAAGGGTGAGTACCACCAGTCGGTCCTGCCCAACATCCGCGGCCAGGCGGTGGTGACGATCGACTGGACGGTCACGCCGGCGTCCGCCGGCAAGGACCTGATCGCGCCGACGGTGGGCGCCTACGTGAAGCTCGACAGCCGCGTGCTGTCGACGGCCAGCGCGCTCGCCGGCTCCATCGCCGCGACCAAGGCAGAGAAGGAAGCGCACCGGCTCGTGCGCGTCTTCCAGAAGACCACGCGCGCGCTCAACGACAGTCCCCGCGCCGTGCTCGACTTGCTGCGCCAGCGGCCCGAGACGCCACAGGCCGAGCTCGAGGAATTCGCCCGGCTGCTGCTCAGCGCGCCGGCCGCGACCGCGGCCTCGGCGCCGCGCTGAGCCGCGCCACCTCGGCGCGCGCGCGAGCCAGGCGCGCCCGCGCGTCTGGATGGTCCGGACGCTTGGCGAGGAACTCGCTGGTGGCGATCGCGAGCCCCGCCCAGTCGCGCTGCGCCTCGAGTGCCTGCCAGAGATCGAAGTGCGCGCGCGCCACCTCGAAGTTGAGCGCGAGCGCGGCGCGCGCCGCCGCTTCCGCCTCGGCGTGGCGCCCGCCCGCCAGCAGCACGCCGGGCAGCGCCGCGAGCGCCGTCAGCGAGTCGGGCTTCAGCCGGATCGCCTCGCGATAGGCGCGCTCGGCCTCTTCGAGCCGTCCCTGCTCGGCGCACAGCTCGCCGAGGTCGCAGCGCGCGCGCACGTAGTCGGGCTTCAGCTCGATCGCGCGCCGGAAGGCGGCCTCGGCCTGCGCCGCGCGCCCTTGCCAGTACAACGACACGCCGAGACCGCGATGCAGCGCGGGATGATCGGCCACGCCGAGCGCCTCGCGGTACGCCATCTCCGCCTCGGCGTGGCGGCCCTGGCGACCCAGGCCCAGCGCGAAGTTCGCGCGCGCGCGGACGTTGGTCGGATCGAGGCGGACGGCCTCGCGCAGCACATTTTCGGCCTCGGCGTGGCGGCCCTGGCGACCGAGCGCGACGCCGAGCGCGTAGAGCAGGTCGGCGTCGTCGGGCCGCGCGGCAACGGCGCGACGCAGCTCGGCCTCGGCCTCCGCGTAGCGGCCCAGCGCTCCCAGCGCGATCCCGCGCGCGGCGTGAAAGTCGGCGTCGCCCGGACACAGGCGCAGCGCCTGCGCGTAGACCTCGGCCTCTTCGGTCCGGCGTCCCAGCCGTCGCAGCACGCCGGCCAGCGCCACGTGCGCGGCGACGAAGCTCGGTCGCCGTCGCACGGCCTCGCGCAGCGCGCCGAGCGCGTCGTCGTGACGGCCGTGGCCGTCGAGCGCGAGGCCCAGGTGATACCAGACGCGCGCGTCCTCGGGCGTCGCGTGGAGCGCCGCGCGCAGCGCCTGCACGGCCTCGGCATAGCGGCGTCGTCGGCGCAGCGTGCGGCCAAGCGCGAGGAGCACGCGCGGGTCACCCGGGCGATGGCGCGCGGCCTCGCGATACGCGGCCGCGGCGTCGGTCAGCCGGCCCGCGCGCTCGAGGGCCGCCGCGAGCCCGACGTACGCGCGCGCGTCAGCGGGCGCGGCGTCAATGGCCTCGCGAAACGCCGCGGCCGCATCATCGAGCCGTCCGTCGTCGAGCAGCGCGCCGCCGAGTGCCAGTGCCGTGCGGCCCGATGCCGGCGCCTCGCGCAGCGTCGCCACCGCCTCGGCCGGACGTCGCTGCCGTCGCAGCAGGCGTGCGAGCGTCTCACGCGCTTGCGGATCGTCGGGACGCCGCGCGAGCACCACGCGCACCGCGACCTCCGCCGCGTCCCATTCGCCCAGCCGCTCGAGGGCCCAGGCGAGGTGCAGTCCCGCGCGCGCGTGATCGGCGCGTAGCCGCAGCACCTCGCGGAACGCATCGGCCGCTTCACGATCACGGCCCTGCTCGAACAACACGGCGCCGAGCGCCTCGTGCGCGGATGCGGTGGCGGGCGCGAGCGCGACCGCCACGCGCGCCTCGCGCGTGGCGTCGTCAGTGCGGCGCAGACGTCGCAGGACGAGCACGAGATCCAGACGGGCGGCGAGGTCGTGGGGGCGCTCGGTCAGCGCCTCACCGAGCGCGGCGACGGCCTCCGCAAAGCGGCCCCGGCGCGCCTCGGCGCGCGCGCGATCGCGACACGCTTCGAAGCGGTCCATCGGTGCGGCCGGCCGCGGTCAGCGTCCGGGGCGCGGCCGATCGAAGATGGCGGCGACCATGTGATCCAGGTAGCGGAAGTCGAACGGCTTGGGGACGTAGCCGAAGGCGCCCGTCTTGAGCGCGTCGGCGGCGAGCTGGATCTGCTCGTTGGCGGTGACCATGATGACGGGAATCGAGTCGTCGATCTTCTTGATGTCCTTGAGCACCTCGACGCCGTTCATGCGCGGCATGTTGATGTCGAGCAGGATCGCGTCGGGCCGCTCGCGCAGCACGGCGGTGAGCGCGTCGGTCCCGTTGGTCGCCGTCTCGATGTCGTAGGTCGGTTTGAAGTGCTCGGTGAGCACCTCGATGATCAGTGGCTCGTCGTCGACAATCAGAATGCGCTTACGACCCACGGCGGGATCGTAGCACGAACGGGCACCATGCTAGAGTCGACAACGGGAGACGTCGCTCCCGCTCAAGGAGGACGCTCGAATGGGCATCGGTGGGTGGATCTTCCTCGCCGTCGTCGCCGCGCTGGTCATCTGGATGATCGCGACGTACAACGGCCTCGTCACCGTGCGCAACCGGTTCCGCAACGCGTTCTCGCAGATCGACGTGCAGCTCAAGCGACGCTACGACCTCATTCCGAATCTCGTCGAGACCGCCAAGGGCTACATGGCGCACGAGCGCCAGACGCTCGACGCGGTGATCGCGGCCCGCTCCGGCGCCGTGCAGGCGGCGCAGCGCGCCGCCGGCGCGCCGGGCAGTGCGGAGGCGATGCGCGGCCTCGCGCAGGCGGAGGCGGGGCTCACGGGCGCGCTCGGGCGATTGTTCGCCGTCGTCGAGGCGTATCCGCAGCTGAAGGCCAGCGAAAACATGCTGGCTCTGCAGGAAGAGCTCACGAGCACGGAAAATCGGGTCGCGTTCGCGCGCCAGGGCTACAACGACACGGTCATGGAGTACAACGTCCGCCGCGAACGCTTCCCGGCGAATTTCATCGCCACGCTCTTCGCGTTCGTGCCGGCGGAACCGTTGCAGGCCACGGAGCGGCCGGAGGAGCGCGCGGCGCCGCGAGTCTCGTTCCGCTGACCGCGTGGGCGTGACGTTCTTCGAGCAGCAGGCGCGAGCGCGTCGCAGCACCTCATACCTCGTCGCCCTCTTCGCGCTCGCCGTCGCCGGCGTCGTTCTCGCCGTGAATCTGGTCGTGCCGCTGGCGTTCTATCTCCTCACGCGTGGCCTCGTCGTCCCCTCGCCGCTGACGTACGCGCTGCTGACCCTCATCACGCTCGCGGTGATCGGGCTGCGCACGCTGGTCGGCGTGGTGCAAATGCGCGGGGGCGGCGACGCGGTGGCGCGGCTGGCGGGCGGCGTGCGGGTGGAGCGCGGCACGCGCGACGCCGACGAGCGCCGCCTGCTGAACGTGGTCGACGAGATGGCGATCGCCTCCGGCGTCGCGGTGCCCCACGTCTACCTCCTGCGTGGTGAGCGCGGCATCAACGCGTTCGCCGCCGGGTACAGTCCGCACGAGGCGGTGTTGGCCGTGACCGAGGGCGCCACGCGAACCCTGACCCGTGACGAGCTGCAGGCCGTGGTGGCGCACGAGTTCAGTCACATTCTCAACGGCGACATGCGGCTGTCCGTGCAGATGATCGGCGTGCTCGCCGGCATCCTGTTCATCGGCGAGATCGGCAATGTGCTGCTGCGCTCGCGCGCCAGTGACGACCGCCGCGCCGGCGGCGCCGTGGGGCTCGTCGGCGGTGCCCTGCTCGTCATCGGCTACGCGGGGCTGTTCTTCGGCCGTCTCATCAAGGCCGCCATCTCGCGGCAGCGCGAGTTCCTCGCGGACGCGGCGTCGGTGCAGTTCACACGCAATGCCGACGGCATGGCCGGCGCGCTGGCCACCATCAGCGCCGAGCCCGGCGGCTCGCTCGTCGCCAACCGCCGCGCCGAGACGCTGAGCCACATGTTCTTCGCCAACGGTGTCAGCCTGTGGTTCGGGTCACTGTTCGCGACGCACCCGCCGTTGCTCGAGCGCATTGCGCGCATCGATCGGCGCTTCGACCCGATCGCCTACCTCACGCGTCGACGGCCGCGCGCGGCGGAGCCACCGGAGCCCGACCGCACGCTTGCGCCGCCAGTCCGAGCCGGCGCGATGCGGACCGGGGCTCCGCTCGGAGCGCCTGCCGCCACGTCGCTCGCGGACTCGAGCGCCGCCACGGAGTCGCGCACGGGACGCGTCGCAACGGTCCTCGGCTCGGTGGGCCGGGTCACACCCGCGCACGTGCAGTACGCGAGCGCGGTGCTCGAGAACCTGCCGGCCGCGGTGAACGATGCCCTCGCCGACGGCGACGGCGCGGCGGCGCTGTTGCTGGCGCTGGCGCTGAGCGACGATGAGCTCGCGCGCAAGCAACAGCTGGTGCTGCTCGACGCCGACGGCGCCGACGCGCTCGCGCGTCGCGCCGATGTACTGGCCAATCAGCTGCGCGGCCTGGCCGTCGAGACGCGACTGCCGATCGTGGCCCTCGCCGGCCCGTCGCTGCGGCGCCTCGACCCCGACGCGCGTCAGGCGCTATCGCGACGGCTGCAGGCGGTGGTCGACGCCGACGACCGCATCACGCTCGAGGAGGCGGTGCTGCTGACGCTCGCGCGCCGGCATCTGGCGCCCGCCGCCGGCCGCAACGTCCCAGTGCGCTTCCGCTCGATCCGCGAGGTGCGTGACGACGCGCGCCTCGTCCTTTCGCTGCTCGCTCACGCGGGCGCCGGCGACACGGCCGCCGCCTTCGCGCGCGGCGCCGCCGTGCTGGAGCTCGGCGACGACACGCGCGCGCTGCCGCGCGACGCCATGGAGTTCGCGAAGATCGGTGACGCGTTCGAGCGGCTCGTCATGCTGGCGCCGTTCGTGAAAGGACGACTGCTCGAGGCGTGCGTGGAGACGATCATCGCCGACGCCACGGTGTCGGTGGTCGAGACTGAGACGCTGCGCTCGGTCGCGGCCGCACTCGACTGCCCGGTGCCTCCGCTGCTGTAAGCGGCGTCCCGCTCACGGCCGCGCGATCTCGCGTGGTGTACCATGCCGCGCAGAGGAGATCGCGATGGTGTTCGCCGCCGAGCACGACGTGCCGATCCCGTACATGCAGCGCACGCGCGACTACTATGCGACGCTCGGTTACCCCGTCTATCGCTGGGCGCATTTCGTCGACGTGCCGTTCACGCCGCTCCTCACGCCGCTGGCGCGGGCGCGGCTGGCCCTCGTCACCACCGCGGCGCCCCATCAGCCCGGCGTCGGCGACCAGGGCCCGCGCGCGCCATACAACGCCGCGGCGAAGTTCTACACGGTGTACTCCGAGTCGACGGAGACGATTCCCAACCTGCGTATCTCGCACGTCGGCTACGATCGCGTGCACACGACGGCCGAGGACCCGAACACCTGGCTGCCGCTGCCGCAGCTACGGCAGGCGGTGAAATCCGGCCGCCTCGGGGCCCTCACACCGCGGCTGCACGGCGCGCCGACGAACCGCAGTCAGCGCGTGACGGTGGAGACCGATGCGCCCGAGCTGCTGCGCCGCTGCCGCGACGACGGCGCGGACGCCGTGGTGCTCGTTCCGAACTGACCCGTCTGCCACCAGACCGTGAGTCTGGTCGCGCGCCATCTCGAGGCCAACGGCCTGCCGACGGTGGTCATGGGCTGCGCCAAGGACATCGTGGAGTATTGCGGCGTGTCGCGATTCCTCTTCAGCGACTTCCCGCTCGGCAACAGCGCGGGCCGGCCCTTCGACGTCGAGTCGCAGGCGCTCACGCTCGAGCTCGCGCTGCGCGTACTGGAGTCGGCGCCGGCCGCCCGCACCACGGTGCAATCGCCGCTGCGCTGGCGCGAGGACGCCGCGTGGAAGCTCGACTTCTCGAACCTCGAGCGGATGACCCCGGAGCAGATCGCCGAGCGGCGTCGCGAGTTCGACGAGATCAAGGCCATCGCCAGGACCAAGCGCGAGGCGGTATGAAGCCGTTCGCCGGCGTGCGCATCCTCGACTTCACGCGGTATCTCGCGGGGCCGTACGGCACGTATCAGCTCGCGCTGCTCGGCGCCGACGTGATCAAGATCGAGTCGCACGAGGGAGACGAGTCGCGCCATCTGCTCGTCAGCCGCGAGTGGGCCGAGCGCAAGATGGCCTCGTCCTTCCTCGCGGTCAACGCCAACAAGCGCAGCGTCACGCTCGATCTGCGTCAACCGGCGGCCGTCGAGGTGATCACGCGCCTGGTGCCCACGACCGACGTCGTGTGGGAGAACTTTCGCCCCGGCGTGATGGAGCGGCTCGGTCTCGGCTACGACGCGCTCGCCGCGATCAACCCGCGCCTCGTCTACTGCGCGGTTTCCGGCTTCGGTCACACGGGCCCCGAACGGACGACGGCCGCCTTCGACGGCAAGCTTCAGGCGATGTCCGGCATCATGTCGATCACCGGCGATCCCGCGGGCGGACCAATGCGCGCGGGCTTCGCGATCTGCGACACGATCGGCGGCATCACGGCGGCGCTCGCGGTGGCGAGCGCGCTCTACCAGCGCGCGCACACCGGGCGCGGCCAGTTCGTGGACGTCGCGATGCTCGATGCCGCGCTCGCCTTCATCCCCGGCCCGGTGGCCGAATACTCCGTGGCCGGAATCCCGCAACGGCAGATCGGCAACGGCTCGGTGAGCCGCAAGCCGACGGCCGGACGCTTCCGGGCCGGCGACGGCTATCTCGTCCTCGCCGTGCTCACCGAAAAGCAGTTCGTTGCGCTCATGCGCACGATCGGCCGCGCCGACGCCCTCGACGACCCGCGATTCAAGGACTGGCGCGCGCGGACCGAGAACGAGCCGGCGCTGCGCGAGATCATCGAGGGCGCCCTCGCCAAGGACGATCCGAAATCGTGGGAGGCGCGCCTCACCGCCGCCGACGTGCCGTGCGCCACCGTGTGGAAGATCGAGGAGATCACGCGCCATCCCCAACTCGAGCACCGCGACGTGCTGCAGACCATCGACTCGCGCTACGGCCCGATGCGCCTGGTCGGCGCCGGCTTCCGGCTGGCGCACGGCAGTCCCGGCATCGAGCGCGAGCCGCCGACGCTCGGCGAGCACACCGACGAGATCCTCGCCGAGGCCGGCTACACACCCGCCGAGATCAAAGACCTGCGTCGCGACGGCGTGATCTGACCTGACCGCGCGCGCGAAGCATCGTCGCGTGCCAGCTCGGCGCGCGCATGCCATCGTGCCGTGCCGTTCCGTCGTGCAACGCGGCGCTCGTCGTGCGAGCTCGCTCGCGAGCGCGCGAAACACGACGCAGTGCTTGGTTCGCCGCCCGCGTGTCTCCTAGAATGCAGAAGTGAACCGAACGAAATTTCCGCCGACATCTGCTCGCACGGAGACGACCCATCCATGACGACTCGGAATGCGTACGCGATCGCAGCGCTGTTCGTGACACTGTCATTGTCCGGATGCGCGGCCAAGATCCAAGGCACCGTTCAGCTGGTCGACGCCGGATCGCAGCCGGCGGCCAGCGAAAGCGCGCAGGGCACCGTCGTGAACATGATGAACACGACGGCCGCCGTCGAGCAGGCCTCGCACGCGGTGACCGTGGACGCCCAGGGGAAGTTCGAGTCGGCCAAGGATCGGCTGCGTCCCGGGACCTATAAGGTGGAAGCGAGCCGGATCGGGTACGAGACCGAGACGCAGACCGTCCAGATCGGCAAGTACAGCAGCAAGAAGATCGAGTTCAAGCTCAAGAAGATCCAGGAAGCCAAGCGCAAGACCATCCAGGGCTCGCGGTCCGACGAAGACAAGATCATCAATCCCGGTGAAGTGAACATCCAGCCGCCCACGATGTAGGGGGACCATGATCACGCACGGCGTCCGGCTCGGGATCATCGCGGCGACGGCGCTGCTCGTCGCAGCCTGCAGCGGTCAGCAGGTACAGCTCGAGATCAAAGCCCGCATGGACGGGCAGCCTGCACCCGGCGCCAGCGTGCTGGTCGACGGCAAGCCGCTCGGCGTGACGGACAGCGCGGGCGTGCTCGTCAAGCCGATCACGCGCAATGCGGGCGCCGAGGTCGAGGTGCTCGTGACCCGCGAGCTCGCCGGGCATCGCATCACACCGTGGAAGACAACGGTGCTGGTGAAGCTCGGCAAGGACAGCAAGGTCATCGATCACTATTCGATCGAGGCCGACCTGGTCGCGACCCGTTACTTCACCCTGGCCGTGAACGAGGGCGGAACGCCGGTCACCGACGCCGTCGTCAAGCTGAACGACAAGGAGCTCGGCAAGACCGACGCGAAAGGCGAGCTCGTTCACGAGTACAAGACGCTGCCACCGAAGGGCGTGACGCTGACGGTCAGCAAGGCCGGCTATGCGGCGTGGCACAAGAGCGCGTCGGTGCAGCCGGGCGAACGCGTCGAGGTCGCGCTCGCGCGCCGGGCCGTCCTCACGGTGACCGCCATCAGCGACGAATACGGTGTGCGCGCGGGCATCCCCGGCGTCGCGGTGAGCCTCGACGGCCGGCCGCTGGGCAAGACCGACGATCGCGGCACCTACATCTATACGTACGACGGCGCGCCGGGCCGCAAAGCGCAGGTGGCCCTGTCGGCGCCGGGCTACCTGCCCGCCGATTGGAAGACTGCGGTCGTCCTCGAGGGCCAGGTCGGTGTTCAGCGCGCGTTCGCGCCGAGCACGCCGCGTCCCATCCGCGTCGGCGTGCACCGCTTCGTCGGCAACACGCCGGGCGCCGATCTCAAGGACGTCGCGGCCCAGGCCGAGGCGGCCATCGCGGCCCAGCTGTTCAAGGCCTCGGTGTTTCGCGAGGTGCCGGCGGCCGAGCTCGAGGCCGAGGTCAAGCGGCTCAAGGTCGGCATCGAGAAGATCGCGACGAAGGGCTGGAAGGACACGCCGCTGCGCCGCAGCGTCGACATGATCGTGCTCGGCAGCGTCGCCCGCGACGACAAGGGCGTCATGGTGGAGGCCAAGTTCTATGTGGCCAATGGCAGCCTCGTCCTCAGCCAGATCGCGCGCGCGCGTGACGCGGGGGCGATCAACAGCGCCGTTCGCGAGATCGCCGCGAACGTCATGGAGCGGTTCCCCTTCGAAGGCACCGTCGTCGCCGTCGAGGGCGAGCGCTACCGGGTCAATCTCGGCCGACCGTACCGCGTGGGACGGGGAACGGAGTTCTCGCTCGTCGCGCGGGACGCGGGCAAGAGCGACGCCGGCGACGCGCGAGCGCACGAAGTCGGCCGTCTGAGAGTCAACCGCGCCGAGGACGCCGGCTCCTGGGCCGAGATCGAGACGATGGCGAGCAACCGAACGGTCAGTGCCGGCGACCGCGTCGTGCGCCGCATGCGACCGGCGGGCGAGAGCGAGGATTCCGGCACGTCGGTCACGCTGTCCACGAAGGGCGGGCTGGCGCCCGACCTCGCGCCGCTTGCGGGCGTGAACATCTATCTCAACGGCGACTGGGCGGGCGCGACCGGCGCCGACGGCCGCACCGAGGTCCGGCTGCGCCCCGGCAAGACCTACGACATCGTCCTCTATCGGCACGGCTACCAGCAGGTGACCGACCGACTCCGCATGGAGAAG
>Ga0066708_10000663_pt1 | contig 10275 bp, 7 predicted proteins | sample GraSoiAngelo_157_FD_66504 | JGI IMG/M metagenome (GOLD analysis project Ga0066708, IMG submission 66504) | Grasslands soil microbial communities from the Angelo Coastal Reserve, California, USA - 14_1009_16_20cm | ecosystem: Environmental > Terrestrial > Soil > Grasslands | place: USA...
ATCGGCATCGTGTTCCAGTCGCCGGTGCTCTTAGCTTGGCGCAAGGCGCTCGACAACGTTCTACTACAGATCGAATCTCGAGGCTTGAATGTCGCTGCGTACAGAAAGAAAGCGCTCGAGCTTCTGGAGCTTACCGGATTGCGCGGTTTTGAAAACAAGTATCCGAGCGAGCTCTCCGGCGGCATGCAGCAACGGGTCTCCATTAGCCGCGCACTTATCCATGATCCACATCTCCTTTTGATGGACGAGCCGTTCGGCGCGCTGGACGCTATTACACGCGACGAGATGAATTTGGAACTGCTCAGGATCTGGAGCGAGTCAAAGAAAACAGTCCTGTTCATCACACACAGCATTCCCGAAGCGGTTTTTCTCGGCGACCGCGTTGTCGTGATGACCCCGCGGCCGGGAAAAGTCGCCGAAATTATGACAATCGAGCTGCCGCGCCCCCGCGCCACCGCGCTGCGCGACGATCCCAAGTTCATAGGCTACGTAAGAAAAATCCGCGAGCGTCTGGGCGTGCAATGAGCCGGGCACCGATGGAAAGTCGTTGACTTCTACCGTTGTCGGGCCCGGCCCGCGATCAACGCGCGAATGCGGTCAGGAGTGAGCGGCAGAGCCTTCACCGAAACTCCAAAATCACTGAGAGCGTGAGAAAGAGCGTTGGCGAGCGCCGCGCCTGTGCCGACGATACCGCCTTCGCCCGCACCTTTGACACCGAGCGGATTGAGCGGTGACGGCGCCTCTTCGAGGATCACGCTGCCAATGTCGGGCACATCCGTACTTGTGGGTAAAAGATAATCCATCAAACTGCCGGTCAAGAGCTGGCCGTTTTCATCGTAAATCAGCTCTTCCAACATCGTACCGCCGATGCCTTGGACCGCTGAACCGACGGTTTGGCCGTGAACCAAAAGCGGATTGATGCAGCGCCCGACGTCTTCGACGACGAGATACTTGAGGACTTCCATCATGCCGGTCTCGACATCCACGGCCACATGCGCCAAGTGAACCCCGTAAGAGTATGTCATCTGGCTCGAATGAAAATAGGCCGTCTCTTCCAATTCCGGAAACCCCTGATTGAGGGTTCCGCAATGGCGAGCTTTGGCAGCGATCTCATGCAGGTCTACGGGCGGCGCTTCGGTGTTCGTGCGGTAGATTTTCCCCTCGTGGAATTCCAACACGGCGGCATCAACACCGAGTTGTTCCGCGGCGACCCTGAGGAGCTTCTGCTTGAGCTTTTGCCCCGCTAGATGAACCGCGCTGCCGCACATGACGGTTCCTCGGCTGGCGAAGGTGCCCCAACCGAAAGGAGTGATGTCGGTATTGCCGTGATAAACCGTGATCCAGTCCATCGGCACACCCAACGCATCGGCACAGATTTGCGCCATGCCGGTCTCATGACCCTGGCCCAACATCGAAATGCTCAGATAGACGGCGACATCATTGCGGTCGCCAATCACGATGCGCGCGCCCTCGTAAGGCTCGAGCCCTCCAGTATTTTTCACAAAGCAGGCAATGCCAGTGCCATGATACCGGCCATTCTCAAGACGACCCTGAAGCGGCTTTAAATCTTCATAGCCGAATTCATCGAGACCGCGCTTAAGCGCGCTCGGATAATTTCCGCTATCAAGAACCGTGGCATTCGAACCGGGCCGCGTAACGCCGACTTCGTAGGGTATCTCCTCGGGACGAATCAAATTCTTGAAACGTAGATCCACCGGATCAATCCCGAGATCCTTTGCCATCAGGTCAAGCATGCGTTCGCGATAGAAACAGGATTCATAGCGCCCCGGCGCGCGAAAAGTCCCCAGGCCGGTTTTGTTTGTCACCACTAAATGGATCTTGGCGTGGTAATTAGGTACGCGATACGGTCCGGTGAGCAATGCAGCCGTGGAACAGGGCACCAATCCGCCATGAGTCCGCACATAGGCGCCCATATCACCGTAAACGATCGCCCGAAAAGCCAAGAGCGTACCGTCCTTGCGGGCGGCCACTTCAAGCTCGCAGCGATTTTCGCGGGAATGATTCGCCGCCATCAGATGTTCGCGGCGGTCTTCGATCCATTTAACTGGTTGTCCCAACTTTACCGCAGCGAACGGGATCAAAAAATCCTCCGGATAAAGTTCCCCGCGGATGCCAAACCCGCCGCCAACGTCATTTTCGATAAAGTGAACTCTACGCTCTGGAAGCTTCAAGAACGCCGCGATGGTTTGCCGGTTAAGATGCGGCAGCTTGGCGACGCCCCAAACGGTGAGCTCCCCTTTGCCGCGATCGAACGAAGCGACGAAACCCCGTGTCTCCAGCGGGTTGCCGGTGAAGCGATGAACGCGAAATTCCTCTCGGCGGGTGTACTCGGCATCTCGGAAAGCACGATCAACGTCACCGATGGAGAATTCATGCACCGCAGCGAGATTCGTGCCGGCTCCTTCATGGACCAGCACTTCGTCTCTTAAAGCGTCGTACACATCGACCACCGCGGGCAGATCTTCGTAGTCGATTTCAATGGCGTCGAGCGCGTCCTCGGCCAAGTAACGGCTCTCCGCGATGGCCAGCGCCACCGGCTCGCCGACATAGCGAACCTGCTTCTGCGCTAGCAGAGGCTGCAGATAACGCTCCAATCCGGGCAGCTGAACCATCCGGATGGGTACCGGCACGGCGGCGAGATCTCCCAGGTCTGCGTACGTAAAGATCTTGATGACGCCGGGTAGCGCCACTGCCTTGGAAGCATCGATGGACCGAATCCGTGCATGGGCCCGTGGACTGCGCAGGATAGCCGCATGGAGCATGCCCGTGAGCTTGATGTCGTCGACATAAGTTGCCCGCCCGGTGATGAAACGAATGTCCTCGCGCCGCTTAATCGGCGTGCCCACGTAACCTTGCGTTGTCTTGCCTATGTGCTCCACCTAAGTCATTCGCCTTTGGTTTTTCCTTCCGGTTCTGAGGAGACTTGGAGGATCGCGTTGATAATCGGTTGATATCCCGTGCAGCGGCAAATATTGCCGGAAATGGCTTCGCGCACCTCTGCTCGCGTCGGCGCCGGATTGTCCCTCAGAAGAGCACATGCCGTCATCAAAAAACCCGGAGTGCAGAAACCACATTGAAGCGCGTGCTGATCCTGAAACGCTCGTTGTAATGGATGCAGCTCATCACCCTCGGCCAGGCTTTCCACAGTGAGAAGCTCGGCGCCGTCCGCTTGCACGGCAAGCATAATGCAGGAACGTACCGCCTCACCGCTCACGAGAATCGTGCAAGCGCCGCATACTCCGTGCTCGCAGCCCAGATGGGTGCCGGTGAGATCCAACTCCTGGCGTAGAAAGTCCGCCAGCGTCATTCTCACCTCCACCAGGCGCTCATAGGTCCGTCCATTGACCGTGACTTTGATCACCTGCTTTGCGCTCAATGAGTCCTCGTCTCCTTTACGTTGGCCAATGCCGATTCCAGTGCCCGGCGAACCAACACGCCACCCACTTCCTTGCGGTAAGCGGCAGAGGCGTGAATGTCCGAATCGGGTTGGAGCTCTTCGGCAACGACTCCGCTAAGCTCGCGTAAAAACGCCTCGCTGATTCGGCGTCCCTTCAAGATTGCTTCGGCCCGTTCCATTCTTAGGGGTTTGCTATCCACGCCGAACATAACGATGACCGCTTTCTGTATCGTTTCTTCCGCATCCAGCTCCGCCCGCAAAGCCACGCCGATGAGGGCAAAATCCCCCTTCCGTCGTGCGATCTCTTGGACGGCCCATGCCTCGCCGGAAGGCCATTTTGGCAAGCGAATCTCCGTGAGCAACTCCGCTGGCCGAATGGCTGTCGTTAAGTAGCTCAGGAAAAATTCCGCTGCCGGGACTACTCGTACGGCCGATTTGCTCCTCAATAAAAACTCGGCGCCGAGAAGCAGACTCACCGCTGGAAGCTCAGCCGCTGGATCTGCATGAACGAGACTGCCGCCGATGGTTCCCCGGTTGCGAATCTGAAAGTGGCCGATAAGCGGCATTGCCGCGGCGAGAATCGGATTTTGCTCCTGAACGATTTTGGAGCGCTCCAGCGCCCGCTGGCGCGTCAGCGCGCCAATGGTTAGGCCGCCCTCCGGCGTCGCGGTTATGGTATCGAGACTGCTCAAACGGTTAATATCGATAATCAGCCCTGGCCGCGCCAGGCGTAGATTCATAAGCGGCATAAGGCTTTGTCCACCCGCGAGGATCTTCGCCTCATCGCCGTAGCGTTCGAGCAGATCCAACGCCTCTTGCAGCTCTACCGGAGCAAAATATTCAAACGGCGCAGGCTTCATGGCTAACGTGGTTCGGCTATCAAACTTGGCCGTAACCTGTCAAGTTAAACGAGTCATAGAACCGGTTAAGTCGACGGCGAGCGGATTTGACCCAACGCCAATAACGGTGGTAAACCCTCCCTGAGAGTAAGACAGCAGGGGAGCTTATATGGCTAATGAAACCCGTTTGGAAACCGATGTTGCAATCATTGGTGGAGGAGGCGCAGGGATTCCCGCGGCGATTGAAGTAGGGCGGGCCGGCGGCAAAGCCATCGTTTTAGAGCAAGCAGATTCCTGTGGCGGAACCGCGGCCATTTCCGGCGGGGGTTGCTGCATCGTCGGCACGCCGTTACAGAAAGCACAGGGACTTGATGACACGCCAGACATCGCCTTCGAGGATTGGGTGAAGTGGGGACAGGGTGCCGCCGACGAGATATGGGCAAGATTTTATCTCGAGCATACGCTTCATGACCTTTATCACTGGGCCGAGAGCTGCGGCGTAAAATGGACCGATATGAAGTTTCAGGAGGGCAATCGTGTGATGCGCTGGCACCGGCCCGACAATAACGGTCTCGGCCTCATGACGGCGCTCATCAAGACCGCCGATTCGTTGCCGCACATTAAGTTTATGACTTCGACTTCTGCCGGTAAATTGCTCACCCACAACGGCCGCGTCTGCGGGGTGACGGCGACGAACGGAAAAAAAGAGAGTTTCGAGATTCACAGCAAGTGCGTCGTAGTCGCGACGGGGGGCTTTAATTCTAATCTCGATATGGTCTTGGAGAATCGGCCGGAGTTCAAGGCCTTCAAGGTCATGGAAGGCTCGGGCTTCGGCGCAACGGGCTCGGGTCACAAAATGATTCGCGAGCTGGGTGGCTACTTCACGCATATGGAGCACATCTGGTTTTACGTTTATGCCACGCCGGATTATCGCGACCCCAAGGGGCGCCGCGGTTTGGTCTTCCGTCTCACGCCCGGCTACATCTGGTTCAATCAGCAAGGAAAACGCTTTCACAATGAATCGTTGACGGGCGGCGCGTCGGCCACACCGGCAATGCTCAGACAGAATCCACCGCACGCCTGGGCGATTCTCGATACACCGATGACGGCGAAGATGGAAGTCGCCGATCCTTATTACCGCGATGGCGACAAAGTGCGTAAAGATAAGGTGCAGGAGCTGCTCGACAATTCTCCCTACATCAAAAAGGCAAACACCTTGGCCGAACTGGGGAGAAAGATCGAAGTGGATCTGCCGTCCTTTACTTCAACCATCGAGCGCTACAATAAGGCTTTCGATGACGGACTCGAGCGTGAGCCCGAGTTCGGCAAATCGCTGAAGCTGTCGAAGAAATTCGATGCGCCACCCTACTATGCGATTCAGCTATTTCCGCTCGCGCGGAAAAACTTTGGCGGTGTGAAGACCGACCTTCATTGCCGTGTTCTGACTAAATACTTCGAACCGATTCCCGGCTTGTACGCCGCTGGCGAAGTCGCCGGTATGGCCGGCGGCCACATCAACGGCAAAGCGGGCCTCGAAGGCACGATGCTCGGTCCGTCGATCTTCAGCGGCCGAGTGGCAGGAGCGTGGGCCGCTCACGAAGCGGGGTTCGGTCCGGGTTTCGTGGGCAAACCGAATCGGCCCCAATGAGAAAATCCCCACGCAATTATGTCCACGCTCGCTGAACCTTTGAATCCGTCGCATACAGTTCGCGGTTACTGCGCCCTCTGCACAGCGCACTGCGCCACCATCGCGACGGTCGAAGACGGACGGGTGATTCGACTCGATCCCGATGACGATCATCCCAACGGCGGCGTCATGTGCATCAAGGGCAAAGCCGCCCCTGAACTCGTCTATCACCCGGACCGATTGAATTACCCGCTCAGGCGCACGCGCCCCAAAGGCGATCCTGATCCGGGCTGGCAGAGGGTCAGTTGGGATGAGGCGCTCGATGATATCGCCAAACGCCTCCTATCGATCCGCGAACGACACGGCTCGCAATCTATCGCGCTCGGTAAAGGGACAAAGAGCGGCACTTCCGTAGACGACGTCGAACGCTGGCTCGGCCGTCTGCTTTATCTGCTCGGCAGTCCGAACTGGGTGTCGACGACCCATGTCTGCAACTGGCATAAGGACACCGGCTTCAGTTACACCTTCGGCACGAATCTTCCGACACCGGACCTGGGGCGCAGCAAGACTTTTCTTCTTTGGGGTCACAATCCCAGCTCCACGTCGCTTATTCTCGCCCACGACATCGTCGCGGCCAGAGCGCGCGGCATGAAAACGGTCGTGGTCGATCCGCGGCGCGTCGGCATCGGCAGCCAAGCGGATATCTTGCTGCAAGTGCGTCCCGGCACCGACGGCGCCCTCGCTTTGGCATTGATTCATTGTTTGATGGAAGAAAGCTGGTACGACGCGGGGTTCGCGCGGCAATGGACCAACGGGACTTTTCTTTTGAATTCGCAGACGGGAAAAGTTGTGACCGAAGCCGATCTCGCCGCCGCAGGGAATCCTACCCATTACATCGTCTGGGATGAACTGCGGAATCAAGCCGTCACCTATGATTCGGCTACCGGCACGTATGAGAGAGACGGCGTCCAACCAGCTCTCTTCGGCACAAGATTACTAACCGGCAAAGACGAAGAAATTTCCTGCAAGCCGGTCTTCGAGCGACTCGGTGAAATCGCCGCCCCGTTCGCGCCGGAAAAATCGGAGAAGATCACCTGGGTGCCGGCCGACAAGGTGTGGAAAACTGCCCTTTTACTGGCCCACAATAGGCCCGTGAGCATGTACATGTGGAACGGTCTCGGCCAACATACCAATGCCACGCAAACCAGCCGCGCCATCGCGTCCCTATATGCGCTCTTGGGCGACATCGACCGAGCGGGTGGCAACGTGATCTTCCCCAAGGTGCCGACCAACGACGTCAGCGGCAAAGAATTCCTGTCGAAGGAGATGGCCGCGTTGCGCGTCGGCCGGGAGAGAAAACCTCTCGGGCCGCCGGCCACGCCCGGCAACTGCGCCGCTTACGATATCTTTACCGCGATTCTTGAAGAGCGTCCCTATCCCGTCAAAGCTTTCTTGAACTTCGGCTCGAACACCGTGATGTCCACCGGCGATTCCCGGCGGGGCCGCGAAGCGCTTTGTGCACTGGAGTTTGCTGTCGCCGTGGACCTCTTCATGACGCCGACGGCTGAACTGTGCGACTACGTGCTACCGGCGACGAGTTTTTTGGAAATGTCCAACATCACGACCGCTTTCGAGCATCGGCCATCGGGGAAGACGCATCTACAATATCGCGCCCTGGTGGTCGAACCGCTCGCCGAGCGCCGCTCGGATACCTGGATTGTATTTGAGCTGGCTAAACGGCTCGGCTTCGGCGATCGGTTCTGGAACGGCGACATCGAGGCGGGTTACGCCTATGAGCTCGCGCCGTCGGGCATATCATTGGAACAGCTGAAAGATACTCCAGGGGGAATTTCGCGGCACATCGAGCCGACGCACGAAAAGCACGCGAAGCTTAATAAAGACCGAGTCGTGCGCGGTTTTCCCACGCCGTCAAAGAAAGTCGAGATCTACTGCCACAAGTTCGCCGCCCACGGATACCCGCCGATGCCCGAATATGTCGAGCCGGCTCTGAGCCCGGTCAGCAAGCCGGAGATCGCCGCCGATTTTCCTCTCGTGCTCACTAACGCAAAATTCACGACCTTCGTGCACAGCCAGCAGCGGGCTTTGCGAAGTCTGCGCAAGGCTTCACCCGAGCCGACGGCCGATATTCACCCGGACATTGCCAACCGCTACGGCATCAAGAACAAAGAATGGATGATCGTCGAGAGCCCGCGCGGCGCCATCAAAGTCCGCGCCCGCGTGACTCCGAACATTATGCCGGGCGTCATTTGTTGTCAGCATGGCTGGTGGCAGGCTTGCAAAGAACTCGACTTGCCGGGTTACGATCCCTACGGCCGCGGCGGGGCGAATCCCGGAACCCTCATCGGCACGGAACTCGCCGATCCAATCAGCGGCTCCCTTCCCCATCGCTCCTACCTCTGCCGCGTGCGGCCGGCGGAGTGAAGCGATCTGGCCCACGCAGGTCCCAACCACTTCTAAGAATGCTTTAAATTCGAAGTACCTTCGCCGTCATTTCCGTGAAAAGGGAATCCAGGAATTTCAAAGACTTCTGGATACCGGCTTTCGCCGGTATGACGGCGAAGATCTGAATGACTTATTTAACGAACTTTGGTTCCAGGACACTAGCTCATTGTTGCAAGCTCGCGGATTGCAGATCGGCGACTAGAGAACCCAACGCCGCGCTTAAGGCTTCGTCCCAGCCTTTCACCAACGCTTCCGGCGAGCGACCGCTTACGGGAACCGATTTCGAGTAGCGCTTACCCATGATGATCTCGGTTCCGGCCGAGTTTGGTTTGTTCAAGAAAAACTCAATCTCTACCACCGCGCTCGCCGGGCTGGTGCTTCTAAAATCGCCGTACAGCGCATTGACCATACCTTCCAATCTGTGTGTCGGTTGCAGCTGACTGGACGAGTTGATGACGTGCTCAAAAATCCGCGATTGAACCAGCGCCTTCCGGACTTCTTCGGTGATAAGAGCCGCGGGCGGGATCAAGAATTGATTATAGAAGTCGGACTCGTAGCTCGCTTCCGATGTCCGGTAGACGAAACTCTGGCTTTCGTAGCGGGGGGAGATGCGCATGTCCGATACTTCCAGAACTCCATTCCCGGTCTGATTGGATGGCTTTACACCCTGACCCACGTCGAGCACAAAATAATGCTTGTCTGGATAACTGCGCTCAAAGCTTACGCAACCGGAAAACAACGCCGACAGGAAGAACGACGCAAAGCACAGGTTGAAAGGGAGTCTTTTCATTTTCCCATGACCTTCGAGGGCGGTGGCGGAGCGCCGAACAGGAGTTGAGACGGATACTTTTTTGAATTGTCGACGGCCTCTTTCAAGCTCTCGGACATGGAGCGAAGGTTTTCCACGGTCTTTTCAATGTCGCGCTGCTGACCGGAGATGAGACGGTTCAGTTGCTGTAGCGTTTGCCTGAACTGAGCGTTCGTTTCCGGTAGGTTCGCCGTGACGGCATCGAGGCGCTGCGCCACGCGATTGATGCTCTCGGATGCCTTGGGGAGATCGGCGATCAGCTGACTCAGCGGTTTATCCGCGCGCTCGAGAATCTGCCGCGCCGTGCCGGCGGCAACCGCTGCGTCCTTCACGGCGTCCTTGAGGTCCGAGCCGCCGACAACTTGCTTGAGCTGAAGATTGGTCTCGCGAACTTCGGTCAACAAGGCGACCGCTTGGGTGCTGATTTTGTCCAAGTTGGCGCCCGATGCCAGTTTATCGATGGTCTTCAGTGAGCTTTCCACGCTGCCGATGAGACGCTGAATGTCCAATTGCTCGACGTTGCGCAGAATGCGTTCCACGGCATCGCTTAACTGCGTGATCCGACTTTGCGCCGAGGGCACGTAGGGGTACTTGGGTCTCCAGTCAATTTCCAGCGGAGGATTAAGCTTCGGATTCAGATAATCCGCTTCCAAGTACGCCTGCCCCGTCAATCCCTGCGGGGCCAACCGCACTCGCAGTCCCCTTTGCACCTCGGCTATGAAAGCGGGGTTTGCGGGATCCGCCAACGAAAACTGAAACACGTTCCGCGAGATACCTGCACGCACGACAACGTATCCGCGCCGCGTGCCATATTCGACGCCCGTGAGCGTAATTTCCTCGACATTTCCCACCGGCACGCCGCGAAATTTTACCGGCGAGCCGATATCCAGGCCCTGCACGGATTCGTCGATATAGGTCTCTATAATGTTTTTCTTCTGAAAGAACTTGGCGCCGCCGAGAACGACGACGCCGATAACGCCGATGACGATCGCGCAGATTACAAACAGACCGATCTTAAAGTAACTTATATTTTCCATCGTAGCAGAAGAAGCGAGTCCCGATTTTAGCCGGGCTCGTGCGAAGGCTGACGTGAGAAAAACTGCTGCACCATCGGGTTATC
>Ga0066708_10000670_pt1 | contig 10239 bp, 8 predicted proteins | sample GraSoiAngelo_157_FD_66504 | JGI IMG/M metagenome (GOLD analysis project Ga0066708, IMG submission 66504) | Grasslands soil microbial communities from the Angelo Coastal Reserve, California, USA - 14_1009_16_20cm | ecosystem: Environmental > Terrestrial > Soil > Grasslands | place: USA...
GAGCGCGATGGCGATGGCCGAAGGAAAGAGGGCGCGCAGGGTGGCGAGCTCCAGCGGCAGCGGCGCCCCGCCGGGCATCACGACCTCCCAGGGCCTGACCGGCAGCGGCGGAAGCCGCGGGATGCCCGCGACCGTCTCTCCATCGACGACGGCGTGGAACCGCGAACCGATGGTGGCGACGTCGAATCCGAAGCGGTGCAGCAAGAGAGCCAGGACGGCCGCGACTGGCAGCGCCACGAGAGGCGCCGGGACCCGGCGCGTGATCCGCGGCAGCGCCACCAGGATGGCGAGCGTGAGCAGGCCTACCAGGAGCTCGGCGCCGCTCGCCGTCGAGCGTGCCTCGAACAGGGCCTGGACGCGCTCGATGAAGTGCTCGGGAGCCCGCGTCGGGCGCAGGCCGAGCAGATCCTTGACCTGGAGGACGGCGATGACCGTTCCGATCCCGGCGGTGAAACCGGCCGTCACGGGATGGGGGATGAACTGGATGAGCTTGCCGAGCCGCAACAGGCCCATCGCCGCGAGGAGCAGCCCCGCCATGACGCCCGCGACCAGCAGACCGGCGATGCCGAATCGCGAGACGATCGGCGCGAGGATGACGACGAACGCCGCCGTCGGTCCGGTGACCTGGAAGCGGGATCCTCCGAGCAGCGGGACGACGATGCCCGCCACGATGGAGGTGTAGAGCCCGTACTGCGGCGGGACGCCGACCGCGATGGCGAGCGCCATCGAGAGGGGCAAGGCGACGACGCCGACCACCAGTCCGGCGAGCACGTCGGCGCGCAGATCCGCTTTCGAATAGCCTTCTCGGAGCACGGCGCGCAGCGCCGCCGCCGGCAGCGTGGCGAGCGGCGGCGGAGTGGAGCTTCGAGCGTAGCGGGTGCGCGCCATCGGTCCCCGTTCGTGCTAGTCGATCCAGCTCACCCCATCCATCCTTGCGATGCCGTCCTGCGCAACGGGTTCGGTGTTGCGGACGACCTTCGCCCAGGACTGCAGGCACACCGTCTCGTGGTCGACGTGGCGCACGCGGCCGCGCGCAAACACGGCCGGCGCGACGGTCCTCTTTCCGACGAGCGTCGCCGGAACCGCGACGAGCTCGTCCGCCACGTGCGGGTGGCCTCCGCGCCCGATCGGAGTCTTCCGCCGGACGATGGTCCGGAATCCGCGCAGAGCGGCAGCCAGCGCCTCCATCTCCGCTTCGGTCGGTTCGACGAAGAACCACTCGCCCTGACGAGCGACATTGCCCTTCGACCGGACTACCTCGGGAGCCCGAAGCACCTCGTGCGCCTGCTTCACCATCGTGACCGCGCGCGGAAGCTGGCAGATGAACAGCTGCCGCTCGTCGCGGCCGCACAGGAAGTGGCGCTTCCTGGCGTCCGTCCTGCGCTCGATCCAGAGGGACCGCTGGTCCTCGCGGATTACCTTCACCTTCGTCCGATCGACTTGCGTGCCGTGCCTGGGAATCCGCTCCTCGAAGGTCCGCACCGGTTCCTGGACCAGGAGGACGAGCTGACGCCGATCGCGGTCGATTCCTTCGGCCTCGATGCGGTTCGTCCGCGCCCCGGGCAAGATGCGGAAATACTCCTCCCGCCCCTTGCCCAGGATGGTCATCTGGAACACGTCGGAAGCGTTTGCTCCCGCCGTCCACGACGACACCCTGTGGATTCCTCGCTCGATTACCTCGACACGCAGGTTCGCTTCGGCGAACCGGCGCTCGAGCACTTCGAAGTTGCCCATCTGCGTCTCCTTGGGGGACCTATCCGGTCCGCGCTGTTTCTCGTCGGGATTACGCCAGCGCAATTGGATGGCACGAGCATGGGCAACCTCCTTTCTTCGAGGATGGGCGCAGCGTTTACGCTTTTCCAAGTACCGACGTCAAGTCCCTGGGGCACGTGTAACGAGATCAACGCATTGAATTGACGCTTGGTGCATGCCAGCGCAAGCTCGAGAAATCTCATGCTCCACATCGGCATCCTGGCGCACAGTGCGGATGGCGCTGCGCTTTGCTTTCTGGAGATGATCCGGGAGAGCGCGCGGGCCCTCGGTCCGCACCTGCATCCGGAGATCACTCTGTCGATCCTCCCGATGGGCGAGGTCCTCGACGCCTGGGAGCTGATGGACCTCGAGACGGTCAACCGGCACCTGATGCGGACCGCGCAGCGACTGAAGTCCGCCGGATGCGACTTCTTCGTCTGCCCCGACAACACCGCGCACATCGCGCTCGATGCGGCGACCGCGCCCTATCCGCTGCCCGGGCTGCACATCGCCGACATCGTGGCCGGGCGCGCCAAAGCCGATGGGCGCAAACACCTTGCGCTGCTCGGGACCAAGTGGACCATGGAAGGGCCGGCGTACCCCGCGGCGGTCGCGCGCGCGGGACTCGAGATGAGCACGCCGGCGCGGGAAGACCGCGTGCGTCTCGACCGGATCATCTTCGACGAGCTCTGCCAGGGCCGCTTCACCGACGCCGCGCGCGCGGAATTCGTTCGCGTGATCGACCGCCTCAGGGCCGAAGGTTGCGACGCCGTCGCATTGAGCTGCACGGAGATCCCCATTCTCGTCCGCCCCGGCGATTCCCCGCTGCCGACGCTCGATTCCACGCGCCTGTTGGCCCACGAGGCAGTGCGGGTCGCCCAGGGCAAGAGCCCGATGCCCGTCTGGCGCGGTGGCGCAAGAAACAGATCCCTCTGACCCGAACGCGCTCCTACCACCTCAGCATCGCGGCCGTCGTGGTCACGGTGGCGAATTCGTCCTGGAGATTGGCGGCTGTCACGCGTGCGAGATCGTCGGCGGTGATCACGGTTCCGTCGGGCCCTCGCCGGTCGAAGGTGTGCGTCGCGTCGAGGACGAATTGCACGTCGTACCCGAGGTTGCCCGCGATGCGGGCCGTCGTCTCGCAACAATGGTTGGTGGTGATTCCGCAAATGACCAGGCCCTTCAAATCCGCGGCCTGGAGCCAGGCGTGTAAGTCGGGTTCGCCATGGAACGCGCTGTTGACGCTCTTGACGACGAGAAGGTCGGGCTTTCCCTGCACGAAGTCCTTGAATTGATTCCCCGGCGTCGCCGGCTTCAGTCTTCCGGTAGGAGCCGCCGAGTCGTGTCGTACGAATACGACCGCACGGTCCTTCACCCGCCAGTGTTGGATGAGCGCCGCTATGTTGGACTCGCAGGCGGGATTGTTTCGCGGTCCCCAGACCGGATCGTCGAAGCCTTTCTGGACATCGACCACGATCAACGCGTGTCGCATCTCGCCAGGCTGCATCGCGAGCCCGACGGATGCAAAGGGCCAGTCGATTCCATCGGGATTGCCGATGGATGAAGAAGGCCCCGGGGCGGGCAGCACCCCCGGGGCCCTGTTAGATCGCCATCCGCCCGCTAGTGCGAGACGACGAAAGACGCGCTAGTCGAGTGTGACACGGTCCCGCTCGTCCCTGTGATCGTCAGCGGGAACGTGCCGCGCTGCGAATTGCTCGCCGCCGTGACGGTCAGGACCGACGATCCCGATCCCGCAATGCTAGCCGGGTTGAAGGAGGTCGTCGCGCCCCTCGGCTGTCCCGTGACGCTCAGCGCGACCGTGCCGGTGAAGCCGTTCACCGCCGTCACCGTCACCGTGTACGTCGTCGAGCCGCCGCGGGCCACGGTCTGCGATGCCGGGCTCACCGCGATGGTGAAGTCGGGCGGGGCCGGCGTCGTGACCGTCAGCGTCACCGTCGTCGAGTGCGTCGCCGCGGTACCCGTACCGGTGACCGTGACCGTGTACGTTCCGCCCGGAGTCGTCGCGCTGGTGGCGATGCTGAGAGTCGCGCTGCCGCCGCTCGAGATGGACGCGGGAGTGAACGTCGCGGTCGCGCCGGCAGGCAGCCCGCTCGCCGACAGGTTCACGGTCTGCGCGACGCCATTGGTGATCGCCGTTGAGATCGTCACGTCGGGCGCGGTGTTTCCCTGCAGCACGCTAACCGAGGTGGGGCTCGCACTGATGGAGAAGTCATCGGCCGGCGGGGGAGGCGCCGCGACGCAGTTCGGCAACGTGAACGAACCGATGCGCGTGTGCCAGTTGAAGGTGCCGTTCGCGGGCTCGTACTCGCTCGTGAACCAGAAGGTGCAGTCGTCGACCGGATCGACCGCCATCATCGAGTAGTCGCCCCAGCGCGAGAGGTTCGCCGTCTGGACTCCCGCGCCGTCGAAGACGATGTTCTCGCCCTGGGTCATCGTCCCGGCGGGGTCTCCCGCGACGCGCCCCGTGAAGTGCACGCCCGGCTTCACCGTCGTGCTCGAGACGCTGTACCCGAGGCCGATGTTGCCCGCCTTGTCCATCGCCGCGGCGCCCATCCAGCGGAAGTTCGCGTCCGGTGCCCAGGTGCCCTGCTGCGCGAGCGCAAGCGTCGCGCTCGAGGCGGTGAGCTCGTACCAGCGCACGCCGGTGCTCGTACCCGCGGTGATGGAGTGGTTCGTCACCAGGTGCCCGACGCCGTTCAAGTTCCGGTAGGCGAGGCGGTACATCAAGCGGTCGGCGAGCGAGTCGAGCTTCTGGGCCGTACCCGGCTGCGGGACGCACGTCCCGCCCGCGCACGCTTCGGAGAACGCCGCGACGCTCAACGTCGTCGGACCGACGAGCCTGGTATTGGCCGGCGTGGCGAAGTCGGTCGTCATGGTCCAGTAGGCGAGGGTGTTCGCCGTCGCGCCGAGAGCGACGATGTACTCGGGCGATCCGGCCGGGGGCAGCGCGGCTCCATCCAGATCGGCGGGGAGGAGGCCGCCGAAGCTCGTGCCGACGTTGAAGCACTGCTGCGTCGCGGCCGCGCCCGCGAGCATCTTCGCGCGGTCGTAGGCGCAGACCTGGCCGCCGGCGAAGAGGTTGCCGTTGAAGAGGTTGAAGGTGACGTAGTACGCGTCCGGCCAGACGCCGAACTTCGGATAATCGGGGAAGCGCGAGTAGGGGAACGAGTAGCGCGCGTAGGCGCCAGTGGGATCGCCGGTCGTCGAGACGGCGACGCACTGCAGGAACGGAACGGTGCTGCCGTTCGCTCCCGTCACCGCGAATTGCGACGCGATCCAGCGATCGGCGATGGGATCGTAGATGACGATCGGGTCGCCGTCGTTGGTGGTCTCGCACAGGCCGCCGAAGCCCCTGAAGAGCGTGTTCATCGGTACCGGTCCGAACACCGCCGTGCCGCTCTTGTTGAAAACGGCATAGTCGGTATTGACCGTCTGCACGTAGTGGTTCGGGCCGACGTCGCCGTTCGTGTCGGGCGGCGCGGAGTTGACGAGGAAGGTGCCCGCCGGACCGGCGAACCCGTTGCCGATGCCGTCGAAGTTCTGGCTGAGCGAAGGCGCGAGCAGGAGCGCCTGGCCCGTCACCGTTTGCAGCGCCTGGTCCCTGACCGGGCCGCGGTTGAAGTTGCGCGGGATCGGTTTGACCTCGTGCTCCGTCGGCGCGACCCGCTCGGCGGGCGGCACGAGGAACAGCGGAGGAGAAACGTCGTGGTGTGCTTCCTTCGTGATCGCCGGCGTCTGGTTCGCGTCGCCGCGGTCGACTGCGGATTCACCGCAAGCCGTCAGCGCTGCCGCGCAGAGCGCGACATAGAGCTTCCTCGAAGTCATTCCGGGCCCCTCCGGGATGGCGTATGTGGTTTGGGTACTACTGCCCCGTAGATTGCCGAAATGCCGCGCCGAATCCAATGCGCTGCGCGGAAGGCCCGATTTCATTATTGATTATCTGACGAAGCAGCGGATCGCCCTCGCGCAGGCAGGAGTCGGGGAGCAGGATGCCCCCATGAATCAGCCCATCACAGCCGTCCTTCTGGCAATCGCCCTCGGCGGATGTGCATCGCAGAACCGCAATGTCGTCACGATGGACGTGCGTCCCGTCGAGGGTGTTGGGAGCCGCACCGTGGAGCTGGAGAACGGCCTGCTGTTGAAAGTGCTCGGCCGGAACGGCACCCTCTTCTCGATCGTGCCAGATGCGCAGCTCGGACCGGGATGCGCACGAGGGCTGATCAGCAGCATGAATGTGGGAGGCGGAGCCGGGGGCGCGGGCACGGCCAAGGTGACCGCGATCGGCGTGAGGGTCTGCCCGGCCGGGCAGGCGCAGGGCTGGACCCGATGGCACGCCGACGTCGTCGACCAGGACATCGGGCGGTCGCAACTGCGCGATTTGCCGCCGGCGTTCGACTTCGCCACGCTCGTGCCGTCTCAATCGACGCTGGCCATCGGCGCTGGCGGCGGACGCGTCGATGTGGCGCTGCCGCCCGGCGCATTCGGCGAGGCGATGCGCAGCCATCCAGAGTTGCTCGCCTCGGTCATCGTCATCGGCGTCGTGCCGCGTTCGTCGAATGGACGGTACGAAGTCGTTCCCTGAGCCCTCCGCTTCCTGTCGGAGATGAGGACCGGCAGTTCGCCGATGCGGTCGGCCGCTTGGCGGAGTAGCGCGGCGCTGGCTCGCTCGCCGAGCGGCACTGACGGTTGCGGAAAGCGCGATCTAGATTCCGCCTCACTTCCGACCAGAACAAAGGCAACCATCATGTTCACGCGGATCGTCTCGATGACGTTGAAGCCGAACGTCTCCACGAAGTTCACCGAATTGCTCGAGCAGAAGATCGTTCCTGCGCTGCGCAAGGAGCCCGGCTTCCAGGACGAGATGGTCTTCGTCATCCCGGGCGGACCCGAGGTGGTGGCGATCAGCATCTGGGACACGAAGGAAGACGCGGATAGCTACGCGCGCACCGCCTATCCGAAGGTGCTGCGGATGCTGGAGACGCTGATCGAGAAGCGGCCCGAGGTCGAGGAGTACCAACTCGCCTATTCGACGCTCCACCGCACCGGTCTTTCCGAGTTCCCGAAGCAATCGCCGAACACCACGCCGACACCCGGCGTCGGCGGCTGAAATCGGGTCGCGCCCGCGCTCAGTTGTTGTACGGGCAGGTTCCGGGCTTCACGCACCGGAACGTGAAGGGGTGCGGCGACATGCAGCACTCCTGGTGTGCCGTACAAGTGAGCGGTCCACAATTGGCGGTGGCCGCCGCGCTCGGACCGGATGTGGCCGCGGCGAGCGCAATGCCAACCGCAGTGCCTGCGAGAATCGCCAGCAACGTCTTTTTCATGGGGCCTCCCTGCGACTGCGGCGGCACTCTACACCCGCGTTGCGCTTTGCAAACATCGGCGCGCGCCGATCATTCGGCGCGGAGCGCCACCACCGGATCCACCCGGGCCGCGCGCCGCGCAGGCAAGAGCGTCGCGACCAGCGACACCGCCCCAAGCACCAGCGCGGCGCCGAGGAGCGCCAGCGGATCGGCGGGGCCGATCCCGAACAAGAGACCGGTGATCATGCGGGCGCTCGCGAGCGCGCCCGCGATCCCGAGCAACACTCCCACGCCGACCACGGCGAGGCTCTCCCGGGCGACGAGGACGAGCGCCTGGATCGGTCGCGCGCCGAGCGCCATGCGCACGCCGATCTCCCGCGTTCGCTGCGCGACCGTATAAGCGAGCACGCCGTACAAACCGAGGCCCGCGAGCAGCAGCGCCACCGCAGCGAACCCCTGGAGGATCTCGAGCGCGAAAGTGCGTTGCGCCAGCGAGGCGGTGAGCATCTCGCCGACGGGCCGCACCTGCCAGGCGGCGAGGCTCGGATCGATCGAAGAGATGACCTCTTGCGCACCGCGTACGAGATCGCGGACGCCCGTCTTCGAGCGCACGAACAAGGTGAGTGAGTCGGTGGGAAGCTGGTCGAAGGGAACGTACAGCGTCGGCTGGATGTCGGCGTCGAGGCCGAACTCGCGGATGTTGCCGACCACGCCGGCGACGGTCCACCAGCGCGGATCGCCAAACAGCCGGAGACGTTGACCGAGCGGATCCGCACCTGGCCAGTATCGGTGGGCGAGGGCCTCGTTGATGGTCACGACCGGGAGCGCTTGCGGGCGGTCGGTCGTGCTGAAGACGCGGCCGCGAACGAGCGGAATGCGCATGGCCTCGAACCATCCCGGCGTGACGACGCGAATCTCCTCGTCCGGCGGCTGCGCGCCCTGGGGAATCGGGCGGCCTTCGATCTCGAAGTTTGCGTCGTTGGCGATACCGCTGAGCGGCGCGTAGTCCACGCCTCCGGCGGCCTCGGTGCCGGGAAGGTCGCGGAGGCGCTGCAACGTGGCGTTGAAAACGGTCCGATGCTTCTGGTCGTCGCCGGGGACGCCGAGCGTCATGGCGACCGCGCCTTTTGGATCGAAGCCCGGATCGACGTGGACCACGTTGCTGAAGCTGCGCAACAGCAGCGCCGTGCCGGAGAGCAGTACCAGCGCGAGCGCGACGTCGGCCGCGACGAGTGCCCGTCGCAGCCGGCGCGGCTGCGGTGCGGAAGAAGCGCTGCCGCCGCGGAGGGCGCCGCCGAGCGACGAGTCGGTCGATGCGAGCGCCGGCATCAGGCCGAAGAGGATGCCGCTCGCCATCGAAGCCGCGATCGCGAACCAGAGAACCGCTCCGTCGACGCGAACATGGCTCGCGCGAGGCAGATCCCGCGGGCCCGCAGCGAGCAGCAGATCCACGCCCCACATCGCGATCAGGAAGCCGAGCGCGCCTCCGAGGAAGGCGAGGACGAGGCTCTCGACGACCATCTGCTGCACGAGCCGCGCCCTGCCGGCGCCGAGCGCCGCGCGGACGGCCAGCTCGCGCTGCCGGGCCGTCGCTCGCGCGAGCATGAGGTTCCCGACGTTCGCGCAGGCCATCAAGAGCACCAGCATCACCGCACCGAACAGCATCCAGAGGGTGAGCTTCACGTGGCCGACCATCTGGTCGAGGAGCGGAACGGCGTCCATCTCGAAGCCGAAGTCGGCCGGGTAGATGTCGGGATACGAGGCGCGCAGGCGCGCGGAGACGACAGCGAGCTCCGAGCGGAGGCCGGCCAGCGTGACGCCGCGGCCGAGGCGGCCGATCACCCGCAGACCTCGAGCGGACCGCGCTTGGGGCGTGAGCTGCGCGGGAGTCATCGACAAAGGCCGCCAGGCATCGAAGTGCTCGGGAAGCTCCAGATCCTCCGCGAGGACGCCGATGACCTCGAATGGGAGATCGGAGATCTGCACGGTCTGCCCGACGATGCCGGGGTTGCCCGCGAAGCGCCTTTGCCAGAGCGCACGTCCGAGCACGGCGACGCGGCGGCCCTGGTCCTCGTCCTCGCGCGTGAACCATCGGCCGTACGCAGGCTTCACGCCGAGCACCGGCAAGAGGGAGCTCGTCGCGCGGCCGAAGGCAATGTGCTCCGCGCCGCCGGGAGCGAGGATGCTGCCGCCGCCATAGCCCCAGGCCGCGACGCCGCTCATGGAGGTGAGATGTTCGTGGTCCGCGCGGTACTCGGCCGGCGAGATGGTGCCGGTGCCGCTGAAGTGCGAGGTTCCGAAGAATCGCACCAGCCGGCCCGCCTCCGGGTACGGGAGGGGCTGTAGCAAGAGACCCCGCACAATGCTGAAGACGCTCGTGGTCGCGCCGATGGCGAGCGCGAGCGTGAGGACGACGACAGCGCCGAACCCCGGGCTTCGCGCCAAGAGTCGCAATGCGCCCCGAAGATCCTGCCGCAGGCCGTTCATGGAGGAGGGCGCAGCGAGATCCATGCCACGACGCTTCCGAGGAGGCAGATGCGCGGAACGTCCGGAAATGGGAAAGCGCGACCCAGGTACGGGACGGCTACGCGAGGTAGTGTTCACGCGACGTGGCTGCAGACCCGCTCCAGATCCTCCAGCGCACCTTCGGCTATCCGTCCTTCCGCGGGCGGCAGGCCGAGATCATCGAGCACGTCCTCGCCGGCGAGTCCTGCCTGGTCCTCATGCCGACCGGTGGCGGCAAGTCGCTTTGCTACCAGGTGCCTGCGCTGTGCCTCGAGGGCGTGGCACTCGTCATATCTCCGCTCATCGCGCTGATGCAGGACCAGGTCGATGCGCTCAAGGAGCTCGGGATCGCGGCGGCCTTCTACAACTCGTCGCTGACCCAGGAGGAGAAACAGGCCGTCCGCGCCGAGGCCACGGGCGGGCGGCTGAAGCTCCTCTACGTCGCGCCCGAAACGCTGAACACCGAGGCGTTCCAGGGCTTCCTGGGCCGGCTCCAGGTGAGCCTGCTGGCCGTCGACGAGGCGCATTGCGTGAGCCAGTGGGGCCACGACTTCCGGCCGGACTATCTCGAGGTGGCCCGGCTCCGCGAGCGTCTTCCGAGCGTGCCGCTCGTCGCCTTGACCGCGACCGCCGACCCGCTGACTCGCAAGGAGGTGCT
>Ga0066708_10000676_pt1 | contig 10224 bp, 6 predicted proteins | sample GraSoiAngelo_157_FD_66504 | JGI IMG/M metagenome (GOLD analysis project Ga0066708, IMG submission 66504) | Grasslands soil microbial communities from the Angelo Coastal Reserve, California, USA - 14_1009_16_20cm | ecosystem: Environmental > Terrestrial > Soil > Grasslands | place: USA...
ACGAGGATCGCCCGCTCGAGCGCCTGCAGCGCGGGCCCGGGCTCGATTCCGATCTCCTCGACGAGCGTGTCGCGCGCGGCGCGATACTCCGCGAGGGCGTCCGACTGGCGGCCGTCCCGGTAGAGAGCGAGCATCAGCTGCGCCCGAGCGCGCTCCCGCAGCGGCTGGGATGCGACGAAGGCCTGGAGCCGAGGGATCAACTGCTCGTGGCCTCCGAGGGCGAGCTTGGCATCAGCGAGATCCTCGAACGTGCTGAGGCGGAGCTCCTCCAACCGTGCGGCCTCGTGCGCGGCGAACTCGGCGTAGACGACGTCCACGAGAGCCGGTCCCCGCCAAAGATCCACGGCCTCGGACAGGAGCCGCGCGGCCAGCTCGGCGTCTTCGGCGAAGAGGGCAGCGCGACCTTCAGCGGCGAGCCGTTCGAAGCGCCTGCTGTCGATTGTCTCTTCCGGCACATTCAACTGGTAGCCCGTCGGGGTGGTGGCGAGCACAGCGCCGCGATCGACGCCCACCTCGAGCAGGTCGCGGAGCGCGGAGACGTGCACCTGGAGGGCGTTCTTCGCCCGCGCGGGAGGGCGCTCGCCCCAGAGCGCGTCGATCAACTGTTCCCCGGAAACCGAACGGTTCGGCTCCAGCGCAAGCGCCAGCAGCACCTTGCGCTGATTGCCGCTCGCGAGCGGAACGACGTCCGTTCCGCGCCGTACCTCGAGCGGGCCGAGAATCCGGTACTCGAGCCGCCTGTCGATTGTTCCGCCTCCTTCAACCTGCCTTAAGCGGAGCTTAAGCGGGTGGTGGGAACATCGCTACGCCGTCAGTCAAGGAAGAGCCGCAGACCGTGAGAGGAGACCGCAAGTGCCGACCGTAGGCACAGCCAGCCTGAAGAGCCCGGTTCGGACGCGGAGCTTCTGCGGTGAGAGGGGCGCGCAAGCGGCCGGGAGCCGTCACCCGGCCGCCCGTGCGTCTGCGAGCGGCTGAGCCCACGCACCGACCGGCCCGATCAAAGAGAGGAGCGCAAATGATTCTTACGAGCTCATTCGACGGTCACTAGTCCGGCCTCACCAGACGGAACGTAGGAGCTCGGCAACCTCGGCAGGCGCCGCTGGGCGCGGGTTCGCCTTTGCTCCACCACGCTGCGACGCGGCATAGCCCAGCTCGTCGAGGTCGTCTTCGGGCACGCCGAGATCGCGCAGGCGCTCGAATCCGCCGAGCAGCGCCAGTTCTTGCACCCGTCCCAAGGGATCGTCCGTTCCGAGGGCTTCCGCAAAGCGGGCGATCTCCTTGCCGGCGACCGGCTCGTTGAACCGCAACGCCGAGGGGAGGCAGATCGCGTTCAGCGCCCCGTGGGGCAGCCCGTAGCGGCCGCCGACCGCCTGCGCCATCGCGTGTCCCAGGCCCAACCCCGCGAGCCCGAGCGCATGCCCGGAGACATCAGCGCCTGCGAGCAGCTTCGTCCGGGCCTGCCGGTCCTGGCCGAAAGCGGCCACCCGCGGCAGCGCCTCGTTGATCATCCGCGCGCCCTCGAGGGCGAGCACGTCGGCCTCCGGACTCCGCCCTTTGACATAAAGCGCCTCCGCGCAATGCGCGAGCGCGTTCATGGCGGTGCCGACCGTCACCTCGAGCGGGAGCCCAAGGGTCAGGTCCGGGTCGTAGACGATGCCGGCGAGGTTGGCTCCCGACCCGCCGCCGTGCATCCGGCGCTCGTGGTCACGGATTCCGAAGCTCGCGGCCCATTCGGCGCCCGCGTACGTGGTCGGCACCGAGACAACCGGCAGACTTGTTGCGACCGAGATGGCCTTGGCGAGATCGATCGCACTGCCGCCGCCGACTGCCAGCAGCCCCTCGGCGTTCCCGGCCGCGGCGGCAATCTCGTCGATCCGATCGCTCGGCACCTCGCTCCAGCGGCCCGCGGCGGGCAGGTCGAGCTGCGACCAGCGCTCGCTCGCGATCAGGAACGGCCGCTCGATCCCGAGCTCGCCCAGCACGCCGGGAAGCTCCCGCAGGCCCCAGCGGACGATCAGGCCGCCGCCTCCGTCGCAGGGCACACCATTCCGACCTTGCAGCTCGGATTTAGCGGCCGCGCCGCCATGTCGGCGCGGCCTCTTTGACGGCATCGCAAGCGACGCCTCACGCCGCGAGCTTGGCGCGCGCAAATGCGACGAACGCCTCCGCGGCGCGTGTCGGCGAGCGTCCCGCGGGGCGGACGAGCGAGATCTCTCGCGCGGGCTCGAGGCCCTTGACGCGGGCTGTTGCCAGAGTGCCGGCTGCCAGCTCGGCCTCGACGCCGGAGCGTGAGATGAAGGTGACGCCGTAGCCGGCCGCGACCGCGCTCTTGACCGACTCCTGAAGCCCGAGCTCGAGCCGGACATCGAGGTCGCGCAGGCGAATGGGCCCGCCGCGCAGCTCGTCCTCGATCACCTGGCGCACGCCCGCGCCTTCCTGCATCAGGATCAGCGGCTCGCCACGCAGCTCGTCGAGCGATATCTGCTCGCCGGCGAACGCGTGGCCGGGCGGCACGACAAGGACCACCTCGTCGCGGAAGAACGGCTCGAAGACGACACCACGGTGACGCGGGGCGGCGCCGACGATCCCAAGCTCGAGCTCCCGCTCGGCCACCTGCTCGATGACGCTGTTCGTGTCCGAAATCGAGAGTGCGACGCTCAGCTCGGGGTGCTCACGCTGAAACTCGCCCAGCAGAACCGGGACGACGGTGCCGCCGGGCCCGGTCGACGCGCCAAGCGCAAGCTCGCCGCGCAGCTCACTGTCTTCGCCCGAGAGCTCTTCGAGCAGCTGTCCTTCGAGAGCGAGCATCCGCTGTGACGCCCGGTAGAGGCGCTGCCCGGCTTCGGTCGGCTCGACCCGTCGGCCCGAGCGGTCGAGCAACTTCGTCCCAAGCCGTTTCTCGAGCGAGCGAACCTGCAGGCTGACGGCCGGCTGGGTCACCCCGAGCCGCTCCGCCGCCTGCGAGAAGCTCTTCCGGTCGACCACCTCGCAGAAGGCGGCGAGTTGTCGCGTGTCCATAAGTAACCATTATGAAGAAGCGCGCAACTATTGATGCTGTGGGAGCGCCGCTACGCCGCAGCGAGCGCGGCGAGGACTTCCTCCCCGTAGCGCTCCAGCTTCGTAGGCCCCACGCCGGGCACCGACGCCAGCTCGGAGAGGGTGCGGGGGCCGCGCTCGGCGATCTGCTCGAGCGTCGAGTTGTGGAAGACCACATACGCCGGCACCTCGTCGGCCTTCGCCCGCTCGAGACGCCACCGCTTCAGCGTCCCGAAGGCCGGCGGCAGCTCCTCCTCGGAGCGGCGCGGGGCGGCCTCTCGCCGCGTCTCCACGCCGAGCTCGGCCAGGAAGCGGCTCGGCCGGCGCGTCCAGGTCAGGGCGAGGTGCTTACGCGCCCGCGTGATGCCGACGTAGAGCAACCGCCGCTCTTCCGCGATTGCGCCGTCGTCGCCGAGGGCCTGCTTGCAGGGGAGCTCGCGCTCCTCGATCCGCGGCAGGAAGACGGCATCCCACTCCAGACCCTTGGCGCGGTGCAGGGTCAGCAGGTGAGCACCTCCCTGGGCTCCGTGGTCGAAGCGCTCGCGGAGCCAGGCGATCCAGTCCCCCACATCGTGCGAGCCGTCATCGAACTCCTCCGCGAGGCGGATCAGGCGCGCCAGGTCGCTCTGTCGCGTCAGCTCGCGCTCTCCAAGCCCTTCCGGCGGCGTCTCCTCCCAGCCGTGCTCGCGGGCAAGGCGCCGCACTTCGTACGCGACCGAGCGCGACGTCGACCCAGCGAGGCCCTTCAGCAGCTGCCGCGCGGCGTCGCGCGTCAGCAGCGCAGCGCCCTGGAAAGGAATCTCCGCGTCGCTGAAGGCCTCCTCGAAGTCGGCCGAACGCGCGTTGAGGCGGATGAGCACCGCCATCTCCTCGAGCGGCGTGCCCGCCGCGTGGAGCTCGCGGACACGCTCGACGACGAACTTCCTTTCCGCCTCGCCGTCAGCGAAGCCGCGCAGTTCCGGCTCGGGGCCGGCCCCATGGATCTCGCGCAGCTGCTTCTCGGCACCGCCGAGCCGCGGCGCGAGCCGGTTCGCAAGACCGAGCACCTGCGGCGTCGAGCGGTAGTTCGCCTCGAGCCGGACTAGCGTCGCATTCGCGAACCGCTGCGGCAGCGCCAGCAGGTACTCCGGTGTCGCACCGGTGAACGCATAGATCGACTGGTAGTCGTCCCCCACCGCGCAGAGATCGTCGCGCTCGCCGAGCCAGAGCTCGAGCAGGGTCTGTTGAAGCAAGTTGACGTCCTGGTACTCGTCGACGGTGAAGGCCCGGTAGCGGTCGTGCACCTGCGCGAGGGCCTCGGGCTCATCCTCGAGGAGCTTGACCGCAAGCGCGAGCAGATCTTCGAAGTCGACGGCACCAGACGCTTCCTTGCGGCGCTCGTACTCGCGGAAGACGCGCGCCATCAGATCGTCCGGAATCGGCGGCTCGTGGCCGTTGAGGCCTCGACGATAGGTCTCGGGGGTGAGCCGCCGGTTCTTCGCCCACTCGACCTCGGTCGCGAGGTCGACGGCGGGCCGAAACTTGTACGGCATCGGCAACGTGTTGCCGATCTGGCGGAGCATCAGCGCCTTCGAGGCGAGGATCCGCCCCGGCGGCTCGCCGCGGAACCAGCGCAGCTGAGCGAATGCGGCCGAATGGAAGGTTCGCGCCCGCACGCCGCCGGCCCCGAGCTCCTCCAGCCGGCTTCGCATCTCGCGTGCTGCCTTGTCCGTGAAGGTGACCGCGAGGATCTGGTCTGCCGAAAAGGCGCCGACCGCGACCTGGTTCGCGATCCGCCGCGTGATCGTCGTCGTCTTCCCCGACCCAGCGCCCGCAAGGATGCAGACGGGACCGCGCACGGCCTCGACGGCGCGTCGCTGTTCCGGGTTCAACCCGTCGAAGATCGCCGCGGCGTCCACCGGGCCACCCTAGCCCCGGCGTGTGACGGCGCTGAGCCGAGCCTGTGTCAGGAGCGTGCTGCTTCTCCGCGCCTCGAGCTCACTGGGCGCCTCTTCTGGCCTAGTGCAGCGTGTCTTCGAGAACCGCGCCCGGGTCGCGCGCGACCGCGTATCGCGGCTGGCGTGACATCGTCGACAGGCGGGAGACGGCCTCGAGCGTCTCCCCGGCCTCGACCAGCCGCTCGAGCTCACTCAGCTCTTCGTCCAGCCAAGCGGCGTCGACGACCGGGCCGCTGACGCGGCGGATCTTGGAGTGGGCGGTCGCGACGACGGTCTCGCTCTCGCCCCAGAGCTCTTCGTGCAGCTTCTCGCCAGGGCGGGCGCCGACGAAGTCGATCCCGATCTCCTCGGGGTCCCGGCCCGAGATGCGGATCATCTGCTCGGCCAGCTCGACGATCTTGACCGGCTCGCCCATGTCGAGGACGAAGACGTGGCCCTCGCCGCCGATCGCACCGGACTGGATCACCAGCGACGCCGCCTCGGGAATCGTCATGAAGAAGCGGGTCATCTCGGGATGGGTGACCGTGACCGGGCCGCCTTTTTCGATCTGCCGCCGGAAGATCGGGATCACGCTGCCGGACGAGCCGAGCACGTTGCCGAAGCGGACGGCGACGAACCGGGTCGAGATGTCCTCGCGGGCGCCGTAGGCCTCGACCACCCACTCGCAGACCGCCTTCGACTGCCCCATCACCGTCTTCGGATTCACGGCCTTGTCGGTGGAAACCAGCACGAAGCGGTGCACGCCATGCTCGACCGCGGCGTCGGCGACGACCTTCGTCGCGAGCGCGTTGTTCCGAACGGACTCGAGCGGGTTCGCCTCCATCAGCGGCACGTGCTTGTAGGCGGCGGCGTGGAAGACGACACTCGGCTCGTAGCGCTCGAAGACCTGGCGCATCTTCGATGGGTTGCCAACGTCCGCGAGCACCGGCACGGCAGCAGAGAAGCCGCGCTCGTCGACGAGCTCGCGCTCGATCTCGAAGAGGGCGCCTTCGCCGAGCTCGACCAGAATCAGCCGCCGCGGGCCAAGCCGGGTCAGCTGGCGGCAAAGCTCCGAGCCGATCGACCCGCCGGCGCCGGTCACGAGGACGGTCTTGCCTTCGACGTAGGGGGCAGCCGAGTCGAGGTCGACGTCGACCGGCTCGCGACCGAGCACGTCCTCGACCTGTACCGGCCGGATCTGAGCCGCCAGGTCGATTTCGCCGGAGATCAGCTCGTGGAGGCCCGGCAGCGTCTTCACCGGCACGCCGAGTTCACGCGTCGTCGTCACGACGGCGCGGCGGAACTCACCCGAGGCCGACGGGACCGCGATCAGGATCTCGTCCGGCTTGTTGTCGCGCAGCAGATGCGGCAGGTCCGCGGTGGAGCCGAGGACGCGGACACCGTGGATGCGGATGTTCTTCTTGCGCGGGTCGTCGTCCACCAGCCCGATGGGCGTGTACCCGAGCTGCGGGTTGCGGTGCATCTCGCGGATCGTGTCGCGCGCCGCCTCGCCGGCGCCGACCACGAGCACTTCCTTGCCGCGCGCCACGAGCCGTCCAGGCGTCGGGCGCTCGAAGACCGACCGCGCGATCAGGCGCGAGCCGGCAACGAAGGCGAGCAGAAGGAGCCAGTCCATCACGGCGATCGAGCGCGGCAGGCGGACGTCGGCCACCGGTGAGGCGAAGTAGACGGTGACGTCTGCGACGAGCGACGCGATGGTGACGCCACGCGCCGCGCCCCACATGTCGCGCGTGGACACGTAGCGCCACCAGCGGTCGTAGAAGCCGAAGAGGATGAAGACGAGGAGCTTGATTCCGATGACGATCAGGAGCGTCCGCTTGAAGAGCGTCTCGTAGTAGGGGGGCACGCCGTGGTCGAAGCGCAGCTCGAAGGCCAGCCACCACGCCGTCGCAACCAGCGCGGCGTCGGCAACGAGCTGCCAGATCCGGTGGCGATTGATCGGGATCACGTGGCCGCTCCCACAGTCGAAGCCTCTCGCACGACCGAGACGACGCGCTCCTGGACCTCGGCGGGAATCCCCGCCCACATCGGCAGCGCCAGGTTCTCGCGCGATGCGCGCTCGGTCTCAGGGAGGGACATCGGCTCCGCCCTGGTTACACGCTCCAGAGCCGGCTGCAGGTGCGTGGGCGTCACGTAGTAGGAAGCGTTCCCGATTCCCGCCGCGGAAAGCGCCTCGGCGAGGCGCGACCGTTCTGGGCTCCGGACGACGTACATGTGGTAGACGTGGCCAGCCTCGTCCTCGGGGAGCTCGCAGAACTCGCCGAGCCCGAGCTCGGCGTAGCGGGCGGCGGCTTCCCGTCGGGCGCGGTTCCAATCGTCGAGCTCGCCGAGAAAGAGGCGCAGGGCGGCGGCCTGGAGCTCATCGAGGCGCGAGTTCGTACCGACATAGGTGAACGTCTTCTTGTCGCGCGAGCCGTGGAACCGCAGCATCCGGACACGTTCGGCCAGCTCCTCGTCGGTTGCGGCGACGAGGCCGCCGTCGCCAAGCGCGAACAGATTCTTGGTCGGAAAGAAGCTGAAGGTCGAAGCGACCCCGGTCGTCGCCACTCCCTCGGCCCCGAACGCCTGCGCCGCATCCTCGATGATCGGGACGCCGAGCGCCGCGAGCGCCGCGAGTTCGGCCGGCCGGCCGAACAGGTGCACCGGCATGATCGCCCGCGTCCGCTCCGTCACTTTGGCGGCGACGTCCTCAGCTTCGACGTTGAGCGTGACCGGGTCGATGTCGGCGAAGACGGGCGTCGCGCCCGTGCGCATGATCGCCTCGGCGGTGGCGTAGAACGTGAACGAGGGGCAGATCACTTCGTCTCCCGCGCCGATCTCCAGCGCGTCCAGCACGAGCACGAGCGCGTCCGTGCCGTTGGCGACGCCGACGGTCTGAGGGACACCGAGGTAGGCGGCGGCCTCCTCCTCGAATCCCCGCACGTTCGGTCCCAGGATCAGGGTGCCCGAATCGAGCACTTCCTGGAACCGCTCGAGGATCTGGGGAATCAGGCGCTCGTACTGCGCCCGAACGTCAACGAGAGGGACCGGCACCGCGAGCCAGTGTAGACGAGCGCCGCCGGAGGATCAGCCAGGCGATGAACACGATCACCGCCGCAACGACGGCGTATTCCGCGTACGCAAAGGCGTGATGGAAGTGCTCGTAGCTCGACCCGAGCGCCCAGCCGGCGCCGGCGATCCCGAAGCACCAGGGCACGCAACCGAGGAATGTCAGCACCGTGAAGCGGACGAGCGGCATCCGGACGACGCCGGCCGGAATCGAGATGAACGAGCGCACGACCGGCGTCAGCCGGCCGAGGAAGACGGCCGCATCGCCGAAGCGGTCGAACCAGCGGTCGGCGCGCGCGAGCTTCGCCCGGTCGAGGTGGAACCAGCGGCCGCGCTCTTCGAGCAGCGGCCGTCCAGCGTACGCGCCGATTCCCCAGCCGAGCCACGAGCCGACCGTGTTCCCGATCACCCCGGCGAGCGACACCGCGACGAAAGCCCAGAAGTGCGAGTGGATCCGGTCGCCGAAGAGGACGACGTGTTGGCCGGAGAACGCGCCCGCCGCGAGCGCGCCGGCGTAGAGCATCACCAGCTCGCTCGCCGCCGGGAAGACGGAATCGATGACCATCAGGACGAAGACGGCGTAGAGCCCGTGATCGCCGATGAACGTCGTCACCGAGCTCGTCAAGGAGGCGACCACTGCTACTGAACGCTAGCGGTGCGCCAGGAAAGTCTGCGTCAGGTCGGTCGGCCCGTACTGGTTCTGCGCGCGGACTCGAAGGACGTAGCGCCCGCCATACACCAGGTTTCCGCGCCGGTCGCGCCCGTTCCAGCGCACGCTCGCGGTGCCCGCCCCGATCCTCGCGCTCCCGAGCTTCCTGACCACGACCCCGTTCGTGCTCTCTACCCGCGTCGTCACCTTGGCGGCGCGAGTGAGCCGGAACGTGCCGAGCGTGAGCCGCCGGCCCGCCCGTACGAGCACGGTTTGCGGCACGCGCAGGTTCCCGAGCGTGTTGTTCACCCAGAACTGCTGGTCGGCGGACGACTGGCGGCCGAGATCGTCGACCGCCGTCACGAGCCAGTGCCAGCGGCCTTCCGTGTCGACAGATCCGTCCGTTTTCGTCCCGGTCCAAGAGAACTTGTACGTGCCGGCCGCCTGAGGGCCGCTCTGCGTGAAGCGGGCGACCCCGTCGGCACCGACGATCTTCGCGGTCACGGTCGACGGACGAACGACCTTGTAGCTGAGCAGCTCGCGGTCACCGACGCCGTCCGCGTTCGGCGAGAGCACCGGATCCGAGGGGGCCGGCGTGTACACGCCGGCATACGAAACGAGCAGCGCCTCCGAGATCGGACGCTCCCCACTCGGATCTGACGGCCGGTTCAGCAACTGGCCTTCGAAGGCCATCGTGGTCGAGTTGCCCGGCTCGAGGCCCGAGCCGGTCACACAGCCGAGCCGAACGAGCTGCTGCGCCAGCTCATAGTTCGTCAAGCCGACGCTGTAGCCGACCCGTCCTCCATCAACCGCGACGAGCACGATCGAGCCGTCGCGCCGCTGGCCGACCGCCGAGCGCGCGAGCCGCGGGGCGAGCACGGTCGCGGAAAAATCCTCGAAGGCGCGGAAAAGGGCCTTGCCGTTGCGCACCAGCAACGGCCCGCCGCCGAGCGCGTCGACGTCATCGGCCCAACCCGAGCTGAGGACGTAGCGGATCGCCACACGCGCCCCAGGGGGCGCCTCGGCGTCGAGCTTCTGGGCGGAACCGCCCGTCGCCGAGAGGACCGCACCGCCGCCGGGAATCGGCGTGTTGCCGCCCTGCGTGAACTGCACCACGTTGCCGCTGACGTCGGTCCCCGGCGTCAGCGCCGGAAACGGATAGAGGACCGCCTCGGTCGCGCCCGCCGCGGGCGGCGTGGCGGCTCCCCAGGCCGGGGTGTACAGCGTGATCCCACCCTGGTTGGCGGGCTCGTTCAAGCCGGTGAGCGGCCGGCGCTGGCCACGTCCCTGCCAGAACGCGTTCCAGGCCGCGTGGCGGATGTCGAGCGTCCCGTTCGGCTCGATCCCGATGCTCGAACGCGCCGAGTTTGGTACCGACTGCAGCACGCGGTTCTGCATCACCATCCCGTCGGGGCGGCCGTCGGCGGCGTTGAAGAAGTCACCGTTGATGCCGGCAACCGTCGCCGTCGTCGATGCCCCTCGCTCGATTCCGGTCAGGCGCTGACGGCCGGAGATAGCGTTGTCGGAAAGCACCGGATGCAGGCCCCAGAGCCC
>Ga0066708_10000677_pt1 | contig 10222 bp, 7 predicted proteins | sample GraSoiAngelo_157_FD_66504 | JGI IMG/M metagenome (GOLD analysis project Ga0066708, IMG submission 66504) | Grasslands soil microbial communities from the Angelo Coastal Reserve, California, USA - 14_1009_16_20cm | ecosystem: Environmental > Terrestrial > Soil > Grasslands | place: USA...
CCCAAAAATGCTCCGCTGCTCGATCCTTCCGACGCACGCGAAAATGTCGGCGGATATGATGACTATCCCGAACTCTTTACTCGCTGGTTTGAGTACGGAACATTTCTTCCGGTCATGCGCACGCACGGTAGCCGCAAGTGGAACGAAGTGTGGTCGTATGGCAAGCAGGCTGAGCCAATCCTGGAAAAGTATCTGAAGCTGCGTTATGAGCTGATGCCCTATATCTATTCGCTCGGCTACAACACCTATAAGACCGGGGCGCCATTTATGCGCGCGCTGTTCATGGATTTTGCGAATGATCCAAGCGTCGCGAACATCGCCGATGAATATATGTTTGGCCCAGCTTTTCTCGTTGCTCCTGTGATCGAACAGGGCGCGACCATTCGCAATGTGTATCTTCCCGCGGGAAGCGACTGGTACAACTATTGGACCAACGAGCGCTACCATGGCGGGCAGATCGCGAAAGTGGATGCGCCCATCGACATCATTCCGTTGTTCGTTCGCGCTGGTTCGATTATCCCGACCGGCACCGCCATCGAGAGCACCGCGCAGGATCAGAAGATCGCCAAGGTTCGTGTGTATCCCGGAGCCGACGGCGACTTCAACCTCTACTCCGATGACGGTACCACCTACGCCTATGAGAAAGGTGACTTCAAAACCACGCATCTGCACTGGGAAGATGCCGCGCAGAAACTTAGCCACGACGGAGCGCCAGCCTGGCGCAGCGATGATCGGCAGATCATAGAAGTCGTAAAGAAGTAAGCGGCTTCACATCAGCCACAGCGCGTCCACGTCCACCACGATGTTGGTGCGCGGCACCTTGTCCTTTTCGGCATGCGCCAGCATGGCCCGCAAGAGTCCATTCAACTTTTCGCGGCTGGTTGATTTCAAAATGAAGTGGTAGCGGTAATCGCGTTTCAACCGCTGAATCGGTGCAGCCGCGGGGCCCAGCACGCGCACTCCTTCATGCCGCGTATTGTCAAACCAACGGCCCAGAATGCCAGACCACTTCAGAACATCGTCCAATTTGTCGCTGCGCAAAATTACATTCACCAGCGAACTGTAAGGCGGATAGTGCATCCAGCTCCGAAAGCGCAATTCCTTTTCGTAGAAGCCGATGAAGTCATGCTGTGCGGCATATTGCACTGCATAGTGATCGGGAAAATACGTTTGTAGAATAACTTCTCCCGGCACATATCCTCGGCCGGCACGGCCTGCGACTTGGGTGAGCAGTTGAAACGTCCGTTCCGCCGCGCGGAAATCCGGCATCCCCAACGCCATATCGGCTCCAACAACTCCGACCAGCGTTACGCCATGAATGTCGTGGCCTTTGGCGATCATCTGCGTCCCGACCAGCAGGTCGAGTTCTCCGGCATTCAGAGCGCTCAGCGCACGCTCGAAATCAGCATGGCTGCGCACCGTATCGCGATCGAGTCGAGCAATGCGGGCCTGCGGAAAATATCCGTGCAGCAGTTCCTCCAACTTTTCCGAGCCTGTGCCCAGAAAATAAACGTACTCACTTCCGCACTCTACGCAGCTTTTCGGCACCGGAGCAGTGAAACCGCAGTAATGGCACTCCATCCGGCGGCTCTGTTTGTGATGCGTCAGCGCAATCGCGCAATTTCGGCATTCGAGCGTCTTGCCGCATGTCCGGCACAACACGACCGGCGAATACCCGCGCCTATTGAGCAGCACCATCGCTTGTTCTTTGCGCTCCAGGCGCAACCGGATTCCTTCAATCAACTTTCGTGAGACAACATTCTCATTCCCCGTTTCCTGAAATTCCTGCCGCATGTCCACCAATTCGATTTCCGGCAGCGGTCGCTTCTCCACCCGGTCTGGCATTTCGAGCAGCGCGTAACGGTTCTTCTTCGCGTTAAAATACGACTCCAATGACGGCGTCGCCGACCCCAATACCACGGCCGCATTCGAAAACTTGGCGCGCATTACCGCGACATTGCGTGCGTGATAACGCGGTGTCTCCTCCTGCTTGTAGGAAGAATCCTGTTCTTCGTCCACGATGATGAGCGCGAGTTTCGACACTGGCGCAAACACCGCCGACCGTGTTCCGACCACTGCGCGCGCCTCACCTCGGCGGATTCGATGCCAGTGCTCCGCCCGCTCCTTGTCAGAGAGCCCAGAATGCAAAATCGCAACTTCATCGCCGAACACATCGTGCACATCAGCAGCGACCGCGGGCGTGAGCCCAATTTCCGGGACCAGCAGAATTGCCGACCGCCCTGCATCCAACACGGACTTCATCGCCGCCAGATACACCGCCGTCTTCCCCGACCCTGTCACCCCGTGCAGCAGAATGCCGTTGAAACTTCCGGCATCGACTGCCGCACGAATGTTCCCCAGCGCAGACTGTTGCGCGGCGCTGAATTCGAAACGCGCATCGCGCGCGAGAATCGCCGGTCGCGGCAAGGCGACCGCTTCCCGGACAAGTTCTATGAGTCCGCGCTTAACCAAGGTTCCCAGTGAACTCCGCGGAACACCCAACTCCCGCAGCCGCTCTAGGCTCACACGCCCGCCGGATGCTGCAAGAGTTTCGACGAGCAATTGCTGGTTCGCATTCAACTTCCCTTCAGCGGATTTCAGCACTGCGACATCACGCATCCGGGCCGCATCGGCCACGTGCGACGCATCCTCCCGTGCAATCCACTTCTTGCGAACCATTCCGTCCAAAAGCTGGCGTGAGACCTGGTTTGCGTTTCTCAAAGTTTGCTCGCGTACAAAATCGCGCATGGTCAGATAGTTCAGAACGCGGAATTCTGTATCCTGCTCTTCTGCACTCCGCTTGGACCGCCCCGGCGACCCGGTACTGCCGGCCAGGTGTAGCGCAGTGTGTCCTTCGTCTGTGATCCGATACACCGCCGCGCGCCGGAACTCCGCAGTCAGCGGCAGCATGCTGCGGAACACTTCCCCGACCGGCGACAGATAATATTCACTGATCCACTTTCCCAAGCGCAGCAGTTCATCCGACAGCGCCGGTTCACCCTCATGGTCAAGCGATTGCAGAACGGTTTTCGTATTCACTCGCGGTTCGCGGCTGTGCAACTCAGTGACAATGCCGACGGTGCGCTGCTGCCGGAAAGGCACAACCACGCGCGAGCCTGCGGACAAGCACAGCCCATCTGGTACTCGATATGTGAATGCCATATCGAGCGGCACAGGAACAGCGACATCGCAGAAGTCGGGCATGAGAACTCGGGAAGACTGAATCGTAACATTCAGGGAATAGTGCAGTCTGTCAGACGAGAAGTTCGTTATCAACTGCTTCGGCCCGCATCCGCAGCCGGTACCACACAATGATGGCGAGCAGCGAGAATACAAAAATCAGAGTTGAGATCGCATTGATCTCCGGCGTGATCCCGCGCCGCAAGCGTCCCCAGATCTCAAGCGGCAGCGTGTTGTCGCGCCCGATCAGAAAGAAGCTGACAGCGATCTCGTCCATCGAGAGCGTAAAAATCAGCAGCGCAGCGCCGATAATCGACAGCTTCAGGTTCGGCAGCGTCACCCGCCAGAACGTCTGCCAGTAAGTTGCGCCCAAGTCGAGCGACGCCTCTTCGTGCGCACGATCGAGCTTCTGTAATCCGGCAAACACCTCGGTGGTCGCAATCGAAATAAGAGCCGTCCCATGCCCGAGTATGACCGTGACCAGGCTCAATCTCACATCAGCTTCGCGAAACAGCAGGAGCAGCGAAAGTCCGGTGATGATTCCCGGCAGCACCAGTGGCAAAAGCACCAGCCGCCGAAAAATCCCTTTCCCGGGAAAGTTCGCCCGGTCCAGCGCAAGTCCCGCAGGGATTCCCAGAGCCAGCGCGATACAAACTGACGCAATCGCGACCACAAGACTGTTCACCACCGACGCCCAGATCGCGTCATCCGTGAACAGTTGGCGATACCAATCAAGCGTTAGATCGCGCGGAGGGAAGCCACCAACGCCATGCCCGTTGAAGGAATAAACAATCAGCACCACGATCGGCAAATAAAGAAACGCGAACACAAGCGCGGCATAAGCTGCCAGTAGTTTCGGGGCGCGGTTGTACGTGATCGCGTTCACGAGTAGGCCCACCTTTTCTCCAGCCGTCCTGATATCCAGAGTAAAAGTAAGACCAGCGACAGCATGCAAAACGAGATTGCTGCGCCCAGTGGCCATCGATACGAAGCGCCAAAAAGATTCACCACGATGTTCGAAATCATGATGCCGCTTGGGCCACCCAGCAGTAGTGGAGCCAGAAAATCTCCGAAGCTAAGCACAAATGCAAACGTTGCGCCGGCAAGAACTCCAGGCAAGGACAGCGGCAGAATCACGCGCCGGAATGTCTGCACGCGCGATGCGCCAAGATCATTCGAGGCCTCAATGAGACTTCGCGAAATGTGCTCCAGCGACGCGTAAATGGGCAGGAATGCGAACGGCGTATAGATGTGGGTCAGCGTCAGCACCACCGCGAACGGGCTGTACAGCAGAAATCCCAGTGGATGACTGGCTACGTGCGCGAACTGCAAGACCGTATTCAGCACTCCATCAGTGCCGAGAATTGTCTTCCATGCATAAGCGCGCACCAGATAGCTCACCCATAGCGGGATGATCACGAGTTGATACAGCACATTCTTCTTTCGCACCGCATGAAAGCTGAGCAAATACGCGAGCGGATATCCAAGCAGAAGCGAAAGCACGGTAACGCGGGCCGCAATCCAAGCCGAGCGCAACAGCGTCTGCCGATAGACGCGATGCGACAGCAGTTCCGCGTAGTTCGCAAAACTCAACGAGTGGACAATGTTCTGCGCCGACGAGACCGACCAGAAACTGTACGCAAACATCAACCCATACGGCACCAGCAGAAATATCGCAACCCACGCCAGCGGCGGAAGCGAAATCGCCAACTTGTAAGCGCGCGAGAACATTATTTTGGCCCGCGAACTGGAACCGCATCCGCCGGATCAAACTCCAGTTCCGCTTCTCCACGTAGCTTTCCGTGCGATGAGGTGCGCACGGTCATGGTATGTCCGTGGCTTGCTTCCACCCGCACTAATTCACTCGCGCCGTGGAAGGCATAATCAACCACGCGCGCGCGGAAATAGACCGCATTCTGAGCGCTCACCGCATGGGCAAGCCGAATGCATTCCGGCCGAAGCGAAAACGAAACCGGGCCGTCCGGCAGTTTCACCTGCCACGACAAATCTTGGCACCTCGCGACTCCCGCTTGAACTTCGCCCTCCAGTAAATTTGTGTGCCCAATGAACTGCGCGGCATATGCCGTCGCCGGTCGGCTGTAGATCTCAGCGGGTGCCGCCACCTGCTCCAGTTCGCCCGCATGTAGCAGCGCGATACGGTCACTCATGACCATGGCTTCTTCCTGATCGTGAGTCACAAAAATGAACGTGATGCCTACCTCCCGCTGCAGCGTCTTCAATTCAATCTGCATCTGACGACGAAGGTTGGCGTCCAGTGCGGATAGCGGCTCGTCGAGCAAAAGCAATCGTGGCCGGTTGACCAATGCCCGCGCCAGCGCAACCCGCTGCTGTTGTCCCCCGCTTATTGTTGATGGCAAGTATTTTGCGTACTGCTGCATTCGCACTTTTGCCAGCGCCTCGTCCACCCGCGTGCGGATTTCACCCGCCGGAGTCTTCGCCACCCGCGGCCCGTAAGCCACGTTCTCTTCCACCGACAGGTGTGGAAACAGCGCATAATTCTGGAACACCGTGTTGACGCGTCGTTTGTACGGAGGCAGAAGGTCGAGCCGCTCGCCTCCCATCCATACCTCGCCCGAAGTCGCGTGCTCAAATCCTGCAATGATGCGCAGCAGCGTCGTCTTGCCCGACCCGCTCTCGCCGAGAATCGTAAGGAACTCGCCTTCAGCGACATCGAGTGAAATGTTGTGCAGAACAGCGTGTTTGCCGAAAGTTTTTGCGACGGAGCGGATGTTCAACAGGGCTGAATTCTGCGCGCGTGAAGAAGCCTGCGCCTCAAAACCTTCCGCTGACAAGGGACGATTCATGCGGATGCAGTTTACTGCGCCGCCTTCACTTCATTCCAGATCTCGTTGTATTTGGCGCGGCGGGGCACATTTTGCCAAAAATAAATTCGCTTCTGATACTCATCCGCATTATCGAGATGTAAGTTCTTTTGCTGCTCGGGAGTCATGAACTGCGCAGCACCCGAATTTGCAGGAGCATAGCCGGTCATGTCCGTGACTTTCCTTTGCGTTTGCGCCTCGATCATGTACTCGAGAAATTTGTAAGCCAGCTCTTTGTTCTCGCTGCCGGCCGTGATCATGAGATGGTCGATCCAGCCAGTGGTATTTTCTTTAGGTATCGTCTCGCCGACCGGGAATTTCGCCGCGCGCAGTTGGTTCGTCATCAGCGGCCAGCCCATCGCCGCGACCACCTCGTGGTTTTCAAAAAGATTCGTAAGCTCGCCGCCGGTTGACCAGATTTTCCTGATGTTCGGCTTCAGCGCAATCAACTTGTTCTTCACTGCATCCAGTTCCTGATCGCTCAGGTTATAAAGATGATCGGGATCGGGCTTGTCGTATCCCAGCACCTGCGCCGCCATGTACACCGTCGAAAGATCATCCCAGACCGAAATCTTTTCTCGCAGCTTTGGGTCCCACATCGTGATCCAGCTCTCTGGCACTTTCGAAAATGCAGTCGTGTCGTAGATGAGGGGATTCGGTCCCCACATGAACGGCACGCCGTAAACTTTCCCGTTCACGCGCACTAGTGGCATGGCTCGCAGTTTCGCTGACAACTGCTCGTACGAGGGCAATTTAGATAGATCCAGCGGTGATGCCAGTTCAGCCTCTGAAATCATCGTCGCTACATCGCTCGATGGCGAAATCACGTCATAATTTCCCGCGCTGCCGCCGCGCAGCTTGGCGACCAATTCATCGCTCGATCCCATGTACGACGCGGAGACTTTGCAATGGTTCTGCTCTTCAAACGCCTTCACAAATGATGGATCGGCGTAGCCTTCCCACACCAACAGGTTGAGTGTAGGCGTCTTCTTTCCGCAGGATGCGAAAAGTCCGATCAGGAGGAGAACGAATGCCATGCGGGTCTTCATAGGCCTTCAACCTTGCGGGATTATAGCAAGGTTTCGTGTAAGCACCGCTGCGTTCGCCGAGATAGAATTCACACGCAGTCATAGGCGACAACACATACTCTAGATGCAACGTGAATACCCACAGCAGCCGCTGATCGGCGTCGGCGCGATCATCATCAAGGACCGCCGGGTGGTCTTGATCAAGCGCGGCAAGCCTCCACTACTTGGAGAGTGGTCAATTCCTGGCGGGATGCTGGAGCTGGGAGAAACTCTTCGTCAGGGTGCCGAGCGCGAGGCCTTCGAAGAAACCGGCTTTACGGTTCGCGCCACCGAACTGCTCGGGGTCTTCGATCGCATCGTGCCCGATGCGAATCAGCGCACTTCTTACCACTATGTGCTGATTGATTTCTTCTGCGAGATCATCTCCGGCGAACTTTGCGCCGGCCACGATGCAAGCGACGCCCGTTGGTTTACACCGCAAGAAGTTGCCGCTTTGCCGCTCGCAGAAGATACCGCTGCTGTTATCCAGCTCGGATTCACAGAATCAAAATAGATGTTGGAGGCACGGGCGTCCTCGCCCGTGCAAACACCCGACTGTCAAGCCAACGGCCTCATACGCGAGGTTCCTAATCAGCTCATTCATCCTCGAATTCCGCTGTAGCCACCTCTTTCAACAGCTTGCTAGCCTCCGCAAATCTGTCGCCATCCACCATCAGCTTTACTCCGCCGAGTAGGTTCGAAATGAACCAGTCCATGCGGACCATGTTTTCGTCCGCCAGAAAGCAGTCCACTCCCGCGGAGTCCAGCTTTCCCTTCGCGAGCAGTGCCTCCGGGAGATCGCGAAATCGGCGGAGCAACACGAGATTTCGTTTATCAGGTACTACGATCTGAGGAGCACTCTCGGGTTCCGGAACCTTGATCCGCCGCCGCTCCAATTCGCCTTCCAGCGCCTCCCATGCTGCGTCACTGATCGCCCAAGGCTGAGCAGCGAGTGCAAGCAACTCGCCATCTGCCATACGTTCATACCGGTCCGCAAACTCCATTTGCTCATCGTCAAATACGCTCATTTACCAAGATGATACCCCGTAACTAGCCCTCCGAACGACAGCCCGGTCCTCCCGACTGTACGGTTGCACCATGGGCTTACAATACTGCCCATGTCCAGAGTTGCTGCTTGCACTCTTGCCTTTTTCGTCTCCGTTTTTGCGTCCGGCCAGAATTCGCCGGCCCCCGCCACTCCAGATCTCTCCCAGGAAGCGTTCGTATTCGAGCATTTCAACGAATCAGTGCGTTTTGAGGACGACGGCAGCGGCGTGCGTGAAACCACCGCGGCTATTTGCATCGAAAGCCAGGCGGGAGTTCAGGCGTTTGGACAGCTGGTGTTCGGATACTCCACGGCGAACGAAGACCTCACCATTGATTATGTTCGAGTCCGCGAGCATGACGGACAAGTTATTAGCACGCCGGCATCCTCTACACAGGACTTCGCTCCCGAAGTTCTCCGCGAGGCGCCGATGTACAGCGATTATCGCGAGCGGCACATCTCCGTCGTTGGAATTCATCCCGGCATCACGCTCGAGTACCACACCATTACTCGCGTGAAGCCATTAGCACCCGGGCAGTTCTGGTACGAATACGATTTCCCGACTAACTACGCACTCACCGACGGAACTCTCGAAATAAATATCCCCAAGACTCGCGAGATTAAGCTCAAGAGCCCCGATCATAAATACGAAACCCGCGACGAAGGCGACCGCCGCATTTACCGCTGGAGCGTAAAGAATTTCGTTCCCGACCGTTCCGGCCATGCCGAGGAAGAAGACGACGATACCACCGACGTCCAACTCTCCAGCTTCACCGACTGGCAGCAGATTTCTACGTGGTACGCAAAGCTCCAAAGTGAACGCGCCACTCCCGATCCAGCCATCAAAGCCAAAGCTGCCGAACTCACGCGCGGCGCGTCCTCTCCCGAAGAAAAAGCCCGTCGGCTGTATGACTTTGCCGCGAAAAACATTCGCTACGTCAGCCTCTCCTTCGGCATAGGCCGTTTTCAGCCACACGCCGCTTCCGAAGTTCTCCAGAACGGTTATGGCGATTGCAAAGACAAGCACACGCTGCTTCAGGCGCTGCTCGCAGCCGAAGGAATTCGCAGTTATCCAGTGCTGATTCACGCTTACCGCAGAGTCGATCCCGATGTTCCTTCACCGGGCCAGTTCGATCACGTCATCACCGCCGCCAGCATCGGCGGAAATCTGACCTGGCTCGACGCGACTGCCGAAGTCGCGCCCTACGGTTTGATTTCGTATTCGTTGCGCAACAAGCAGGCCGTGATCGCATCCACCGATTCAGCCGGCGGATTGAAACGCACCACATCAGAGTCTCCCGTCAAGAACGTCACTACCCTGATCACTAACGCCAAGGTAAGCGAACTCGGCGCTCTGGACGCCAGCGTGGAACTGACCGCCAGCGGCGACAGCGATTGGCGCCTGCGTTCGGCCTTCCGCAGCCTGCCTCAGGCCAACTGGCAGCGCGCTATGGAAATGATTTCACGCGCCTGGGGAGTTACGGGTGATGTTTCCGACGTGCACATTGCAGAACTCGAAAATACCAGTAAGCCGCTTCACATTAGCTATCACGTTCACAAGGCCGACTACTTCAAGGTCCCGAGTTCCGCAATCAACTTTCAGTTTCTGCCGCCGTCGTCCATCGGTCGCGTGGCCAAAGCCAGCAAAAAGCATCCCGGCGAACCCCTCGACGTTGGGCCTGCGGGCGAAAATGTTTACCACGTGCACATCGAGTTTCCGCCAAACTTCACCATCCATGTGCCGGCCGACGTGCGCGTTTCCCGCGACTATGGCGATTACTCGACGTCCTATAAGTTTGCAAAAAACACGCTCGACGCCGAGCGCCGCATGGTCCTCAAAGTCAACGAACTGCCTGCCCTGCGTCGCGCTGACTACGCCTCCTTCCATAACGTGACCACCAGTGCTGTCGAAGAGACGCCGTGGTGCAGCATTGCCCGACCCTCAGCCGCTTCTCTCGCTTCTGCCGCCGAGATGAAAGGAACTCCCACCGACTTGCGTGAAGCCGGCGCCGCGGCCCTCAACCGCCGGGACTTTGCTACGGCGGTCGCGCTTCTGCAACGCGCCGCAGACCAGGATGCGTCTTCCA
>Ga0066708_10000688_pt1 | contig 10176 bp, 9 predicted proteins | sample GraSoiAngelo_157_FD_66504 | JGI IMG/M metagenome (GOLD analysis project Ga0066708, IMG submission 66504) | Grasslands soil microbial communities from the Angelo Coastal Reserve, California, USA - 14_1009_16_20cm | ecosystem: Environmental > Terrestrial > Soil > Grasslands | place: USA...
CGCCCCGGTTGTCACGATCGAGTTGATGGTCGCCTCGTCGAAGGCCTTGATCACGACCACGACCCGATCACCGGCCGCATGCGCGCGGTTGATGACGTCGACGAGGTCCTGGCTGGTCCAGCCGGACCAGCCTCGGGTGGTCGTGGCGAAGCTGCCGTCACCGTTGACGTCCAGCCCGAAGTAGGCGATCGTGCTCAGCAGCCCGTAATTCCAACTGGCGTTCTGCGGCAGGCTCCAGTAGGGGGCGAAGCCGAAGACCTCGCGCTGCAGCTTTCCCGTATAGGGCGCCGCGAGCGGCCTCGCGGCCCGCGGGACGGTAGCGGTCCGCGCCGGCGCGAACGTGATCGGGTCCGCCCGATGGCGCGCCTCATCGCGGGCATGCGGCCCCCCACCCTGACCCTCCGCCACAACCGGCGGCGGGACATCGCCGCGGGCGGTCGCCGACGGATTGGTCAGCGTCGTGAGGCTGGCGCCGAATAGCAGGGCTAACAGTACGGCGCTGGAAACGCGCCCCTTCAGGTCCACCGGGCGATCATGCTAGGCGCGCCCCGGGGTCGATAACGAGCGAAACCGCTGTCAGGTTCCACTTCGGACGGAGTTCGCCAACCAATTTCCCTCTCCCGCTGCGGGGGGAGGGCAGGGAGGGGGTCTTGTTAGCTGACGGCGGGCTCCCGCACCACTGCCTCACGCTGGGTAGCAATCCACCAATCGACCGTCGACTTGAGGCCCGCCGCAAAATCTGTCGAGGCACGGAATCCAAATTGACGCTCGGCGCGGCTGACATCGAGCGAGCGGCGCGGCTGGCCGTTCGGCTTGGTCGTGTCCCAGCGAATCTCACCGCGGAAATCGAATGCCTCGCAGATCAGCCCGACGAGCTGACGGATCGTGATCTCCATGTGCGACCCGAGATTCACCGGTTCGTCCTTCGCGTACCGCTCGGCCGCCAGTACGATGCCGCGCGCCGCGTCCTCCACGTAAAGGAACTCGCGGCTCGCCGAGCCGTCGCCCCACACCTCGATGAAATCACGGCCGCCGAACTTGGCGTCGTAGACCTTGCGGATCAGAGCGGGAATGACGTGTGAGGAGCGAGGATCGAAATTATCGCCCGGCCCGTAGAGGTTGACCGGGAGCAGAAAAATGCTGTTGAAGCCATATTGCGCGCGGTAGGCCTGCGACTGGACGAGCAGCATTTTCTTCGCCAGGCCGTAAGGGGCATTGGTCTCCTCGGGGTAGCCGTTCCAGAGATCGTCTTCGTGAAACGGCACCGGGGTGAACTTCGGATAGGCGCACACGGTCCCGATGCCCACGAACTTCTCCACGCCGGCAAGCCGCGCCTCCTCCATCAGCTGCGCACCCATCATCAGGTTGTCGAAGAACAGCTGGCCGGGGTTCTCCCGGTTGAATCCGATGCCACCGACTTTGGCGGCGAGGTGGATCACGATATCGATCTTCTTGACGGCCCGGCGGCAGTTCTCTCGATCAACCAGGTTCAGGGTCTTCGAGCGCGGAACCACGATGTCCCGGGCCCCCGCCGCCTCGAGTTGGGCGACGACGCGCGACCCGAGGAAGCCGGCGCCGCCGGTCACGAGCACGCGGCGCCCCGTCCAGAAGCTCATCGAGTCTGATTATTTCAGAGACGCTCGCGGGGTATGCTCGCCCGAGATGCGGATTCTCTACGACGATTCGCTCGCGCGCAACCCGGCCGGGACGGGCACCTTTGTGCGTGGCCTCCGCGGCGGCCTGCAGGCCCGCAGCGACATCGAGCTCGTCACCGCGCGGTCGAGTCTCGACGGGGCTTCCGATCTCGACGTCCCGGGCAAAGGACTTGGCAGACGCCTCGGCCGCGCCGGCGCGCACCTCCGCCACTACCTCGTTGACCTCCCGGGACAGGCGCGCGCTCAGCGATGCGACGCCATCTTTTGCCCGACCTCGCTCGGCCCGCTTCGCGGCCGGACCCCGTCATTCATCACGCTCTTCGACCTCTCGCCGCTGACCCACTCCGCCACCATGGACCGCGCCAGCGGTCGGTATCTTCGGGCCATGCTCGGCGCCGGGTTGAAGCGGTCGGCAGGTGTCTGCACCATTTCACATGCTGTCGCTGACGAGATCGGCGCCCGCTACCCGAGACTGCACGGCCGTGTCGCCGTCGCCTACCCGGGGCCCAATCCCGATCTGATCGACGCCGTCCCATTGGCCCCGGACCTGCCCGATGGGCCATTCCTCTTGATGGTGGGCACACTCGAACCGCGCAAGAACCACCTGACGATCGTCCGCGCCCTCGCCGGTCACATCCGCAGCCGCCCGACCTCGCCGCTGCGCCTAGTGCTGGCCGGCTCCGCCGGCTGGCTCTATCAACCGGTCCTGGACGCGATCAGCGAGCTCGGCCTTGCGTCGCGCGTGGTGCGACTGGGCAACGTCGACCCGGGAACCATCAAGTGGCTCTATCAGCACGCGGCCGCCCTGCTCTTTCCATCGCTTTACGAGGGGTTCGGCCTTCCCGTCCTCGAGGCCTTCTCGCTCGGCTGCCCGGTGGTGGCGGCGCGGATCGGCTCGGTCGTCGAGATCGCCGATGGTGACAGCGCCCTGTTGCTGGATCCCACGCACGTGGCGGCATGGGCCGCGGCGCTCGACCGTATCGAGGCGGGCGATTTGCCGCCGGGGATGGTCGAGGCCGCCCGCCAGCGCGCGCGACGCTTCTCCTGGGCCGGGTGCGCCGACGCGGTCGTCACGCTTGTAAGGTCTGCGCACGTTGATTGATCTCCGGTTGATGGGCTTCCGCTTCTTTCCCGCCGTTGGCGGGGCGGAGCAGCTCGCCCGGCGGCTGCTGCTGGAGATCGGTGACCGGCTCACCGCCGATGTGGTCACGCTCGTCACCAGCAACCGCAGCCAGTGGCTTCGACTGCTGATCGAGGGCGAGCGCGCGGAAGACCGCATCTATGCCGTCGACGGCCGGCGCGTTCGCGCCCTCGGGTCGTGGCGCGCTGGAACGCGCGCCCGCCTGCGGATGCTCGCCCCCTTCTACCACTTGCCCTTCAGCCCGGCGCCGTCGGCGATGGGCGCGCTGCTGGCGCCGGAGTTGCAGCCCGCCATTGCCGGTGCGCGCCTGGTGCACAACGTCTTCATGGGTCGCGAGGCGTTTTCGCTCGGTGCGCTGCTGGCATCGCGCCGGCTGAGCCTGCCGTTTATCTTCACGCCGCTGCGTCACGAGCGGCCCCTGGGATGGAACTCGCCGGCGTTTCGGACGCTGTATCGCCGGGCGGATGCCGTCGTCGCCCTGACCGAGGCCGAGAAAGGCTGGCTGATCGGCCAGGGCGCCCGGCGCGAGCGAACCTACGTCATCGGTCTCGGCCCAAGCAACGATCCGCGGGCGTCTCCCGAGCCGGCCCGCGAGATGGCGGGGACGGGAAAGATCGTCCTATTCCTCGGTCAACTCCATCCTTATAAAGGGTTCCGCCCGATGATCGAGGCGGCGCGCGCCTTTGCCGGTCGCGACGACGTGCGGTTCGTCTTTGCCGGGCCCGATGTCCGCGGCGAGGCGCGCGCGTTTTCGGCAGCGCCGGCCAACGTGCGTTACCTGGGGCAGGTCGAGCCGGCAATGCGCGACTCGCTGTTGCAGGCCTGCACCGTGTTATGCGTGCCCTCCTCTCGCGAGAGCTTTGGCGCCGTTCTCGTCGAGGCCTGGTCGTGTGGCAAGCCCGTGATCGGTGGGCCGGCCGCCGCGACCCGCGAGCTGATCGACGACGGCGTCGACGGCTGGATGGTGCCGCAGGACCCACGAGCCATTGCGGCCGCGCTCGAGCGCGTCCTCGGCGACGACGCCCTTGCCCGCCGCGCCGGCGAGGCCGGCCGCGCCAAGGTCGCCGATCGCTTCAGCTGGCCGGCCATCGCGCGGCGCCATCTCGAAATCTACGAGGACCTGCTCGCGCGCGCGGAGCGTCCGGCGTGAGCCCGACCCACAACGTCCTGGGCGTTGGCATCAGTCCGATCAACATGAGCCAGGCGCTTGACCGGATCGACGCGTGGATCGGCGCCCGCGATCGTCAGTACGTGTGCGTGTGCAATGTGCACTCCGTGATGGAGTGCCGGCGCTCGCTCCAGGTTCGTCGCGTGTTCAACCGGGCGGGCATGGTCACGCCCGACGGCGTGCCGCTGGTCTGGCTGCTGCGCATGGCCGGGTACGCGCACGCCACACGCGTCTACGGCCCCGATCTCATGCTGGCGGCCATGGAGCACTCGCTGACCACCGGCCACCGGCATTACCTGCACGGCGGGGTATCCGGCGTGGCGGATGAACTGGCCGCGGTCATGCGCCGGCGCTTTCCCGGCGTGGCGATCGTCGGCGCCAGCACGCCCGCCTTTGGGACGGCGGAGGAGCTATGCACCGGTGAAATTGCTGACATCATTAACGGGACGCAACCCGATATCGTTTGGGTGGGAATGAGCACCCCCAAGCAGGATCTCTGGATGTCGTGCATGCGGCCGCGGCTCGGCGCGCCGGTCCTCATCGGGGTGGGCGCGGCCTTCGATTTTCACACCGGTCGAGTGGCGCAGGCGCCGCGCTGGATGATGCGCTCGGGACTGGAATGGCTCTTTCGACTGAAGCAGGAGCCTCGCCGGCTGTGGCGCCGCTACCTGATCGACAACCCCTGGTTTCTCTTCGAGATCGGGCGTCAGAAGCTCGGTCTCAAGCGATTCGAGCCGGACTAGCTCCATGACGGGTGCACTCGGGATCGTGCTGGTCATTCTTCTGATTGCCCTGCTGGCGGTGGCGCTTCGCATCGCCATCGCCTCGCCGTTCCGCGCGCTGGGCATCCTCGTTGCCGGCATGGCGGTTCACAACTTCCTCCTGATGGTCCTGCTGCGACTGGGAACTCCGGACCTATTGGTGCGACTGCTGCAGGCGTGGAAGGAGGCGATCCTGCTCGCCTTGCTGGGCGTGGCGCTGTGGACCGGCTGGCGCTTTTGGCAGGCCGGCAACCGCCCGCGTCTTCGGCCGATCGATGGCCTGGTGGCCGCCTTCGCCCTGGTCGCGCTGATCTATTTCGTCCTCCCCGGCAGCGTGCTGCAGTCGCAGGCAACGCTGACGCAGCGCGTCCTCGGGCTGCGCGTCCTCCTCCTGATCGCGGCGCTTTATCTCTTTGGGCGAGTCTTTCCACCGCGCGGACGATCCGACCTGACCTTTGTCGCCATGCTGATCGTCGCGGCGGCAGGCCTGGTCGGCCTCTTCGGCATGGTCGAACTCTGGCTGGTACCGACCGCGCAGTGGCTGGGCTGGGGCGTCAACCAGCTGTCGGCCTGGCTCGGCTTCACCTACCACGGCCCGAGCGGCCTGCCGGAGAATTTCTTCCAGACGACCGCGGAAGGCATCCTGCTGCGGCGGATGGTCTCGACCTACATCAGTCCACTCGCGATCGCCTACACCGGCCTGCTGGTCATCCCGCTGGGGCTCGCCCTCCTCCTCGATCGCCATCCCCGCCTGCGCGCGTTTGCCGCGGTCGCGCTCGTCCTGACGCTCCTGGGAATTCTCTTCAGCCTCACGCGCCTGGCGCTCGCGGTGCTGGTGGCGGAATGGGCCTTGCTGTACCTCTTGTGGCGGCGTCGCTGGTTGATCCCGGCGACGCTGCTGGTGGCGGCCGCCGCGGTGCTGATGCTCTACCAGTATCCGCGCATCGGCCCGCTGGTCGACCGCAACCTCGTGGCCATCGATCACCGGCCGACCGGGATGCACTTTGCCAGCCAGTCCGATCCGTCGGCGATCGAGCACCTTCAGGAGTTGGGAAACGATGTCGATTTCGTCCGCCAGCATCCGCTTGGCGCCGGGCTGGGCAGCTCCGTCCACCGCTACGGCACGTCGGTCGGCACCGGGGAGAGCGCCGTCCTGGACGTGTTTGGTGAGCTCGGCGTGGTCGGTGGCCTCCTGTACCTCGCCATCTACCTGGCGGGAATCGTCTACGGACTGCGCGCGTTCTTCCGCCACCGCCACGATCCCCTCGTGTGCGCGCTGGGGCTGACCGCCGCGGCGGGAGGGCTGGCCTTGATCCCCATCACGCTCACGAGCGACGTCTGGAGCGACTTTTCGGTGACGTTCCTTTTCTGGTGGGCGGTTGGCTACAGCGTGAGGCTGGCAACCACCGCGAGCACGACGCTAGTTCGAGGCAGCGGACCCGTTGCGCATGTCGACGGGTTTGCGGAACCAGATTCCCTCGTTGTCTGAGGGCATCAACAGCGGACGCAGGCCGCGCGTGTTGAGAAACTCGTCGAGCGCGCGCCGGCAACCGGGCCAGTGGCCGTAGTCGTCGAACACGAGGTAGCCGCCCGGCACCACCCGATCGTAGAAGTTCTTCAAGATCGTCATCGTCGATTCGTACCAGTCGGCGTCGAGGTGGAGCAGGGCGATCGGCCCGGTCTGCGCCGGCGCCAGCGTTTTGTCGAACCACCCTTTGACGATCTTGACGCGATCCGGCCTGGCACCGACGCGCGACAGCACCTCGCGCACCATCTCTTCCTGACCGAGGCACTGGCCAACCCAGGCCTTCGCCCGTTCGCCATCCTCCGGCTTCGGCTCGGGGAGACCCTCGAACGAATCGAACAGCCAGACGACGCGGGTCTCCCTGGCGGCGACGTGCGCGAGGATCGCTCCCGTCCCGCCGTTGCAGCTGCCGCACTCGACGAAGGCGCCGGCGATGCCGTCCGCGCTGGCTCGGTTCGCGAGCTTCCATAACGTTCGCAGCCGTGGAACGGGAACCATCGTGTAGGGCCGCACCGTGCGCAGCAGCCGAAGCTCGCCCGGCGAGGCCGGCGGCACCGACCAGGAGAGGATCTCTTTCGTCGCTCGCTTCAGTCGCGATGCCAGCCGGCGTGCCGCTGGCGGGCGTGCCGTTGCCTGCGCATTTGTCATGTCGGGTCGACCTACTATAACGCCATGATGCCGCCTGACCCAGAGACGGTGCTGGGCGACATCGACCGCTCGCTGATTCGCGGCAGGGCGACCCGCGGCGTGGCTTTTCTGGTGCTCCGATACGCCGCTATCCGACTGCTCGGCCTCGCCGCCAACATCGTCCTCTCGCGCTTGCTGTCGCCCGAAGCCTTCGGCATCTATGCCATCACGCTCTTTCTGCTCGTGCTGCTCAGCTTCGTGGGCGACTTCGGGTTGAGCGCCTCCCTGTTGCAGCAGCGCCATGCCATCGGCGACGCCGACATCCGGACCGTGTTCACGGCGCAACAGCTGCTGGTCCTTTCGCTGCTCGTCGTCCTGTTCCTGCTGGCGCCGGCACTGGCCTCGAGCTATCACCTCGGCGGTAGTGGCACGTGGTTCATCCGGCTGATGCTGATTGCTGGACTCTTTACCTCGCTGCGGACGGCGCCGACGATCATCCTCGAACGCCAGCTGCGCTACGGCCCACTATCCGTCATCGACGGTGTCGACTTCGGCCTCTTCCAGCTGACGGCCGTGATCCTGGCCATCATGGGCTACGGCGTCTGGAGCTTCGTGCTCGCCGTGTTGCTGGCGAAACTGATCAGCACGCTGCTCGCCTACCGGCTGGCCGGCTGGATGCCAGCGTTCGGCTTCGACGCCACGCGTTTTGCCGGATTGTGGCGCTTCGGCGTGCCCTTCCAGCTCAGCTGGCTGACCTACTATCTCCGCGACTACATGATTCCGATCGCGGGCGGCCTGCTCGTCACCACCGCCCAGGTTGGTTACTTGAACTGGGCGCTGGCTCTCGCTGGGATCCCGGGCCAGCTTGCCCAGATCGTCGGCCGGGTTACCCTGCCGGCCTTCGCGCGCTATCAGGACGAGCCCCGCGCGCTCGCCAGGGCGATCGAGCAGTCGATCCGCGGCCTCGCCATCAGCGCGACGCCGCTCCATCTCGGGATCGTCGCACTCGCGCCCTGGCTCATCCACCTGGTCTTTTCCGATAAATGGCTTCCGGCGCTGCCCGCGGTCTACTTGCTCTCCGTGCACTGGTCGGGCGCCAATCTGACCAGTCCACTGGTCAGCGCCCTCAACGCCATGGGGCACGTCCGGCTGGCCCTGATGCTGAGTGCCACCTGGGCGACCGCGACCTTTGCGCTGGCGCTCATCTTGCTGCCCGGCCTTGGGTTCGTCGCCTTTGCGCTGGCCTACAGCATCACGATGATCGCGGCATCGATCGCCGCCGTCGTCATCACCCGGCGATTCGTGCCCATCCGGCTCTGGCCAGAAGTACGGGCGCCACTGACGGCCGCGGTGCTGGCCTGCGGGGCGTGCTTCCTGGTGCGGCAGGTGCTTGCGGCTAACCTCGTCGACCTGATGATCCTGATCCTGGCAACCGGGGCGGCCTACGCCGGACTGCTGTACCTGTTCGAAGGCCGCCGCCTCCAGTCCGACTTCCGACGGGTCTTCCGCCGTCACGCCGTCTAGGGTGCGCGTCGCCCAGGTTCTCCCCGCATTCTTCCGCGATCAGCTGGACTTCATGGGCGGCGGCGACCGCTATGTCTACCACCTGGCACGCGCACTACAGCCTCTTTGCGAGGTGACGTTCTTCAGCTTTGGGCCACGCTATCGTCAAGGAGACATCGCGGGACTGCGGCACATTGTCCTGCCGGTGCGCTTCAGCGCGAACCAGGACGACCCGTTACCCGGCAGCCTGGCCTATGCGGATCGGCGCTTTGACATCGTGCACATGCATCACCTCTGGTCAAAAGCGACCATGCTGGCCACGCTCGTGCGCAGCGCGAGCCGGCGGCCGGTGGTCGTCACCGACCATGGCGGTGGCGGCGGACGGCTGATCCGGCGTTCAGGGTTCTACCGGCTGGTGAGTGCCTTCGTGTGCCAATCAGACTTTGCGCGCGGGCTGCTGCCCGCCGCGGCCCGGCGCCGTGCGACGGTCATCAAGGGCGGGCTCGACCCGGACCGCTTTCCGTACACGCCGGCGCCACGATCGCGGCAGGTCCTTCAACTGGGGCGGATCATGCCGCACAAAGGCATCAACTATCTGATCGAGGCCGCCGGCTCCGACATCGCGGTCGTGGTCGCTGGCAAAGTCGTCAACGACGGCTATTACCGGGAATTGCAGCAACAGGCCGAGGGCCAGCCGGTAAGATTCCTGATCGATGCCGACGACGACGCCATCCGGGGCGAACTTGGGCGTTCGGCCGTGACTGTTGCGGCATCCGTCTATCGGGACGTCCACGGTGGCACCTGGCCGACATCCGAACTGCTCGGGCTGACCCTCCTGGAGTCGATGTCCGTCGGGACCCCGGTGATCTGTACCGATGTCGGCGGCATGCCGGAGTTCGTGCGCAACGGCGTGACCGGTTTCATCGTGCCGCCCAACGACTCGATGGCCTTGCGCCGGCGACTTCTCCAGGTCCTCGACGATCCAGCCGGCGCCGCGCGCATGGGGGCGGCGGGGCACGACCACGTCAAGCAGTACTCGTGGAACGTGGTGGCCAAAAAGCTCCTCACCGAGTACACCCGGCTCCTCCACTAGCCTGTGGCAAGGCGTGTGCCCACCTACCGGGACATCACCGGGCAGATCGACACCAGCAAGACGCCGACACTCGACGTCGGCTGCGGCAACGACAAGATTCCTGGCGCGATCGGCATCGATCTCATCCCCGGCCCGCAGATCGACATCGTTCATGACCTGGACCGGATGCCGTGGCCGGTACAGACCAGCACCTTCGACGTGATCCGGCTGTGGAGCGTGATGGAACATCTCCATGACCTGGTGGCCGTCATGGAAGAGGTCCACCGCGTGGCGCGCCCGGGAGCGATCGTGCTGATCGGCACGCCGCACTTCAGCAGCGCCAACGCGTACACGGACCCGACCCACGTGCACTTTCTGTCGGGCCGGTTTCTCGATTACTTTGTCCAGGGCACCGAGATGTCAGGCCATTACGGCTTTTACTCCAAGGCCCGTTTTGTCCTCCTCGAGCGCCGGGTGACGTTGAGTCCCTTTTGGGCGCGTCTCCGCATAACCCGGCTGATGAACCGCATGCTGCCGGCCTACGAGACCTATCTCAGCGGCATCGTCCGCGGCGCCGACGTGCAGCTGAAGCTTTCCGTCGTCAAGTAGCGCTCGGAGGCGGCCCCGGGCGCACGGGCTGCGGTGAGGTCGAGAGCGTCTCCTGACCCTGGTTGGCCTCCGGGATCTGGAAGGGCGTCTCGCTGCGGATGCGGACTTTCTTGAT
>Ga0066708_10000689_pt1 | contig 10167 bp, 10 predicted proteins | sample GraSoiAngelo_157_FD_66504 | JGI IMG/M metagenome (GOLD analysis project Ga0066708, IMG submission 66504) | Grasslands soil microbial communities from the Angelo Coastal Reserve, California, USA - 14_1009_16_20cm | ecosystem: Environmental > Terrestrial > Soil > Grasslands | place: USA...
GGTGAGGGGAACAGCAGCCCGTCGGCGGGCAGTTCGGCGAGACGACGTTCGACGAGGGCGGCGAGGTCGACGCCCGCGGGGGTGCGGGCCGGGAACATGGTGGTGCGCTTGCGGCGGCTCTTGGGAGGGCCGAGCTTCAAGCCCTTGCGGGTCTCGATGACCTGGCGGTCGACGACGATGCGCCGGCGGGCGACATCGACGCGATCGGCGGTATGGCGGCGTGCTCTCCCCAGCGCAGCCCCGAGTAGGCGACGAGCAGCACCTCTAACTCACGCCACCACAGCTGCGACCGCGTGGCCGCCGCGACGGCGACGGCGTGGACGGCGGCGGCGGTCGGGATGTCGGCCTCCTCGACCAGCCGGCCATGTTCGAGGGCCGGGTCCTCACCCGCCTCGTCGCGCCAGTGCACGCCGCGCAGGACGTCCTGGCGGGCGAGCAAGAAACCTTCCTCGAGCCCGGCGGCGACCAGCGCCGTGAGACAGCGGCGCAGATGGTCGGCCACCGAACGCGTTGACGCCCGATCGAGGATGCGTTGGAAATCGGCGCGGGTCAGCCGGCCGCACTCGACCGAACCGAGCACCGGGGTCACGAACCGCCGGCAATACGACTCCTGCTCCTCGCGATGACGCTCCGACCAGGGCCGCCCCCGCGCCGGCCGACGCGTCGCGTCCAAGTAGTGCGCGACCAACGCGCTGCCGGGAGCCCGGCCCAGGTCGGTCGGCGCGCCCAACCCGAGCCGGTCGACCAGCTCGGCGGCCTTGGCCACCGCCGCGTCACGCGACCCAGCCGTCGTCTCCCGACGACGACCATCCTCCCGCCACCGCACCCGCCAATACCCCCCGCCTCCGGCGGCGGATACGCGGTGACCCCACCCGCAAACACCAACGTCTCACGCTGGCCGCGGACCTGTGCTGTCTTTGCCATGACGGCCTGCGCCACACCCACAACAGGTAGTGGGGGAAACTTGGGGGAGAATCACCTGACTCGGGAACCGACGTCCGTACGACCGGTTCGTACCTGCTGAACAGGCAAGTTGTGGTGGAGACGATGGGACTCGAACCCACGACCCCCTGCTTGCAAAGCAGGTGCTCTAGCCAGCTGAGCTACGTCCCCGCGGGTCCCCAGGCTACGCGCCCGGTCAGGTGACGCCGAGCTGATCGAGGATCCCGAGGTTGTCGTAGTACTGCCGCTCTCGCCGGATCAGCCCCTCGGTCGTCTCCAGCACCACCGCCACGGAGAACGAGATGGTGAGCCCGGTGGCAGGGAGCTCGGAACCGTCCGGCATCTCGAGCGGGCCTTCATGCGTGCCGGTCCACGTCATCTCGAAGGCCACGTCGTCTCCGTCGGCCAGCACCGACCCCAGTGAGATCCTTGCGTCGGGGAACGCCGAGATCGACGCGTCGAAGCCACTGATCATCTCGTCGACGGACATGGCGATCGGGCTGTCGGGATTGAGGATGGTTGCGTCGGATGCATAGAGCTTGCGCATCGCGGCGCGGTCTCGGGCGTTGAACGCGTCGACTCCGGCTTGCGCAAGCTCTCTGCCCACCACGTCTCCCTCGCCAGCTCGATGATCGTCGCCGAGCGCGATTCTCGCAGTCAGTCGCGCGCCACGTGCGGCATCAGCGCGCCGGGCGGGATCTCACCGAAGCGGCCGGCCCGGAAGTCCTCGACGGCCGTCGCAACCTCGGCCTTGGTATTCATGACGAAGGGGCCGTACCACGCCACGGGCTCACCGATCGGTCGGCCGCCGAGGACGATGACCTCGAGGGCCGCGTTGGCCGCGTCCTGGTGCTCGTCCGCGGTCACCTGCAGATGGTCACCGGCGCCGAAAACGACGAGCTGGCCGCGGGACACGCGGCGGCCGTCGGGACCCACCCGGCCGGAGCCGGCGAGCACATACACGAGAGCGTTGAAGTCCTCGCGCCAGGGCAGTTGGAGGCGCGCGCCGGGAGCGATCGTGGCATGGACGAACGTGATCGGCGTGTGCGTCGCGCCCGGGCCCGAGTGACCAGCCACCTCACCGGCGACGACCCGAACTAAGGCGCCTCCGTCGGCCGACGACAGGAGGGTGACCTGCTCGCCCTCCAGGTTCTGGTAGCGCGGCTCCACGAGCTTGTCCGCCGCCGGCAGGTTGACCCAGAGCTGCAGGCCATGGAAGAGGCCCCCGCTCACCACGAGCTTCTCCGGCGGCGTCTCGATGTGGAGGATGCCGCCGCCCGCGGTCATCCACTGGGTGGCGCCGTCGGTGATGACGCCCCCGCCGCCGTGCGAGTCCTGGTGCTGGAGGGTGCCGTCAATGATGTAGGTCACGGTCTCGAACCCACGGTGGGGGTGCCACGGCGTGCCCTTGGGTTCGCCGGGCCCGTAGTCGACGGCACCCATCTGGTCCATGTGGACGAACGGGTCGAGCTCCTCGAGCGGCACACCGGCGAAGGCGCGCCGAACGGGAAAGCCCTCTCCCTCGAAGCCGCTCGGCGCGGTCGTGACCCGCGCGACCGGCCGCTCGTGGGCGCCCGGGGCGGGCTCGGGAAGGCGAGGAAGCGTGAGGGTGTCGGCGGTGACGGCTGGCATCGGTCGCTCCTGACGGTCGCGCGATCAACTTCGAATTGAAACCCTGCCGACGTTGGCCTTGTTCCTCTGTCGCATCGCGCCGCTGCTCGCCACCGTTCCTGCTCGAACGACGGCGGTAGCGTGCCCTGGCGTGGACCTGCACGACTACGTCGCCGGGGAGATCGCGACCGACTGCGCGGACGGACTCATCTCCCGCCGTGAGGCGTTGCGCCGGTTGGGCCTGATCGGGCTCGGCACCGTCAGCGCCGGTGCCCTGCTGGCCGCGTGCGGCGGAGGCGATGACACTGCCGGTAAGAGCTCGGGCACATCGCGGGCCGGCGCGCGCTCGACGTCGACCACGACGATCGCGACCCCTCCGGGCGGTGCGGAGGTCGAGTCGATCGTCGTCTCGGGCCGGCAGGCGGTGTTCGCGGCGGCGGCGAAGCCGAAGGGCGCGGTGCTGCTCGTCCACGAGATCTTCGGCCTCACCGATCACTTCCGCTCGCTCACCGGCCGCCTGGCGGGCGACGGCTACTCCGCGATCACCGTCGACCTGGTACCCGACTGCACCCGCACCGTGGGCGATCAGGGCAAGGTCATCTCGATCCTGACCGGAAGCCCCGAGGACCGGTTGCTCGCCGACATGCGGCTCGGTCTCGACGAGCTCGAACGCCGAGCTCCGGGCGCCAAGCTCGCCGTCGTGGGGTTCTGCCTCGGCGGCGGCCTCACCTGGCGGCTGCTCGCCGCGGGAGAGCCGCGCGTCGCCGTCGCGATTCCGTTCTACGGGCCCGCTCCAGATGCGCCGGACTTCTCGCGCTCCAGAGCCGCCGTGCTCGCGATCTACGGCGAGCTCGACGGTCGAGTCAACGCCACGCGTGACACCGCCGTGTCCGCGCTGCGCAGAGCGGGGCTCACCTATGAGGTGCGGACGTTCCCGGGCGCCGACCACGGGTTCTTCAACGACACGGGCGCTCGCTACAACGCGACGGCTGCCGCCGACGCGTATCGCGACGTGCTCGACTGGTTCAGCCGTTACCTAGGTTGACCATTGCGACTCCTCGACGACCTCCCATGCGACCAGCCCGAAGCCGGCAATGGCCGCGAGCGCCAGCACCAGCACGTCGCTCGGCGAGAACCCGGTCGGCGGCACGTACGCAGACACCGGCTGCACTTCGTCGAAGTTGGGCGGGAGCGTGGAGCGGGTGGTGGCCGCCAGGGCGAAGACTGCGACCGAGTCGGGCACCGAGAGCGTGGATCCCAGCACCAACGGCGGCGGGAGCGACGCGGCCACCGGCGCCGAGGTGGGCGGCGTGGGGACAAGTGCGGTGGCTGCCGGTTGAGTCTGTGCGCTCGCCGCGCCCGGCCGGCGGGGTGATGGCAGGGGAGCCGGCGCCGGCGTCTGCGCGGGGGCGGTCGCGGGTGGTTGCGTCGGCGGTGGGGGTGGCTGCGTCGGCGGAGGCGGTGGCTGCGTCGTAGGAGGAGGGGGCTGCGTCGTCGGCGTGGTGTCGGGCACGCTCGTGGTGGTGTCGGGCACCGACGTCGTGGACGCGGCACCGACCGAGTTCGCGGGCGTGCCGGCCGCGAGCGCGGTGCCGGCCCACAGGAGCAGCCCGAGCGCGCACAGCGTCAGGCCGCTGGCCGTCACGAGGCCACGCGGGTAGCTCCGTCGGGATGTCGGTCGGAACATGAGTCTCGTGCACCCGGCCGACACGGTCGGCTGGGCGGCGCGGGCCCCTCGACCCGCACGATTTGTGCCCCCCTCACTGCCGTATGTGTTGATCCGTACGATAACGCCCGGCTTGGGGATCGGCCATAGGTCCGACGGTTAGGGTAGGCCCGTGCCCGAGCTGCCTGAGGTGCAGGCCTTGGCCGAGCGGCTCGACGCCGTCCTCGCCGGCGCGCGCTTCGAGGGCGCCACCGCCCTCCAGTTCTCGGCGCTGAAGACCTACGACCCTGCGCCCGAGGCACTCGTGGGACGCGACCTCGTCGAGGTGGGCCGGCGCGGGAAGTTCCTCGTGTTCGCTTTCGCGGGCCCGGCCGGCCCCGGAGGCCGCGAGCAGGGCTCCGAGCCCGCCCTGCGGCTGCTCCTGCACCTGTCGCAGGGCGGGAGGGTCGACGTGGAGGACCCGCCCAAGGCGACGCGACCCAAGAACGGCGTCGTGCGCCTACGCTTCGCCGGTCGTCCGAGCGTGCTCGTGAAGGAGTTCGGTACCGAGCGGAAGGCGGGCTGGTGGGTGCTGGCGGCCGCCGACCCCGGACCGCTCGACCGACTCGGCCCCGACGTGCTCTCCGACGAGTTCACCGACATCGTCCGTACCGGCGACGATACCCGGCGCGTCCACACGATCCTTCGGGACCAGCGTTCGGTGGCCGGGGTCGGCAGGGGATACTCCGACGACATCCTGCACCGGGCCCGCCTCTCGCCGTACGCCACGCTCGCCGGCCTCTCCAGCGACGAGCGCGACCGGCTCGTTGCGGCGATCCACGAGGTCCTCGCCGAAGGGCTGGAGGCGGAGCGCAAACGTACGGGCGGTCTGCCCCCCAAGGTGGGCGACCATTGGGTCGTGCACGGGCGCTACGGCCAGCCCTGCCCCGTGTGCGGAGCCGATCTCCGGCGTGTCTCGTACGAGTCGCACGAGGTGACGTACTGCCCCACGTGTCAGACCGGTGGAAAGGTGCTCGCGGACCGCCGCCTGTCGCGACTCGTGCGTTGAGGCGTCAAGCCGTCAAGCCGTCGCGCGCGACGCCGCCTCACCTTCGAACGCAGCCGCGCGCACGCCGCGTTCGGCGAGCGCGGCGAGGAACGGGATCGGCTCGACGAGGGCAGCCAACCCGGCCGCACCCGGCCGCAGCAAGCGGCCGTCGACGGCCCAGCGGGCGGCCAGAGCCACCACCGCGCCCGCGGCCATCGCGGGGCGATCGACGACGCCGAGCACGCATTCGTCGCGCCCGCTGCCCTGCCGTCCGCGCACCTCGACGCGCAGCGCGCCGAGGCCGCCCTCGGGGTGCGGCGGTCGCAACATCGGCAGGCGGGCCGTCAGCCGGTCGCGACGGTTGGCTCCGAGGTGCGCGGTCACCCTTCGCACCCCCGGGAAGCTCGGCAGCAACAACAGCGGATCCGGCAATGCGGCCCGGTAGCAGTCGACTCCACCCACCGGTTCGGGGAACCAGCACAGCTCGCGGCCGGAGCCCCCGGGGCGCCGCATCCAGGTGCCGTCGCGCCACTCGAAAGCATGGTCGCCGAGGGCGCGATGGTGCTCGCGCGCACATGCGGGACCACCCGTGCCGAGCTTGGCGACGTGGATCTCCTCGACCGCGTCGAACTCGGATGCCGCGTGCGCGGCCAGCACGCACGACAGGCCGGGCGAGAACCCCGCGCCCAGCACGATGTGCAGCCCCCGCTCGCGTGCCTCGCTGTCCAGCTCGAGCAGTGCGCGGATCTCCCCCACCGAGTCGGTGACGGAGACGACGTGGGCCCCCACCTCCAGTGCCGCCTCGGCCAGCGGGCGCTGGGCCACGGGCGCAGTGAGCAACATGACGTCGGCGCCGTCGATGGCCTCGGCGGCGGACGACACGTGACGCGCGGGCTCGCCGAGCGCGCCCACGACGTCGGACGCACGCGCCGTCTGGGACTCGACGAGCGCCAGGTCGTCGAGGGGGCCCGTCGACAGGAGCTGGCGGGCGGCGCGCCCGCCCACCGCGCCTGCGCCGACGATGACCGCGCGCATGCCTCTCGCGCCTATCGGAAGTCCGGCCCGGAGAGCTCGCGCCAACCGCCGCCCTGCGGTGGCACTCCTCCGCGCCCGCGAAGGCGCAGTGCACCCGCGATGAGACCGGCAACTCCCAACGCCAACATGGCTCGACGGATCACTTTCACGTGGGGCTAGCTGGAATCGAACCAGCGACCTCATCCTTATCAGGGATGCGCTCTAACCGGCTGAGCTATAGCCCCCGACGACGGTCGCTCAGGGTAGTCGGCTCAGATGACGGGACGCGATGAAGTGTCCTCTTCGAGCACGGTGACCTCGACCCCGCCGACGACATCGCTGATCAGGTTGTAGAGGACGACCAGCAACACGTTCGCGCCGGTGCCGACCACCACGAGCACCAGGCCGCCGAGTGCCGAAGCTTCGAGGATCCGGCCGCCCCGGAACCGGTAGTTGTTGTCCTGGCTGTTGGCAGTCGACTGGGCGGCGCCGGCGGCGTCGGTGGCCGGGCCGGCCCCGACGAGCTCGCCCACGAAGTTCTCCGCGTTGTCGCGCACACCGGTCGCCGAGGCGACCTCCCAGAGCGCGAAGCCCGCAACCAGCACCACCAAGAGGATGCTGAGGTAGAACAACACCGAGAACCGCAGCACGGTCCACGGATCGACTTTGCGAATGACGCGGCGGACCCGGCGACCTTGCGGCAAACGTTGGCTCCTCGTGTGGGACCGGCGCCCCGACCCTACCGTCCGCCACTCCGGCGTTCGGACCACCCCGCGGCGCGGGCGCGTGCGGTCGCACGCGCCACACCCCACTGCACCGTGACACGCACATCGCGCCCGCGAGGCTCGTAGGTCAGCACGCGGGCGCCGTTGGCCTCGGCCAGCGTGGTCGCCGCCGCCCTGCTCCCGGCGGCACCCGCGAGCGCGGCCGCATCGGCGGCGGCGCGTGCGTGGGCCCGGGCGACGGCCGCCTCACCGAGCCGACCGATGGCCACGACCAGGGTTGCCGCCAACAACAGCACCACCGCCAGCAGCGGCAGCACCGACCCGCGCTCCGCTTCGTTCATCGTCGCCTCCTCGGGCGCGTTTGCACGTTGCGGGGAAGCGGTGGTGTTGCCCGCCAGGCGGGCGATCAGTCGCTTTCGTCGGCGGCGAGGATCGGGGCCACCGCGGCCACGCTCTGACCCTCGTCGAGGTTCATCACCCGGACCCCGGTGGCGTCGCGGCCCTGCGACGAGATCTCGCGCACAGGCACCCGGATCGTGGTGCCGCCGGTGGAGATGCCGAAGATCTCGTCCTCGAGGCCGACCATCAACGCAGCCACGACATAGCCGCGCCGGGCCGTGAGCTTGATGCCGCGCACGCCCTGGCCGCCGCGTCCTTGGCGGTTGAACTTCTCGAGTTGTGTGCGCTTGCCGTAGCCCGCGTCGGTGACGATGAGGATGCTCGCGTCATCGCGGGCCACGTCGCACGACACGACCTCGTCGCCCTGACGCATGCGCATGCCGCGGACGCCCGCGGCCGAGCGGCCCATGGGCCGCACGTCGTCCTCGCTGAAGCGGATCGTCATTCCATTGCGCGACACCATGAAGATGTCGTCGTCGCCGCTGGTCTGGATCACCCGGACGAGCTCGTCGGCGTCGTTGAGGTTGATGGCGATGAAGCCCTCGCGCCGGCTCTTGTCGTACTCGCTCATGAGCGTCTTCTTCACGTGCCCGAGCCGGGTGGCGAAGAACAGGTGGCGCTCGGTCTCGTAGGTCCGCGTGTCGATGATCGCCTCGATGCGCTCGTCGGGCGCGAGCGGCAGGAGGTTGACGATGGCGGTGCCCTTCGCCGTGCGCTCCTTCATCGGGATCTCGTGCGCCTTGAGCCGGTAGACCTTGCCCCGGTTCGAGAAGAACAGCAGGTAGGCGTGCGCCGTCGTGTGGATGATGCGGGTGACGAGGTCTTCCTCCTTCAGCCGCGCGCCCTGCACGCCGCGCCCGCCCCGGCCCTGCGTGCGGAAGGCGCCGGCCGAGGTGGACTTCACGTAGCCCGCCTTGGTCATGGTGATGACGAGCTCTTCGTCGTCGATCAGGTCCTCGAGGTCGATCTCGCCGGGGTCGTAGGTGATCTCGGCGCGACGCGGCGTCGCGAACTTGTCGCGCACCTCACCGAGCTCGGTCTTGATGACGCCGCGCAGCTTGGCGTCGTCGTTGAGGATGGCCTCGAGCTCGTCGATCTCGGCGCGCAGCTTGGCCATCTCGCTCTCGAGGTCGCTCCGGCCCAGCCGGGTCAAGCGGCTCAGCTGCATGTCGAGGATGTGCTCGGCCTGTACCTCGCTGAACTCGAACGGGGCCGCCATCAGCCCGGTGCGCGCCGACGCCTTGTCGTCGGATCCTCGAATGAGCGTGATGATCGCGTCGATCATGTCGAGCGCCTTGATCAGGCCTTCGACGATGTGGGCGCGGCGACGCTTCTCCTTCAGGCGGTGCTCGGAGCGGCGGGTGATGACCTCGACCTGATGGCTCACGTACGCCGTGAGGGCCTGCACCAGGTTGAGGGTGCGCGGCACGCCGTCGTCGAGCGCAACCATGTTGACGCCGAAGCTCGTCTGCAGCGGGGTGTGCTTGTAGAGGTTGTTGAGGACGACGTTGGCGTTGGCGTCGCGCTTGAGCTTGACGACCAGGCGGGTGTTGTTGCCGGACGACTCGTCGTTGATGTCGGCGACGCCGTCGAGCTCGCGCGCGGTGACGAGGTCGGCGATCTTGGTGAGGATGGCCGCGGGCGATGCCTGGTAGGGCAGCTCGGTGACCACGATGAACGTGCCCTTCTTGCCCTCCTCGATCTCGGCGCGGGCCCGCATGCGGATCGAGCCGCGGCCGGTGCGGTAGGCGTCGAGGATGCCGGCGCGCCCGAGGATGAGCGCTCCGGTCGGGAAGTCGGGGCCCTTGACGAACTGCATGAGGTCGTCGGGCGTGGCGTCGGGGTGGTCGATGAGGTGGACGGTGGCGTCGACGACCTCGCCCAGGTTGTGGGGCGGGATGTTGGTGGCCATGCCGACCGCGATGCCCTGACTCCCGTTGACCAGCAGGTTGGGGAACCGGCTCGGCAGCACGACGGGCTCCCGGAACTCACCCGAGTAGTTGTCGACGAAGTCGACGGTCTCCTCGTCGATCCCCGCCAGCATCTCGTTGGCGAGCGTGGCGAGGCGGCACTCGGTGTAGCGCTCGGCGGCCGGCGGGTGGTCGGGCGACCCGAAGTTGCCGTGGCCGTCGATCAACGGGTGCCTCAGGCTGAAGTCCTGCACCATGCGCGCGAGCGCGTCGTAGATCGCCGACGGGCCGTGCGGGTGGTAGTTGCCCATCACGTGTCCCGTCACCCGGGCGCACTTCATGTGCTGGCGGTCGCTCCTAGCCCCCACGTCGAGCATGCCGTAGAGGATGCGGCGATGCACGGGCTTGAGGCCGTCGCGCGCGTCGGGCAGCGCCCGCTCGACGATGACCGACATCGCGTAGTCGAGGAAGGAGCGCTCCATCTCCTCCTGGAGCTCGATCGGCTCGATCGAACCGAACCTCGAACCGGTACCGGACTCGCCGTTGCCGTCGTCGGGGGGCGGTGCGGTGCGACGTGGACTCACCTGGCCACCTCCTTCGTCGGTGGCGGTGAGCCGGGCTGCTGTGCTTGCTGAGAGCTGCGCTCCTCCGCTCCGCTTCGGTGCTCGCTCATATGTCCAAGAACCTCACGTCCTTGGCGTTGGTGACGATGAAGTGCTTGCGCAGCTCGACGTCGTCACCCATGAGGATGCTGAGCACCTCGTCGGCGATCGCGGCCTGCTCCACCGACACCTGCAGCAACGTGCGCCGCGCCCGCTCCATGGTGGTCTCGCCGAGCTCGTCGAAGTCCATCTCGCCGAGGCCCTTGAGCCG
>Ga0066708_10000694_pt1 | contig 10136 bp, 5 predicted proteins | sample GraSoiAngelo_157_FD_66504 | JGI IMG/M metagenome (GOLD analysis project Ga0066708, IMG submission 66504) | Grasslands soil microbial communities from the Angelo Coastal Reserve, California, USA - 14_1009_16_20cm | ecosystem: Environmental > Terrestrial > Soil > Grasslands | place: USA...
GATGTCGTGAACCCGGTCCGGACGAACTTGTTCGGCTTCCTGTCTCTCCCGGTAACAGCGGCGGCGATGCAGGGCTCCGGAATCGGCAACACGGTTGCGGCGGCGGGGGCTCGGCTCGGCCTGACCGACGCCGACGTGAACGGCGATCCGACCTGGGAGGTGTTCACCTCGAGCGGCAACATGGAGGTGATCGACCGCGATTCGGCCGGCCGAATCCTGACGCTGGCCGTGCGCGGTCACTCGCTGGCGACCGGGAGCGCCATCACCAATGAAGCGCCCACGGTGTCAGTGCCGGCAGCGGGCTTCGTCCACCTCAACCAGGTCGCCCAGCTTGCCGGCACGGTCACCGATGACGGCGTGCCGGCCGGTGTTGCGTTGACCGTGAGTTGGACGCAGGTGAGTGGCCCAGGCACGACCACGTTCGCAAACGCGGCGAGCGCGTCGACCACGGCGACGTTCTCGCAAGTCGGCCGCTACATCCTGCGGCTCAGCGCTAGCGACTCGTTGTTGTCGAGCTCGGCCGACGTGCTCATCGATGTCCTCGACGCGAACGAGGCGCCCATCGTCAGCGCCGGCCCGGACCAGGACATCGCCTCCTCGTCGACGCGCCTGGAGGGTTCTGTGAGCGACGACGGGCATCCCGTGGGCGCCGCGCTCACCTGGGGCTGGCAGGAGGAGAGTGGTCCCGGCAACGTGAAATTCGCGGATCCTTCGTTGCTCACGACGGTGGCGACGTTCGCGGAGCCGGGAACATACGTGCTGCGCCTGTGGGCCAGCGACACCGACCTCTACGCGCAGAGCGAGGTGGTGATCCACGTCCAGGACTCGTTTGGCCGCAATCAGGCGCCCTTCGTCGACGTTGGGCTCGACCCGGTCTACGTCACGCTGACGGGTGCGACGGTGCGGGTCCAGCTCGCCGGCACCGTGGTCGATGACGGCCGGCCCTCGAACGTGACGCACTCGCTGTGGTCGCTCGCCAAGGGCCCCGCCGCGGTGCAGTTCGCGGACGCCACCTCGCCGCAGACAACGGCGACGTTGACGGCGCCGGGAACCTACACGCTGCGGCTGTCCGCCACCGACACCGAGCTGACGGCATCGGCGACGCTCACCGTCGTCGTGCTGGGCGAGAACAACCAGCCGCCCATCGTTGGTGCGGGCAGTTACGCCCCGCTTGCCTATACGCAGCGCGATCTGCATCTGGCCGGGACGGCCGTCGATGACGGGAACCCCGCGCCTGCGCACCTCGTCGCGACCTGGTCGCTGCGGGCGGGCGCAGGTACGGCGAGGTTCGACGATGTGCACGACCTTAACACCGTGGTGCACTTCTCGTGGCCCGGTCAGTACGTCCTGCATCTCCACGTCACCGACGGGGAGCTGTCGTCGTTCGATGAGGTGGTCGTCACGGTCGGCGCGGCAGCAGGGAGCGCGCCGGCTGTCGCTCTCACCTCGCCCGATGAGGGGCAGGCGGTCACTTCTGCGGTGGACGTGGTGGGCTCGGTCAGCGGCGGCGAGTGGCAGCTCGAGCTGGCGCTGGGGGCGGATGACACGCTTCCGCAGACGTATCGCAGGATCGCGGGAGGTACGGGCGCCATCTCCGGAGTGTTGGCCACTCTCGATCCGACGCAACTCCTGAACGGCACCTATTCGCTGCGGCTGCGCGCGTTCACGGAGGGCGGAGAAGCGGAGGATCGGCGCAGCGTCTTCGTCGACAAGAATCTCAAGATCGGCACCTTCGCGTTTGCCGTCACCGACCTGACCGTGCCGGTACCCGGGCTGCCGGTGCAGGTGATCCGCAGCTACGACTCGCGAGACAGCCGCGACGGCGACTTCGGGCAGGGCTGGTCGCTCTCGCTCTCGGACGTCCGCCTGGAGAAGAGCGCCGTTCTGGGGAAGTTCTGGGCTGAGCGGATCCAAGGATCGTACGCGTTCCCCTCGTACTGCCTGGAGACCACGCGGCCGGAAGTGGTGACGGTGACGTTCCCCACCGGCAAGGTCTATCGATTCGACGCGACCCTGTCGATCACCTGCCAGCCGCTGGCGCCGATCGACACCGCGGAGCTGCAGTTCACGCCGCAGAAGGGCACGGTGGGGTCGCTGCGCGTGCTGGATCGGTTGCCGGTCGTCGCCGTCAGTCGACCCTACGGCCTGGGCGCGTCGGTGCAGCTCCTCGATTCCGACGGGAGCGTGTACAACCCGCGCGACTTCGTGCTCACCACCGAGGACGGCACGCAGTACGCCATCCACCAGGGCCGCGGGCTGACCTGGGTACAAGACCGGAACGGCAACCGGCTGACCTTCTCGCCCGCGGGAATCGCTTCATCGGCGGGCAAGAGCGTCACGTTCCTGCGCGACGCCGCCGGGCACATCACGGAGATCACCGATCCCAACGGCAACTCCCTGCTCTACGGCTACGACGAGCGCGGCGACATGGTCTCGTTCACCGACCGCGCCGGCAACACCACGAAGTTCGCCTACAGCCCTGCGCACCAGCTGCTGACGATCACCGATCCAAGGGGCAAGCAGGTGCTCGGCAATCACTACGACGACTCCGGCCGACTCGCGTCGACGGACGACGCGGCAGGGAAGTCAATCGTCTTCGGACACGACCTCGAGCACCATCGGGAGACGGTGACCGATCGCTCGGGGAAGACCACCACTTACGAGTACGATCGGGACGGGAACGTGGTGCACGTCGTGGACGCGCTCGGGCACGAGACGTTCTCGACCTACGACGAGAACGACAACAAGCTGAGCGAGACGGACGCGCTTGGGCACACGACGAGTTGGACCTACGACGCGCACAACAACAAGACTTCGGAGAAGAATCCGCTCGGACACATCACGAAGTGGACGTACGACGACTTCGTCAACCTCGTCACGATGGAGGACCCGCTTCACCACATCACGACCAACGAGCGCGCCACCATCGCGGTCTGCGGGCAATCCACTCCGAGTGGAAACCTGCTCTCAGTTACCAACGCGAAGGGCGAGAAGACGACTTACACCTACAACTGTGATGGAACTGTAGCCACGCAGAAGGATGCGCGCAGCGCACTGACGACGTACGCCTACTCCGGAGGGCTGCCTCAGTCGGTGACGGACGCGCTCGGGAACGTCACCTCCTACATCTACGACGCAAACGGAAACCAGAAGACGAAGACCCGGACGCGCACCGTCGCTGGCGTCGTAGAGACGCTGGTCACCTCGTCCGAGTACAATGCCAATGGGCAGCGTACGAAGGTGACGTATCCAGACGCGACGCTCACCCGCACGGACTACAACGAGATCGGCAAACCGAAGTCGACCTTCGATCAGCTCGGACGCGAGACGAAGTATGCCTACGATGACCAGGGCCGGCTGACCGTTACGACCTATCCGGATCAGACGACCTCGAACACCACCTACGACGAGAACGGCCGGCAGAAGACCACGACCGATCGCGCAGGAAGGACGACTTCGTTCGAATACGACGAGGTGGGCCGGCTCAAGACCACCACCTACGCGGACTTGACCTCCCGGACCACCGAATACGACGAGGTCGGGCGGGTGCGCCGGAGCCTGGACGAGCTCGGGCATCCCACCATCGTCGGCTACGATGACGCGGGCCGGCGCACCAGTGTCACCGACGCGCTGGGCAAGGTGACGGCCTTCGCCTACGACGAGGCCGGCAACCAGAGTTCGGTCGCCGACGCGAACCAGCACACCATTCTCTACGGCTACGACGAGCTGAATCGCCAGATCGCGGTGACGTATCCAGACCTCACGCAGGAGACCACCGAGTACGACGTCCAGGGCAACCGCGAGGCCCGCATCGATCAGGCGAACATACGCACCGAGTACGGCTACGACGTCCTGGGTCACCTCACCTCGGTGACCAACAAGAACATCAACGGCATAGACCTGGTCACCCGCTACGGGTACGACGAATTGGGCAACCGGATCTCGCAGACGGACGCCAACGGGCACACCACGAGGTTTGCCTACGACGGTCTGGGCCGCCGAAAGTCGCGGACCTTGCCGCTCGGACAGATAGAGGCGTTCACGTACTTCGCCGACGGGCAGCTGCATACGCGCACGGACTTCAACGGCCACACCACGAGTTACGCCTATGACGACGCGGGCCGGCTGAGCACGCGCATCCCGGACGACTCTTTCGCCTCGGAAGTGCCGGTCAGCTTTACCTACTGGCCGAGCGGCCGGCGCAAGACCATGACGGATTCGACTGGGGTGACCAGCTACGGCTACGATCAGCGTGATCGCCTGCTCACGAAATCCAGCCCCGAAGGCAGTCTGACGTACACTTATGACGTGGCTGGCAACCGCAAGACCGTCCAGAGCGACAGCGGCGCCTACGGAGTCAGGTACGACTATGACGCGCTCAACCGACTCAGCTCGGTCAGCGACCAGACCGGCGGCGGCGGCACGACCACGTACCATTACGACGACGGCGGGCGGCTCAGCTCCTACGATTACCCGAACGGCGTGAGTAGCGGGTTCACCTACGACGCGCTCAACCGGGTGCAGTCGATGAAGATCGGCAGTGCGCTCGGCACCGCAAGCGAGAACCTGGTCGCGTCGTATGGGTACACGTTCTACGCCACGGGGAACCGGCACACCGTGGCGGAGCTGAACGGCCGACGTGTCACCTGGAGCTACGACAAGCTCTGGCGGCTGACCAATGAGACCATCGCTGGCTCTTCCGCGAATGGCTCCATCTCCTACGTCTACGACAACGTCGGCAACCGGCTGTCGCGCACCAGTTCCGTCAGTGGGATCGCGAACCAGACCCAGACCTACGACAACAACGACCGGCTGCTCGCGGACGGCTGGGACCCGAACGGCAACACGCTCTCCACCAACGGCAGCCAGTACAGCTACGACAGTGAGGATCGCCTGCGCAGCCTGAACTCTTCACAGGCGCAGTACCTCTACGATGGGGACGGGCAGCTCGTCTCGAGGACCGCAAGCGGCGTCACTACCACATACCTCATCGACTCGGAGAACCCCACCGGCTACACCCAGATCGCCGAGGAGCGCGTCTCCGGCGCTGCCCTGAAGAGCCACGTCTACGGCCTGCAGCGCATCTCGATCCGGCAGAGCGGCGGCCTTCACTACTATGGCTACGACGCGCACTCCGGTGTCCGGCTGGTGGCGAACGGCGACGGCTCAGTCACCGACACCTGGGACTATGACGCATTCGGGAACGTAATCGGTCGCACGGGGTCCACGGAGAACGCCTTCACATATCGCGGCGAGCAGATCGACACGAGCCTCGGGCTCCAGTACCTACGCTCGCGGTGGATGGATCCAGGAAAGGGAAGATTCTGGACGAGAGACGGATACGAGGGCCGCGCCTCCCGCCCGGGCTCGCTCAACCTCTACGCGTATGCCGATGTCAACCCCGTCGCAGGCTTCGATCCCCAGGGCCACGAAACGTTGGTCGACATGGTGAGCTCACTGGGAATCGCGTCGACCCTGGCATCGCTGGCGATCAGCTCTGCTTCCAGCCTGACCCTCGCTGCCGGACGGCTCGCGGCAGGGAAACTCCCCGACGCAATCGGGTTCGGCGCGTTCTTCGCGGCCGGGGGCTCCGGATCATCGGGGCTGGGCGTTGCGCCGCTGCTCGGCTTCGAGCAGGTCTATTATCCCAAGCTGCACCTCGCCGTGAGCTACGGGTTCGGCGGGGCGGAGCCGTCGTTCTCCGTTGGAGAGCTCGCACAGGCGGTGCATGGAGGTTGTGGTCCCGTCCATTGCGAGGTCGGCGCTTTCCAGGCTTGGTACTGGAACGCCGAGGACGCGCACCCCGACCCGTTCTTGCTCGCCGGACAGGCCATGGCAGGCGCCTTCATCGGCTACGAGCACGCTCTGAACGACCCCGCCTGGGCAGCGCTGGTCGGGGTGACCTCCGACACTTCGACGTCGATGTTCGGCGTTCTCGGAGGGAGCCGCCAACTGGCGTCGTATTCGGAATCGAAAGGACAGATGATCAACGAGATCATCGGTCTCCAGGCCGCGTTCTCCGCGGTCTTCGACGTGCGGACGGGAGCAGTGGGAGTCGGCGGGCTCGCCGGTATCGTCATCAATACGGGTTCCGCAGCGCTCTGGGTGAACAAGAAGTACGGGCCATAGCCTTCCCATGACCTGCATCCTTCTCAGTGGAGCGACGGGATTCGTCGGCGGGGCGACAGCCCGTCGGCTCCTCGAGGACGACCGTGTGGATCGGCTCGTGCTGCTGGCGAGATCGAGCGACAACCTGAAGGGTCGCGATCGGTTGCTCCAGTCCATCTCGCGATTTGGACCGGTTCCCGAGCGGTGGCGGCGGGTCGAGGTCATCACCGGCGATCTAACGACGGTCGCGCTCGATCGCGCCGTCGTTGACGCCGTCACCCACGTGATCCACGCGGCGGCGTGTACCTCCCTCCGGTCGGTGAAGAGGGTCCGCGAGTCGAATGTCGCGGGGACGGCCGCGATCGCCGACCAACTGGAAGAAGCTCCACGCCTTCGCCGGTTCCTCTTCGTGAGCACGGCGTACCGGTGCGGGATCACGGATGCGCGGGTGGTGAACGAAGACACTCCGGCGGCACCGGAACACGTCGCCGAGTACACGCGAAGCAAGTCTCGGGCGGAAGAGGATCTCCTGAGCCGGAGGAGCTTCCCCCTCCTGATCGCGCGCCCGTCCGTCGTCGTCGGCCACTCGCGCCTGGGGGTGAAGCCATCGGCTAGCATGTTCTGGTATTACCGCGCTCTTGCAGAAGCCGGAGTCAGCCCCTTCGCGCCGGACAAGCGTCGGGATATCGTTCCGGTGGACCATGTCGCCGACGCGCTGGTATTCCTGACGTTCTCTCCGTCGCCACGCCATCGCTGCTATCACGTATCGGCCGGCGCGCGCTCGTCGGTTCGCTGGGGTGACATCGAGGCCGGGTTCGCGAGTTGCGGGCTAGCAAGCACGCGGCGTCAATCCGTGGACCCGTCGACCCTTGCGACGCATCCAGCCCTGGAGGCCATCGCCGCATCCGACCGCAACTTTCGCGCAGGGGTCGAAGCATGCGCCCGCTTCTCGGGATTGCCCATCGAGTGGTTCGCGAACGAGCGCCTGGTGGCGGAGGGCATGCCGCCTCCGCCGCCGTTCACCGACTACCTTCGACGCTGCATCGAAAGTTCCAGTCGGAGCGTGCTCGAGCAGATGCGTGACGACGCCTGAATTCTGCGCGGGTCTGTCGATCGGGGCGGAAGCGTACCGCGAATGGATCCATCGCGCCGTGTTCGATTGCTGCAAGTGGAGCTTCTCCTCGGGGGACACTCCGACCCTTTGCCGTTATCCAATTCTGATCCGGAGGAGCGCCTGGGCGCGGATTGCGTCGGTCGCGGAGAGCCTCGCAGCTGAGGCCGACGATGCCGAACGCGAGCTGATTGGCCGGCCTGATCTTCACGAATCCCTCGGACTTCCTCGTAAGACGCGGGTCGCTCTCGCCAAGGCGCGATTCTCGCCGGGGCCGCGGTACGTCCGCTTCGATTTCCATCCCACGCCCGAGGGATTGCGAATCTCCGAGGGGAACTGCGACGTGTCTGGCGGCGTGCACGAGTCGTCGGAATTGACCCGCTGGCTCGCGGCGCATCTTGGCCTGTCGCCCCCGGGGGACCCGTCGCGCGAACTTGCGCGCGCCCTCTCGCGCCACTTCGGGAAGCGAGCCCTGGTGGGCCTCCTTCATCTCTCGATGTACGCTGAGGACCGCGAGGTTGTGACCTGTCTCGCCCGGCGCATGGAGGAGGAGGGGTTGAATGCCGTCCTCGTCGACGGCAGCCAGCTTCGCCCGTCGCTGCGCGCACGCGTCGAGGGAAGGGAAGTAGAGCTCGACGTTCTGTTCCGTTTCTTTCCCGCCGATTGGCTGGAGCGCCTCGACGATGGCACTGGCTGGCCCGAGCTGTTCGCCTCGGCAGCCGTCTGCAACCCGGTCACGACGATACTGACACAATCGAAGCGCTTTCCTCTCGTTTGGCCTCAATTGCGGAGCTCTTGCGATTTCTGGAAGGCCTATCTGCCGGAAGCCCGTGAGCCGACGGGAAATCCGCCCGGCCCCGGCTGGGTATACAAGCCGGCGCTCGGCCACGAGGGATTGGGCGTCTCGATCGAGGGCGTGACACCGCCTGAATCGATGGCTCGCGTGCTGAAAGAGGTGCGGAGAAGCCCGGAGGAATGGGTCGCGCAGCGCAGGTTCGAGTTCCTTCCGATCGATACTCCGGACGGTCTGAGGTATACGTGTCTCGGTGTTCACGTGGTGGACGGAAGCGCCGCGGGAGCGTATGCGAGAGTGAGCCAACGGCCGATCATCGATGACACGGCGCAAGAAGCGGTCGTGCTGATGGAGAACCGGTGAGCAACGAGGCGATCTTTGCCACATGGAGTGCGGCCGCGGGGCCGTGGGCGCAATGGATCAAAGCGTCCCTTTTTGCCCAGGCTCCGGCGGGCGTCGAGCCAATCACGCCCGCACCGCGCGATGTGAGCTGGGCGCCCGCAGCAGCGGATACAGCCCTGGTGGTGGACCTGCCGGGGGTGGAGTCGATCGCGTTCGGCTGCTCACTTGCATCTCGAGGCTACTGTCCCGTTCCGGCCTTCAACACCAGCCCGGGAACGACTGCAGAGGTGGTGAAGACCTGGGACATCATGGCGGCGTTGCTGGGAGCTGCGCCGCTACTTCCACAATCGAATGTGGGCCCGCCGGCATTCCTCCTGGACATCAAGCGCACCGGACAGGACGCGCCTTTGACGGACGCGACCTTCGACAACCGATGGTTCGTGTTCAAGAGCGACTTGCCGAGCGCGCAGCGGCTGCGCGAGCAGGGCATTCGACGGCTGGCCGTCGTTTGCAGGGAAGGCCGATTCGGATTCGACCTGCGCGATGCGCTGGCGGAGCACCGGGACCTCGAGCTCTCCGTGCTCGATGCACAGACGGGATCGGCCGGCCCGTTTCCGCCTCCCGCTTCGGGAGTCGTTCGCATGTTCAGGACGTTCGGACGACTTCTGCGACGGAACATGGACGGCAGTTTCGGGCGTCCGATCTCCCACGGGTGATCATCGTGTTGTGCGCACCCGTTCGTGAGCACCTGTCAGCCCGGGCTATGCATTCACGCTTCCTGCCAAAATGGCCGCTACTGGGTTCCTGCTATTCAAAGGTACTTATGGGCCACTGGCTGCTATGCTCAAGCTCACCCAAGAGACTCGATGGACCGACGCGGCCTTGACCCTCGGCGAATCTCCGGGTGGCGATCCTTCGTACTGGCAACTCGGCCTACGCACGAATACCTTCTCCTTGACCCGCGGCTTAGCAACTTCCTATCGGCGGCCGTCGGAATGGTTGCAGGAACTGGGTACGACGGCTGGAGCGGCGGTTCAATATGTCTTGAACTCCCTGTCTGCGCCTCCGCCGAGTCAAACAAATGATGGAGTAGCGAGCTACATTGATGCGGTGGCTCGATGACGAATCCCAGGCCGTTTGTGCAGAGGCCGGCGTGGAGAGTGATTGGCGCTGCGGTCACGCTTGGGCTCGCTGTCGCTGGCGACTGGTGGCAGGCCCTGGGTAGACTCTGTGTTCTATGGGTTCTGCTCTGGATCTCAATTACAGGCGTCTGGTCGTCGGCGGTATTGATGCACGATAGACGCAAGCGCCAGGAGGCTGCCATGGTCGTGTCCGTGACGCTCTCGCTGGTCGCGGTCATCTTCTGGTATTACATGCACCGGCGTTGACCGATGGCGCACCACTCCCGGGTTTGGCGGATCGCAGGACCTCGTACTCTGCTACGCGCCGACTGTGCGAGATGGAGTACGAAGCTATCGTCCGGATTCGCCCGGCGTGGGACGGGAAGTTGGGCGCAGTGGCACCCGTTTCAAACGCGTCGACGGTGACCTGGCCCGTGAATCGGTCCGGGTCTGGCTGGCGACCGCTATCGCGCGTTCATGTTGTGGCGCTCGGGATCAGCCTCGCCGTCAACGTGGCGTGCGAGCGCGTCTCTCAGTGGGCAGCGGTGTCCGCCTCGCGCACCAGTTCGATGGCGCGGATCGCGAACCAGGGCAACAGCTACGCCAACAACGACCGGCTGCTCATGAGCGGTACGGAGTTACTTGCTGTGTGAGGCTAACA